>Ga0078972_1007721_pt1 | contig 23549 bp, 18 predicted proteins | sample YelNatPaOPGAMG01_FD_67568 | JGI IMG/M metagenome (GOLD analysis project Ga0078972, IMG submission 67568) | Hot spring thermophilic microbial communities from Obsidian Pool, Yellowstone National Park, USA - OP-RAMG-01 (SPADES assembly) (version 2) | ecosystem: Environmental > Aquatic > Thermal...
AAGATATTCTGTCCCGAGTTTTCCGCCAAGATAATGGTCAGTACTGACATAATTTACAGAAGGTTTTTCAATAATTCTGTTGATCACAATAATTGGCACCCCGGTTAAGGAAATTTCTTCTATTGTCTTTTGCTGACTTTCAAAAGGAGCAATCCAGAAAATGCCTGAAAGGTTGTGAAAATCAATCATTCTTTTCTTCTTAAAAGGAATAATCAACAAATTAATGTGCTGATTTTTGAATTCATCAACCAATCTGCGAATAATTGGAAAAAGAAAATCATCCTCAGGATTATACCCCAGAGGAAGAACTATGCTAATTAATCTGGTTGAATTCTTATGTTTGAATGTTTTGACAAAAGTTCCTTTACCTTTTTTCCTGATGATGGGAGCTTCATCAAGCAAGTCCTTTATGGCTTTTTGAACAGTAACGTGGCTTACATTGAAAAGCTTACAGAGTTCATTTTCAGAAGGAAGCCGTTGCCCTGGTTTACCATACTGTATCTTTTCCTTAAGATGCTCCTTGATTTTCTGGTACAGAAGTACCATGGTTCTCCTTTCTGATTTGATTATACCAGCGTATATATTTGCTGTCAAAACAATATAATACAAGTCAGGTTAACAAAGAAAATTATCTTTTTAGAATCGCTTTAATAAGGCAAGAAATTGAGTTTCAGAAACTATCGTCAACTTGCTGTAGTTTTTGGTTAAAGACACCTGTAAACGATCATCTGTAAACCGCAGATATAAACCGCCAGGAACGTGCTTAAAAAGAAAATTATCTTTTTACCCTTGCATTACCTTCCCATATACTCCAGATTTCTTCTTCATTTGCAGGTTGAGCATAATCAGTAAGAAGTGTAACAACAAGGGCTCCACATGCCCACGCAAATTGAATCCATCTTTCCTCTGGCATTCCCTTCAAAATTGCGTAAAGCAGCCCACCAACAAACCCATCTCCGCCACCAATCCTATCAAGAACAAAAATTTCTCTTGGTTCAACAACATACCAATTTGAACCAACAGACAATATTGAACCCCAGAGATGTTGCTGGGCATTGATAACTTCTCTTAATGTTGTTCCAAAAACAGATGCCTGAGGATAACATTTTTTCACATTTTCAATCATTCCCTTAAATGCATCAATTTGCGCCTTCAGTCCCTTTCCACCTGGTTCTGGACCCTGTATACCAAGGCATAACTGAAAATCCTCTTCGTTGCCAACAAGAATATCAGAAAGTCCTGCGATTTCAGAAAAGATAGCCCTGAGTTCATTTTCACGATTTTTCCAGAATGAAGCACGATAGTTCAAATCAAAGGAAATGCGTGTTCCATATTTTTTTGCAATTCGTGCAATATGCTGGCAGAAAAGACCTGTTTCTGGAGATAGTGCTGCAAACAATCCTGACATATGAACAATCTGAACCCCTTCTTTCCCAAAAATCCTCTCAAGGTCAAAATCTTCAGGTCTCAATGTTCGACCAATTTCACCTGCCCTGTCATTCCATACAACAGGACCACGAGAACCATAACCAGTATCAGCAAAATTGATTTGATGCCTGTATCCCCATGGACCACCCTGTGGAAGTTCTTTTGCTTCAACAACAATATGACGGCTTTCAAGATTGTCTTTAATAAATCGTGCAATTGGACTTCCTTTTACAAATGCAGTCAGAATCTTTACCTTCAGTCCTAAATATGAGGAAACACTGGCAACATTACTTTCAGCACTTGTTGCTTGCATAATAAAATTTGTGCTGCAATGCAATGGTTGATTATTCACAGGCGTCAATCTAATACCCATACTTGTTGGCACAAGGAGAGCAAATTCGCAGTTTTTTCTCAATTCCATTTTTCCTTCCTTTGTTAAACGGTTAAATTGATTACATTTTATATTTTACTTCTTGTGATAACAGTGTCAAAAAGATTTACTTAAATTCTTCAGGAAGTTTTTTTATTCATCAACCAGGGTGTCAGGTCTGAGAGTATCAATGTCGATAATCAAAATTCTCATTTTGTTTCTCCCTTTATAACATATTTTGTTTTTTCATCCAGTTGACCGCTCTTTCCATTGTTTCTTCAGGCGAATATTCAGGGTGATATGCGAGTTTTTTTGATATTTTTGAAATATCAGGGCACATGTGTGCCTTAAAATGGAAATTTGCTCCAGGTGAAGGATTTATCTTTTCAGAATATTCTTTCCATGAAAACCATTCTACAGGAATTTCAATATTGTATATCTTTCCGTATGTTTCCACAAAATTTTTCACAGTAATCGCATATTTTGCGCCAACATTAAAAATTTCATCAGCAGCATTTTCAGGTTGCATTACAGCAAGGTAAAATCCTTTCGCAACATCTTCAGCATCACAGGGTCCAATAAGGGTTTGTCCAGGTTCAGGCAGGGCAACGGGTTTGCCATTTTTATGTTTGATATGATTTTCAATACTACGATTTCCATAACAATCAAGTGGAATTTTTCCTGGACCACATATGTTTGGAGGCATTATTGCAGTAAATATGATGCCATCCTTTTTTGCCTGTTGCTTAATCTGTTGCATTTCAGCATATCGTTTTGCATAACCAGGAAAAATGCAAGTTGCCTGCGTGATTTCAGGAGTTGGAACAATTTTCGGTTCACCAAACATCCATATAGAACCACAAAGAATAAAATGTCTGCAAAAACGTTTGCCTGTTTCATAAACTACTGGTGCATAAGTACCAAGAATATCAATGATGATTTCTGGCTTAATTTCATCAAAAATCCTTTCCCATTCTGAACTGCTATTGTCATATGCCTTTTTGAAAAATTTGATTTTTTGATTTTCAAAAACAGCATTTATTCCCCTTGCAATCAAAGATATCTCACATCTTTCCTTCACAAGCATCCTCACAAGATTTGTTCCAATATGACCTGTTCCACCAATAATACAAATTTTCATTCTGCCTCCCTGTATGATCAGATTACACAAATTAAAACATAAATCTTTTAACCCTGCAATCCCGGGGCCCACCCCTGCGGTAGGATTGGGTGTTAAGAAATTTTTGACACATTGAAAAATTCAGGTAAAATTGGAAAATTACAGGAGATGTGTACGGAAATAAAAAAAGACAGATGGATTAAAGAAATTGCCTACTGGCAGGATGACCCATTGATTGGAGCAAAAATTATTCAACTTACAGGTCATATTTCAATGGCAACCAACATCTATTGTGAAGACCCTGCATGTTCAAAGAATAACAGAATTGCAGTTTTTCGTTCTAACCGCTGTGACCACTTTGCGACTGGTGAACTGTGGGTCATTGACATTAATACCATGCAGTCAATACTTGTAGATACTGATACGATATGGTTTGGTTGTTTTCCTCAAGCATATGGAGATTTTTTCTTCTATCCAAAATTTTGCGGAGACAAATGGGAAATCAGGAAACTCTGTTTTTCAACACTTGAAATTGAAGTTGTCCTGAAATTTCAAGGAAATGTTTTCCCTTACATAACGCTTGGTTCTGCATCATCTGACGCAAGATTTCTGGCAAATCTCCGCGAAGTAACTGATGGATACTATGAAGTGATTGTACTTGACCTTGAAACAAAAAAAGAAAAAATTCTTGTCGGTGGCGAGGAATTTTGCAATCCACATCCGAGATTTGACCGCATGAAAGGAAAGTGGGTTCTTGTTCAGCACAACAGGGGTTATAGAAAAGTAAATGGCATGATTAAATGCATTGATTGTGAGCAAGGGGTATCACTTGTTCTTTTTGAAAAAGATGGCTCAAAAAGAATTGAACTACCTGTTTCACGACCATTCATACCACAGGGTGTCTCAGGACACGAAGCATGGATATATAATCAACCTGCTTTCATATTTTCAACCTCTCCATTGTATGACCCGTATGCTGATGGAAATCGTTGTGGAAATTTACTTCTGTATCGCATTGGAGAAAAAAAACCTGTTGTTGTTGTGAATGCACCTGATGTATATTTTGGTCATGTTTCAACATCTTCATGCGGAAAATACTGGTGCTGTGATGTATGGGACTGGAAACACGAAGGAAAAGACGTTTGTTTCAAACCGCCAAAAATCGCGGTCGGTTCAATAAAAACAGGGAAATTTGCATTTGTATGTGAAGTCAATGGTTACTGGCCAGGATATGAAATGGGACATTCTCATCCTTATCTTTCTGCAGACAATAGACAGGTGATATTTACTTCAACAAGGACAGGATTCCCACAGGTATTTTCTGCAATACTTCCTGAAGGTTTTCTTGAAAATCTTGACAGGTAAAGATTCAATGTAATTATGTTTTATAATACATGCGTTAAGGAAAAAAGCATTCAAAATCTTCTTTGAAATGGAGGAAGAATGAAAGCAAAAGCCCTTGTTTTTCCAAAAGCAAATACTTTTGAGGTACAGGAACTGGAACTTGATGAACCAAAAGAAACAGATGTAGTAGTAAAAACACTTGTTACTGCTATTTCTCCCGGGACAGAAAGATGGATTTTAAGAGGGAAACACATTGGAACTGTATTCCCCTGTGTTCCTGGTTACCACAGAATCAGTGTTGTTGAAGAATGTGGATCAGCAGTGAAAGGACTTACACCAGGAGATATTGTATATGGTTCTGCCTGCAGGTGGAAAGATAAGGTCCATTCAATGTGGGGAGCACATATAGAAAAAGCAGTGGCTGACTGGAGAAACTTTACCTATCTTTCCTCTTCATGGTTGAGTCGGCTTGAAATGGAAACACTGACCTTTGGAATTATTGCAGCAGTGGCTACAAGAGGCATACGATTCTTAGAAGTAAAGGAAGGAAACACAATGATTATTATTGGTGCTGGTTTTATCGGGTTGTGTGCGGCACAACTGGCACTCTACCACGGTGTACGACCACTCTTTGTAGAAATAGATGAAAGACGGCGACAGTTTGCTGGCTCTCTGGGTTTACAATCTGTCAGTCCTGAAGATACACAGATGGAAAAATTTATTAAAGATTTTTCACCATCAGGTGTTGACATACTTTACGACACAGCAGGCAATGCAGAAACAACTGACCGTCTTGTGAAGTTTGTCAGACGTCAAGGAAAAATACTACTGCAGGCACAATATTTTGATAAGGAAAAATGTGCCATTGACCTTGACCAGATTAAAATCAGGGAATTGACAATAAAGACAACCATTTATGTGGGAAAAGATGACCTTCAGGAAACATTTTCTTATATCAGACGTCGGATTTTAAACATTCCTGCGATGATTACTCACAGGTTTGAATCAGAAGAAATTCTTAAAGGTTTCCAGGTTCTCCATACAAATCAACCTTTTAATCTTGGAATTGTTTTTCGCTGGGATAAAAGGGTAGAGTAAAACCATGAAGAGAAAAACAATTGTTTAGCAGGAAAAAGGAATCTTGTTCAGAGAGCCATTGATAAAAACAATAACCCTTGTTAATTCCATCCAAAACTGTAAGGAATAAACTTTTCGAAGGGGAAATTTTATCGGGCAATAAAATTGTTGTATAATTTTTAAAACCAGGAGAAAAAATGAATTCATTTTTTATATTGATTTTTGCCGTTATTGGTTTTTATCTTGGATACAGATTCTATGGCAGGTATCTTGAAAAACTCTGGGATGTCAATGAAAAAAATAAAACCCCTGCCTATGCAAAATATGATGGTATTGACTATATTCCTGCAAAACACTGGTTAATTCTTTTCGGTCATCATTTTTCTTCAATAGCAGGCGCTGGACCAATTCTTGGACCTGTGATTGCAGGCGTTTTATGGGGATGGGGTCCTGCATTATTATGGATTGTTCTTGGTTCTATTTTTCTTGGTGGTGTACATGATTTTTCAGCCCTTGTGTTAAGTGTGAAACATGATGGAGAAACAGTTGGTCAGATTACAAAAAATATACTTGGTGATAAAAGTAAACTTGTGTTCTCTTTTTTCTTATGGTTAGCCCTGATACTGGTAGTTGCTGTATTTTCTGCAGTAACAGCGAAAACATTTGTTGAAGAACCAAGAATCGTAATTCCTTCTTTTGGACTTATTTTCCTTGCCATGCTTTTTGGATTTCTTGTTTATAGAAAAAACGTCAATTTTGTTTTTGCCACAATTTTTTCCCTTATATTGCTGGCATTACTGCTTTATGCAGGAAAACACATCCCGATCATTATTCCTGGAGAAAATTCGTTAAAACTATGGATTACAATATTATTGCTGTATTCATTTGTTGCCAGCGTAACGCCAGTAAATATTCTTTTGCAACCAAGGGATTATCTGAGTTCTTTTATTTTGTTTTTTGGTCTGGCTATTGGGTTTATTGGCGTTATTGTTTCACATCCAGTCACAGAAACACCAGTTTTTATCTCATTCAATTCTTCAAAAGGACCACTACTTCCAATGATGTTTGTAATGATTGCATGCGGTGCAATCAGTGGTTTTCATGGACTTGTTTCAAGTGGAACAACATCAAAGCAGATCCCGAACGAAAAATACAGCAGGCACATTGCTTATGGCAGTATGTTGACTGAAGGACTTCTTGCAACTGTTGCCCTTTTATGTGTCAGTGCGGGTCTTTACTGGAATAGTCCTTTCCAGCAATTGAATTATCCTTTTCTGATGCAGAAAGGCGACTGGATTGGAACATTTGCCACTGGTTACGGAAGAATTGTTTCAAAAATTTTCAGTTCTGACACTGGAAAACTTATTGCGATTATTATGGTCAATAGTTTTGTTCTGACAACACTTGATACTTCAACAAGAATCGCACGGTACATCACATCTGAAATTTTTGGTGAATCCTTTGGAATAAAAGTTCTTGAAAACAGGTTTTTTGCAACATCGATTGTAGTAATTTTTGCTGCATATCTTGCGTTTGGTGCATGGGAGAAAATTTGGCCTGTGTTCGGGGCATCAAATCAACTTGTAGCAGGTATTATTCTTTTTGTTTGTGGTTGTTTTCTGATGATAAAAAAGAAAAATTCCCTTTCAGTTATGTTACCGTGCACCATTATGCTTGGAATTACTACTGCTGCTTTGATTTATCAGGGAATTGGTTTTTACAAAAGCCATCATTTCCTTCTCGGAAACATAAGTTTCCTCCTGATTATCCTGGCAACTTTCGTCATCATTGAGGGAGTGGGAAAAATAAAACAACTGAGAAAAAAATAAATTATTCCCACTCAATTGTGGCTGGTGGTTTTGAGGTAATATCGTAAACAACTCGGTTGACTGCCTTTATTTCATTGACAATGCGATTTGAAATTGTTTCCAGCACCTTTAAAGGAATTTTTGCCCAATCGGCTGTCATTCCATCAGTGCTTGTTACTGCCCTTAATGCCACAACATATTGATATGTTCTCTGGTCTCCCATAATTCCCACGCTCTTTACAGGAAGAAGCACTGCAAATGCCTGCCATATTTTTGTGTAAAGATTTGCTTTCTTCAATTCTTCAATGTAAATGGCATCAACTTCCTTCAGTATTTCAAGTTTTTCCCTGTCAATTTCACCAATAATTCTCACAGCAAGTCCTGGACCCGGGAAAGGATGTCTTTCAATAAGCGATTGTGGTAATCCAATGTTCTTAGCAATCTTTCTGACTTCATCCTTAAAAAGATATTTGAATGGTTCAACAAGTTTCAGATTCATTTTTTCAGGAAGTCCCCCAACATTATGATGGGTTTTTATTCGTGATGTCGGTCCTCCAAAGGCAGAAGTACTCTCAATCAGATCAGGATATAAAGTTCCCTGAGCAAGAAATTCAGCCCCGAATGCCTTTGCCTCTTTTTCAAAAACATGGATGAATGTTTCACCAATGATTTTTCTTTTTCTTTCAGGGTCAGTAACACCTTTAAGATTTGTTAAAAAAATTTCAGACGCATCAACATATTTCAAATTCACCATTGGAGATAATGCCTCTATTACCTCCTGCTGTTCATTTTTTCTCAATAGCCCATTATTTACAAAAACAGCAAGAGACCTGTTGCCTGCAACCTGATGAAGTAGTACACTGAGGGTTGATGAATCAACACCTCCACTCAAAGCACAAACAACCTTACTGTTACCTATTTTTGAAATAATTTCATTTTTTGCTATTTCAACCATGGAAGACGGGGTCCAGTCAGGTTTCAGTGCAGCTACCCTGTAAAGGAAATTTTTGAGCATTATTTTACCTTTTTCAGTGTGCACAACCTCAGGATGAAATTGAAAACCATATACTGAACCTTCAGAATTTCTGAATGCAGCAATTTTACAATTTTCGGTCCTGCCTATTGCCTGAAAGCCCTGAGGCAAATTTTCAACCTGATCATAATGACTCATCCATACAATGGTTTTTTCACCGGTATTTTCAAAAACAACATCTTTTTCAGGATAGAAAATCGTTTTACCATATTCCCTGATTTTACCCCTGACAACATTGGCTCCAAAAAATCTCGCAATCACCTGCATGCCAAAACAAATGCCGAGAATCTTATAATTTCCCCTGAAAATTTCAGGGTCAGGGAAAAATGAAATCTCTGATTCAGTAAGATGTCCTGGACCACCTGACAGAATAATCACATCAACATTTTTGTTTTTAAGGACTGCGGCAGACACATTGTAAGGATAAATCTCGCAATAAATTTTCAGTTCTCTTATTCTTCTTGCTATCAACTGGGTGTACTGGGAACCAAAGTCAAGAATCGCAACCATGTGATTTCTCCCATTGATGCTTATCAAATTTGAAATCAGGTTTCACAGGATACCTGCCAGTGAAACAGGCAGTACAAAAATTTTCTTCTGGTAGAAGCATTGCATCAAGCATACCATCTAAACTGAGGTAGTGAAGTCCATCAAGTTCAAGAAACTGTCTAATCTGCTCAATACTTTTTGTTGAAGCAATTAGTTCCTGTTTTGAAGGAAAATCAATTCCATAATAACAGGGAAACATAATTGGCGGGCAGGAAACACCAAGCATCACCTTTCTTGCTCCTGAATCTTTCAGAAATCTCACCCTGTTTCTACACGTTGTTCCCCTGACAATAGAATCCTCAATAATAATGACATCCTTACCTGAAACAACCGGCTTAACAGAATTTAATTTAATCCTCACACCAGAATCCCTCATTTTTTGGACTGGCTGAATAAAAGTCCTTCCAACATAATGATTCCTGATAAATCCAAATTCAAAAGGAATATTTTTTTCGTGAGAAAAACCAAGTGCAGCAATTGAACCTGAATCAGGAACAGGTACTACAATATCACCATCAAAATTACACTCCCTTGCGATATTTGCTCCAAGTCGCTTCCTTGTAAGATATACACTCTTTGTAAAAATCATGCTATCAGGCCTGGCAAAATAAATAAACTCAAAAATGCAATGAGATATTACTGAATTTTGCGCCCATTTATAACTTTCCATTCCATGATCAGAAAAAATCACAATTTCTCCTGGTTCAACATCCCTTAAGTATCTTGCGCCAATCAAGTCAAAGGCGCATGTTTCAGATGCAACAACATAACTGTTATCCAGTATGCCTATGCACAGTGGTCTGAATCCATTTGAATCCCTTGCTGCAATAATGGAATCTTCTGTAAAAATAAGAAGGGAAAATGCTCCCTTTAACTGCTTTAAGGTACTGGCAAGTTTTTCCTTTAAATCTGGCCCCTTACTTCTCACCAGCAGGTGAAGGATAATTTCGCTATCCATACTTGTTTGGAAAATAGAACCCTGCCTTTCAAGTTTTGCCCTTAAATTTCTGCTATTTGTGATATTTCCATTATGTGCAACTGCAAGTGTTTTCCCTTTGTATTCAATCATAAATGGTTGAACATTTTTATCTGTACTTGCACCTGTTGTTGAATATCTCACATGACCAATGCCTGAATTTCCTTTTAATGCTTTTAAAATATCAGGTGTGAAAATTTCTGAAACAAGCCCTGTGGCTCTATGAGAAAAAATTGACTGACCATCAGTCAATATTATTCCTGCGCTTTCCTGACCCCTGTGCTGGAGAGAAAAAAGTGATAGGTACAATATTTCTGCAGCATTCGGATGCCTGGAAACTCCTGCCAATCCACAATTTTCTTTAATAATGTGTTCCATATTTTCCTTTAATCCGATGAATGAAAATGGCTGGTAATAAATTTTACCACTTTTTTATGCTCTGGTAAAAGAACTCAGGATATATTGATGTTTGTTACTTGTCTTTCATATCGAGAAGTTTCGCTATTTTCAAGAGCGTTTTCTTATACTCATCGCCCTTATCTTTTACAAGCATCTCCAGTCTCTTTAGGTACGTGTACGACTCCTTTTTATTTTCAATAATTGGGATGGCCTTCTCAAAAATTTTGTGGATAGGCACGCCAAGGGCATCAGAAATTCTCTGAATGGTTTCAATGCTGGCTTTCTTCGTTCCCCTTTCAATGTGGCTCAGAAAACCAGGACTAATTTTTGCTTTATAGGACAATTCTTCCTGTGTTATTCCAAGTGTCTGCCGAATATTTTTTATTGTTGCCCCAATGTGTTTGTAAATATTTCTTTCCATAGTTTATATTATGCCTTAATGGTGTTGATATGTGAATAAACCAAAGGAAATAAAAAAAACTTGACTTATAGAAAGAAATGATGTAAATTTTTTATAAAGGGGAACGACGTGGGAAGAAAAACTATTCTCGTGGTGGACGATGATTATGGAATTCATGGATTGATAAAAATTATCTTGAGAAACAATGACTGCAGATTAATTTTTGCAGCAACAGGAGAACAGGCAATTGCAATTTTAAAAAAAGAAAAAATAGACATAGTCATTACTGATTATCATATGCCCAGTATGAACGGACTACAGTTATTACAGATGATGAAAGACTTATTTCCTTTTATCAAGGTTATTGTGATGAGTTCTTACTTAGAACAGTCAAAAATTGTTGAACTTTTGAAACACGGCGCAAGTAAGTTCGTCAACAAATTTGAACTTGTACATGAAATTCCTACAATCATTAAGGATCTTCAGGAAATGATAACAGAAGATTCTGAACACAAACCACCTTTATAAACCAATTAACATTACTCCTGCCTGTCTCCCCAGCGAAGTGTCACCTTATATGAAAACTGTTTTGTTGTGTTTGGTGCAAGTTCCATCGTATATCTTACTGTATCTTTTTCAAGTTTTTCAAACACACCATAATCACCCTTATTTTCAATCGTCCAGTATTGATGCGGAAATTTTCTTGTAATTTCAATTTTTGCAGGAATTGGACGATAATTTGAAACTTTAACAGTATATGTCTGCTCTTCATCCCAGCCAGAAATGTTTCTTCCAGGAGCATTAAACTGATAGTTTAATGTTTTTACTTCCATTAACTTTGGCTCTATCTTTACATCCTGAACCGGTCCAAGATTCAACTCAACAACCTGGTCAATCGGAATATATTTTGTGTTATCCTGACCAATATATGATAATCTTTCATTTTTATCGATAATCTTGAAAACCTTGATAAGTCCATCAGGAAGTGGTTCTTTTCCCAGTAAATGTGATTTTGCGTTTTTAAATGAAATAAATCTCACAACATTTTTACCAAACCTTGATTCATCATATTTATAAAAGTTTATGACAGGGATGTTATCCTGAGAAAAAGAAAGAAGTCGCTTTGTCCAGCCATCAGGAATTGTTTCTGTCCCTTCAATTGTATAAAGAAAATATTCTGAAAGTCCCTCTTTTTCAATCTCCTTTATCACAGCCCTATCAACTGCTTCCATCATCATTGCCTTTGCTGCAAACACTTCGCCTCTTTTTTCTGAAGGAGGTAATGGTTTTGGTTCAAAAGGTCTTCCATAAGGAGGGTATCTTCTTGCAAGGTCTGCAATTCTATCAAGAAGATTGATTTTCCCAACAATAAGACGAACCTGAGCATTTTCATAGTCCTCACCACTGCGATTTGTAACTTTTACATAGCCCTCTAATTTCATTGTTTTCTCATCCTGGGACAATGTTGCAAGATAGTATGCCTGCCAGGAAATTCCAGATGTAAAATAATTGATTTCGCATGGCACTTTACCTGAAATCTGTGAAACAATGTTCCAGACACCAAGACCTGTTATTCTTGGAGGGAAAAATAGGTCAGTCACACTGATTTTATCTGTTTCTTTCAGTGGAAATAGTTCAAGGGATGTCGGATCAATCAAAGTATTTGCCCATGAAAACTGGAGTTTATTTTCACCTTTTTTCATTGTAAGGGTTCTACTTTCTCTGACAAGTGTTAAATCAGCAGAATTATAAATTGTAAGTTGAACCTTATCCCTTTCAGGAAGTGAAACAAGGTCAATTTTCGCATAAGTTGAACCTGCAATAAAAATTATCCCTAAAAATATCAAAATTTTCTTCATCTTACATTCCTCCTGTGATAATGAAATGTAACAGTTTCTTTTGCCTTTGGTTTCAGATTGACATTAAATTTCAATGTGTTTGCATCTTCCTTCTCATATTGATGACTTGTCTCTTCCATATCCCATTCTCCAGGAATGTTTTGAATGAGAGTAAGCATCACTGGAGCATCCTTAAAATTTTCAATTTCTGCCTTTATGATTTCATCTGTATCATAAAGAATGATCTGATTATCAGCATTTTTCCTTATATTGATTTTTATTTCTTTGATTTTCCTCTGGGTCACAACAATATCCCTGCTATCACCGATGTATAAAGAACATTTTTCTCCTGGTGGAGTAAAACTTGCATTGTCTTCACCAAGGAAAATCGTTGAACCTTTTCCGTCATCCTGAAAAACCCTTGCCTTTCCTCCCCATAGAGCAAAATCACCAAGCCCGGATTTCTTCTCATTTTTTATCTCATATGTAACAGGTATTCCAACATTTCCTGTAACTTTTTCAGGATCCCACGGTAATTTCCTTGCATCAAATGTGAGTTTTTTCTCAATTTGAATATTCTGTTTTGTGAACAGCAACATCTGTTTTGTTTCCTCATGGGAAACTGACTTTTCAAATGTTTCTCCATAATCAAGTAAAATCTTTGCCATTGAAAAATCCTCACCTGAAAAATTTCTCAAGATAAGAAACGATTGTAAAATAGCATTTGTTTCATCCTTATTTGCAATTGCTTTATATGTGATAAGCCGGTCAATGTTTTTCAATAAATAACTGATTCTGATTTTTTCTTCATATGGTTGCGGGCTATAAATCTGCCAGACAAGAGAATTCTCTTCTGGTGGATAACTGACACTGATAACTTTTACTTCCTCAGGATGAGAAATAATTTTTACCCTGATAGAATCAGGATCTATGCTAACCCCTGTCCATGAAAAATCAACCTGGTTTGTTCCTTTTTGAAGTGTCAGGATTCTTTCTTCTTCAACAAGCGTATAATTTGGATTGTCAAGACGAATCACAACATCTGCTCTTTCGGGAAGTGCAACAAGTTTTGTACGGGCAATCGAAATGCTGGCAGACAGAAATATTCCTGCTATTGCTGTAAAGATTAAGATTTTTTTCACAATTCCTCCTTTGTTTAATCTGAGCAATTTTTACCTGTTTTGAACATTAGACAAAATCACACCAAAAAAAGTTCCCTAATGACAGAAATCTTTGATCGCCTTTACAATGGCAGGGTAACTTTTTTTCCATACTCCTGGCGGCATATTTTCTGATATCTGTATCCAGATTCTACCTGTTTTTCCTCCCTGTTTCAATATTTCCATCGCTTTTTCATAAATCTCATCCGCAGATTTCAGATGCACAGATGAAGGAAAATTCACAAGAATTTTATTTTCGCCCCATAAGGAAACTGCAGTAGCCACATCTGTATCATTATCAGGTGGAACAGACATTGAATCAATAACCCTTACCTTTGATGCACCAATTGCATTCCATAATGGTTTCAAATCACCATCCATATGAACCCCAACAGGTATATTTAAATCATCAAGTATTTCTGCACATTCATTGTACATCGGCACACAATATTTTCTAAAATATTTTTCTCCTATCATCGGTGCAGTAATATTATCAGGGAAAATCACATAGGGTACTGGATATTGTTTCGCAACGTTTCTTACAATCAAAAATATCTTACGTTGAATATTATTCATTTGATTGATAATCTCTTCCATCAATTCAGGATAATCCACAAGATACTGACATAAATCATCAATCAAAACCCATTGTACCCACAGTTGTTGATACGCAGTTCTTTCAACTGAAAGATGGACAAGTCCATCATTTCCAACAATTTTTAGATCATTCACAAATCTTTCAATATCTTCTACGACCGTGATGTTTTTCAAATAAAACAAAAAAATTTCAAAGTCCCTTTTTTCTTTGAGAAAATGTTTCTTTATTGATGCACCACCAATAACCTTTTCAAAAAGTACTTCTTCAAAAAGACATCCAGCAGGTGTATGGAGAAACCTTTTCTGTCCACGAATACCGTTTTTTTCAAAATCTAATGATTCAAAAAAACAGTCAAAAGAAATAATTTTGTGAACTGCTGTCCATTTCAGAAGTCCGAGATTTTCCTTCCCAACAAGTTCCCATGCTTGCTCATTTGGATTGATGTTGTAATACTGAACAAATGGAATCGTGTCAATCTTCTCACCCCTGATAATTGCCAGCATTTTTTCTTTCATTGTCATACTGATCTCCGGTGCATTTGAACTATTTGTTATTTCAGAATAAAATAACATAAAATGTTCAAGGATAGCAAATCAATAGAAAGGTTTGAGGCATGGTGGTTCGGAGAAATCATTGACAGGGTTTTGATACAGGTATACTGTTATACTGGTAAACCAGAACAATTACCTACACCTGTTTCTCTCGAACAAAAGTATCTTGACTCTGATTTCAGGATTAAAGAGTTTGATTTCCATTTGAAGCATACATATTTTGAAGGAGATGCCTTTGCCCAGTTTACAACATCCATTGGACCAGGGACCCTTTCAACATATCTTGGTTCAAGACCTGTTTTTGCAGAAAATACTGTGTGGTATGAACCATGTATACAGGATATAAGAAATGCAGAAGGTCTTCGATTTAATCCCGAGAATGTTTACTGGAAATCAACATTAAACCTTTGCAGAAAAGCAGTCGAGTATTTTAATGAAAAACTTTCTGTTGGATTTCCTGATTTGATTGAAAATCTTGATACCATTGCATCACTTGCAGGAACAGATAAACTTCTTTTTGCCTTCAGGGACTGCCCTGAAGCAATCATAAAACTACAGGACGCAATTGTTGACCTTTATTTTGAATATTATGACAGGTTATACGAAATCCTCAGGGATCAAAATGGCTGTACAAGTTTTTCACATTTTCCTGCTTATGGTAAAGGAAAGGTTGCAAAACTTCAATGTGATTTCAGTGCAATGATTTCTCCATCAGATTTTGAAAAATTCTGTGCGCCATGGCTTGAAAAACAGGCGAAAAAACTTGACAGGGTTTTATATCACTGGGATGGTCCATGCGCTTTACAGCATGAAAAATGCCTTTTAAATATCAAAGGGATTCATGCAATACAGTGGGTTCCAGGAGCAGGAAATCCTGATTGTGGAAATGAAATATGGTATCCCCTGTATGAAAGGATACTGAAATCAGGGAAATCATTGATGGTTTCAGTAAAGCCGCAAGATGCAAAAAAACTTGTTGAAACATTTGGACCTGAAAAATTAAACATCATTACCAGTACAAATACTATTGAAGAAGCACAACAACTTGTTAAGGATTCTTATAAATGGAAAAAAAGGGTATAACTTGCTCTTATTCCACCACAAAAAAAGAGCAGGAAATTGGGTTGAAAAACAGGGTTACAGTGTTTATGGCTAAACCTTCAACAACAGGAGAAAGATTTATGAAAAAGATTTTACTTGTTGCATTTTTGATTTTTTGCTCCCTGGGAAAAGCAGAAATTGTTGATGAACCACTGGGAGCAAGGTACAGTCTGGGAATGACACTGTGGCATATGGGACATAATGCTGAAATGATTACAAAATTCCACGAATTTCTAAAAAAGCAAAATGTATCTCCTGAGAAATTGCTTACAAAAGCACAACTCAACATGCCACAATCAACAATAAAAATTCTTGTTGAACCCGAATTACTCGGTAATGAAAATCTGAATGGATGGAAGGTCAATGGAAATTATATTATAAGTTCAGCAACAGATGCAGGACCAACTGTTTCAATTCCTGTTCATATTCCAGAAGCAGGTTTATACAGGTTCTGGTTACTTTATTATGGCAGACCAAATCATCGTGGGGTCACCTTCATAAAATTTTATAAAAAAGGACTTGAACAGGAAGGACCATTATTTCAATATGACGAATTCTATGACCAACCCCCTGAACAGGAAGGACCTGTCTGGAAGGATATGCTGGTGGAATTACCAGCAGGCGATTTAATTATAAAACTTGGTCATGTGACACGATGGTGGCATGGAAAAGGTGGTTATGATATCCGCAGGGTTGATTGTTTATATTTCACACAAGAAATCTGGAAACAACCTCCTTCAATTGAAGAATTGAAGACAATAAAGGAATCAACAAAACAAGAAGGAATTCAATGGACTTTGAATGTTCCATTTGATAAAAGCCAGTACCAGCAGTGGCAGTGGTGGCAGGTTAGACCTGTATCATGGGAAGAAAAAGAAAAAAATCCTGCTTTGTTTGACCTCAGTAAAAAATTCTGGCAGGGAGTGATAGAAGAATTAAGCAAGAAGGACTATGATGAGAAAAATTTGCCTGATTATAGAGAACCTGAGCGACAGGTTGTATTTAATGAAACATGGAACATGGTTGCAAATCCTGTAAGGGCAAAAAGACAGATTGAAACATTAACAAAAGACATTTCAAGAAAACCACTTCCCTACAATTACATCTGGCTTGATGTTGCAAGCAATATTGAAGGACTCAGGGAAGATGGAAAATATGAAAAGGGCTCAAAATATGAAAAGTATGGAAACTGGTACGGAAGACCAGGATGTCTTATGTCGGGCTGGGGAAACCCAAGAGGAACAGTGTCACTTGATGTCTTTGTTTCTAAAACAGGCACATACCATTGCTGGATTTTATCAGATAGAACAAATCTTTCATACACTGCGCCATATTTCTGCAAAGCATACATTGATGATAAGGAACAATTTACATACCATCATAAAGATAAAATCCCTTCATTGTGGATGAAAATGGGTGAAATAAATGTTTCAAAACCCACAAATGTAAGGTTTGATTTCATTCTTGATGGTTCAGGTTTTGGTACAACTTACAGAAGAATATATAATCTTTTTCTTGTTGACAGTCCAGAAATTGTACCTGAAGGTACAGTAAGACCACCATGGACAATGGAAATGTATAAAGAAAGGGCAAAACAGGTTGGCTCAAAGCCATCAGATAAACTTATTGTCTGGCTTCAGGAAAATCCTTATAGACGGCTTTCTCAGGAGGTCTGGGCTGAGAAAATTTCTTCCGGGGATTCCTGGCCATATGAAAAACTTCAGGGCAGTACAAGAATCAAAGATTTTCTAATGACTCAGGATATGTATAAGGCAGTATCTGTGGGAATAAGAAATCTTACAGAGGAACCTGTTAAATTGAATGTAAAGGTTGAACCATTGAAATCAGGTAACAAAAATTTCCCTGATACAATTCAGTGGAGGGTTCAGGCATTTATTCCGTATGGCGCAGGAAGACAGCAATGGACACCATTTTTCCTTTTGAGAAGACCTGATATTACTGTACCACCATTGAATGTTGCTGGAATCTGGATTACAGTCAACACAAAAAATGTTCCACCAGGAAAATATTCGGGGAAAGTAACGATATCAGGGAAAAATGTTGAGCCATATGAGATTGTGTTGAATGTAAATGTTGAAAATTTAAAAATTCAGCCAAAAAATCCTGTGCTTGTTGATGGATGGACTCAGCCACATGAAGGAGAAATTTATATCAGGGACTTTGTTGAACATGGAATGAATGTATGGCCAGGACTGATGACAAAAAAGGATATGGAAAAATACGGAATTAAATTACTCAGATTATCAGCACCTGCTCCTGATAAGGCAAAAGAATTTGTTGAAGAAGTTAAGCAACATGGTCTTGACTACAATGATTATTTTGTTGGTGTACTTGATGAACCCTGTGCAACAACAGAAACAGAGTTAAAACCATTTATTGACAGGGCAAAGGCAATAAAAGAAGTTGACCCAAATGTAAGAATTTCATTTAATCCAGGCGAAGCAGCAAAACTTGCAACCTTCCAGATTCTTGATCCATATTGCGATTTCTGGGTTCCCTATAGTTTACATGTTTTTTCTCCATACTATGATAACCCAAAGAAAAAAGAAATGTATCTGAAAAAACCATGGATGTGGTACACAACCCCTTGCCTGTGGGATAAAACAGCAAGAGAACCAGGCATAAGAATCGTTCCATCACAGCCAGGTAAATGTGTTGGTGTTGCATTTTTTGCCCTGAATTATCCCTGGAGAGACCAGTGGGATACTGCATATGAACATATTCCTGACGCCTCAACAATGGGAGCAGTAATGGGAAGATTTGGACCTGTTCCAACAATCATATGGGAAGAAATAAGGGAAGCAGCACAAACAGCAAATCTCGCAATGATGGTCAGAGAAAAACTTGGTGTGAAAACTTTTGATGAAATCAGTTCACTTGAGATGCAAAAACTTGTGAAAGAAGGAAAGGATGAAGAATTGATAAAGTTTCTTGTGTCAGGTCAATAAAAATGAAAATTGTTGATGGTTCATTAATGCTTTACTGGTGTTTTGATGTTGCGGAAGAAATTGATGTTGGTATGCTTGAAAGACAACTTGGCTCACAGGCAGAAAAAGCATTTCTATCAGGAATCAGGCTTGCACCTGGTTATATTCAGTATAAAAGTCCACCACTTCTTTTAAAACTTGGACAGCAATCACTTCCCAAAAATCTCAATGGACTTGTTGAGATGAAAATCTATGAATTCGGGGTTGTGACAATCCGTTTTACATGTCCTGTTTCATGCGAAATAGAACAACTGGTTGACTTAAGCCGATTTGTACAGGAAAGCGAAGAAATTAGAAATATTGCTATCCAGTGGCTCAAAAAAACCATTGACATTATAACACCAGCAGCAATAAAAGCATCAAAAAATCCTGTGGCTGATTATGAGGACTATGCAATTTTCTGGATACACAAATTTGACGAAAGAACTGATTCAGAACTATTGATCAAAAAATATGGCGATACAATCAGCAGAATATTGAGGGCAGAAGAAAAATTAAGCATTTTTGAGAAAGAAGATTCATTAAAAAATCCTCTTTCTTATTATGGAGAAGACCTGGTATTGATTGACTGGAATTCTGGTTTTGTATATGACCCTCAAAAAGTATACGATGTTATTGATGTGATTGAATTTGCAGTGATTCAACTGCTTGAACTCCGACTTTATGATGGTATTGTTGACCAGGCAATTGAAAAGGCATATGACGACCTTGCTGAACAAAGAAAAAGAAAATTAAAAATTGTAAAAATCTCATCAGTTCTTGGAAATCTGTCAAGAATTAAACTGGATATTTCTGAAGTGATTGACCGACTTGAAAATTATCTGAAATTGATTGGAGACCTTTACCTTGCAAAGGTTTATGGAGCAGCGTCCTCTCGTTTCTATCTTGATAGATGGAAGTCAGCAGTAAGAAATAAACTCAATGTGATTGAATCACTGTATTCAAAAGAATGGGAAAGGGCTCAAACAAGCCGTATGGTTGTTTCTGAAATTGCAATAGTTGTGCTGTTTATTATAGACATCATTTTGATTTTATTTGAAGTAATAAAAAGGTAGGCACAGACAATGAAAAAGAAAATCTCAATAAAAGTGCATCAGGCATTGTGCCTGTTATGTTTACTTGGAAAAAATATGTATGATGTTGAAGATGAAGAATTGAAAAAAATCCTTGAAACCATTGAAAAAAATCCTGATATACCTGTAACATTGAAATGTCAGGCAGGCGATGTTTTTTCTTTTCAGGACTCAGATGAAAAAGATAGTACTTTTGAGAGAAAAAAAGACCTTGAAATTTTGCAGAAACTTGATTTTTTCCCTGGTATAACAATACCTGCAAGAATTCTGTTTAATCGGATATATTTGAGGATAAAAACAGTGAAAGATATTTGTTTTGATTGTGCATACGCAGAAAAAAAATACTATGAAAAAGCAAGGAAACTTCAAATTTCTTTAACCAGCCAGCACTGCGGGCAATACGACAAAAGTATCGCTGCAGAAAAAGCAAAAAAGAAAGGGATCAGGATTATCATTCCCCCAAGAACCATTGAAGATCTGGAAAAAAGCAAGAAAGAATCCCTGAAGGCAATGTATGATGCCAGAAACACAGGAATTAGAATCAGACCACATCTTCTTCTCTGTGCAGTGTGTCAGTATGGTGGAGGAGTAAAACCAGGTATGGCGTATGATAATTTGCCTGAGTTAATACAACTTATTCTAAAAGAACCCGAAACAAAACTAACCCTTGTTGAGGGTGCTGACTGGGTTATGTGTGCTCCATGTCCTTCCTGGGTAAAAGGAAATAAATGCGTTCATTCATATGGAAAATGCGGACTTCCAAATCAACTCAGGGATATGAGGGTATTACAGAAATTGAATCTTGACTATGGAAAAACAGTAAAGGCAATAGATTTATACAAAGAAATTTTTGAAAAAATTCCTTCCACACTTGAAATATGCAGGTTTGATCATTATGATACTTCTATGTGGCACAGTGGATGCGGGCAAAGAACAAAAAACAATCCTGATTATGTAAGGGGAAGAAAAATCCTGATAAAACAACTGAACCTGAAGCCCGCCCCGGCGTCGGAAACCCATCAGCGGATGAATGCTGATAAGAGAAAATAAATGAAGGACGGTGAAAATGAGGAAGATTTTTATAATACTTGGAATTTTTTTCACTTCTTTTGTTTTTTGCATAAACTGCCCGGCAGATAAAAAAGAAAAAAAGGTTTTTGATGACAGTGAAATGAAAGCAGAAGGTGAGGTTACTTCTGTTGAAACAGGAATTTATTGCTTCACAATAAGGGATGATTCAGGAGCAGAGACAAAATTTTTTGCACCAAGGGCAAAACTCATGATGGTCAAGGAAGGGGAGAAAATTCAGGTTAATTACAGAAAAACAACAGATGGAAAATATAAAGCCCTTGGAATAAAAAATATTAAAGAAAGGAAAAAGAAAAAAATCAATAAAGAAACAGGTCATAAAATTTTTGAGCACTGGCAGTTAGGTTATGTCATTTAATTTTTATGATACGTCATGGAGTCAAATCAACCGGAAATTCACCCATGCACAATTCTATTGAAAGAAAAACAAAATCCGGGTTTTCTAAAAGTTCAAGTGGTACCTGAAGAAAAACTTCCCGGGAACTTTTCTTTACTATCATATCATTATTAAAAATTATACTCATTCCATCCCTTAAAACAATTCTATCCGGAGGCACAAATTTTATTGAAATTTTTGGCATTCTCGGAAAGGGAATTTTTCTACTGTACCCAAAAACATAAATGGCAAACCCAGGTTCTTTTTCCAGTTCTCTATCAAAATTCACCCACAAAAAAATCCTGTCTTTTTCCTTTAGAAGATAGAACTTATCAATTTTGCTTTTCTGTTCAATAACTTCAGGAGGAAGATCACCATCAGCAAGTCCTGAAAAATAAGTTCTTCGTCCATCTAACTGTGGCTCTATTAGATTAATAACTTTAAAATCGCCAAATATTTCATCTTTTTAACAAAAGAAACCATCCAGTAGCCCCGGTCGACCTTCTGCGATTTATAACAATCCAGTGCAGTTAGTTTTTTTTGAATCTGACTTTCATTCAGATTATAATTTTCCCAGATAATCTCATTAACCAGTTTGTCAGGCGGAGTTAATGCTAACTCAGGATGGTAGTGATAAGGATATGGCCATCTGCCGGAATGAATCAAATAAGGATAAACTTCAGGAACAGGAATTTTACCTTCAAGATCAAGCAGTGCAACCTTAGTAAAATTATAAAGTGCTCTGTGGTCAACATTTGTATCTGCAGGATGAGAAACAAAAATCCTGTCAGGACGAATCTTTAAAAAAATAGATTCAAGGTCATTAAGTATGCTTTCGCCCTTATATGATGCTCTGTATGAATAGTTTTCTGGATACGGAACATTATTTGCACGGGTAAGAAAATTTTTAAAAGAAGGAGCATTCTGCCAGTGTTGTTCCCATATTTTTGATGTTCCATAGTCAGGATATCCTAAGAAAATTAAATTTTCTTTTGGTACTCCGAGAATTTCTGTGGCAGCGATTGCCTCCTTTCTTCTTACTTCTCCCATTTTGATATAACCTTCAGGTGTCAATATGATTTTCTTTTCATACAGTTTGAAAGCAATCTCATTATGATCTCCATTGGTGAAAAAAACTATGTAGACAGAACATCCTTTACTCAGCGCTTCCTGTATAATACCTGCGCATCCCAATGTTTCGTCATCAGGATGAGGGGCCAGTACAAGGATCAATTCTTTTTTTAAATGGTTTTATTTCAAGAAAATTAGCCGATAGGGCAAAACCTGCTGATAACAAACAAATAAGAAATGCAAATTTTAACATACTCCTTTTCATCACCATCTTAAAATTTGAAGGCATCTATTAATTTTTCATCACGATTTTTATGATCATCCTGTACTGCATAAATCCTTTTCCTGATGTTTCAAAAGAAGTCTCGTGATGTATATTTAATTATAACATCATAAATTATGATTTCCAGCCATCAAAATTTCGCTCGGCTTGCCATACACTGACAGTCCTCCGCATGCTCGGATTGTCTGGCTCACCCCAGTTCTAATACTTCAAAAAGGTTGAACCGGTTTATATTTGAAAAAATCCGAACTGATTTTAAGTTCTTATAGTGCCGCTCTACAGGATTGCGAGGCGTGACTCGTTTGGCGGCAAATTCTTTTATAATTTTTTTAATCTCTCAATTTCTTGTTTTATTTCTTCAATAACCCCGGTGTTGTAAATTCTTTTTTTGTTTCCTTCTTTTATGGAAATGATATAAAATACTTTTCCTCCATATTTATCAGTAAATTTTTTATGTGTTGCTTCTTGATTTTTTCTTTCATTTATAATCTGGGTTATAAAAGCATAACCGGCCGGCTTGACCTGCAATTCCAAATATTTATCCTTTATTTTAATAAAAAAATCCACATTAAATAATCTATCCCATTCATCTGGTGCTGGTTCAATTTTCACTCCTAAAATTTCCTGAAGTTGCTCATAAATGGTTTTCTTTTCCGTTATATAACCATCAAAAGTTCGGTTAATTACAAGATTAATGACATAGTTTATACAATCTTCCTCAGTAATATCATCAATTCCAGCTCTTAATACTTCGGTTATTTTTACATAAAGTTTTCTGCCTATTTCAATTAAATGTTCTTTTGGATAAACATTTTTGAAATAATATTCTTCCCAATCTTTCACAGTTTTAGGCGAGCACTTTCTTATTTCATCAGCAACAGCCCCAACCATTCGTTT
>Ga0078972_1007723_pt1 | contig 23543 bp, 18 predicted proteins | sample YelNatPaOPGAMG01_FD_67568 | JGI IMG/M metagenome (GOLD analysis project Ga0078972, IMG submission 67568) | Hot spring thermophilic microbial communities from Obsidian Pool, Yellowstone National Park, USA - OP-RAMG-01 (SPADES assembly) (version 2) | ecosystem: Environmental > Aquatic > Thermal...
CAAAAATAACAGGGGGTTTATCATTTTTAATTCTACTTAAAAATATTGCACAAACACCTGTATAAGGATTTGATAGAGATTGTCTTGGTCCATAAACATTAAAAAATCTTAAGGAAACAACTGGTATATTATAAGTTTTCCCTATTAATAAAGACATCTCTTCCTGTTCCTTTTTTGTTATGGCATAAATTGAATTAGGTATAATCTGGTGTGTTTCTGGAGTTGGAACTGGTATTATATTTCCATTACAGAAAGGACATTTTGGCTCCCAGTCGTCTATTTTTTCTTCTTTAAAATTTCTTAATTCAGGTTTAACATTTCCACATTTTTCACATTTATAAAGACCTTCTCCATATATACTCATAGAAGAAGCAACAATTAATTTTTTTGCATTGTGTTTTGTGTTTACAAGGATGTCAAGTAAATTTGCAGTTCCTGTTATATTTACATCAACATATTCCTTTATCTGATACTGAGATTGTCCAACCCCAACCTTTGCTGAAAAATGAAAAATGTAATCAACTTCTTTAATTAACTTTTTTAATTCTTGCTTCTTTCTTATATCTTCAAAAATATACCTTGCTTTTAAATTTATGTAATCAGGAATCCCATTAGTATGAACCTGTGCGTCTAAATTATCATAAACAATAACTTCATATCCCCTTTTTATAAGTTCATCTACAAGATGACTTCCAATAAAACCTGCTCCTCCAGTTACAAGTATTTTCCCCATATTTTTAAATTTTACTTTTAATAATAATATAATATAAAAATTAACTTTGTGCAAAATTAAATGTGAATAATGGAAGATGAAAAACTTGACAAAAATAAAATTAGTGTTATAATACTATTAGAAAATGGAAGAAATAAGAACAGAAAAGAGGGAGCCGTTATATAAAGGAATAAAAGAGGTTTTAAAAAACGATATCCTAAAAAGAAAAATTGGTTTATTATCAGAAAGTAAAATTATTCATCAATTCAAAGTTTCATCAACTACTGCAAGAAGAGTTTTAAATGAGTTAGAAGAAGAGGGTTTTATTGAAAGAAAGGTTGGTAAGGGAAGTATTGTAGTTTTACCATTTAAAAAAAAGATAAAAGAACTGGGGGTTATATTTTTTGATATTTATGACCCCAATCAACCATTTATTTCTGAAATAGTAAAAGGTATTGAAGAAAAATCAATAATTAAAAACTATCATTTACATCTTTATACAACAAGGAAGAAGCCAATTTCAGAGAATAATAATTCTTCTTTATATCACATAATAACAAGAAGAAAAATAGATGGGTTGTTTATTCTTTCTCCGATTTCTAAAGCAGACATAAATTTTTTGAAAAAAGAAAGGATACCATTTGTAGTGATAGGAAATATTTATTCTGAAATAAAAGTGCCAACTATTACTTTTGATTATGAAAAAGCAATTGGATATGTTTGTGAGACACTTTCCGAATATGGATATAAAAAAGTTGCCCTTGTTACAGGACCAAAAGAAGAAAATGGGATTAAAAGAGGAGGATACTTCTGTTTATTAAGTTATAAAAGGTTTTTAAAAGAAAAGGGTATCCTTTACAATAGTAAACTGGTTAAAGAGATAGGAAATAAACAAGAGAATGGTTATAAAGTTATGGAAGAATTTTATTTATTAGATAAAGAAGAAAGACCTGAAGCAATAATCATTACAAGTTTTAAAACAGGAGAAGGGGCTTTAAAATTTATCAGAGATGACTGGAAAGTATTTATTGTTCCATTTACAGATAGAAATATAAAATATCCATTTTATGTAAAATGTCCATACAGAGAGATTGGTAAAAAAGCATTTAATTTATTGGAAAAACAGATAGAAGAAGGGGTTGAAGTTTTAGAAAAGAAAAGAGTATCATTAGAAGTAATAAATGAATTAAAAAAAGGGGGTGCATATGAAAAGAAGGATTTTTAATAAAAAGGGCTTCACTTTAATAGAATTGCTTGTTGTAATTGCTGTAATAGCTATTCTTGCAGCAATGTTACTTCCTGCATTAAGTAAAGCAAGAGAAAGAGCAAGACAGTCCGTATGTATGAGCAATTTAAAACAACTTGCATTTGGGATGATTATGTATACTCAAGATTATGATGGATACTGGCCATATTATGCAAATGTGGGAGGGTGGACCTGGGATAGACAAATTTCTCAGTATGTTGGATATAAATGGGGTAAATGGACACCACCAATTTTTCACTGCCCATCAGGAAGGGTTATGAAACCATGGGGAATAGTTCTCGGACAGTCCAGAGGTTATAGTATGAATCAATGTTTAGCCCCTCTTGGCGACCAATATGAGGGATTAACGCCAGGAACTATGTATATGAATTGGAAAATAGGGAGAGTTCCGAGAGCCCTTGGTTTACTTTTTGAATATAAAGTCACTTTACAGAATAAAGATTGGGAAGGATATTGCGGTTATACTCCTGACAATAGTTATACTCACTATGGTGAATGGGGTGAATTAGCATGGAGGCATAATAATGGAATGAATTTTGCTCAGACAGATGGAAGTGTAATATGGACAGGACCCGGAATTAGTATGAGAGGAGAGAAAATTAGATGGTGCTGGCATCCAGCAAATGGATATTATCAGGATGGCAAATGGATAAAAGAACCGTAAAAAGGGAGGATGGATGAAGAAATTTAAAAAGATGATATCTGTATTTTTCTTGAGTTTTAATTTTTTTGTTTTTTCTGAAAATTATTTTTTAGGTTCATTTATAAGTGCAAGTCGTTTCTGGAAAAAAATTTATAATGACCCCTTTCCTGTAAAGATTATGGTTAAAGATTTAGCAGAATTAGGAGTTAATAACATATTGTTCTATGACCAGGTAGATAGAGGTGCTGAATTTTTACATCCAACACAGGTAAAAAATGCACTGGCATATAAACAATTTTTAAATGATAGAGATTTTCTGAATGAATTATTGGAAGAAGCAGGGAAATATAATATAAATGTGTGGATTGGCTGGACTACTCCTTCTAAAGAAGCAGAAAGTAGGCATAAAGGGAAAGGAGGTTTGTATGATATTGATTATGGATTAAACAGCCCTGAATTAAAAGAAGTATATAGAAATTTAATAAAAGAAATAGGAGAAAAATATACAAAATATAAAAATCTTGCTGGAATCTTTTGGGAGGAAATGAATGTTTCAGAAGCAGTGGATAATCATGAAAATGATATAGAGGAGTTTAAAAGATTTTGTAAGGATAGATTTGGAGAGGATTACAGGGAAGATAAATTACCTATTAAAGTAAATCCAGGGGATAAATGGTGGAGGAGATATGTTTTGTGGAAGAATAATATTGTTACAGATTTTGTAAAGGAAATGTCTGATTGTGCTAAAAAATATAACTTGAAAACATTTTTTCTTTTTTATGTTCCAGAGTCATATAGCGGTGCATCCTGGAAATGGGGATATGATATCATTGGACTGGAAAAAGTTTGTGATTATATATGGGTTGGTGGACATAGAGGAGAAGGAAGTAAGTTTTATCAGTCAATTAAAGGAATAATAATAGATTTTGGTCCAAGTTATCCCAATCAGATTTTATCAAAAAATTATTCTTATGCTTTTCATGGATTACCTTTGAATTTTTATGAACACAGGTTTCCAATTTACATAAGGGAAGTAAGAGATTTTTATTCTTCAAGTAAAGAATTTACCGAAAAATATGGAGATTTTTATACAGGAAGATTTGGTTTTTCAGAAAAAGATGTGCAACTTTTTCTTGGGAAAGAGAATTTAAAGAATTGGTTAAATCTGATGGTTTCATTTCAACCAGGAGAAAGTCCATCCAAAATAGCAGTTGTAATAAATCCAGTGCCATTTATATTAAAAAATCCTTCAATGAGTGGTGTTGAATATGATAAAAAAGTTAATTCTTTAATGGAAAGTTTAACAGGGTTTTTTGATATAGATGGGTTTATAATTGGCTCATTGAATATGGATAATAATCTAAAGAAATATTCCTTCATAATAATGCCGGAAGATATGGCAACAGGATTGAAAAAAGATGTTTATGATAGGTTTTTAAAATATGTGGAAAATGGAGGCAAATTGTTTGTTATAAATACACCAATAACTACAGGAGAAGAAGATTTGACGAATTTAGAAGATAAAACAGAAGAGTTATGCGGGATAATAATAAAAGGAAGAAAGCCATCCACAGATATAATTATGGAAAGTGAAAAAAAAGGAATGAAAATTATTTCTGAAAAAACTTTAGCAGACATATCTATTGTTGAAGTGAAAAATGGAGAAATTATAGTTAAGGAAAAAAACGCAGGGTTTCCACTTTTAACGAGATATAAAATTGGGAAAGGAGAGGTATATTTTTCAGCAATAAGTTTTTCTCCTGAATTAAGTTTATATTTTGCCTCAATAATAGAAAATAATGCAAATCCTATAATAAAAATTCAATCTCAGGAAATAAGGATAATTGAAAGTGTAAAAAAAGGGAATAAACTAGCTGTAGCATTATGGGGTAAAGGGAAAGGGATATTAAAAGTTGATATAGAAAATATGGGAATAAAGGTCAGGAATTTACAAGTGAAGGATATAATTACAGGTAAGATAATAAGGGATAGTATTTTCTCAGGTTCATTGTTAAAAGATGGAGTAGAAGTAGAGATAAAATATGTCAATCAGCCGTATATATTAGGAATAGGAAGTAAAAAAGAGTTAGAAAAATATAATGGTATATATTCAGATGAAATAGTATTTGAAGGATTGGTTAAGAAAAAAGCAGAAGAAAGTCCAGAAGTCCCAATAATAATCCCTAAAGGAGAGGGAGCAAGAGTAGGTGTATATTATGAAGGAATAGGAGCAGGAAGTATAATAAAAGTTTTAGAAAAAGAAGGAATAAGAGTTTTTAGTTTACCCAAGTTGGATAATGAAGCACTTTCAAATGTAGATGTGCTTGTTATTCCCCAGATTCCAAAACCGGATGTATTAAATCAGGCAATGAAACAGATAAGGGAATTTGTAGAAAATGGAGGGGGAATATTATTCACTCATGATGCGGTAGGATACAGGAAACATAAAGTTATTTTTCCTGAAATAGGTAAAGGTATTGGAAATGTTAATTTAGACAAAGTCAAAGTAATAAAGGAACATCCTGTAACAGATGGGTTTAAAACAGGAGATGAAATAGTTCATAAATATTATGACCATATAGGGATAGAGAAAGGAGAAAAGGGAGAAGTAATTGTAGTAGATGATATGGGATATGGAGTTGTTGTTGTGGGAGAAATAGGTAAAGGCAGGGTAGTATTAAATGGTATGATTTCTGGATATGCTTCTGTGCAGAAGGGTAGTTCAACAGGAAGAGAGGAAGAACCAGAAGGAGGAGAGTTAAAAATACTTGTGAATTCTATAAAATGGTTGAGCGGAAAGAAAAAATAGGGTAATATTTAAAAAAGGAGGTCAAAATGAATTTTTATAGAAGTTGGCTTTTATTTTTAGTATTTTTTTCTTTTTGTCTTTCTCTTGGAGCATTTGAGCCCTATGAAACTCCTGATGGTAAAGTAATTCTTGTGGATTTTTCAAAGAAAGATTTATGGGAAACATCAGGCATTCCATCTGTAAATCTTGACGAAAAAACTCCTACAGGAGAAGTTGCTATTACATATGAAACAGAAGAGGAGAAAAAATCAGTATTAAGAATTAAAAAATATGATGGAGGAGGGGAATGGAGAAATAAGAAGTTTAAATTTATTTCTTTCTGGGTAAAAGGAGATGGTTCAGGAAGTTATGTCCAATTGAGATTATTGACAGATGATGGAGAATTTCAGCATCAATTTTATCTTACAGGAACTAATTGGGAATATAAAAAGTTAACATGGGATAAATTTACGAATAAAGAAGGGAAGAATTTGGATATATCAAAAATAAAAATGTTAATTTTCAGGTCTACTAAGAAATTTAAAATATCAATAGGTCCTTTAAAACTTGAACCTGGAGACGAAACTTCAATTTCATTCCCTCTCCTTGAAATCCCTTCTGCATTAGCATTTTTTACAGAAAAACCACCTATAATTGATGGAAAACTTGATGAGAAATGCTGGGAAATGGCTCCAGAATATGAACTTTCTTACAATATAAATTCTGATACTCCACCAAAAGAGAAAACAAAATTCAGGTTATTATATGATGAAAATAATTTATATTTTTCAGCAGTACTTGAATGCAAAGATACATCAAACTTAAAAACAACAAGAAAAGAGGACCGTAATGATATTTATCTGGATGACTGTCTGGAATTATTTATAAATGGTAATAAAGATATGCAGACATACACCCATTTTATGGTAAATAGTGAAGGTTATAAGGGAACAATCAAAAGATATTATGATAAAGTGAAAGATTATGTAATAACAGATACAAAATATACAGGAAAATGGGAAGTAAAATGTAAAATTATTAAACCAGATAAGTGGTATATTGAAGGAAGTATTCCATTAGTGGAGTTGGATTTAAAAAAAAACTATATGGTGAAAGTGTTTTTTTTCAAATAGGTAGAGAAAACCATAGGAATAAAGAATACTCTTCTTTTTTTAAAACAAGACGTTTTCCAGAAACTTCAAATTTTGCTTTACTTGCTTTTGTTTCTCCTTCTGATAAAAATTTAAAATTCAAGAATATTTATTTAGAAAAAGTTTCTCCCGGTAAATTCAAGATTGAAGGGATGCTTTTTTCTGATACAGGGGAGAATGAATATGAAGTTTATGCTGAAATAATATCTCCTGTAGGAAAAAATTTTTATAACAAAAAATCAATAAATCTTTCAGGGCAGTTAGGTCAATTTTCGCTTATAGTAGATTATCAGGAAGAATGTGAAGGAGAGCATAGATTATGTATTGCTGGAAAGAGTGAAAGAGGAATTGCGTGGGCAGGATTTAAATTTCAAAATTTTTTACCAGAAACTACAAAGTATGGGGATATTATTATAAATCCTTATCCAAAAAAGATTGAATGGGAAGATAGTTTTTTACTTGTTGATAATACATATAAAATATATACGGGTAAAAATGCCACTTTGAGAACTGAAAAGACAGCAGGATTTCTTTCTGATGAGTTAAATAATTTTTTGGGGATAAAATTGGAAAATGTTAAAAGCAATTTTTCTTATTCTGATTATCCTGTAATATTGATGGTTAATCCTAAAATTATTTCCTCAATTCATAACGAAAAAATTTTTCTTGATTTAATGAATGAAGTAAAAAATCTCCCATCTGAGGGTTATGCTTTATCTATTAATAATAGAGGTGTTGTTATTATAGGTAAAGATGAAGCAGGGCTTTATTATGGAGTTGTAACTTTTATGCAGATTGTAAAAGGTTCATTAATAAAAGAAAAGAAACCTTTAGTAAAAAAATGTAGAATAATTGATTATCCTGATTTGAAATATAGATTTTATATGGAATCTCCTGGATGGGGTAGAAAAAAAGAAGATAGAGACAGGGTTATTAAATGGTATAAAGATTATATAAAAAATGTTGTTGCAGGGCAGAAATTTAACATGCTTTGTTTAGGTATAAGTAATCAACTTATTTTAAACAATCCTGGTCTTATTACCACTCGGTCATTCATTAATAAAGAACAATATCTTGAAATAACGGAATTCTGCAGAGAACATTTTGTTGAATTTATTCCTGCGCTTGAAACAGGGGGTCATTTCAACTGGGTTCCAAACAGTAAATTCCCTCATTTATTTGAAGAAGGATTTACAGGACAGGCAAATGTATCCCATCCTGATTTTTATAAGTTTATTTTTCCTGTTATGGAAGAATTTATAACACCAAATTGTAAATATTTTAATTTATGTCATGATGAATGGTGGTTTTCTCCCCCAAGCGAGGCAACTGATAAATTAAATGGTATTCCGAGAAAAGAAATTTTTCTTAAATATGTGAAGGACCAGTATAAATGGTTAAAAGATAAAGGTATAAGAGCGATGATGTTCGGTGATATGTTACTTAAAAATCATAATGGTGATGGTCTCGGTCCAAAAAAAGGACTTTATGAAATTACTAAATTACTTCCTAAAGATATTATAATTTTAAACTGGTCGTCTGAGGTTGACCCTGATTCTAATAAATATTTTCATGACCTTGGATTTGAAGTAATATGTGCAAATAATGGATTTAGACCTTATCCGAATGACAGAAATATTATTTCCGGGTTTGGTATGTTATGTTATGGTTTCAGTTTTTTAACTTCAGGTGCTGGAGTTAATGAGGGAATTACCCTTAATTATGGATATACCTCTGTTTTAAGAACTGCTGATTATGCATGGAATATCAAAAATGACCCGGGATTTCCTGTTGAAGAGTTTGAGAGAGCAAGAGGGAAAAATGTATGTGCAATAAATTCACTAAAACCAAATCCATATGGTTCTGAGCAATTTAAAATTTTATCATTAAAAAAATATGTGAATTCAAATCTCAAAGATGTTATGGGTATGGAATTGAAAATGCCTTTTGGTAAGAAAGAATTTGGATTTATTCCAATGGAAATATTAAAGTTTGATGAGAATGAAAATAAATCTTTAATAGCATTAGATCTTAAAGGAAAAACAGTGGAAATTGAATTAGAAGATACCATTTCTTCTATTTATTTTCTCCATGGTTGTTATATTCCACAGAAAGAAAGGGAAAAATTTCTTTCAAGAAGTTCAAATTTTATCTTTGGTATCCCTATCGCTATTTACACAATTACCTATGAGGATAATACACAGGAAAAAATAGAGGCAAGATTTGGATTAAATATTCTTGATATATGCCCTCCAAATCCCCGTTCAAGATATATGTCAGAAATTAGATATTTCTGGGAAGGAAGGATTGATAAAGGAGAAGTCGCATTTTTATACCAGTATGAATGGGTAAATCCCAATCCTTATAAAAAAATAAAAAATATAACTTTACAGACAACATCTACAGAAGCAATACCTTTAATTTTTGCAATTACAACATGTGGTATTAAATAAAAGGAGGTAGGAAAGATGTATCAGAAAATTAAAGTAGAAAAAGGGGATTATATTCCTAAAAGGTTTCTTGGAGTTCATCCGCATAATGATGATATAGAGGCACAATGTTCAGGAACATTATATCGCTGGGCTAAAGGAGGAGCAAAAATCAAGATAATAAACACAATTGCTAAAAAAGAGGGGGGTGCTTGGAAATGGGAAAAGAAGGATAGGAGAATATATTGGATATGAAGTAAATTTTCGGGAAAATGCTACTTATGGATGTCAACAGCATGCTGATAGAGAACTTACTTTATATTTATGCCGTGAAATAAGAAAATTCAAACCTGAAATAGTTATTACAATGCTCCTTTTGAACAACATACTGACCATATAATGTGTTATGCAGCGACTTTCAAGGCGGTATTGATGGCAAGATGTCCTTTTGATTCTATTTTTGGGAGTGAAAGATTGATGCGGATAGAAGAGCCAGGTGTTAAAGAAATATTAGAAGAAACAGAACCTCACTGGGTAAAAGAGATATGGATACAACAGGGCGCACCAACACAAAATATGTGGATGATAACTCCAAACCATTATGAAGATGTAACAGATATCTGGGATAAAAAATTTCAATTTTTTATATGGTTACAGAAGAATGTGATTTAAGATATCTTGCAGACATTGCAGAATATGTAGCATTAAAAAATGGGAAATAGCAGGTGTAAAATATGCAGAAGCATTTTTGAGAATACCTATAAAAAGTAAAAGTGAACTTGTAAAAGAATATGATGAATGGAGAAGAAAGAATAAAGGGAAATCATATTACGATTCTTAAGCGTAAAATAATAAAAATACTTTGTAATTAATAAACTTTTTAATTATTTTAAGACAAAAGCAAAAACTAAAATCTGAATAGATAATACTCAATTGTTTTTCTAAGACCTTTTTCAAGTGAAACTTCAGGTTCCCAGGAAAGTAATTTCCTGGCAAGTGTTATATCTGGTTTTCTTTTTTTAGGGTCATCAGGCAGGCCAGGTAAATATTTAATCCCGAGTTTTTTACCAAATATTTTTTCAATTTTTTCTGCAAGTTCAATTATTGTAAATTCTTCAGGATTTCCAAGATTGATTGGTAAATTATATTCAACTTCAAGAATCTTAATAATTCCTTCTATTAAATCATCAATATAACAGAAACTCCTTGTCTGTTTTCCATCTCCATAAATTGGTAGTGGTTTATTATTTAAGGCACAATATATAAAATTTGGAATAACTCTTCCATCATTTAGTCGCATCTTTGGTCCATATGTGTTAAAAATTCTTATTATTTTTGTATTTAATTTAAATTTCCTGTGATATGCCATTGTTATTGCCTCTCCATATCTTTTACCTTCATCATAAACACTTCTTACACCTATTGGATTTACATTTCCCCAGTATTCTTCATTTTGAACAGGTATAAGGGGGTCTCCATAAACTTCAGATGTTGAAGCAAATAAAAAAATACTTTTTGATTTTAAAGCAATATTTAACATCTTTTCTGTTCCTGCTGAATTTACTTTTAATGTTTCAATTGGATACTTCATATAATCAACAGGAGAAGCAGGGCTTGCAAAATGTAAAACATAATCAAATTTTTCATTAATTTCTTTTTCATCAAATTCTATAAGGTCCTTTTCAAATAAAACAAAATTCTTATTATCAAGAAGATGCTGAATATTTTTTCTTTCAGAAGTTATAAAATTATCAATGCACCAGACAATATCTCCATTTTTTATAAAAAAATCACAGAGATGGCTACCTATAAAACCTGCTCCCCCACTAATCAAAATTTTTCTATTCAATTTTCCTCCCTATTCCTTTGTATATAAAACCAATAGATTTTAAATTTCTATAATCAAGAAAATTTCTTCCATCAATTATATATGGCATCTTCATTATTTCCTTTATCTTTTTAAAATCAAGTTTCTTAAAGATTTCCCATTCAGTTAAAAAAATTAAAAGATGAGATTCTTTTGCAATTTCATACGGGTCATAGGAATAAAAAATATCTGGATGGATTTTTTTCATATTTTCAATTGCTTTCGGGTCATAACATTTTAAATTTGCCTTTTCTTTTTTGAGAAGTTCTATTATTTCAATTGCAGGAGATTCTCTGACATCATCTGTTTCTGGTTTAAAAGAAAGTCCAAATATTCCTATATTTTTATCTTTTAAATTCCATAATAATTCCTTTGCTTTTTTAATAATAAGTAATCTCTGCTGACTGTTTATTTTCTGGACTTCCTTCAAAAGATTAAACTGATAACCAAGTTCTTCTGCTATATGTATGAATGCAGATACATCTTTTGGGAAACAACTTCCTCCATAACCAACACCTGCTTTTAAAAATTCCTTTCCAATTCTTTTATCAAGCCCCATCCCTTCTGCAACAAGTTCAATATCAGCACCAACCCTTTCACATATATTTGCAATTGCATTAATATAAGAAATTTTGAGTGCAAGAAAAGAATTTGAGGCATGTTTTATAAGTTCAGCACTTTTAACATCTGTGAAAATTTTAGGACAATTAATTGGAGAATATATTTCTTCAAAGATATTTTTTGCTCTTTCACTTTCAACTCCTATAACAATTCTATCTGGATTAAAAAAATCTTTTATTGCACTACCTTCTCTTAAAAATTCAGGATTCGCTGCAATATCAAATTCAATTCCTGTTGGGGAAAGGAGTTGTAATGTTTTTTTAACCCATTCACTTGTTAAAACAGGAACAGTGCTTTTTTCAACAATCAATCTATAAATTTCCCTTTCTTTTTCTAACTCTACCATTTTTTTTAATGAATTTGCAATTTCAACAGTAACATTTTCAACATATGAAAGGTCTGCTTTACCCTCTGAAGTTGAAGGAGTTCCAACTGCTATAAATATAATTTCTGAGTTTTTTACAACTTCATATATAGAATCTATAAAATTTAAAAGACCTTTTTCAACCCCTTCTTTTACAATTTCCTCAAGACCGGGTTCATAAAATGGCATTACAAAATTTTTAATTTTTTCAACTTTTTCAATATCATTATCACAGCAAATCACCTTATTACCAAGTTTTGAAAAGCAGGCAGATGTTACAAGTCCAACATGACCGGCGCCAATTACTCCTATATTTCTCATTTTTCACATACCTCCCTTATCACTGATAGATTATTTTTAACCCATTTTATTAAACTTTCAACCCCTTTTACCTTATCTATTTTAATTTTCCAGTTTGTAATTTTTTCAAATTTTTTATTATTACTTATAAAAACTTTCTGGTCTCCTGGTCTCCATTCAAAAAATTCAAGTTCAATTTTCTTTTTCAATTTTTTTTCAAGAAATTCAACAAGTTCAAGAAGTGAAAAAGTGTTTTTAATTCCACCTCCTATATTAAAAATTTCTCCCCTGCATTTTTCTATATTCTTTACAGCAAGTTGATAGGCATTTATTAAATCACTTACTTCAAGAATATCCCTTACCTGTTTTCCATCTCCATATATATTTATTTTTTTATTCAAAATTGCCTTTATTATAAAATGAGCAACCCATCCCTGGTCTTCATTTCCATACTGGAATGCTCCATAAATACACGATTGTCTAAAAACAACACTTTTAATTCCGTAAATTCTATAATAATCCCTTACATATTGGTCTGCAGTTCCTTTTGAACATCCATATGGAGAATGAAAGTCAATATTTTCATTTTCATCTATTCCATTTTTTCTTTCAACAAACTGGTATCTTTTTTCTTTTTCTTTTAACTTTAAATGGGTTAATTCTCCATAAACCTTATTTGTAGAACTAAAAATAATAATTGCATCCGGACAGTTTTTTCTTATTGTTTCAAGTAAATAAAGGGTTCCTGTTGCATTTATTTCAAAATCTTCAAGAGGATTTTCAACTGATTTTGTCACCGCCACCTGTGCTGCAAGATGATATATTTCATCAAAATCTCTAACAACTTCTTTTAATTTCTTATAATCTCTAATATCCCCTTTAATAAATTCAAAATTCTGAAATTTAAGAGAGAGCAAATATTCAATATTTTTTTCAACACCTTTTCTTGAGAGGTTATCATATAAAACTACATAATTTTCTTTTTTTTTCAATAAATTTAAAGCAAGATTTGTCCCTATAAAACCTGCACCACCTGTGATAAGAATTCTTTTCATAAATTTAAGTTTATATTTTTTCTTATATCCTGTCAATCAGAAAATGTGCTTTTTGAATTCTTTGTCTTCCAACAATTTCCCAATCCTACCTCGTAAGTGGGCTAAAAGGGAGGGAGTTCAGGGTTTTTGGAGTTTATTATTGCTATTCCTTCTATTTCAACAAGCCAGCCAGGTCTGCATACATTTGCATTTGCAATTATTATCGGTGTTTCACCAAATCTCTTTCTTAATTTATTTTCTACAATATAAAAATCAAAAGGGTCCCTCACATAAACAGTAAATATCATAATATCTTCAAGTTTTGCATTTTCATTTTTTAAAAGTGCTTCTATATTTGTTAAGGTCCTTTCAATTTGCAATTCAATATTTCCAGGATATAAAATTTCTCCTTTATTGTTTATACTTGCAGTTCCTGAAATAAATATATGTTTTCTATCAGAATAACTAATTGAAACACCTCTTTCAAAAGTAACTCCATAGATATATGTTGGACTTAAATATTCAGGTGCTGATAAAAATTTAATCTGTTCTTCTTTAATTCCATAAATAGAATATGCATCAAGTAAAACCTTTGCCCTTAAATCATAATAGGAACCTTCTACTCCTGTGCTTGCAATATAATGTGTTTTTTCAGTTAAACCATTTTCTGCATAAATTTCCCTTCTTGAATTAACAAATTCTTTATAATTTGTATCTATATTCTGAATGAAAAACCATGTCCTTATCACATTTTCAGAAAGGCACATATTTTTTTTCTTCAAAATTTCAATATATTTTTCAATAACTTTCCTTGCTTGCTGATAGACAGATTCAGTTTCAGTAAATATAATACCTGTTGTCCAGTTATGTATAAGTCCATTTCTTTTCAATGACAGAGTGTTATCTTCAAAGAATTTTTCAATTTTTCTATCATTTATATGGTATGCAAGTAAAGAAACTCTTGAAGGAAAAGAAGGTGGTTGATTTATAAGAGAAATTGAGGTTGGATTTGAATTATTATAAGAATTTGAAATTTCAAATTCAAATAGATATTTTTTCTGATTATATAAATCACTGCAAAAAAACCTTCTGAAAACAGATGTCTCCTTTTCAAGTTTTAATAAATTCAATGTTTCTGAATATGCCTTTTGTATCCAGTTTAACTGAACTTCAAATTTTTCAAGAGTTTCTGGTATAAAAGCAAAAAAATATTCTTCTACACCGGAAATACCTTTAAATTTTGACCAGTTCACTCTAACGGGTATGTTCTTAAAAAAAATTTTATTTTTTTCCATTTAAATTACCTCAAAACTTATAGCAGGAATAAACCCGGAAGATACTTTCTGTCCATTTGCCATTTCTCTGAATATTTCAATTATTATATTATCCTTAAAACCATTTTTTAATTTTTTGTCAGCATTTATATCAAAGGTTATTTTATCATTTTCAATTTTAATATCAGAAATTGTAATTCCTTCAGATGGATTTTTTACCTCAAGATTAATTTTCTCATTTTGATTATAACCTGTAATTTTCCCTGTAATTTTTATATTTTCTCCTGGCTTTATTTTCAATGGTTCTTCATTTTTTAGAGTTATTGTAATATTTTGAAATTGTCTTTTAGGAAAAACAAACAATTCATCTGCTGGAACAAAATGAAAATAAGCAAATGCCTGCATCATTTCATCACATGGAATTGCTTTCTTTTCAACAATTTTACCATTTATTTCTGCTTTTCCAAAAATTTCAACATTAAAGAATTTATTGGGAATAAGAGAAGAGTCAGCAGTTATGGTTAATGATATTTTATCTTTACCCTCTGGAATTTTGTTTCCACTTATTTTTAAACCTTTTGAATTATCCTTCAAATAAATCTCTACTTCTCCACTAAACCCATCCTTTCTAACAACATAAATATTAAATGGAATTGTTCCCCCTCTTGGTATATTTAATGAAGATGGATATACAAAAATGTTAAAATCTGGCTTTGCTTCACTAACCCTCATTCTATATATATACTCACTTCCACCATTTTGCTGTATATCAATAATTTTGATGTAATATATCCCATCTTCAGGAATTTCATAATAAATGTAAGAGTCAGAATGATGAGTTATCAAATCAAAATTTTTGTCAATATAGTCATCGTTTGAAATCAATAATTTCCCATTTTTATCAAGAATACATAAATATGTGTCACATGGATAACCAAGTCGCCTGCTATAAACATCAACAGAAATTTTAAATCCCTTTTTACATCTTAACTTATATATATCAACATCTCCTCTTTTTGAAATTATCCCATTTATAACTACCGGCAATCTTATTTCATTTGCATTTTTTAATGTATCATTTGGTTCCTTTTCAAAAAATTCAGGTAGGTCATTAATCATATAGGAAATTGTATTTGTTGATATTCCATTAAAGACAAAGTTTTTCTTGTAAACTCCATTTTCTTCATAATCAGTATCAAGTTCAATTTTTTTTACAGGTAAATTCCACCCATAAATTGAAGCAATTGTTTTTTTATACTTTTCTCCACCTAAAGGGAATATATGTCTTATATATGGTTTTTCTCCTATAAATAAACGATAGACAAAATCTTCCCTTCCACGATATAAAGCATCCCTTATTTCTACTGTATATTCTCCATCTTCATCTACTTCATAAAAAATTACAGGGTCCGGGTTGAAATAATAATCATCTGAATAAATTATCTCCTTTCCTTTTGGGTCATAAATTATTAAAACGGGTTGAAACCATCCAGGAACAGCATCTGCCATAAATGGAATAATTTCCCTTCCTTTAACTTCAAAAACAAGTTTTTGCCCTTTTTTTGCTTTAAATTTAAATCTATCAACATCTCCAGCAGTAATCTGTCCATTTATAATTACAGGTATATCAAAGACCTCATTCTTTTTAATTAGAGAATTTAAAAATGGAAATGGAAGGTCTTCTTTCTCTTTTACTTCAGGGAATTCACTAATATAAAAATTTAATGGATTTGTCATTCCAGAAGGAGTTATTAATCTTAACTGATAAACCCCTGATTTTGCATTTTCTGATATTTTTCCTTTTATTATTACTTTTTCCTGTATAGACCTTTTAATCTGTTCCCTTCTGAATGGTGTTAAAAAAATCTCAATAAGTTTTATAAGTTCCTCATCTGTTTTTTCTTCAATATTTTTTAATAATGGATGGTCTGGCAATTTTATTTCTTCCTTTGATTTTTCTTCAACATAATTTCTTCTATATCTTTTTCCAAATGCATTTCTTATCTCTCTTCCAAGAAACTGCGCCTGTTGATTGTTTAAAGTTGGGACATGTATAACTTCTTCAATTTTTATATCAGGATTTGAAAAATATGCTTCCTTTGTTCCCCATAAATTCTGCCCACCTACAATTATTTCAAATGAACTTCCTATTTGTGCACCTGCAGGGTAAACATATCCAATTGATGGTTCAACTGTCATTCTCTGAGCAATTAAAAACTTTGTAAAGAATAAGAGAATAAATATAAAAATTTTTTTACTCATTCATTATCTCCTTCAAAATTCCCTTTTTTTCTCCTTTCTCAATCGGTGGCAAAATTCTTATATTTTCTCCAAATTTCTCAGGAAAATAAGTTTCAGGGTCAATTCCAAGAAGATAATATATACTACCAAGCAAGTCCTTAGGATAAACAGGTCTATCTATAACCTTTTCACCCTTTTCATCAGTTGCACCTACAATACATCCTCCTTTAAATCCACCGCCTGCAACAAGAACAGAGAAACAATTACCAAAATGATGCCTTCCTCCATTCCATGGTGGCTCCCATGAAATTTTAGGAGTTCTTCCAAATTCACCACTTACCCATATAATTGTTTTATCAAGAAGTCCTCTATTTGAAAGGTCATTAATTAAAGCAGAAAGTCCAGCATCAAGTTCAGGTAATTTCTGTTTCATCTGTTGAAAATGATTACTGTGAGTATCCCATCCAGGATAATTTATTGTTACATAAACAACTCCTTTTTCTATTAATCTTCTTGCAACAAGGCATGATTGTCCAAATTTGTTTTTCCCATACATATTTTTTATCTCTTCTGGTTCCTCTCTTAAATCAAAAACTTTTGCAATTTCTCCTTCAATCATCTCATATGCTTTTTCTCTACATATATCAAAAATTTCAAAATCCTTACACCATGGAAAGAATTTTCCAAGCATATCTATTGAATGGACAAGTTCCTTTCTGTAATTTTTTCTTTCCTCACTCACTCCTTCAAGAACAATTCCTTCAACTGCAAATGGTGTTTTACTCGGGTCTCCTCCTGTAACAAATGGTTTATATTTTGAGCCAAGGAAACCACTTTCTGAAAATCTACCAAGAGGAGTTGTCAGAACTATATAAGGAGGCAAAATTCCTTTATATCCATAATCATATCCTTTGAAAAGAGAAACTACTGCTCCTATTGCTGGATAAACAAGTCGCTCATCAGAGGAATGCCCTGTTTGCATAAGATATGCTGCTGTTTCATGTGCATTTATCCCATGTGTCATGCTTCTTATTATTGAATATTTATCAGCAATTTTTGCAAGATTTACAAGTAATTCATTTATTTCAATCCCAGGGACATTTGTTGGAATTGATTTAAAAGGCCCTGTATAATCATAGCCAGCATTTGGTTTTGGGTCAAATGTATCAAGATGAGATGGACCTCCCCATAACCATATTTGAATAACTGATTTTGCTTTTGGTTTTATATTTGATTGGGAAAAACAAAAATCAGTAAAAAGGATTATAAAAATAAAAATTTTTAATTTTTTCATATCTTTACCCCTAATGTTTATATAAAAATTCCTTACTGTTTATTATAGCCCATACAATATCTTCAACTGCCTGATTGAAATTTAATCCTTTTTTATTAAAATAATTTTCAAGAATTTCAATTTCATAATCTGCTGGATATCTTGAAAGTAAAGAGAGATAAATATTTTCAATTGTTTTTCTTTTATTCCAGTTTGAATCAACAATTATTTTCCTTATATATGGACTTGATTGAATTTTTCTAAATAGAGTTGATGAGTTTAATAAATATCTTAACTGTTCCACACTTATTTTATTATTTCTTTCAGATTCATAGCCAGTATCTCTTGGAGGTCTTCCAAATAATTCAAGAAATTCATCTGTTATTGTTCCATCATAAAGCAAAATATTTTTTCTATCAGGTGGAATAATTGTATATGGCTCTGGGACCTGACTTATATATTCAATGCCACTTCCTGTTATTTTGCATAATAAATCAAGTAAAACTTCTGCTTCAAGCCGTTTCGGAGGATAATATGCAAAATATTTTTCAATATCAGTATTTTTGCTCTGAGGTATAAATGATTGTTGATATGTTCTTGAATTTAATATTAAACGATAAATATGCTTTATATCATAATTTGACCTTATAAATTCCTTCTCAAGATAATTTAAAAGTTCTGGAATTGAAGGTTTATTATCATCTCTTATATCATCAACTTCATGAATTATCCCTCTTCCAAATAGCCATGACCAGATTCTGTTAACTATATTTTTTGAAAAATATGGATTTTTATCATTTACAAGCCAGTCAGCAAAAACAATCCTCGGGTCTTTATCAGGAGAAATTTTTACTTTTGTTCCATCAGGTAATACTGCTTCTATTGTTTCATTATTTTCTGGATTAAAATAAACTATTTCCTCCTTCCATTCAAGTGTCTTTTTATATGAAATTTTTGAGAAGAACTTACTTAAATTTTTTCTTATATCTTCAGGTAATTTCTCATATCTAACTCCCATAAATGTGAGACATACCGCTGATGCAATTGATTCAGGTGTTCTTCCCTGGACTGCCCTGTAAAAATTAACTTCTGGATTTCTAAAATTACTGCCACTTGAGGTTAAAATTTCCCTTACAAATTTATCATATGGTTTATTTTTCTTTAAAGATTGCAATACCCAGTTATAATACGCCTGAGCACCATTTGGCCATAGATTAATTGGAAATTCAGATTTTATTCTTAATATATCACAGAATTTCATTGAAAGATATTCAGCAAATTCTTCTTTATCAAGTAATTTATCAATTAAAATTTTTCTCTTTTCGGGATTTTTATCATTTATAAAATTTTTCACTTCCTCTGGTTCAGGAATATTTCCAACTGTATCAAGATAAACCCTTCTTATAAAAACATAATCTGAACATTGAAAAGAAGGAGAAATTCCAAGTTTTTTTAAGTTTGAAAATACATACCTGTCAATTTCATTTTCAGGTATTGTCCATTCCTTTTGTTCATAAATTTCATTAAAATTCTCACTGTAGAGAATTTTTACAAAACCTCCAAAAATTATAAGTAAAAGAATAAAAATTTTTAATTTTCCCATTTTCTATATTTTAGACAAATTTTATCACAAAAAGGTTTATACAAAAATTTTAAATTATATTCCACTTTTTAACAATTTCTCTGTATATGGATGGGATGGGTTTTTGAATATTTCTTCAGTTTTTCCTATCTCAACAATTTCTCCTTTAAACATTACAGCAATCCTATCAGCAAGAAATCTTACAATTTTTAGATTATGGGTTATAAAAAGGTATGTCAAATTAAATTTCTCTTTTAAATCAATAAAAAGGTTTAAAATCTGTCCCTGAATGGAAACATCAAGATTTGAAGTTGGTTCATCACATACAATAAATTCTGGATTTGTTGATAATGCTCTTGCTATTGCTATCCTTTGCCTTTCTCCACCACTGAATTGATGGGGATAATCATAAAACCTTTCTTTTTTAATACCAACAAGATTTAATATTTCTATTGCTCTCTCAATCTTTTCCTTTTTATTTCCCTCAATACCTTCCATTACAGCATATCCACATCTTATTCTTGGATTTAATGACTTATAAGGGTCCTGAAATATAATCTGGAAGTTTTTACGGTATTTTCTTAAAATTTTTTCTGGCATATCAGTAATATCAATATTTTTATAGTATATTTTTCCATTGTCTGGTTCAATCAATCTTATAAGGACTTTTCCAAATGTTGTTTTACCTGAACCACTTTCACCAACAAGCCCAAAAATTTCTCCTTTATAAATCTCAATATTTATATTTTTAAGAGCAACTATCTTTTCTTTTTTAAATTCAGTCCCTATTTCATATTCTTTTTTTAGATTTTCAACTTTCCAGAGTATTTCCATATTTAAAGCACCTTAAAATTCTATTTTCAAAATTGATTTCACCTGGAATTCTTTCTTCACATATTTTCATTTTAAAATCACATCTTTGAAAAAAAGGGCATCCAGGTGGTAAATTTTTAAATGAAGGGACTTCTCCCTCAATTGTTTTTATCCTTTCGCCCTTTTTATATTTTTCAGGCAGACATTCAATAAGTTTTCTTGTATATGGATGTAAAGGATTTTCATAAATTTCTTTTGCTTTTCCATTTTCCACAATTATTCCTGCATACATTACAATTATTCTATCAGATATATAATTTGCAAGTGAAATATCATGTGTTACAAATAGGATTGAAAGATTATGTTCTGATACAAGATTTTTAAGAAGATTTATTATTCCAAAGGCAGTTGTTACATCTAAAGCAGTTGTTGGTTCATCAGCAAGAAGTAAAGATGGATTATTTATTAATGCCATTGCTATCATTGCTCTTTGTTGCATCCCTCCGCTTAATTGGTGTGGATATTGATAATAAACATTTGGAGAAAGTTCCATCTCTTTTAAAATTTTAATTACTTTTTCTTTTCTTTTTTCCCTTTTAAAATTTCCCCTTACTGCTTCCTCAATTTGATTTCCAATTGTGAAAAGTGGATTTAAATAGGATGATGGTTCCTGAAAAATCATTCCAATTTTTTCTCCTCTTATTTTATTCATCTCTTTTTCTTTTAAATCCTTTATTCTTATCCCTTCAAAAATTATATCTCCATTTAAAATTTTTAAGTTCTTTGGAAGCAGTTTTATAATTGTTCTTAATGTCATACTCTTTCCACATCCACTTTCACCAACAATAGAAACAATCTCATTTCTTTTGACAGAAAAATTTATATTCCTTAAAATTTTCAACTCCTCATTTCCTACATAAATATTTTCAAGTTTTAAAATTTCTTCCATTTTTACCAGTTTTTAGGGTCAAGAACATCCCTTAAACCATCTCCAAGAAAATTAAATGAAATTATTGTTAAAAAAATGAAAAAACCAGGGATTAGCATCCATGGAGCAGTTGATAAAATTCTTAAATTTCCAATACATACAGAAAGCATATTTCCCCAACTCGGATATGGTTCCTGAATTCCGAGTCCAAGCAAACTTAAAGTTGATTCTCCAAGTATATAACCTGGTATGGATAGTGTAATTGCAGTGATTGAATATGAAAAAGTATTTGGTATTATATGCTTAAAAATAATTTTAAAAGTTGGTATTCCAAGTGCTTTTGATGCAAGAACATATTCTTCTTCTTTTATTGATAAAACCATTCCCCTTATAATTCTTGCAAGTCCAGCCCAGCCAATTAAACTTAATATTACAACTATTAAAAGATAAACCTGAAATGATGAAAGATTAATTGGAAAGGCAGCACGTAAAGAAAGCATTAAATAAAAAGAAGGAAACATCATAAATATTTCAACTATACGCATTATTATATTATCAACCTTACCTCCAAAATAACCTGAAATACCACCTATTAAAAAACCAAGGAAAAATGATATTGAAACACCAATTATTCCTATTGAAAGAGAGATTCTTGCTCCATAAAGTATTCTTGAAAATATATCCCTTCCATGAATATCTGTTCCAAAAATAAAAATTTTTCCTTCTTTAGTTCCAAATAAATATCTGTCTGAATAAAATAAACCAAAAATTTTTCTTCTTTCTCCCTTAACAAAAAAATAAACTGGACAGATTTTTTCAGTCAAAACTTCATATTTGTTTAATGCAGGATTTACAAGTTTATATTCATATACAAATGGTCTCAAATAAAATTTTTTATCTTTATCAAAAAAATGAATTTTTGTTGGAGGACATAAGGGATAGTCCCTGAATTGTTTATTGAAAGGATAGGGTGCAATAAAATCAGCAAATATTGCAAGAAGATAAAGTAAAACAATTATCCAGAAGGAAACAAATGATATAAAATTTCTTCTTTTCAATCTATATAAAATATTTCTCATCTTAATCTAACCCGCGGGTCAACTAAAGCAAGTAAAATATCAGAAAATAAATTACCAAGGATGAGTAAAATGCCTCCTATTAAAAGAGAAGCCATAACAAGATATAGATCAAAAGATAAAACACCTTCAAGAATTAATCTTCCCATTCCAGGCCAGCCAGTAATAATTTCAACAAGACCTGCTCCGCTTAAAATTCCAGAAAGTTCATATCCAAAAATTGTAATCATTGGATTTATTGCATTTCTTAAAGCATGTTTAAAATAAATCTTATAATTTGGAATTCCTTTTGAATAAGCAGTGAATATATATGGAGAATTGAGTGCTTCAATAAAGTTATTTTTCATTAGCCGGTAAAGTGAACCAATACCTGAAATTGTTAAAATAAGTCCTGGAACTAATAAGTGTTTTAAATAGTCAATAAATTTTTCAATGGATGTTGCATTCTCATAAAATATAGACCTTGTTCCACCAAGAGGCAAAATTGCTGTTTTTGAAATGAAGAATATAAAAAGCATTGCTATAAAAAATGAAGGGATTGAAATTCCAATATAGGCAAAAAATGATAATAACTTTTCAATCCAACTTTTTTCCTTTATACCTGCATAAATTCCAAGTGGAATTGCAATTATCCATGTTAAAAAAATAGAAAAGATTGATAGAGAAAGTGTATTTTTTAATCTTATTTTTATCAGATAGGATACAGGAACATGATATGAAAAGGATTCTCCAAGATTAAAAGTGAAAATATTTTTGAGCCAGTAAATATATTGAATTATAACAGGTTTATCAAGTCCAAATGTTTTTCTCATATTTTCTATTGTTTCAGGGGATATTTCTGGATTCATCTTTAACTGTGTAAAATAATCACCGGGAGCCATCTGAATAATTAAAAAAGAAATAAATGTCATTCCTATAATCAATGGGATAAACTGAAGAAATCTCTTTAAAATATATCTTTTCATCCTTTAAGAAATTTATCAAAAAATTTAAATGCTTTTTTTCCTGAAAAAGAATGTTCTCCTTCAAATACCTCAATCCATAAATTTTCACTCACTCCAGCAACCTCATATGCTTTTTTAACTTTTTCATGTGCCTTTTTTGCAGAATGTATCCAGAAACATGTGTCATTTACTCCTGATTCAATTAAAAGTGGTTTTGGACATATTGCAGAAATTAC
>Ga0078972_1007725_pt1 | contig 23535 bp, 25 predicted proteins | sample YelNatPaOPGAMG01_FD_67568 | JGI IMG/M metagenome (GOLD analysis project Ga0078972, IMG submission 67568) | Hot spring thermophilic microbial communities from Obsidian Pool, Yellowstone National Park, USA - OP-RAMG-01 (SPADES assembly) (version 2) | ecosystem: Environmental > Aquatic > Thermal...
TCGGCGTAAGCGAATTCCTTATGATTGCCGTCTCGTTCAAGACATCAGAGGATATCAGACACTTCTCGTCTCTTATGACCGTTGACCGTAACCTCGTCTTGTAGATCCATCTGTATTTGTCATTTACCACATCGTTTAGAGTCTCCCTGAATTCATCCAGACTTATCTCTGTAATAAACCCAAGAGAACCGCTCAGATTTATGCCTATTACCGGTTTGTCCTTGCTGCTCAGATACTCAATTGACCGCAAGAATGTCCCATCACCACCTGCAACGACCAAAAAGTCGATGAGTCTTGAATTATCGAGGGTCAGTATATCATTATACTGTAGTTTTCGGGCAGACGCCTCGTCCAAGAATACCTTTATATGGTGCTGATCAAGTTCGTTCAAAATCCTTTGAAATATCTCTTCTATCTGTGGATGGGTAATTTTTAGAACAAGTCCTGCATACTTCATATTTTGAGCTTCTTATCATACCTGACAGGATTTTACAACAATGTTTTATCTCGCAATGTAATCATTCAGTTAGGGGTTCTAATCATCACTGCTGCAATGATATCAACAGGTTACAATCGATTTTTTTTAAGGTTCAAGGTAAATAAAAAAACTAAAAAGTAACTGGCACCAAAGCTAAAAAGTAATTGGCACCGACTTGAAAAGTAACTGGCACCGACTTGCCGACTTGGCACCGACCCGAAATAAATTTATCTTGCGTGTAATTCATTTTAAAGTTAACTTAAAATGCAAAGATTAACTTGTATCTACTGTTAGAAAGGCAGTTAATCTATGGATAGCAAGAAAAAAGTATTGATTGGTTGTGGAATTGCCTTTGTTGTTTTAATAATTTTGATTATACCAATGATAATTTTTGGTCCTTTTGTATACCGGAGTTTATTTGTTTTGTTTATGTCATATACCAAACTTGATATGCCTTCAGAACTTAAAACCCCGAGAGTTCTAATGGGTCCTAACTTTCTTTCAAAAAGTATATTCTTTGAGGATGTGCGTCTGGGGAGGATAACTGACATAATTAGAGGTGAGCTGGATTCGAACACTGGCCCTGAGATAGGTATTGCAGGTAATGAGGCGGCTGTAATCTTAGATGATAGCTTGAAGGTAATATCATCAATAGTATTCAGTGCGAAGGTTAGCCATATAGACTTTGTGGATATTGATGGTGACGGTGTTTGTGAGTTTATGAACCGAGGAGAGTGGTGTTGTGATGCCGGGTTGTTTGACCATAGAGGAAATCTAATCTGGCAATATAGTGAAACACCAGGTGTAGACGATATGGCCGCAGGAGATCTTGATGGAGATGGGAAACTGGAGTTCGCTGTGGGTCTCAACGGTGACGGTGGGGTAATCCTATTAGACGGATATGGCAAAAGGATATGGAGAGAGGAGGATGGAAATGTCTGGCACATAGAAATGGTGGACACAAATGGGGATGGTAATCTTGAGATAGTACATAGTAATGTTGAGGGGATGATGGTTATAAGAAAAAGGGATGGGCGCATAATAAGAAAGATAAAGACAGAAATATACTTTTCCAAATTCTCCCTGTCGAGATGGCCTGCCAGAAGTGACCATGAATACGCCATGGTTCCCGAAGAAAATGCCATCTTGCTACTCGATTTTGATGGTAAAACAGTGGTAAAATACAGGGCACCTATTTGCAGTAAGTGGAGTGATGCAAGAGGTACACCTGTCAGGTTAAAAAATGGAGAGCCTGAATATTTTGCTGTAATTATATCTTTTATAACATGGGAGAGGTCAGTATTGTATGTATATAATCCGGACAGGTCGCTGGTGTATCAGGAGATACTCCCTGAGGCCTGTGCATCTATCACAACCTTATCAAAAGATGATTCGACCAAAGATGTATTATTAGTAGGCTGTAAGGGGAGAGTTTTTGAGTATAAAGTCCCCTGAAGTAAATTTTCGTTTGTTAGTGGAATTACAAAAATATGCTATGCCATCTCTGCTCAGGTACTATTCTAATTAGTCACTGTTAGAAAATTATTTTGTAAGATATAGATCCCCTGTTACCCTGTCGTACTCCTCTAAGACTGTATCAACGAGTATATCTATGTAGTAGTTTGCATAGTATTTCTTGCCGTTTATATAGAAGGTTGGAGTTGCATCTACGCCATTCTTAAGCCCCTCCTTCTTGGACTTCTCGAGGTATTTCTTCGTCTCTTCCATTTTCGATATCTTCTCGAACTCCTCTATATTTAACCCCACATCAGCTGCATAGATATTTAGCCTCGGGACGGAGAAATTGTTGAAATCCTCCTGCAATCTAATCAAATATTCATAGAACTTCCCCATCTTTGCAGAGGCAACAAGGGCAAGCCCACCTTCAACAGAGTGATCGTGCGATTTGAGAGGGAATGGCCTGATATATAGTTTTGCCTTGCCTTTTAATCTCCCCTCCGTAACCTCCTTATATAGTTTCGGAGTAACAATCGCACAGAAGGGACATCGGGCACAGATGTAGGATACGATAGTCACCTTCGCATCCTTATCACCTGTCATAAAAGCATCATCGAGTTCGAATTCGGGTCTCTTCAACTGACTCGACATAGACTTTGCACGATTCATTATCTCTGTCTTTATATCGGGGTCCTTGACCTTCTCTCTGAGGAGTAGACATATCTCCTCCTTGATCCTCACCGCAAGCCTGCAGACCTTCTCCTTCTTCAGACAATTCTCGACAGTATCATCACAACAATCGTATAATTTTATCTCGCTCAAAAGGGTGTTGAGTCTCTTATTCTGTTCAGTATCCAGTCTCTCACAGAAAGAATCTGCATAAGCCTGATACGAGAAGAATAAAACTACGAATAAAAGAGTAAAATTTCGCATATTCTATAACCTCGCCCTTTTTAATGACAGAATTGGTTCTCTATCAAAGAATAGAACATATAAGGCTATCAATAGCCATAATGTATCCCTGATAACAGTCTTATATGAAATCGGGTCCTCCTCGACGCTCTGCGAGGCAAAGCATCCACAGCTTGCGTCTATCCCTTTATATATGGCAATTATCAAGGCTATCAAGAATACAGTCATCATCCCCGTTATCAAGATGGATGCCTCCTTCTGAAATGGGCCTATTATGATCAGGATACCTGACACAATCTCGAGATATGGGAGAATTATAGCCACGATATTTATAAGATAAAGCGGGAGAATGTCATAGGTCGCAATATCAAGGGCAAAACTCCCCGGATTTATGATCTTGTGAATAGAGGCATAGATAAATATACCGCCGATGTATATCCTCAACAAGAATGATAGCCATCTATTTATTCTATGCCCGGTGAGATTCATCTCTCTATCTCTTTTATGCCACCTCTTATATAATGCACATTCTTTACACCTCTGGTTGCCAGTTCCTTTGCCAGTTCTCTACCCGAATCGGGCTCTTCTCCATCTCCATATACAACTACATACTTCTTCTTGCTCTTGATTATCTCCTTGATCTTCAAAGGACATACGGGACTCAGATAGTCATAAGGGATATTTATTGAGCCATCTATGTGCCATTTATCGAAGTCCTCGGCTGCTCTGGCATCTATAACCAATGCCTCATTCAATCTACCCTTTATCTCAGAATAGCTGACCTCCTCTATATGCCCTGTGGAATCGGGACAGGGGACAAGGGTCTCATAGGGCTTATCAGAGATGAGAGGTATTCTATTTGGATGAATGAAATTTATTATCACGGCCAGGCACGACACAACGACAGATATTATTATGGCATTTCTTATATATCTCAAGAATGGTTGGTTCAATCCTTGCACTGAGAACCCCGCTGAATTGACTCATTATCTTTTAATATATCCATCAGATTTTGCAAATTATTACCTTTGATTTCTTCTTTATAATACAACCTCTCGAAATCGTATCTATACGAAACCTGTGGTATATTCTTATCGCTATCGAACCTCAACCTCAAACCCAGAATGAATCTATGATCATCATAATCAAATCTGTCTATGAGTGAATCTTTATATGAGAAGGTATATGAACCAAATATGTCTATCCAGTCAAAGATATTGTAATAGGCCTCTAAATTGTATTTGAAGAACTTATCCTCTCTCACCTTTGCATCCTGAAAGTATCCCGTGGAGTTGTAGTAATTATCGAATGAGAAGGCAATTATCTGAGAGATATCGAGATAATCACTGAGCCTGTAGCCTAAACTGAAGAGTATGGATTGGCCGAAGTCATCATACCCTTTGGAATTTGCATCGTAGAATCTCACAATCAACAAAATCGCTGATGTGAATCTATTTACAGGTGAAAAATAGTAGCCCAATCCCCCGTCATACTCAAACCTCCCGCGCACCTTCTCGTCAAAATATCTTCTCCCCAGACCTGCAAACAGGGTGTAATTATTCAAGATGTTCGAAAATGCCTCAAACCTGTGCCCCTCAAAGAACAGAACAGGTGCCTTCTCGTATTCCGTATCCATATTCAAAAAGAGTGTATCGAATCTATATCTGAGTGTAAGATTAAACTTGTCAAAACGCAAATCCATCGTTGGAGCAAAGGAGAGTGTGAGACTGCTCATATTCTCAGGGGAGAATCCCCCATTATCACTGAAGAAATCCGTAAGTCTTGCTGAGGTATCCACACCAAAACCGAGCATACTACTCATATGCCTTTTATACAACAGACCCATATCCATATCCAGGAGCGGAGATTCCCCGTTCTCAGACACAACCTCAGATGGATTGCTCGAGAAGGCATTTGTAGTATATCCGAGCCCGGATTTGAATTTGATATGATATTCATTACTGGTCTTTATCCTGTTGGAGACGAGTGTATACAATCTGTAATCCTCGGGGTATATCTTCTCAGAAAGGGATAGCCCGGTATCCTCCGAGAGCGACTTCAATAGACTCAACCTCGTCTCTAACTCGGGCACAATGGAACTCTCTTCACAGAGTGATAGGGACTCCTTCAACCCATCCTTATCTCCCATCATATAATTGATATATGAGATATACCCCGCTATCTCACAATCGGGCTTTTTATTATAGAATGCTATCAATTTATTCCTGATGTACGAATAGTTCTCATTGAGTATATATGCCTTTGAGAGGAGGAGGATATATTCTCTATCATTTTCGAGGGATTGTTCGCACATCTTTACCATCCTTAAGATCTCAGCCTTATCGCTAACTGGTCCCAGCACATTTCGCAAAGAATCTATGCTCTTGCAGTATTCGGGTGTCTCGGCGGCAGCGAGTCGGGAGAGTAAAGATAAGAACAGGAGAAGATTTATAAAACCAATCCCTTTAGTTCTCATAAATCCTTGCAACATCTAAATCCCTTTGCAGATGGTCCCCAGGTAGCATCATAATCGCATCTGTGTAGAAGCTCGGAATCACCACAGTTGTATGCACCACCTCTGAAGTGCTCGAGTCCATCATTGGTATCCACAATCTCCCACACATTCCCATTTATATCATAGACGCCCCACTCGTTTAGGCAATCGGGGAAACTACCCGTTGGCATAACCCTGAGATTGGCACCACAGGGACCTCCACCATCGCTCGAACTCTGATTATAACAGTGTGGATACGGGCAGGTCTTGAGATCTGCACAGGAAGGATTATCACAATTGCAGAATGCATCGATACCATTACAGATCGTAGGTGAGTATGTATTACCATAGACATAGACAGTATTCTTTGTACCTGTACAATTAAAGAACCACTCCTCGGGTCTGCACAGCCTCTTCCCCGCACTCTCACAGGCCTTGCGAGCGGTTTCAATATTTACGGGATACCACGGAATTACTCCCGATCTCGATGTGGCATAAGAACTATCACTGCCAGGATAACTCGGGGTTGCATCGGGTCGTGATGCCTCGTATCGGTCTATACAGAATCTATTCTCTATATTTATCATATCAGAGGGGCAGGTCTTGATGGCCCCGGAATCCTCCATCATCTCAATATCAGAAATATCTTCATAGGATGCATCAGGCTCAGTCGAGTCCTCTGACATTTCATCTTCAGTATTCAAATCAGAGGTATCGACCTCTACATCAGAATAAGAAATATCATCAAAGATCCCTGTATCCTCCTCTATACATCCCTGTTCACCTGCATCAGATATATCTGTGCTCAGGATATCCTCCAATCTATCGCCATCAAATCTATCTTCACCCGTATAGATATCCTCACCCGCATCCTTCAGATCCTGCCTGCCAAGACAGCACCTGAACCCGAGGGCGGATGGTTTCCAGATAGAGGGTACATAATCACACCTGTGGAGAGTCTCGGAATCACCACAATTATATGCCCCACCCCGCACATCGTAATCTGAACCGTCGAATATATGCTCCCAGACATTCCCATTTATGTCATACACACCGTACTTATTCTTGCAATTGGGGAATGAACCTGTTGGCATAAGTCTGAAATCAGAGCCACAGGGACCACCCCCCTCACTCGAACTCTCGTTATAACAATGGGGGTATGGACAGACCTTCAGATTAGAGCAGTTGGGGTCGTCACAATTGCAGAAGGTATCGATACCGTTACAGACCTTCGGATCATAATTATTTCCATACGAATATACCAGATTCTCCTTCCCCGCACAGGCAAAATACCATTCTGAGGAGGTACACAATCTCTTCCCTGCATTTCTGCACGCCTCATCTGCCTCCCTATGACTCTTTACCAGCCACGGGAGTACCCCTTTTCTCGAAGTGGCGTAAGAGTTATCCGTCCCGCTACTCCTATCCGTTGCATCGGGTCTCGATGCCTCATATAAATCAATGCAGAATGAGTTTTCTATGTTTGCCATATCGGGCGGACAGGAGAGGACTTGATTTGAGACTGGAATACATTTGTGATTCTCACACTTAAAATTGATCCCGCAATCAGCATCACTCTTACATTGATAGACGCACTCGCCACTATTCTTATCGCAGATCTTGTCTTTTGGGCAATCCTCGTTTCTGTAACACTTCTCCTTCACAAAGCATCGGGATAGCAAAAGGGCAAGCAAAATTGTCAATATAAAACCAGCGGTCTGTATATACTTCATACGGCATTTCATACTATCACCAGAGAGACTCGATTCCAATATAAATAAAAACTGATATTGAAGAAATCTTCGTTGACCTGTCTATTTATTTTCTGAGATGAGTTTCTTTATTGCGTTAGTTGCATTCTCCGTATCCATATTCCTTATGTCTACACCAAAGTGTCTGGATCTGTCGAATCCGGCCTTCTCGAAGGCATCTCTGAACATCTTCCTCTGCATCGTCTGGTCACAACCCGCTACATATAGATGGGTTATTTCGTTGTTTTTCAGGAAGGAGGAGAGAAACACATCCCCATCATCGGCGCAGAGTTGAGGATGCAATGCCACCATATCCACCAATTTGTCCCTTCTGATCCTGTTCAGGATCTCCATCGTATTCATAGCCTGAAACGAAGGACAGGTGCCCTGACAGAGACACAGCAATAATGCCTTTTTCATAATCAAACCTCCTCATCTCCAAAAAATTTTATAGCATCGAAGTCGCAAGCCCCTTTTGCACAACCCTTACAGAAGTCCACACAATTATCGGGATTTGCTACGATCACCCTATCGTTCTCAAATTTGAATACATCGTGGGGACAGAACTCATAACACTTCTTACAGGATGTGCACTTCTCATAATCGATGATCGGATACCATTCCCTGGACATACAACCTCCTTATACTCAGAAGAGTCTGAAGACATAAGATAGAGTCATATATACACCGACAAGAATAAATATTACCCCTGTCACAATCCTCATATACTTCTCTACCTTCGAAAGGTCTTTTATAAAGCGATTTATCAGATTGCTGCCTATTGCAGTAAGTACCGCAAAGACCAGTACAGGGATTGCAGTACCTATACCAAAGAGGAGAGGGACCAGTATAGAAGAGTTTGCCTTGATGGAGATTGGGATTACTGTCCCAAAGAATATCGCAGCGGAGATAGGACAGAAGGCAAGGGCAAAGACCATACCGAGAAGAAGTGAACCAAATATCCCGAGGTCCTTATACTTCTTTCTCTTCTCCTTATCCATCTTTATACCCGGCACCTTTATCTTTATCAATTCGAGTAGAGCCATACCCGCCAGAATCATTATTATACCAAGAATCTGATTTCCTACATTCTGAAGGGTATTGGAGATACTCGATATCTCTACTACAGCCTTTGCAATGATAAATGATATAATAATGTAGGATAAACTCCTGCCAATAGAGTACAATATCCCTGAGGTCACGGTAACAAATTTATTACCAATCTTTTGTGTAACGAAGGAGATCATTGCCAGATTTGTAGAGAGCGGACAGGGGGATATAGAACTCAAGAGCCCCACCCAGAAACCTGTAAACAACAACATCAGCAGGCTATCCATAAAATCATAACTCCTTCAAATAACTCTCTATCTCTGCCTTTACATAGTTGTAAAATCCCTCATCATTATATATCAGCTGCCAGATTTCAGTGAGATTCTTGCTCTTAACTTCTCTCCCGTCTCTTACCATAGAAAGGATTAGTGATTTGGAGAAGAGTTTATAGTCCTCTATATAATGTCTGTTTTCCGGCTCATCCGTATTGATAGGGAGAAATACTATCTTCTTGCTATCCAGTTGCTCCTGAAAGAACTTTTCCACTGTCTCCCTTGCCAGTCTCTCAGCCTTCATACACGACTGACACCTTCTGGTAGTGTGGAAGTAATATACTATTATACCGTCTTTTATGGGTAGACTCTCGACCTTTTTACTCGTCTCCTTCGCCTCGGCTACCTTCTCTGCTACACTATTCTTCAAATTATTCTTGATAATAAGAACCACAGCCACAACAACAAATACAATCAAAATAATCGAAACGATATTCTTTGTCTTCATAAAAAACCTCGCTTTTTAACCCATTATCTTGATAAGGTACTTCTTCTTCTCCTGAATCACCTCTGTGGCACAGGAGAGAAACCTGACTACACAGGGGGTGAGCAGTTTATAGTAGATATTATTCCCATCTCTACGGTCTACAACAATATTATTCATTCTTAGAATAGAAAGGTGCTTGGATAGTGCAGATTGCTCGATCTTGAGTTCTGATACGAGTTGACTGACCGTCTTTTCCCCACCGCTGAGGCTGTTAACAATCGCAAGCCTCGCCTCATTCGATAGTGCCTTGAGAACCCTTGCCTGTTCCTTGAAGTTACTGACATTCATAATATCACCTCCATACCAACCATTACATATATGCGAATATTGGCATATAGTCAAGGTAAAAAATTTCTCTTGCAATTAATAAATAGTTATGTCAATATAGGACTTGGTTACCTCTTTTTTATTGGGGCATTGACCCCCGTGACCCATTTGAGGTCGTTGGTTATTAAACCATTTGGCTATATTTAAGCCATCATTCAAAAGGAGGTAACCACTTTTTTTATAAAACACCTCCCCTAAACCTGTTGTGGACAAACCTTGTTATCTTTAATAGCCTAAATTCTCTCTTATCTTCTCAAGTTGAATTAGTCTGTTCTGATACTCCTCTAATTTTCCCTTATCAGACTTATAACTCTCAAGAGCCCTCTTTGTTATCTCAATATCAGAGGAGGGGTTCAAAATTTTGAACCCCTACTTCATCACCTTTTCTTTTTCTATCTCTCCTGTTGCCTTATCTATAAACCTCTCATCAAAATCCTTACTCCCCTCTATTCTCTCCACCTTCTCTCCCCTTTCAAAAACAAGTTCTTCTGATTTTTTCTCACCCTTCTTTATGAATAGAAAAACTGAGAGGATAACTATAATTATCAAAATCACAACCGAACCGATAATCAAATTTATCTTTGTATTCCTCTTATCCTCAATAAAGTCCATAATTCAAAATTCAACATTAACTCAAAATTCAACATTCATAATTCAAAACTGATTTCTTATTCCGGCACCACATGCCCATCCTTCACAACACCAAGTTTCTCAAGATCAATAATGTTCATATCAACTACATCCGAATATATGTTCGTTGTGCTTATGACCCTAACACCATCAAAGTCCCTTGGAAAGTGATTATCACTATTCGGCACTGCCCTTTTTACACCTGTTTTCATATCCTTAACTATCATATGCCCATAAGATACATCTGATTCTTCTGGGTTGTAATTTTCAAAATACACAAGAATATTATTTCTAAATCTACCACTGAATTGGAACTGTTCATCATCTGTTGCCTGTATCACACTATCGTCTCTTACATCAAGGATAAAGATGTCTGTTGTATAATGTCCATACTTTTCCTTTGGTAAATACTTAATAAAAACCAAGTATGGATATCTATGCCAGTAAGGTGCTGTGTCAATTGTTTGTTCAGACTCAAAATGTATTTTTTCCTCCATTGTATCAATATTCAGACTATAAATACCATTTCTACTTGAAATTATTATATCGTTATTCCAGAGAGATGTACTATAAGCTCTTATAATAAAATCTTTAGTTATTCTCCTGTGCTCACCGGTAATTAAATTGCTAAAGTAAGTGCCATTCTTCTCTTTATTGCTAACATCTAATAGATAAACCATGTAATTTTTATAAACTTGCGGTGAGATTACCTCGTCTCTCAGTGATACTATCCTCGGTGCAAGCCTATTGTTCATATCAAACTCAAATATAACACCACATCTGCTACCCCTATCACAGGCATTTGCAGCATTACTCCAGTAAACCCAATTACCTTCTACTTGAATTCCATAATATATTATTTCGTAACCATCACAGTTTGGTATTTTTCTTACTTTTCTATCTTTTAAGTTTAGGTAGTAAATATTACCACCATAGTAACCGCTTAAGCCAAATTCATTCCATACTACATAATCACCACTAATCCTCGCATCCATATAAACTGTATCCGATATCTTAACTATTGGTTCATCCAGATTTCCCCAAAAGTCTACTCCAACTGGGTCTCCAGGGTCTTTGCAGACATACTCAAATTCATCTACTCCTCCATCTCCCGCATCTCTTATATCTGATACATCTCTGATATCCGATACATCAATTACATCATCTACATATACATCTTTTATCTCTTCACCTCCAATATCATTTCCTGTATCTCCCAGATCCGAAATCCCTGAATCATCGATCCCAAAATCATAAATCTCAAAATCTCCAATCCCCAAATCATAAACCCCTCCATCTCCCTCACACCCACTACCCCCACAACTCATCCCAACACATCTCTCATTCTCACACATTACGCACCGACAACTGCATAACCCCCTGTTTATCTCTCTACAACCCACAATCCCTTTACATTGATAATCAAATGACGGATAATATCCATTACCACATACAATCCCAGTATCAACCCCAGCATCTTTACTGCCGTTAATCACCTCTTTACACGAACAATTACAAATCACCAAAAGCAAAACAATTACGAAAACTTTATTAATCACTTAATACCCACCTCTGAATTACTTCTTAATTGGATTGAAATACCTGACTCTTGTCATATTATTCTTAAACTCTATTCTGTTACCATCTATATCTACAATGGGACAAACAGATCTACAATATACCTCATCGAATTCCCCTTCTGGAATTTCACACCAACATACCTTGTCTGGCTCACCCTCTTCGATGGCAATAACCGCATATATCGGCAGTCTGTCTTTGGGTCTTCTGTTAATCTCATTTAATTCCTCACAACTCCCAATATCTGGATAACCAGGGCAATACATAAACTTTATCTCAGGTATTTTTGTTTTACTGAAGCCTTGTTTTGATCTCATACCAATTTTAAGAGAGCTATCCTGTTTTTTCTCCACAACTGAATTATTGCTCTCACAGGATTGAAATATCAGAAGAAGGACTGAGATTATTACAAAATACACTTTTCTAATATTCATAATCTGCCTCATTCAACCTCTTCATACTATTTTAACCAGATCCTCCATTTTGCCAAATTCTACCTTCAGAAGGATAATCAACACACCCCGTCTGCCTTCGGCAGACACCCCTCTTAAATACAGTGTCGGTGTACGGTGAACCGTGGCGGTCTTCGGATCAATTCTGTATCGAAGGGGAATTTTATAATTTATTATGAAAACTTTTTAGAAAGAAGTTTTCATATTGCGGGGGTGGGCGAAGCCCATGAAAGTTTAACCATTTTTTATTGTAAGCCTCTCGAATGTACAAATAATTGATGAGTATTTATCTGGTTCTTCCAAAAGGGTCTTTACCATATACTGTTATTTTGATAATCTTTCTGTTTTTCAGATGTGAGAAATTGCTGCTCTTGTTGTAGGAGTCGAGTTCGCCTACATTACAGATATTATCACCTCCATCAAGAACAAACTCTAGACCAGGATATGATGGTATTTTAAAAAGGAATTCATTGGAATTATCGGCTTCTGGATCTCCTCCAGAACACCCGATTAATTCAATCGCACCATATACCTTTAGTATATCCTGAAGCCTCGTCCCGACACCAATCCCATCCTTTGTCTTGAAAGCATCAGAGAGGATGATTATTCCCCCAACTTTATCTTTAAAGTACCAGCTACTACACTCACCATCAAAGCCGGACTCTACAAAGAACACATCTGGATTATTCTTAAATGCGTTCTTTTCTTTGTTATTACTAAAAGTTTTGGGAATAATAATAATATCTGGACTGGATTCCTTATTCCTCTTTTTATCTACAGCAGTCTTTAAGAGTTCAAAACCCCCAGAGCAGCAGGCCTCATAACCGCATTGTTTTTTCTCTTCATACGCATAATTATAAACCTCTTTTGCATTCTTCTTCCAGGGCTTATCAATCTTGAAATATCCAACTGAATCGTTTGTTATTAGGAACTTTGCGTCCATATTATTGGTAAATTTATTTAAATTTTTTCTCCAAATTTTACTCCCTTTTGAGTACAAACCTTTCTTCGATGTCTCTTGTGAGGAGCCCATTACAAGAGCTCCCAAAATTATGATCAGCAGGATATGAATATATTTCATACGGTATTTACCGAATAAAATGCCTCTAATTTTTTTCATAGAAACTCCTCGTTGTTTTACTTGTTCCAAGACATTTCTCTTAAATTACTATAATTAACATTTAAACACCACGCCTATTATATAGATTCGCAACCGTGAATCAACAGGAAAATAGATGAAATGCCTGCGAATCAAAAAAAGAAAGAATCCATCAGGTGCTTACTTCTTCTCCATCAGGTAGGTTATGTGAGAGAGGAGAATACATATTCTACAGGTTGCTCTATGGTTATTATGTGATGTGGTCTGCTCTGACTTAACATATTTATGAGAGATGCCATAGTGGTGGTCTTCCCGTGGCCGGTGGGTCCCGTAATGAGGACGATGCCTTGATGATACTGGGTTATTCTGCTTAGAGTCTGAGGCAGATTCAATTCTTGAAGTGTGGGTATCTTATTCGGTATTACCCTGAAGGATGCGTCCAGTCCATTGTGCGAGCGAAATACATTTGTCCCTGAATCTTCCTACGCCGGGTATCTCATATGCAAAGTCAATATGTCCATTCCTTGTGTACTGCTCTTTGAGCTTCTCGGGCAGAATTTCTGCTATAAGAACCTTTGTAATATCCAGTGTGAGATTCTGATATGGGAGTCTCTTTATATCGCCGAGAATTCTGTATACAGGAGGGGAGTTCGTGGAGATATGGAAATCCGACGCCCCGAGTTCTATAGCCTTCTTCAAGAACATATCGATCTTTGCCATACAGCAAGAATCTCCTGCACAAGGACCTTTATATTCTATTTGTTGCAATTTTACAATGAAGCGCTTCTGTGTCAAAATGGGTATTCTGACACTCGGTTTCATTTTGTTTGACAAAAGGCGATCTCTTACCTATTATACTATCTGGTAGTCATTCTCATAAAGGAGAAGTCAGATGAAGAGAATCTTTCTATTGCTTCTATCAATAGTCCTTTCCGCCTGTGGTGAGAGATTCTATAATCAGAGTGATAAGGGGACTATGGATTATGGGCTGTACGATATAGAGGGGGATGTGGGTACGGACAACTATTCACCCACATACTTTTCTCAGGAGATGATCAAATTGAAGGACGAACTCGTGTTTGTAAAGGTTAGAGACAGGACGACTGATGAAATGGTCAACCTGTTTGCTATAGGGTATGATTCGCACAGTAATGGTCCGTGGGATGGGGTGTCGGGAAGGAATCAGTGCTATAGAGACTCAGAGGGTAAGGCTTATGGATTTTATGACAACGCGGAGGAACTCAACCTTCTGGCTGCTCAGGCAGGTGCAAATTTTGTATATGTATGGAGTGGGGAAGACAAATTGAGCACGACACCAAAACTCTATGGACGGTGGCTGGAGTCTTACAATTCGACTGATGAGAAGATATGGAAGAGCATCCCTGTTATTTACAATGGTGGTGGCGAGGCAGATATGGATAGGGACAAAGAGGGGGCGATTCGGGAGTTGAGAGAGAGGTTCAAAAGATTCAGACTGCGAATCGAGGAGTTTTCTTTGGAGGCACAACCCAAATTACCACCCTATTCTCAGATGCCGTGGTTTTCGTGGCATCCCACCTGGAGGATTGGGGGGACGGGGGATGGGAAGGGTGAGATGACCTCACCCGAGCAGGCTGATGCATTTGCTCAGTCTACAACAATGATGATCGGAGATAATTATACCTATGTCGAAAACAGGTTCGACGAGGAGTTGAATCCGATCACAGGTCAGAAGGGGAAGAAGGGGGAGGACTATGAATACTGGTTGAGCATCGATGACCCCGACCATAGGAGTTACTTCAGTGCAGCCTGGGATATGATCTATTCGGCAAGGTCTCGTTCACTGGGGGAGAAGGCAGCAGACCCATCTGTAGGGAGTGTAGTGTGGGCGTGGATGCAGGGATATGCATTTGATGACGGGATTGGGCGGTCTCTGTGCTTTACAGGAAGAGAGGACTCTTGGGCAAAGGGTAAGTTCCCTTCAAAGGCATATCTGAGGAAGGAGATCACATCTACAATAGCAGCAGGCGGGACGGGGATAATATTCTTCGGTTATTTTTACAACAGGTTCGAACAGGCTGAGATTGTAAGGTCCTTCTTCAGGGCATTGTCGAATAAAGAGGTCTATGAAGGGGCTTTGATCTCTCCCGAGCTTGACCTGGGATATGACACGAAATTTATGGGTGAGGCCGGGTATGATGGAAAGGGGAGGGCACATATTGTGGTAAAGTGGCATCAGGCGACGAAGACGGTCTATGTAATAGCATCTAACCCGGGCGCGCGTCCTACGAGATTTACCCTCAAATTTCCCTTCTCGGTTGAGAGGGCATATCTCTACGACTGGGATAATGCCCTATTCTTTGAGACAGAGGATTTAACGATAGAGGATAAAGAGGTGTCATATACCATCCCTCGAGACGATGGAGTGATCATAAAGATCCTGCCATTTATGCGGAAGAGGTGAAAAAGGGAATTACAGATCAGTTTTGTTATTCTCTATCTATTGAATAATCAGCGTTTCGGGATATATCGTTAGTTATAAGTCTTATCGGCGGAGGGATATAGAACATATATAAACTCTTATTCCGTAGCAAACCTCAAGATTAGCAATTATTACTTATCCACCTATAACTGAATCTTTGTGGTATAATGAATTTTTTTCTTGACAAGTTATGGGCAGTTGTAGATAATAGTACTTGTAGAAGGAAGCAAATGGAAAGTTTTAGAAAAATCACCTCTTCTCTTCTCTTCTCTTCTCGTAGTCTATTCATTTTTCTACAACAAATTAAAAATCTCTGGGGGGGAATGATGAGGATATGTTTTAGCCATCTTCTTGTCATATCAAATTTTTCTCTTTTCGGGACTATTGCAAGATTTAGAGAATGGCATTCGATCGAAAATTATTATAAGAGTTATACTGTGAATTCCAGAAGAGTGATGATAAGAGATGATGATGGAAGAACTGGATGGGATAGCGGAGGTAGTGAACTCAGGTTTGTTGCACCAGTAACATCGGACTATATAATTAGGGTTTTCCCAAGCGGTGTGAGTCCAGATTCAAGGTATAGTGCTTCAGAGCAGAGTGCCAGTGGATCTGGTACTACTGGTGATTATGAACTGGATATCAGATGGTATCCAGAATCAGATGAACAAATAAATCCAGAAATGGAATAAACAAGGAGGTGTACTATGAAGAAGTCCTTTGTTTTATTAACTTTTTTGGTTGTTATGTTTGGTCTTTATGGATTAAAGGAGGTGAATGCGTGTTGCTCGCACGCACTTATATCAATTCCAGATGCTATTGGCAAAACATCAGTACTCAATAGTTTTGCCTCTTTACCTTTTGTTAAATGTGATAGTGGTAGTATGGAAATTACACTTGTTGATGAATCTTCACCTATAACAGTACAGAGAGAGTTAATAGCAGCTGGAACCAGTGAAAGCCCGTCTCCCTCTTATATTGTGAGATTGACAAAAGAGGGTGGATGGGGAGACAGAAGTATCTTAAAAGTACCTCTTGAGGCACTTTGCCTCGATGGTGCATCTAATATTCCTACAGAGACAAAATATATGACTGTTAATATCTCTGAGTCTGTATATACTGTGGCTAAAGTGAATCCTGAGATTTTGTCTGTTTCAAAGTCTTTCGAAAAAACCCCATCTTCGCAGTATTATACTGGTAATTATGCTGTAACCCTTTCATTTGAGGTTGAGCCTGTTTGCCCTGAGTGTGTTTATAGAGTATATATGTCTCAGGGAGAGGAGAATGATCCTTATAGAAAAACTTATACATATCACACAATGCTTATTAAAAATAAAGAAAACGAAAAATATTATTTTGACTTTAACATAAACGATGTTCATACTGCATATAATTGTGGACTTTATTGTAATATTGCAAATGAAGATTTGTGTAATGGGCTGTGGTTTGCGATACAGATAGAGGATAGTTATGGCAATGTATCTGAGGTATCGGAAGAGTACAGATTTATGCCGCCGCAGGAGCATATAGACAAGTATTGTTCTACCTCTGATGCAGGTAGTTCAACAGGGGATGCTCAGGATATACCCAGAGGAGATACAGGACAGACAACAGATGCTGGAAGTAATGTGAATATCAACTCATCAAATTCCGATTCTGGTGGTTGCAGTATATTAACGCTGGAATAAGAGATGGAGGATATTTGTACGGAGAAAAAGTATGCAAAACTTAAAATGAAAATTGTTAGAAACAAATCTGATAAATAGCCGACAACTCGGAACTCTCAAGTTACGAAACCAATGAGTAAAATTTATATTTAGTAGATATTCATCACTTCCTGTCCAAGTCGGTTGTGTAGTTTATGTTGTTTAGAATAGTTGGGGATGAGGTGGGAATCAGTTTGAGATGAGAGGTTCTAAGGATTTCATCGAGGCGGGAGGAGGATCTATCCAAACTTGTGAGCCTCTGAGCAAGGTTGGATGAGATTATTACGGGGTGTCCTCTGCGATTCTGATAAATCGGGACTGTGGCATCAAATGCAGGGTCAAATCCCGAGATCAATGCGGATATGACCTCCTTTTCGAGTGGATATGTATCCACAGGGAGTATTAGTATTCCATCACAGCTTGTAAGGGCACTGATCCCTGCAACGATAGAGGAGAACTGTCCAAGCTTATATTCGGAGTTTATTATTATTGCATCTGTATGTCTTAGCATTTTTGAAACCCTCTCAGCCTCCGCACCTATTACAATCCTGCTCTCGGATACTTCGCAGGATGAGAGGAGATCATACTGAATATCTGCTAAAAATCTATCCCCGATCTCGAGTATTGCCTTGGGCTTTCCAATCCGCCTCCCCTCACCAGCGGCGAGAATGAGACCACAGATTCTCATAGCTTCCTTGAATTGAGTTTTATGAGTTCTGCTGCAATCGATATAGCGATCTCATAGGGTGTCTCGGAACCTATCTCTACCCCAACAGGGATTCTGACCCTAAAGATCTCTTCATCGCTGAACCCCTCTGACCTCAGGTAGTTTATCAGTTCCGCCCTCTTCTTCTTTGAGCCCATAACGCCGAGAGAGTGAAAACTCATTCGTAATACCCTCTTTGCCACCTCGAAGTCGTATTGATGATTTGGAGTCATTACTATTACATCAGTATTCTCGTCGATTGTTAAGAGTCGCTCCAATTCGGAGTATTCACCACAAACCCGCTCACACCTCGAGAATGAATCAAGATTGAGTCTCTCAATACGGTTGTCGAATACTACTATGTGAAAGTCGAGCCCTCTCATTACTCTGCAGAGCTCCTCTGATACATGTCCCGCGCCAAAGATCACGAGTCTGTGCTTCTTATAGACGCCCTCAAGGAATATATCCATAGAGCCTCCACAGACACCCTCCCCTTTTTCATTCAACTCAAGGTGCATAGTCTGTGGAGGACTATGGGTCTTCAGCATAGACTTTGCCGTCTCGATAGTCCTGCTCTCTATTATCCCTCCGCCAACCGTTCCGAATGTCCTGCCGTCATTGGTTACTATCATCTTAGAGCCGCTCTTACGCGGAGAGGAACCGCTGCTATTAATAACAGAGCAGATTACAAACTCTGCCCCGCTATCTCTGAGATCCTGTAATGTCTCTAAATAATCGTTGAAATCTACAAAATCCATAACTCACCTCAAAAGTAATTATACTTAAATTAGACTTTTTAACAACCATTTTTAGCCGTTTCTTCTTATGCCCGAGGTAAAATTTTTTATCGCAATTTTGACTTTGTAAAATACAAAAATTTAGGGTATTTTGGTTGGCAATGAATTTCGGGAGGTTTTATGGAGAGACGGTATATTCTTTCGATCGATCAAGGGACGACCAGTTCGAGGGCAATTGTATTCGATACCGACCTGAATATATTAGGGGTTGGTCAGAAGGAGTTCCCTCAGTACTATCCCCAGCCGGGATGGGTAGAGCATAACCCGGAGGAGATATGGGAGAGTGTAAGGCAGTCCATCTCAGAGGCACTGCATAAGGCGGGAATAAATGGGAGTGAGATTGCCGCAATCGGTATCACCAATCAGAGAGAGACCTCATTCTTCTGGGATAGAGAGACCAAAAAGCCTGTCTACAACGCCATTGTCTGGCAGTGCCGCAGGAGTTCAGAGATATGCAACAGGTTCATCAAGAAGGGTTATCAGAGGGTAGTAAAGAACAAGACGGGGCTCGTCCTCGACCCTTATTTCAGTGCCACGAAGATAGTCTGGTTGTTCGAAAACAGAAAGGATATTCTTGAGATGGCAAAGTCTGGTAGACTCGCCTTCGGCACAGCCGATTCGTATATCCTTATGAAACTTACAGGAGGTGAGGTACACTCTACAGATGTCTCGAACGCCTCGAGGACTATGCTCTTCAACATCAACACCCTGAAATGGGATGAGGAGTTGCTCAAGGCATTCAGAATCCCTGCATCTATTCTCCCTATGGTTATGCCGTCTTCGGGTATATACGGATATACGAAGGGGCTCGATGTACTCCCGGACGGGATCCCGATTGCAGGGATTGCCGGGGACCAGCAGTCTGCACTATTCGGGCAGTTCTGCTTCGAGGAGGGAGATGCAAAGATTACATACGGTACGGGCGCATTTTTGCTCACCAATACAGGAAGTAAGATTAGAAGATCCAGATATGGACTGCTCACAACTATTGCGTACCAGATCGGAGATAAGGTCTGTTATGCCCTTGAAGGTTCGGTCTTTATTGCCGGTGCAGTGGTCCAGTGGCTGAGAGATGGGTTGAAGATAATCGAAAAGTCCTCAGATGTCCAGAGACTCGCAGATACCGTCAGTGATTCAGGCGGTGTAGTTGTGGTCCCGGCATTTGTGGGACTCGGTGCACCTCACTGGAAGAAGGAGGCGAAGGGGCTTATATGGGGTATAACAAGGGGGACCACCTCTGCCCACATAGCGAGGGCGGCAGTCGAATCGATTGCGTTGCAATCCAATGACATAATCGAGGCAATGGAGAAGGACCTAAAAAAGAGGATAAAGGTACTCCGGGTGGACGGGGGTGCTGCTATAAATGATTATCTGCTTTCATATCAGGCATCCATTTCTGGTAAGACTGTTCACAGGCCAAAGGTGCTCGAGACCACGGCAATGGGGGCGGCGATGCTTGCAGCCCTTGGTGCGGGTGTAATCTCAGACCTCAAGTCCCTAAAAGAGCGATTCAAGATAGATAAGGAGTTCAAGCCTTCGATGAATTCACGAGAGGTCAGGCAGATAAGGGATAGATGGAGAGAGGCAATAAAGAGGGTGTAAGAGATAATGTCTTTGATTCTGTCCAGAGTGAAGGAGATTCTTTTTTTGCTGCTCTCTATATCTACCATTCTGTTCTCATTCTGTTCTCCTAAGCCCTATCTCATATCCGACCTATTCAGAGGCACAAATATAGAAAAAGATATCATCAATAGATGTGTTGCGGTCGTTGCAACAGACAGGCTCGAATATATAATATGTGAGGCAGAGCAGAACAGGGTCCATATCAAGGTAATCCCCTCCTCAGATATAAATGCCACAATGGTTGTTACCCTCGAAGATTTGAGCCAGTCGAGTCCCCTTGGGGATATAATAGACAGGAATATCAATCAGGTGAATATATCCATCTCTTATAAGATATATCCAGAGATAACCGCAGAGATGGCAAATAAAAACAGACCCTTTCAATTCTCCTTCAGGTCACTGGACTCCGAAAAATACAGGGTAGAGGGGCTCATTATCGTCAGTAAATATATAATCAAGAACATAAGCGGCAGGGACAAACTGAGATGAAACCTTATAAGGAAAGTATTCCCGGGTCAAATTTTTGGTGCCGTATTTGTGAGAAAAGTTTTTTCTTTACAGGTTGTCAAGTCGTGTGTAGATTTTCAAGAGAGAGTAGAATTTTTGAATCCATTCTACTTATCAGAGGAGGTGCAGGGTGACAACTACCGAGTTTGTTAATGAGGAGGAACTCCTGAATTCAATCTTGCATATCAGTCCCCGTGTGAACTGGGATACACTCAAATTGAATGAGGTCGAGGCGTTTATCCTCTCGAGGGCAAATGGTGTCTTTACTATAAAAGAGATTATAAGCCAGACAGATGTTGATACAAAACAGGCTATAGCCATAGTAACCGACTTCCTGAATCGTGGTATACTCCTCATAGAAAAGAATCTCCCTGGTACAAAGAGTGATTTTTCACTGACCGGTCTTAAGAGGCTAGACCAGAAGATAGCCCTCAAGAAGTCACAGGAGGTAAAATCCTTTGAGAACTTCGAGATAAAGTTCCCCTTCGGAAGTCTCTCGGAGTATCACTTCCCAAAGGTCCTTATGTACGCCCTCTATTCAAAGTTTTCTGGCAAGATTGAGATTGAGAATGGTAATCAGATGAGGATTATAAGCTTTGAATCGGGACTTGTATGTGATGTAAAGAGCATACCGGTGGTACTTCAGGAGTGTCTCGGCAGGATAATGCTCTCCAGAGGAGAGATTACATATGAGCAGTATCAGGAGAGCCTGAAACTTATGGCAAGGTCTCACAAGAGGCAGGGTGAGATACTTGTGCAGATGAAGGCAGCAACAGAGAAGAAGATAGAGAATGCCTTGAGAGTTCAAGCAGAGTTGAAGCTAATGGATCTATTCTTCTGGGAAAATGGAGAATACAAGTTCAAGCAGGGCGTTAAGGTGAACAGGTCCTTTCCAAGCGGGATTGATCTCATCTCGACCATCTATCACGGCGTGAAGGAGAGGACATCCCTTGAGAGGATCAGAAAGGAGATAAAACCCCTTGCCCTTCTGGAGTATGAGCTTGTAAACAGCAATATGCTCTCCCTCTTGAAGAATATAGCAAATGAGCAGGACAGAGGTATACTAATTTCTCTTGAACAAAAGAAGAACGGGAAGGTCAACGACCTCCTCTCCGATAATTCTGCGATCTCATATATGATGGTGTACACCCTTTTATTACCGGGGATAATCAGAGTAAAGAGATAACCAGCCATTGATGAGAGAACTTAGAATCCTTGCAGTCACAATCCTGACAGTTCTTTTTCTGCCGGTATTAATAAAGATTCTGGACTTCTCAAGATTTGTAATATTTACAGCCTCTACATATCAGTTGTGGTGGGGGATGATAAGATATTTCTTCAGACATCACCTCATTCTATCTCTCGCAATTACCATCCTCTCAGTCACTCTTGCATCTCTTCTGTTTTATAAAATCACAAAAAGGGGGTTATGGAAGAATATACTCTTTCTCGCGGGATTGATCGTCTTTCTTGCAGAGGTACTCCCATTCGTATTACTCAAATCGACAAAACCCGAGTTGCTCTATTTCTATATCTCTGTTTTTATTGTTGTGTTTTTATTCTCTGTGCTAACGAGAGTTCCGTATGACTTCCTCCTCTCCTTCTCAAGAGCCACTCTGATTCTATTCCCCCTATTTGCCCTATTTTTGTTTATTGGATTCAACTCAAGTGCCGCAAGACCTAAAAGGACTATACTCAATGGCGGACCCGAACACAACTTGCTGGACGAGAGGTGTGATAGAAAGAGGCTCTTATCCCAGCCTTTCATAAAACCCATCTGGATCGAGGATGCCTGGCTCTATGGAGGTGTGGCAACCAGGGATGGAAGATATCTATACTTCTCCGATAACGGATACGGAATTGTTGGATTCGAACTTCAGGAGAATGGGGAGTATAAGAGACTGCCTTTCATTAATTACCCGAAGGATTTCAAGGCCGCCCTCTACAGCCACAGGTTGTATCTTACACCCGATGAGAGGTACATCTATTACTTCGGTGCAAGGAGTGCAGAGTTTGTATTCATAGATAGAGAGAGATGGGAGGTTGCCTATGTTATTCCTACCAGAAATGGTCTGGACGGTTTCTCCTGTACTATGGATACGAAGAGGAATCTCATATATGGATTCCCGTTTATCGGCAAGGAGATCCCGGTCCTCTCCTATGAAAACGGAGTCCCGAGACTGATTAAGTGGGTGGACTTTTCAGGATTATTAACCTGGGCAATTGATGGTGTTTATTATGAAAATAGTGACAATCTTGTATTGTACTCTACTGATTCTATTCTCATTCTTGATGCCGAAAGTTATAAATTAAATAAATTCTTTAGAGATATTGGTCCTGTTATTACAAGAGGATATGTTCATAATAATCTTATCTTCTTTGCAAATCTGTTTCTTGACAGGATTGACATCGTCGACATCTCTTCCAGTACAAATTATTCGTATAAAGCAATTACAGGGATAAGGGAGATATTCTATGATTCTTTTTCCTCTACATTATTCCTGTTTGCTTTCTCAAATTCTGAGATCTTATTAATGATAGATGGGAAAATTCTTTCTCGTTTCTATGCCGGTCCAAGACCGAGAGGTCTGGTAAATGTTGATGGAAAAATTTATATATCCTCTGGCTGTGGTGTATTCGAATACACAAAGAAATAGGTATTCTCTTCTCTACACAAATCAGAGAAG
>Ga0078972_1007727_pt1 | contig 23524 bp, 19 predicted proteins | sample YelNatPaOPGAMG01_FD_67568 | JGI IMG/M metagenome (GOLD analysis project Ga0078972, IMG submission 67568) | Hot spring thermophilic microbial communities from Obsidian Pool, Yellowstone National Park, USA - OP-RAMG-01 (SPADES assembly) (version 2) | ecosystem: Environmental > Aquatic > Thermal...
GGCCCGGGCCCGGCATGGGGCCGCGCTTCTTCTTTTTCCCATCCCCCGGATGGGGGGGGGCGGGGCCGGGCCCTGCCGATTCCGTTTCTCTTCATATGATATCCGGCGGCGGGATGCTTGACCTGACTTCGGATCCCCGGTCGGGCCGGGGATCTCCGAAAGCCGTCGGCTACGCAACCCATCAGGTATTACGCAGATCGGGCGACCCGGTTGCCGGGTTACTTCACCCGCACCAGGCTCAGGGAGACCCCGGCCTGGTCGGTCAGGGTCAACCGGTCCCCGGCGATGGTATAGGCCAGGCGCTGTCTCTGGCCCTGGACGTTCAGTTCCACGACGCCGGGGCTCAGCACCTGGAAGGAGCCGGCCTCCACGGTGATTTCCCCGGCGGTTATGCTCAGTTTGCCGTCGGCCCGAAATTCGAACACCGACAGGCCGGCCTCGTCGGACCACCGGCCGATCAGGGGGGAGGCCTCCCCGCCCCCGCAGGCCGAGACGAAAAAGGCCACCAGGAGGAGAACCAGGAAAAGCCGACCCAGTACCTGACCCATGATCGTTGCCTTTCTCCCGGTCCGAAGGACCGGGATGATTCCCCTGTCCGGGCAGGTCGATTGAATCTGCCTGTTCAACGGATGTCGACCTGGACGAATGGCCAGGGGAAGGAGAGTGTCCTCCATTGCTCTGGAGAAGGCCACGCACCGCGTCTCTTGGCCGGAACGTGGGGTAAAGCCTTCAAAGTTTATTCTACACCCCAATTCATCTTTCGTCAAATCGACTTCGCGGCCATTTGGCCGGAATTTTGCCTCCAAGGGCCGGCTGTGGTATGATGGGGGTCGGGTTGAACGGAAACGGCGGGGGTTCTGATGGCCAGGGCGCGTTTTATTGCCCAGGAAGTCGAGGTTCGGGAGGCCTCGCCTGGAGAGCCGGTCTCTTTCCTCTGGCAGGGGCGGGAGTACCGGGTCATCGAGATCGTCGAGGCCCGGCGGCAACTGGACTTCCGCCGGCCCTGGTGGCGGCGGCGGCACCGGGACCACTACCGGGTGCGCACCGACACCGGGCAGACCTTTGAACTCTATTTTCACCGGGGGCCGGGGAAAAAGTACTGGGTCCTGTACCAGGAAATTCTGGAAGAATGAGCCCAGGCAATTTGCGTCCGGTGTGGGGGTATGGTATAATTTTATTTGGAGAGGTGTCCGAGTGGTTGATGGTGCGGCTCTCGAAAAGCCGTGTGCAGGGTAAACTGCACCGTGGGTTCGAATCCCACCCTCTCCGTGGAGAGGTCGCATAGTTGGTCGAGTGCGCACGCTTGGAAAGCGTGTAGGCGTGATGAGCGCCTCGCGGGTTCGAATCCCGCCCTCTCCGCAGGGAAGGCCGGCCCTTCCGGCCGGATTTCCCTTTTCGGCGGGCCGTTAGCTCAGGTGGCAGAGCATCTGACTTTTAATCAGAGGGTCACAGGTTCGAGTCCTGTACGGCCCATGAAGAGAGGATGATTTCGTGGCCCAGGGACCGTTGTGCTCGCCGACATCAGGGGAAGGCAGTCTGTACTGGCAATCGCCGGCCTCGCCATGGCACAAACCGTTGGGAAGCCATAAAGGCGTCAAGGTTTTAGAATTCTTGGCGGCTTCATCCCTGTGGTAGTTGCAACAACCCTCAGAATTGCCGCAGGAAGCGCAGGTCTCCGGAGAAGAACCAGCGGATGTCGTCGATCCGATACTTGAGCATGGCGATGCGCTCCGGCCCCATGCCGAAGGCAAAGCCGCTCGCCCGCTCGGGGTCGTATCCGCCGTTGCGCAGGACGACGGGGTGGACCATGCCGGCCCCCATGATCTCCACCCATCCGCTGTGCTTGCAGACCCGGCAACCCTTCCCCCCGCAGAGGATGCAGTCCATATCCACTTCGACGCTCGGTTCGGTGAAGGGGAAGTAACTGCAACGGAAGCGCACCCGGCGCTCCGGCCCGAACATCCGCCGGGTGAACTCGATGATCACCCCCTTGAGGTCGGCCATGGTGACCTGCTCGCCGATGGCCAGCCCCTCCACCTGGTGGAACATGCTCTCCGAGCGGGCCGTAACCTGCTCATAGCGGTAACATTTGCCGGGGAGAATCACCCGAATCGGCTCCGGACAGTAGGTGCGCATGGCCCAGATCTGGCCCGGGGAGGTATGGGTGCGCAGCAGGACGCCCGGCCGGGTGGTGTAGAAGGTGCTCCACATGTCGCGGGCCGGGTGGTGCGGGGGCATGTTCAGGAGTTGGAAGTTGCGTTCGTCCGTCTCCACATCCGGGCTGTCAAAGACCTGGAAGCCCATCTCGGCAAAGATGGCATAGATCTGGCGCAGGACGCGGGTGCTCAGGTGGAGGTGGCCGATGGCCGGAGGCCGGCCGGGAAGGGTGACGTCCACCCGCTCGGCCTGGAAGGCCCGTTCCAAAGCCTCCTGGCGCAGGACGCGGGCCTTCTCCTGGCCGGCCGCCTCCAGTTCGTCCCGCAGTTCGTTGGCCGCACGGCCGGCCGCCGGACGTTCCTCGGCCGGAAGCGTGCCCAGCAGGCGCAACATCTCGCTCAGCCGGCCCTTTTTCCCCAGGTAGGTCCGTTGCCACTCCTCCAGGGCCTCCAGCGTTCCGGCCTCTTCCAGCCGGGATAGTGCCTCCTCGCGCAACGCACGTAACCGTTCCAGCATCGGGGTCTCCTCTATCGGCGGGTTCTCCGCCCGCACCTGTATCCAAACCGGGGGATAAGATACCACAGACCGGGGCAGGTGTCAATTGGCCCAAACCTGCTTGACAAAACCGGCCCCATCGGCTAGAATGTTATTGAAAAACTTTTTCAGTAGGAGGCGAGGATGTCCGAGTGGGAAATCCGTCTGGCCGCTTCCGGTTACCGGCTGACCGCCGCCCGCCGGGCCATCCTGCAGGTGCTGAGCGAAAGCCCCGTCCCCCTTTCGCCGCTGGAAATCTGCCGGCAGGGGCAGGCCCGATGTACCTCGCTGGGGCCGGCCACCGTCTACCGCACACTGGAACTGCTGGAGAAGGAATCCCTGGTGCGCCGGGTCTACCAGGAGAACGGCGCCTGCGCCTATCTCCCGGCTTTGCCGGGACACCGCCATGCCATCCTCTGCCGCTCCTGCGGCCGGGCCGCCGAGTTCCCCGGAAGCGAGGACTGGGAAAGCCTGGCCGCTCTGGTGCAGCAGGCCACCGGCTACCGGGTGGAGGGCCACCTGCTCCAACTGATGGGCCTTTGCCCGGATTGCCAGCGGGAGGAGGCAAAGTGAGACCTCCCCTCCGGACGGTGGGAATGTTGCTCATCCTCTTCCTTCTGGCCTGCTCCGGGCCGGCCGGCGGGGAGAGGCAGCCCTTGCGGGTGGTGGCCGTGGAGACCTTCCTGGCCGACATCGCCCAGAATGTGGCCGGAGAACGGCTCCAGGTGCAATCCCTTCTGCCGCCCGGGGTGGAACCGCACGACTACGAACCCACCCCCCGGGACATCGCCCGGGTGGCCGAATGCGACCTCCTGATCGTCAACGGGGCCGGGCTGGAAGGCTTCCTGGAGAAGGTGTTGGCAGGCGCCGGCGGCCACTTCCAGCTCGTCGTGGCCGCGGCCGGCCTCTTCGACGAAGGGTCCGGCGAGGTGGATCCGCACTTCTGGCTGGACCCCAACCGCGTCGCCCGCTACGTGGAAAACATCCGCGAGGGGCTTTCCCAGGTCGACCCGGAGGGCCGCGCCCTCTACGCCCGCAACGCCGAGGCCTACCTCCGCCAGTTGCAGGCGTTGGACCTCTGGATCGCCGAACAGGTGAAAGCGATTCCGGCCGGCCGGCGCCTCCTGGTCACCGACCACCGGGTCCTGGGCTACTTTGCCGACCGCTACGGCCTGCGCGTCGTGGGCAGCATCGTTCCGGGCTTCAGCCCGGAGGCGGCCCCTTCGGCCCGGCAACTGGCCCAACTGGTGGAAGACATCCGGGCCAGCGGGGCCCCGGCCCTTTTCCTGGAGGTTGGAGAGGACTCCCCCCTGGCCCGACAACTCGCCGCCGAGACCGGCATCCGGGTGGTGAGCGGCCTGTATACCCACTCGCTCAGCGGTCCGGACGGGCCGGCGCCGACCTATATCGAGATGATGCGCCATAACACCCGGCTGATCGTGGAGGCTCTGAAATGAGGGAGGGCGAAGGCGAACCCGCCTGGCTGGAGATCGAAGAACTCCGTGTGGCCTATAACGGCCGGGTGGCGCTCTGCGACGTCACCCTGCGGGTGCCCCATGGGGCCCAGGTGGCCGTGGTGGGACCGAACGGGGCGGGCAAATCCACCCTCTTCAAGGCGCTGGTCGGCCTGCTGCCCCTGCAGAGCGGGCGGGTGCTCATCCACGGCCGGCCGCTGGGCTCTCACCGGGACTGTGTGGCCTATGTGCCCCAGCGAGAGGAAGTGGACTGGCGCTTCCCGGTCACGGTGGCGGACGTGGTGTTGATGGGCCGCTACGGCCGCGTCGGCTGGCTGAGACGCCCGGGCCGGGAAGACCGGGCCGCCGTCCTCCAGGCCCTGCGCCTTTTGGGCCTGGAGGAGGTGGCCGGCCGGCAGATCTCCGAACTTTCGGGCGGACAGCAGCAGCGCGTCTTCCTGGCCCGTGCCCTGGTCCAGGAGCCCCATGTCCTCCTGATGGACGAGCCTTTCACCGGCGTGGACATCACCACACAGGAAATCGTGCTGGGACTCCTCGGCCGGCTGAAGGAGCAGGGCGTCACGGTGATGGTCTCCACCCATGACCTGAACCTGGCCGCCTCCCGCTTCGAAAAGGTGCTCCTCCTGAACCGCCGGATGATCGGCTACGGGCCACCGGACCAGGTGTTCACCCCCCAGGCGATTCGAGAGGCCTTTGGCGAACAGGCGCTCTTCCTGAACGGGGTTGTGGTCGTGGATCAGTGTTGTCCGCCGGGCGGGGAAAGTTCCGGAACCGCCCGGGGAGGGAAACGGCCGTGATCGAGTGGCTGCTTCAGCCGCTTTCCTACGGCTTTATGCAGCGCGGCCTGGCCGCCGCGCTGATGGTCGGCGTCCTCTGCGCGGTGATCGGCTGCTACGTGGTCCTGCGCTCGATGGCCTTTTTGGGAGATGCCCTGGCCCACGCCGTCCTGCCCGGTGTGGCCCTGGCCTACCTCCTGCGCGGGAGCCTCCTCCTGGGGGCGCTCATCGCGGCGGTGGCCGTGGCCCTGGGAATCGGCTTCTTCTCCCGCCGGGGGACGCTTCGGGAGGATACGGCGATCGGCATCCTCTTCTCCGCCGCCCTTTCGTTGGGGGTGGTGCTCATCAGCCTGGGGCAGACCTATGCCGTGGACCTCACCCACATCCTCTTTGGCAACGTGCTCGGCGTCAGCACGGGCGACCTGTACCTGACCGGGGGGTTGGGACTGGCCGTGCTGGCGACGGTCGGCCTGCTCTACAAAGAGTTCCTGGTGGTCTCCTTCGACCCGGTGCTGGCCACCACGCTACGTCTTCCGGTCGAACGGCTGCGCCAACTGCTTCTGGTGCTCCTGGCGTTGACCATCGTGGTCTCGCTCCAGACGGTCGGGGTGGGGTTGGTGGCGGCCATGCTGGTCACCCCGGGGGCGACGGCCTACCTCCTGACCCGCCGGCTTTTTCCCATGATGGTGGTGGCGGCCGGCCTGGGGGCGTTCTCGGCGGTGGCCGGCCTCTACCTGAGTTTTTACTTCAACGTGGCCTCGGGCGCAGCCATCGTGTTTGTGGCCACGGTTCTCTTCCTGCTGGCCTTTTTCCTCGCCCCCCGACGCGGCCTCCTGGGGAGTGCCCTGGCTCGATGGCGGGGAAGGCCGGAATCCGACTTCCCCTGTCAGGATTGACGAAATCAGGGCAAAACCCTCCTGGGCTTTTTGCCCGACTGCCTGCTGCGCCTGGCCGCGGCCGGGGTGGACCTGAAGCGCGGGGAAGGTCGCTTCCCCGCCGCGGTGCTGGTGGCCGACATCTCCGGCTTTACCGCACGGGCGGAGGCGCTGGCCCATTCCGGCCAGCCTGCCCTGCCTGGAACGGGCCTATGCGGTGGTGCAGGAGATGGCCGGGGAAATCCCCCATCCCGGCCTGCGCCGCTCCTTCCTGGAGCGACTGCCCTGGAACCGGCAGATTGTGGCTGCCTGGGAAGCCGTGGGCAGGGGAACATAGCCTAGATCGAGGCAGGTGTCCGTTTCAGCCGGAACCCCCGCCTCCCGGCCCGCCCCACATCGGTCACAGGGAGACCACCCGGCCGGCCCCCAGAAGCGTCTCGGAGATGGTGTACATGTTGGAGACGGTCCCCACCGCCACCCGGTCCTTCAGATTGAAATAGCCCAGGCAGGTGCCGCAGGCCAAAATCTGCACCCCCTGCCCGGCCAGGGCCCGCAGGTCCTCCAGAATCGGCGAACCCTCCACCACCAGCCGGACCCCGGTGTTGAAAAAGACGATGACCTCGGGCCGGCGTTCGGCCTCCAGAAGGGTGTGGAAGAAGGAGCGGATGAGGATTCCCCCCAGTTCCTCCGATTCTCCTCGCCCCATCGTCTCCCCGGGCACGACCAGCACCAGCGGGCCGGCCGAGGGCCGGGCCTCCTCCTTCTGCGTCTGAGGGGCCTCCTGTGGACGGACCACCCGCACATAGACCGCCTCTTCTTTTCCGTTCACTTCCACCTGCCAGCCGGCCTGCCGGGCCATCCGGGCCACGTTCTCCGCCTGCTCCGGGCTATCCACGATGGTCAGGATGTCGTCGGCCTCCTCCATGGCCTTTTTGGTCAGCAAAACCGGCTGAGGGCAGGGCAATCCACGCGCCTGGACGATTCTGGGCATCGCGTACCTCCTAGATCACTTCGATCCCACGGCCTTCGAGCACCTCCCCAACGACCCAGGCCGGCTCCCCGGCGGCGGCAAAGCGCGCCAGGAGTTCCTCCCGGTGCGCCGCCGGCACGGAGAGGAGCAGGCCGCCCGAGGTCTCCGGGGTAAAAAGCAACATCTGGTCCTCCTCGGCGATGGATGGGGCGAATTCGACATGACGCGAATAGGCATCGCGGTTGCGGCAACTCCCGCCGGGGAAGAGCGAATCGACGGCGTACTCCCTGGCCCCCGGCAAAAGGGGCAGGGCCCCCAGATGGAAGCGCAGCCGCACCCCGCTCTTTTCGGCCACTTCGTAGCCGTGGCCCAGGAGGGCGAAGCCGGTGATGTCGGTGCAGGCGTTGACCCCGACCTCCTGGGCCAGGCGGGCGGCGGTGCGGTTCAGGCGGAGCATGCTTTCCACGGCGGCGGCGAGGTGGGCCGGCTCGGCCACCCGTCCCTTGAGGGCGGTGGTGATGAGGCCCACGCCCAGCGGCTTGGTCAGCACCAGGATGTCGCCGGGGCGGGCGCCGGCCTTGGTCAGGATACGGCGGGGATGCACCACCCCCATCACCGCCAGACCGTACTTGGGTTCCTTATCCTCGATGGTGTGGCCGCCGGCCAGTACGCCCCCGGCTTCGGCCACCTTGTCCGCCCCGCCCCGCAGGATGGCCTGGGTGACCTCCAGGGGCAGGTCGGTGGGGAAGGCGCAGATGTTGAGGGCCAGCACGACCTCGCCCCCCATGGCATAGACATCGCTCATGGCGTTGGCCGCGGCGACGGCGCCGAAGGTATAGGGGTCGTCCACGATGGGGGTGAAAAAGTCCAGGGTCTGAATGACCGCCACCGTATCGCTCAGGCGATACACGGCGGCGTCGTCGCTCACTTCCAGGCCGACCAGGAGGTCGGGGAAGTCGGCGGCGCGGAAGCGTTCGCGCAGAGGGCGCAGCACCTGCGCCAGGGCCTCGGGGCCCATTTTGGCCGCTCAGCCGGCCGCCGAGGCCAGTTCGGTCAGGCGAATTTCCTCGCGGGTCATCTTCCCTCCATCCGGGCCGTTTTCCGGCCTGGGGATGAGGGAGGCGGCCGGAGCGATCCTCGAACCACCCCCGCCCCACCGCCTCCCCCGTCGGCCTCACTTGGTCAGCACCAGGTGGTACGTTCCTTCTTCCTCCAGCACCTGCACCTGCCAGCCCTCGCGGCCGGCCACGCGGATGCAGTTATCGCGGGCCGTCTCGGTATCCACCAGGACGTGGATTTCTCCACGGCCGGCCTGGCGGAGGGCGTTTCGGGTGAGCAGGGCCGGCTCCGGGCAGGAACGTCCCCGAGCGTCCACCGTGATCATCGCTTTACCTCCTGCCGGCGCATCCGGGCGGCGAAGCCGAGAATCAGGCAAAAGGCCAGGCCGATGCCCACGGCGATCTGGCCGTAGATCGAGGGGCCACCCACAACGTTGCCCGCATCGGGGACGCCGGCCAGGGAGAAGTTATGGGAGAAGCCGGCCCCGACGATCATGCCCAGGACGAAGAGGGCGGCGTCGCCGTCGCCTTCGCCGGCCATAAAGAGTTGCCGGCCGGGGCAGCCGCCGGCCAGGGCGAAGGAGAGGCCGGCCAGGGCCATCCCGGCAAAGTTCCAGAGGTGGTTGCTGTGGGCCACCGGCTGTCCGGTGAAGGAAAAGTTGACATAAGGCGTCCCAGTCGCCCAGGTCAGCACCCCGTTGGTGAGAAAGGCGGTCAGCAGGAGGGCCACCACCCCGCCTAGGAGGTGGGTATCGCCCATCAGGAGCACGTCCCGGATGGCCCCCATGGTGCAGAAGCGGGTTCGCTGGGCCAGGAAGCCGATGACCATCCCGACGACCAGCGATAGCCAGAGGGCGGCGTGCTGGGAGCCAGGGCCCTTTTCGCTGGCGAAGATGGGCAGGTCCTGGCCAAAGACCGGCCGGAAGATGGCCAGGAGGAGAAGGCCGACCATCAGGGCGGGCATGATCCAGCCGGCCACGGCCGGGGCCGGGGTGGAACGCCCCAGGGTGTATCCGGCCCGCATGAAGAGCACCCCGACCCCGATGCCCACGACCAGGCCGGCCAGGGCAAGCAGAGCGTTGAGGTCGCCGCCGGCCAGCCGCAGGAGCGCCCGCCAGGGGCAGCCCAGGAAGACGAGGGCCCCGATCATGGCGAACATCCCCAGGAGGAAGCGGATGATCGGAGCCGAGCCGCCCCGGGGGCGAAACTCGCGGAAGAGGAGGGCGGCCACCAGCGAACCCAGGACGAACCCGATGATCTCCGGGCGGATGTACTGGACGACCGGGTTGCGGTGCAGCCCCAGGGCGCCGGCGATGTCGCGCTCGAAGCAGGCCACGCAGACGCCCATATTTTTCGGGTTTCCCCACAGGACCAGGAGCGCGGCCAGGATGCCGATGATGGCGCCGGCCGTGATGGGCCCCCAACGAGAAGCGAAAAAGCGTTGCATGGTCGTTCCTCCTTTTTCTCACCGATAGTCCGTTGGCCTCGAACGTTTCCCAGGCATCCCCCCTTTCTTCGGTCCCTTTCGGGACGGAATTTGGGCCGCCTCCGCCCACGGAGGGGAGGCCTGGGTTCGCCCATCAGGAGGATGCCGGCGTCGTCGGCCTCTCCCTCGTCGGGGGTGCGCGCCGATGCCCCGCTCCAGGGGGCCGACCGGCCCCCCGAAGCGAGGTTCAACCTTTCCAGCAGAAAAAGGGCCATCGGTTCATCGGTGTTCCTCGGCCAGGCTGGATACGGCCTGGATGGCTCGGTCCACCTCCTCGGCGGTGTTGAACGGCCCCAAACTGAAGCGCACGGTGCCGGCGGGAAAAGTTCCCAGGGTACGGTGGGCGGCGGGGGCGCAGTGCAGGCCGGGCCGACAGGCGATGTCGTAGCGTTCATCCAGGAGGAGGGCCACCTCCGAAGGCAGGAGACCGGCCAGGTTGAAGGAGACGACGGCTACCCGGCGGGCAGGGTCCGGCGGACCGTAGACCGTGGCTCCGGGGATGCCCTGCAATCCGGCCAGGAGTCGCCCGGTCAGGGCGAGTTCGTGGGCGCGGATGGCGGCAAGGCCACGTTCCTGGAGATAGTTCAGCCCGGCCAGGAGGCCGGCCAGCCCGACGGCATTCAGAGTGCCGCTTTCGAATTTATCGGGAAGAAAGTCGGGCTGGGTCTCATGTTCGGAGCGGCTGCCGGTGCCTCCGCGCACCAGGGGTTCGAAACGCTCCAGGGGCACCCGCTCGCCGATGGCCAGCCCGCCGGTTCCGGTGGGGCCGAGCAGCCCCTTGTGTCCGGTAAAGGCCAGCAGGTCGATCTCCATCTCCTGCATGGAGATGGGCAGGACGCCGGCCGTCTGGGCGGCATCCACCAGGAAGAGCCGGCCGGCCTGGCGGGCGATTCTCCCCACCTCGGCCACCGGGAGGATCGTCCCGCAGACGTTGGAGGCGTGGTTGAGGACGATGAGGGCCGTCTCCGGGCGCAGGGCCCGGCGGACGGCCTCCGGGTCGAGCGTGCCGTCGGGAGCACAGGGGACGACGGTCAGGGCCACCCCCTGCGCCTCCAGGGCACGCAGCGGGCGCATCACGGCGTTGTGTTCCATGCCGCTGGTGATGACGTGGTCTCCGGGGTGCAGAAGGCCCCGTAGGGCCAGGTTCAGGGCGTAGGTGACGTTGGGGGCGAAGACGATGCGCAGGGGGTCGGGAAGGTCGAAGAGGGCGGCCAGGGCTTCGCGGGCCTGGTAGACCAGGCGGCCGGCTTCTACGGAGAGGCGATGTCCGGAGCGTCCCGGGTTGGCGCCGATTTCCTCCAGGAAGCGAACCATCTCCCGGGCCACAGCGGGGGGTTTGGGCCAGGAGGTAGCAGCGTTATCCAGGTAGATCATCCCAACCTCCGCAACAAAACGGGCCGCCGCATGTTCCCGGCGGCCCGGCGGAGGCTGGGCGAGGGTTTAGGGGGGAGACATCCCCGGGAGGGCCGGGAACAGGCGGGGCTCGGCCGGCCTCTGGCGCCAACTGGCGCCGGCGGGCCGGCCTCAAGAGCGATAGCGCTTCCTCCAGTAGTTCCGGTTCATCGCCAGGCCTCTCGGTAAAAGCAAAATGATTATATCCCGGCCGGCCGGGGTTGTCAAATTCTGGCGGCCAAAGGGGTGCGCGCCGTTGGTTTTCTGCGCTATTCCCGGCCCCTGCCTCCGATTCACCCATAAACCCGGTGGGTCGCCCCCACGGCTGGTATCCTTTCCCCTTTTGTGTTATGATGGGGATGGAAACGTCCGCCGGCCGCGGACGTGAGAGGAGGACGGATGCCGAAGGAAAGCGCCGACCAGGCCAGCCGCCTCCTGATGCGCCGCCTGGCCCTGGCCCAACTCCGCCAGGAGGGGGAGGCGGCGCTGCGGGCCGGCCGGAGAGAGCATGCCCAGGCCTGTTTCCGCCAGGCCCTGTCGTTGGACGACCGGGACGCCAACCTGTGGGCCCTCCTGGGCGCGGCCTTCTCGGAGGCAGGGGCCCGAACCTCCTGTGCCCAACAGGCGCTGGACCGGGACCCGAAAAACGCCCTGGCCCAGGCCCTCCTGGCGGGGGAGCCCGGGCCCCTCCCGGTCCTTCTTTCCGGCCGACCGCCCCGGCCCGTCTGGGGAAAACACGCCCCCGGGCGTATCCTGATGGCCCTGTCCCTGGTGGTGGTGCTGGCCTTGAATTTGCTCTTGGGAAGCCTCTACGGCTGGAGGTACGAAGGGCGCTTCTTCCCCGGCGTGCGCCTGGCCGGGCTGGAACTGGGCGGCCTCTCCTACAACCAGGCCCGCAGCCTCCTGGAGGAGGGCCTGGCTCCTCTTCTCCGTCGTCCCCTCCTCCTGGAGGCCGGGGGAAAGCAGTGGACGCTTACGGCGGAGGAGGCCGGCCTGCGCTACCGCCTGGACGAGGCCCTGGAGGAGGCCTGGAGGCTGGGCCGGGAGGGTCCGGCTCCCTTCTCCTGGTGGGAGCGGGTTCGCCTGGGCCTGGCGGGACAGGATGTCCCCCTCCAGGCCGGCCTGGAGGACAAGGTGCTGGCGGAGGTGCTCGGGCGCCTGGCCGATGCCCTGGAACGGCCGGCCGGCCCGCCGGAGTTGACCTGGACGGAGGGACGATGGGCCATCTCCCCCGGATGGGACGGCCGTCACCTGGACCGGCCGGAGGCGGAAGCCCGGTTGCGGGCGGCCCTCTCCCTCCTGGCCGAGGGCCGGGGGCCGGGGGGAGACGCCCCCTGGGTGGTCGCCCTGCCGGTGGTGACCGAGAGCCTGGCCCTCTCCGAGGCCGACCTTCCCCGCCTGGAGGAGGAAGCCGGGCGGGCCGGCCGGCCGCTCACCCTGCGTTGCGGCGGGCAGGCCTGGACGGCCGAGACCTCCGAGATCGCCTCCTGGCTGCGCATCGGGCACGGTTCGCCCCCCTCCGTCCAGGTGGACCGGGAGGCACTGCGGGCCTATCTGAGCGCGCTGGCTCCCCAACTGGAACGGCCGGCCGAGCCTCCCCGCCTGGAGATGCGGGATGGACGCCCGGTCGCCTTCCGGCCCGGGCAGGACGGCCTGGCCCTGGACCTGGAGCGGGCTTTGGCCGAAGTGGCCGGGGCCCTGGAGCGCCGCCTGCAGGGGGAGGAGGTCGAAGCGGTCGAACTGAGCACCGTTGTGCTTCCGGCCGGGAACGAGGACCTTCTGGCCGAACTGGGCGTGCGAGAACTGGTAGGGGAGGGCACCTCCACCTTCGTCGGCTCCTCCCCGGAGCGGGCCGGAAACATCTTTGTCGGCGGCCGGGAGTTGCACGGCCGGCTGATCGCCCCCGACGAGGTCTTTTCTTTGAACGAGGCGCTCTACCCGATCACCTGGGAGAAGGGCTACCGCTACGCGCCGGTCATCTCCGAAGGCTACCTGGTGATGGGGCTGGGGGGCGGGCTTTGCCAGGTGGCCACCACGCTCTACCGGGCCGTCCTCTACAGCGGGCTGGAGATCGTCGAACGCCATTCCCACCTGTGGCGAGTGGGATACTATGAGCAGGATGCCCCGCCGGGCTTTGACGCCACCATCTTCCAGGGCGGGCCCGACCTCCGCTTCCGCAACAATACCGGCCATTACCTCCTGATCCAGGTGGAGACCGACCTGGAACACTCCCGCCAGACCATCCGTTTCTACGGCACCTCGCCGGGCTGGACGGTGACCATCGACCAGTACGAGATCGACGGCGGCGGATACACCGTCTCCTACCGGCGGACGGTGAGCCGGGAGGGACAGGTCCTCCTCCAGGAAACGATTTACAGTTTCTACCACTGACCGGTTCAGGCCTGGTTGGGACAGGGAGATGGACATCGCCACAAAGGAGCCCCAAGGTATCCCGGCGATGGAGGTCCACCCGCCGGTGGGAGGCGCAACTTTCCGCTCTCACCTCTGCTTCGGTGACCCCAACCGGCTTGGGCAGCGTCGAAAGGTCATCCCCCTCGGCATCCCGACGGAACAACTAGGCGAGGGTCCGGAAGCGAGTCTGGCAGGCCAGCGCCACCAGCCGGCCGGCTATCGCCTCCACAATGGCGTCGGGGACACCTTCGGGAGTGCGAGACTGCAGCCGGAGATCCAGGGGGTCGTTCACATAGTCTACCACGATGAAACGCCCGTCCGGAGCCAGGGCGATTTCCGAGGAGAAAAGGTCCAATCCACAGAGATGGGCGATGGCGAAGGTGATGGGACGGAGCAGGGCCAGCCGGTGTTGTTCCTCCTCCTCCGGGCTGACCGGTGTGTAGAAATGGGAACAGGGATGCCACCAGCAGGCGAAGACCTCCCCGGTGCAGTAGAGCGTGCGAAACCAGGCCGGCCGGCCTTCCAGAAGCACCGGTTCCAGGTGGCTCTGAAGCAGGAGGCGTTCCTCCGGGCGCTCTTGCCGGGCCGCCCGGACCTGCTCCGGCGAGGTGGCCCCGATGATGACCCCTTCGCCTCCACCTCCGCTGGCCGGCTTGATGCTGAAACGGGGGCCCAACGGCGCGAGGTCCAGGTGGGGAAGTTCAGGCTGTTCGACATAGGGCGGCAGAATGATCGTCGGCAGGGTATGCAGAGCCACCCCCAGAAGCCGGTGCATAGCGGCCTTGTCCCACGCCTGGCTGGCCCGTTCATGCCGGTTGAGCACGAGAGCGCCCTGTCTGAAAGCCCAACGTTCCAGGGCCAGGAAACGCTCATCGGTGTCGGAGGCCCGGTCCAGGAGGAGGCGGAAGGATAAACTTCCCCCGGCAAGTCCCTCCAGAGTGGCGGGAAGGGTCTCCGGCGTGACCTGCAACACGGAGACGCCCTGGGAACGGCCGGCCGCCTCCACCAGGTCGACGAAGTCGGCATCGTAAGGCCAGTTCCAGGCCAGACAGAAGTCGTGGTCCATCGCTCTCATGGAGGGGGCCGGCCGGAGCAAACCCGGCCGGCCCCCTGGTTCGGTGCGTTCTTCCCTGCCGCCTTAATGCGTAGGCGTATACCCCTTGAAGACCAGCGGCAGGTAGATGGTGTAGTACTGAATCGGCGGGGCAACCACCGTCAGGCCGTGGGAAATTGTCGCCGTGCCGCAGGCGTTGGTCACGGTCAGGAGCACGGTGTAGGTGCCGGTCGCGGCATAGGTGTGGGTAACGACCTGGCCGCTACCGGGGTTGCCATCGCCGAAAGACCAGGTGTAGGTGATGGGCGTGGTGGCCGTGGGCGGGGTGTAGGTGGCGGTGAGGGTAACCGCCTGCCCCACTGTGGGCGTGACCGGCACCCAGGAGAAGTCGGCCGTCTCCACGGGCACGCAAGGCCCCGCCTGGACGCACAGTTCCACCGGCATCAGGACTTCGTGGATGTAGGGGTCGTTGAACTCGAACTTCAGGGTGCCGGTGTAGCACTGCCCGGCTTCCAGGCCGGCCGTGTCGAAGGAGAGGGTCAGGGTGACCCCGTCGCCCGGGGCGACCACTCCCTGGACCGGGTCAACCCCCAGCCAGGAGATGTCCCAGTTGGTGCTCAGGGCCAGGCTCACCGCCTCATAGGCATCGATGCGGCCCCAGCCGAAGACGTTGTTGGGGATGCCGCCGGGGACGTCATCGCCGCAGAGTTGGGTGGAGGTGAGGCCCAGGGCGCTCTGCTCGATCACCCAGTAGGTCTGCTGGACGTTGCCGATGAGGTCGGGCTGGGCCGCCCAGAGGAGCGCCGCCTCGCCGCAGGTGTGGGGCGAAGCCATGGAGGTGCCGTTCCACCCGCCCTGGTAGCCGCTGCCGGGCACGCTGGAGCGGATGTTCACCCCGGGGGCGGAGACGTCCGGCTTGCGGATGCCGGTCACGTCCGCCGGGCCGCGGCTGGAGAAGGTGGCGATGTTATCGTTGATGTCGGTGGCGCCGGTGGAGAGGACGTTGGGGTTGTCGCTGGGGCTGTGCACCGTGCCGCAGCCGGGGCCCGAGTTCCCGCCGGAGAAGCCGGGGAAGATGCCGGCCGCCCGCCAGGCGTACATGGCCTGCATGTACCACCACTGGGCCGGCCCGCCGCCCCAGGAGTTGTTGACCACGTGCGGCCGCAGGTCGGGGTTGGCGTTGCTCCCGGTGAGGTCCCACGGGGCCAGGATGAACTCGGCGCACTCCAGGAGTTCGGCGTCGTAGCCGGAGCCGGTGGTGTTGTCAAAGCCCTTGCAGGCGACCCACCGCGCTCCAGGAGCCATGCCGATCTGGTTGGTCTGGCTGGCGTCCTCGCCGACCATGGTGCCCATGGTGTGCGTGCCGTGGGCCAGGACGTCGCCGGGGGCGGAGGGGAACTGGTGATAGGGGTCCCACCAGTTGTAGTTGTGGTCGAAGGAGGAGCAGGTGGGCGGGTCCTGGCAGCCGCGGTACTGCCGCACCAGGGCCGGGTGGTCGTACTGCACGCCGGTGTCGATGTTGGAGACGACGATGCCCTGGCCGGTCACCCCAAATTCGGCCCAGACGTCATCGGCCCGCACCTTCTGGATGTTCCACTCGACCGTCTCTGGCTGGCCGTCGGCGCTCGGCTCCACCGAGACCGGGCGCGGGGCCGGGATGGCCGTGTTGGGGCCGATGAAGGCCACCTCCGGCCGGCCGGCGATGCGGTTCAGGAGTTCCAGGTTGCCCCGGACCACCACGGCGTTGACGATGTAGTGGGACTTGTACTCGACGCCGGCCTTGTCCAGTTCCGCAAGCAATCCGGCCTGGGTGCGTTCGGCGGTGCGGCGCAGCGTGTCCACCACGTAGCGGCCGCGGGCCACCCAGTCCTTCATGGCAAAGGCCGCCGAGAGGTCGGCCTGCTCCTTCAGGTAGACGATGAAGGTGGCCGTGCCTTCGGGGGAGGCGGCCAGGTCGCGGTAGACCTGGGCGTCCACGCCCTGGGGCATCCCCTCGGGGAAGAAGGCGCCGTCGGCCGGGAGTTCGGAGACGTGGAAGTGCAGGTCGCCGGTACCGGTGTTGGCCAGGGTCACCTCAAAGGTGCCGGTGACGTTCTCCGGCAGGGTGACGCTCACGGACAGGGGCGCCAGGTCCGGCCAGGAGGCGGCCAGGTCGACATCCACGACGGTGGAAATGCCCGCGGTGACGGTGATCGGGCCGATGTTGTACTGGTTGTAGTAGTCCAACCCCATCACGTGGAGGAGGTAGGTGCCGGAGATGAGCGGGTCGAAGGCGTAGCCGCCGTCGGGGCCGCTACGGCGCTCGTCCCAGAAGTCGGGGTTGCTCACGCCCTGCAACTGCACGTTGGCGTTGGCGATGCCCAGTCCGGTGTTGGCGTCGTAGATGTGGCCGAGGAGCGCGCCCGCGCCGGGCGAGGGCGGGATGCAGTACTCCAGCGACTCGTGCGGCGGTGGGATGAGCGGGCCGGCCCCGATGCTTCCGCCAAAGTTCCACAGCCGGCCGTCGGCCAACCCGCCGCCGGCCCCGGTGGTCATCTGGTTCAGGAAGGCGGTGAACTGCACCCAGCCGTTGACCACGGGGTCGTAGTACCAGGTGGTGTTCTGGACGTTCGACCAGCCGCCCAGGTCGCCGCCCCACCAGAAGGCCCCGCCGCCGGCGACCACCGCGCCGACCGGCGACTTTTTCCCGGCCCCGGCCGGCAGGCTGGCCCGGGTGATCCAGGTGTCGTTGGGGATATCGTACTCGTAAAAGCCGTCCAGGCCGGTGTAATCGCCGCCGACGTAGAGTTTGCCCTCGCCGACCGCCGCGCCGTGGAAGACCAGGTAGTCCGGCATGGGGGCCAGTTGCGTCCAGGAGGTGCCATCGAAGGCAAAGTGCTGGTTGCTGGCACAGGTGTTGGACCCGCAGCCGCCGGTGACGTGTAGCACGCCGTCCACCACCCCGCCGGCCGCGCCGCCCGCCCCGCCGACCTCCGGCGGTCCGGGGATGTCCGGTCCGGTGGACCAGGACCCGCCCACCGGGTCGTAGCACTGCAGGGCATAGGTGCCGCCCCAGTCGCCGGCGGTGGTGGTGAAGCCGCCGGCCACGCAGAACTGGCCGCCCAGGAAGCCGCCCACCGCGCCAAAGACCGGGATGGGCATGTCGGGCAGGTCGCTCCAGACGCCGGTGGCGATGTCATAGGCCTGGGCGTGGCCGGTGACGGTGTTGCCCGGGCCCAGTCCGCCGGCGTAGAAGCAGGTGCCGGAGATGCCGTAATCGTCGGTGCAGGCAAAGGCCATCCAGTGGGTGCCCTCGGCGTTCGCGTTGCTCTCCACCTGCCAGTCGGGGCCGGCGATGGTGCGAATCTGGGCCGTGTCGGTGTACATGGGGTTCGAGGCCAGGGCCGTGACCACGGCCGTATCCTCATCCAGGCAGGCGGCATCGGCCGGGATGGTCACGGTGACAGCGAAACTGGCCACGGTGTTGTTCGCCAGGGGGCCGAGGGTCGCCGGCCCGTCTACCGGCCAGAGGCTGGTATAGGTCAGGGTGAAGGTATCGGAGTAGCCCAGGTAGTTGCCCAGGGTGAGGGTATAGACCACGGTGGTGCCGGCGTCGCCGTTGCCCTGCTGGTAGGGAGGCAGGAGCACGACCTGGGGGAGGCCGGCCGCTCCGCACATCCAGTCCAGGGCGGCGCCCAGGATCTCGGCCCGCTCCTCCACCGTGTCGATCCACTCAAAGGGCCAGGCCAGGAAGGCGGTCTTGAAGATGCCGCCGTCATAGTTGGTGGAGTTGTTCTGCCCGGAGGCGTTGTAGCGGAACGGTTCATCCGCCCCGGGGCCGGCGTTGGCATAGTCGTCCCAGGGGCCTTCGGAGCCGCCGGTGGGCCAGTAGGCGTCCCAGTCGTCCGGGCGGACCATGGCATACGGCCCCAGCCCATCGCCGATGGGGTTGCCGGCGTTGCCCACCGGGTCGAGTTCGGTCACGTCCTCGCCGGGGAAACTGGCGATACCCAGGTAGTTCTGCATAAAGGGCGTGACCGTCCCGGCCTCGTAGTAATAGTCCTCGGAGGAGAGGATAAAGTTGCCGCCGCCGTCCAGGTAGGCGGCCACTTCGCTCTCGTTGGTCGGGGTGAAGACGCCGTTCTCCCAGGCGTAGCCGGTGAACCAGAGGACCACATCGTAGGGAGCCATGTCGGCGGCGGTGGGGTCGCCCTGGGTTTCGGTATCCCAGACGTCATAGGGGTAGCCCAGGTAGTCCAGGGTGGAGGTGTAGTAGGGCCGGCCGCCGCCGTGGGTGCTGGTAAAGTCCCAGTCGTCGTCCACCACCAGGACGTTGCACTCCACGGCGCAGGGCAGCGGGTAGTACTCCGGGTCGCCGTAGGGCGGGTTGTCGCTTGTCAGCCGTCCGCCAAAGACCCACAGCCCGGGCAGGCCGTCGTTCGGGTCGGGGGTGCACAGCGGCACAAAGACGCCGGCGTGGTCGCGGCGGGCCTGGTTCAGGTTGGGAAAGTCCACGTTCCAGGAATCGGAGAGGACGTTATACTCCATAGCCTCGGCCGAAGGGTTCGGCCAGTCCCCGCCGCCAGCCACGTAGATATGGCCGCCCCAGGGGGCCGGGGCCAGCGTATCGGCATCGAAGCCGAAGCCGCGCCCCTCGCCGGAGGCGACCGGCAGGGGCGCTTTGGTCTGCCAGCCGGCGGCGATGTTATGGGTGTCCAGCGCCTCGACCACGGTGGTCGGCGCCAGGTCGCCGCCGGCGTACTGATAGATGCCGCCGATGGCATAGATCACGTCATCCTGCACGGCCACCTGGATATAGGAGCGGGCCGGGTTGATGGTGACGCCCAGGTCGGTCCAGCGGGAGCCGGAAGGTGCTTTGGGATCAAAGGCCCAGGTGCCGTTGTAGAAGTAGGGGGGAGCCTGGTTTTCCCACCCGCCGAAGACGTAGATGACGTCGTTCACCACGGCGGTGCCCATGGCCGCGACCAGGTTGCCGGCCACCTGCACCGTCCAGTCGTCGGCGGAGGGCAGGGCCTCGGCCACGCCGGTCTGGGGGTAGAAGCGCTGCACCGTGCCGATGTTGCCGGCCGGGGTGCCGTCGGCGTTGTAGCCGCCGATGATGTAGATAGCCGGGCCGCGGCCGGTGCCGTCGTCATAGACCAGGTTGGCGGTGTAGTTGGAGACGTCCTCGACCACGTCAAAGCCGGTGTCGGTCCAGGTCAGGTTCACCGGGTCGAACATCCAGACGCGCGGGGATTCGGTCGCGCCGCCGGTGCGCCCGCCGGGGCAGTAGATCTTGTTGGCCCAGGTTTGGTCGGCCGGACCGGGGACGAAGACGCAGTCGAAGCGGGTGTAGTCGAAGGGAGGATGGGGCAGTTGGTGCCAGGCCCCCGGCTGATGGGGCGTCCGCGCCTGGGGCGAAGGTGCGGCGGGTTTGGGGGCGCGGGCCGGCCCCTGGAGTTGGAGCGGCTGGGAGAGGGTGACCTTGCCCGGCTGGTGGCCTTCGGGAAGGGGACCCTGGGCCTGGATGGAGGCCTGGGGCAGCAGGCCGAACACGGTAATCAGGAGAACCAGGAAGGGGAAGAAACGTCTGGTCATTTCATTCCTCCTAATCGGATTTTAGGGGAAACGCTACCGGGGAGTAGGGAGACGAGTCACCTCCTTTCTGGCAAGAACATATACGGGCCTTTCCGGGAAAGAAACCGCACCGAACTTGTTTTTATTCTACCATCGGCCTAGCCGGTTGTCAAGACCCTTGCGTCTCGGAGATACATGTACTACAATGGACGAGGACAGTTCGACAGACGTATTTTCTCTCAACGAGGAGGAACGACCATGCCTTCTGAGAAAAAGCGGCCTCTCTGGGAAGCGGGGCAATTCGGCCGGCCGGCTGAACCCCGGCACATCGGCGTCTACAAAATCTACCCCAATCCGCTGGCCCGAATCGACCTCCCCCCGCCCCGGCGCGAATCCGGGCCCGGCCTCTGGACCGTCCTCCAGGAACGGGCCTCCATTCGCGAGTACGGACCGGAGGCGCTCTCCCTGGAGGAGGTCTCCCAAATCCTCTGGGCCAGCCAGGGCATCTCCCGGGAACGGGGGGAGTGGCAGTTCCGCACCGCCCCTTCGGCCGGGGCCCTCTACCCCATCGAGACCTACCTGGGGGTCAACCGGGTGGAGGGGTTGACCGGCGGCCTCTATCACTATGAGGTGCGCTACCATCGTCTGGCCTTTTTGCGGGAGGACCCGCTGATCGGCATGAGCCTCACCCGGGCCGCCCTGGGGCAGACGGCATGTCAGCGGGCCGCGCTGGTGGTGATCTGGACGGCGGTGGTGGCCCGTTCGGTGCGCAAATACGGGGAACGGGCCTATCGCTACATCTACATGGACGCCGGCCACGTGGCCCAGAACCTCTACCTGGCCTGCACCGCATTGGGCCTGGGCTGCTGCGCCATCGGCGCCTTTTTCGACGACGAGGTCAACGCCGTGCTGGATGTGGATGAGGAAAAGGAGCCGGCCGTCTATATGGCCACCGTCGGCAAAAGGGGGTGAAGATGGCCAGGTATCTCGTCAGCGTTGCCGGAAATATCGGGGTGGGCAAAACCACCCTGACGCAACTTCTGGGAGAGCGGCTGGGCTGGCGAACCTTCTACGAGCAGGTCATCGACAACCCCTACCTGCCCGATTTCTACGCCGATATGCGGCGCTGGAGTTTCCACCTCCAGATTTACTTCTTTACCCACCGCTTCCGTATGTTCCAGGAGATGCTGGCTGCCGACACTTCCTGCGTCCAGGACCGCACCATCTACGAGGACCTGGAGATCTTTGCCCGAACGCTCCACCGGCAGGGCTACCTGGACGAGCGCGATTTCGCCAACTACCGCCGCCTTTTCGAGACGATGATTCCCTTCCTCCCGAAGCCGGAACTGGTCATCTACCTGCGGGCCTCGCCCGAGTTTTTGCTGGAACGCATCCGGGCCCGGGGAAGGGATTTCGAGCGCGGCATCACCCTGGAGTACCTGCGGGGGCTGCACGCCGCCTACGAGGACTGGGTGGAACGGGCCTCTTCCTCCCTCTCCTTCCTCACCATCGAGGCGGAGACGTTCGACATCCACCGCCCGGAGGATGTCGAACGGGTGCTCTCGGCGGTTCGCCGTTGCTGTCCGGAGGGATAGGCGGTGTTTCCCCTGACCCACGCCTACGCCATCGGCCGGCTGGTGCCGGCGGCCGGCCCGCTGCACCTCCTGGGGGCGCTCTTTCCCGACGCCGTCCTGACCAGCGGCCTGTCCTGGGAACGCACCCATCGCTCCGGCGCGGCGCTCTACGCCTTTCTTTCCGAACGTTACCCGGCCGGCCGGCCCTTTGCCGTAGGCGTCATCTCCCACGGCACGGCCCCCCCGGGCCTGGATTACTACGGCGATCAGAAGTATGCCTCCTTCGAACGCGGCTACGCCTTCGAGGAGGCCCGGCCCTATGCCGCCCGGGCGGCCGAAATCTGCCGTCTGCCGGAGGAGATGGGCTGGTGGAAGGCCCATAACTTTGTGGAGATGGCCCTGGAGTGGCTGCTGGCCCGCCGCGACCCCCACCTGGGGAAGCGGGTGCGCGAGGCCCTGGAGCATCCGGCCGGCCTGGAGGAACTCGCTCCTCACCTGGAGGCCTTTTTCGGACCGGGAAAAGTGGCCCCGGGGGAAAGCCTGTCGGCCATGCTCCCCTTCCTGGCGTTGGAGCCGGTCACCCCGGAGACGCTGGCCGAACGCTACCAGCGCCAGGTGCGCCTGAAACACGGCGTAGAGGCCATCCACACCGCCGAGGCTGCCGCTTTGATCGAGGAAATCGCCGCCGCCATCCAGCCGCGCTGCTGGGCCTTCCTGGAGGACGCCCTGGGGGACATCCGGGAGATGCTTCATCGGGAAGGGTGGGTGGTCTGAAGGCGCTTTCCCCTCGTGCCGCCCCCGGCCGCTACAGCCTGTGGCTTTGGGACCCGGTCTGGCAGGTCGGGTAAGTCGCTGTCCATCGGCTTTCCGGGTTTTTGACAGATGCTTCGGCCGGCGATATACTGGGGGCGCAGAACCAATCTGGAGGAGGAGACGATGGGTGTGATTCGCCGCATCGGCGTCCTGACCAGCGGGGGCGACGGCCCCGGCATGAACCCGGCCATCCGGGCCGTGGTGCGTACTGCCCTGGAGCACGGGGTGACGCCGGTGGGCATCCGCCGGGGCTACCAGGGGTTGATCGATAACGATGTGCAGGAGATGAACGCCCGCTCGGTGGGCGGCATCATCCAGCGCGGCGGAACCATCCTGGGGACGGCCCGTTCGCCCGAGTTCATGACCCCCCGGGGGCGGATGGAAGCCCTGCGCAACCTGAACGAAAACGCCCTGGATGCCCTGGTGGTCATCGGCGGGGACGGCTCCCTGCGCGGGGCGCTGGAACTGCACCGCCAGGGCTTTGCCGTGGTCGGCGTCCCGGCCTCCATCGATAACGACATCTACGGCACGGAGATGGCCATCGGGGTGGATACGGCGCTGAATACCCTCCTGCGTTCCATCGATATGATCAAGGACACCGCTTCCTCCCACCGCCGGGCCTTTCTCATCGAAACCATGGGCCGGGACTGCGGCTACCTGGCCCTCATGGGCGGCATCGCCGGCGGGGCGGAGATGGTGCTCCTGCCGGAGGTGCCCTTCACCCCGGAAGAGGTGTTGCGTGGATTACAAAATGCCTACATCAAAGGGAAATCCCACTGCATCATCGTGGTCGCCGAGGGGGCCAGCCATCGGGCGGAGGAACTCAAGGCCTACCTGGATCAGCACCGGGAGGAGACGGGCTTTGAGACGCGGGTGACGATTCTGGGCCATGTGCAGCGCGGCGGTTCCCCCAGCGCCTTTGACCGGATTCTGGCCACGCGCCTGGGGGTGGCGGCGGTGGAGAAACTCCTGGCCGGCGAACGCGGGGTGATGGTGGGGCTGGCCCATGGAGAGGCGGTGAGCGTTCCCCTGGAGGAGGTGGCCGGCCAGAAGAAGGTCCTGGATATGCGCCTCTATGAGATGGCCCGGATGTTGGATAAATAGGGATCAGGGATCAGGGACCAGGGCTCAGGGTGCAGGGATCAGGGCTCGGGATAGGGCTCAGGGTGCAGGGCTCGGAATAGGGCTAGGGACCAGGGATCAGGGACCAGGGCTCGGGATAGGGCTCAGGGTGCAGGGCTCGGAATAGGGCTAGGGACCAGGGATCAGGGATCAGGGCTCGGGATAGGGCTCAGGGTGCAGGGCTCGGAATAGGGCTAGGGACCAGGGATCAGGGATCAGGGCTCGGGATAGGGCTCAGGGTGCAGGGCTCGGAATAGGGCTAGGGACCAG
>Ga0078972_1007728_pt1 | contig 23522 bp, 14 predicted proteins | sample YelNatPaOPGAMG01_FD_67568 | JGI IMG/M metagenome (GOLD analysis project Ga0078972, IMG submission 67568) | Hot spring thermophilic microbial communities from Obsidian Pool, Yellowstone National Park, USA - OP-RAMG-01 (SPADES assembly) (version 2) | ecosystem: Environmental > Aquatic > Thermal...
CAAAGGATGAAGCACTTGTTGCTTCCTGCGGTGTTTTTGGAAACAGATGGGAAAAAATTTGCCAGACATACGGAATAAAAGTAACTAAAATTGAAGAGGAATGGGGTAAGTCAGTTCAGCCAGAAAAAATTGAGCAAGCACTTAAGTCAAACAAAAATATAAAAGTTGTCTTTACTACTCATACAGAGACATCAACAGGTGTTGTTGTTGACTTAAAAACAATCGGAGAAATTGTATCAAAAACAGATGCAGTTCTTGTAGTTGATGCTATAAGCGGGCTATGCGGTCAACCTCTTTATACTGATGAATGGAAACTTGATGTTGTTGTGTCAGGTTCACAAAAAGGGTTAATGTGTGCTCCTGGACTTGCTTTTGTAAGTGTAAGTCAGAAAGCTTGGAAACTTGTTGAGGCATCTACTTCACCAAGGTTCTATTTTGATTACAGGAAAATGAAAAATTCAATTCCCAAGAAACAGACACCATTTACTCCTGCAGTGACTCTTATTGTATCATTAGAAGAATCAATAAAAATGATAAAAGAAACAGGACTTGAAAAAATATTTGAGAAGACAGAAAAACTTGCTAAGGCAACAAGATTAGCAATAAAAGATGGTCTTGGTCTTGAACTTTTTGCTGATGAAAGATGTGCCTGCAATGTTCTTACAAGTGCAAAAGTGCCAGAAAACATTGACGGAAAAAAAATTGTTAAGACATTAAGACAGGATTATGGCATTTCAATTGCAGGTGGTCAGGAAAAACTTGAAGGAAAAATTATTCGGCTTGCGCACATGGGATACATTGACCAGTTTGATTTATTTGTTGCATTTACAGGTCTTGAAATTGTTCTTTCACAACTTGGACATAAAATTGAACCTGGTAAATCAGTTGCAATTGCAGAAAGGAGTTTATCGCAATGACAACAAATATCTTGATGACATATTCTAACAAGGAAGGGCTTGAAAAACTCTTGAGTCATCCTGAATTTAAGGTTGACATAAAACCAAAACCAACTCAGGAAGAACTTGCAAAAATTATTCCAGATTATGACGGGCTTTTAATTCGTTCAGAAGTAAAGGTTACAAAAGAAGTTCTGGAATCGGCCAGAAATTTAAAACTTGTTGTGCGAGCAGGAACAGGTGTTGACAATATTGACATACCAACAGCCACTCAAAAGGGAATTGTTGCTATGAATGTCCCTGGAGGGAATACAATTTCCGCCGCTGAACATACTATAGCACTCATTCTTGCTCTTTCAAGAAATGTTCCTCAGGCATATTTGAGTTTGAAATCAGGCCAGTGGAAAAGAGAAAAATTTGTAGGCACAGAACTTCAGGGAAAAACACTTGGTCTTATTGGACTTGGCAGAATTGGGAAAGAAGTCGCTAAAAGAGCTCAAGGTTTTGAGATGAAAGTTATTGCTTATGACCCTTTTGTAACTGAAGAATATGCAAAGACAATTGGTGTAGAATTAAAATCACTTGATGAAGTTCTTGCTGAATCAGATTATATAAGTATCCATACTCCAAAAAATGAGCAAACAAAAAACCTGATAAATAAAGAAACAATTGCAAAAATGAAACAGGGAGTAAGAATAATAAACTGTGCAAGAGGTGGGATTGTTGATGAAAAAGCACTAATTGATGGTTTAAAATCAGGTCATATTAAGGGAGCTGCACTTGATGTTTTTGAAAAAGAACCGCTTCCACCAGATTCTCCTCTTTTAGACCCATCTCTTGAAAATCTAATTCTTACACCACACCTTGGTGCATCAACCGAAGAAGCACAAATAAAAATTGCTCAGGAATCAAGTGAACTTATAATTGATTTTTTCACGAAGGGCATTATAAGAAATGCAGTCAATATGCCAAGCGTTGATATTGAAACTTATAAAAAAATCAAACCGTATTTGGACCTAAATGAAGCGATTGGCTCAATGGGCTCTCAACTTATAGAAGGTGGAATACAGGAAGTTGAAATAACCTATGCAGGAGAGATTGCTGACTTTAACACAAGTATTTTAACTCCTGCACTATTAAAAGGAATATTGACTCCTATTCTTGATATAAAAGTTAATTTTGTAAATGCTGGATATATTGCAAAAGAGCGCGGGATAAAAATAAAAGAGACAAAAACAAAAGAGACCGTTGATTATACATCATTGGTAAACTTAAAACTAGCAACTAATAAAGAAAAAATCTCTATTTCAGGAACTGTTTTTTCACATCAGTTACCAAGAATTGTTTCAATAAAGGAACTTGATGTTGACATTCAGCCAGAGGGCTATATGATAATTCTTGAAAATGTTGATAGACCAGGGATTATTGGAAAAGTCGGGACATTGCTTGGAGAAAATAATATAAACATTGCAAGAATGCAGGTTGGAAGAAAAAAAGTTGGAGAAGAAGCAATAACAATAATAAGTATAGATAATTCTGTTTCTGAAGAAATATTAAGAAAAATTTCAAAAATTGACGGGATAACAAGAGTTAAATTTGTCCAATTGTGAGGGTGAGTAGATGAAGTGGCAGAGCGGTAGAGTGGTAAAGTAAAGATGATCGCTATAAAGACAGAAAATCTTACAAAGATTTATAGAAGACGGCACCTCGGGAAACTGTATAAAACTGTCGGCGTAAAAAATCTTAGTTTAGAAGTTCAAGAAGGAGAAATTTTTGGTCTTCTTGGACTTAATGGCAGTGGTAAGACAACAACAATAAAACTTATCCTTGGGCTTCTTTTCCCAACCGAGGGCAAGATTTCAATATTTGAGAAATCTTTCCCTGATAGAAATAGACTTAACCTCGTTGGTTATCTTCCAGAAATTCCATACTTTCATAAATTTTTAACAGGTAGAGAAGTTTTAAGATTTTATTGTAATCTCTCTGGAGTTGATAAATCAACTCAGGAAAAAAGAATTGATGAAATTCTAAATTTAGTAAATTTATTCAACGATTCAAACAAAAGAATAAGCGAATATTCAAAAGGGATGATGCAACGGCTTGCTATAGCACAGAGTTTATTACATAATCCACCACTTTTAATTTTTGACGAACTTGTAAGTGGTCTTGACCCTCTTGGAATCAGAGAAATGAGAAATTTTATACTGAGCCTGAAAGAGAAAGGAAAAACAGTTTTCTTTTCATCTCATTTAATCTCTGAAGTAGAAAGAGTTTGCGATAGAGTTGGTATATTACACAAAGGTTCTCTTTTGAAAATAGTAGAACAGAAAGATTGGCAGAATAAAAATCTTGAAGAAATTTTTATTGAAACAATAAATACTACACAATGAAAAAAATCTTTTCAATTGCAACATACACTTTAAGGCAGAACATAAGAAATAGAGTATATTATATACTTGTTTTTTTTGCAGTAATTTTAATTTTTGTATATTTCATTTTATCTGTTTTAGGTGGTGAAGAATCATTAAGAATAATTCTTGATTTTGGTCTTGCAACTGTAGAATTTTTTGCCCTTCTATTGATAATTTTTAGTGGAGTAAGTTTAATACTTGAAGAAATAGAATCTAAAACTATCTACCTTGTTCTTGTCAGACCAATCCCAAAGTGGTATTACATAACAGGAAGGTATATTGGCCTTGTTCTTTCAAGTTATATTGGAATGATAATTATGTACTTAATTCATTGTGCAATTTTATTCTACAAGGGCTGGTCATTTGACATAAATTACTTATATGCAGTAATATCAAGTTTTATGAAAATTGCTATTATTGGTTCTCTTGCTGTTTTTTTCTCACTTTTTTCTACATCTTCTGCATCTTCACTTGTTTTTACATTTTTTCTATGGCTACTTGGACATTTTACTTCAGAAATAAAATTTTTAATAAAAAAAGCAGGTACACCTTTGTTAAAAATTCTACTTGAAATATTTTATTTTATAATACCAAACCTCCAGTATTTCAACTGGCGTGATTTTTTAGGTTCAGGCATTTCTTCAAATTGGTTTTTTATTGCTTTTTTCTACGGAGTTTCATATTCTCTTATTTTTTTAATTCTTTCTATAATACTTTTTAACAAAAAAGAATTTTAATATGAAATTGCGAACATATTTATTACTTGCCTTTTTTCTTGTTTTATATCTTGCCACATATTTATATCTTGAAAAAAATTTTGTTTACCCTTTCAACATAGTTGATATATCAAAACCTGAAAACAAATTACCTGTTGAAAAATATCTTCTTCTTGATTTAACAGGAATTGTATTTGGTGTAAGAAGAATATCTAGCGATATTGCATGGATACAGGTACTTCAATATTACGGCACTCCTGAAGAAGAATTTGAAAAATCTGTACATAACCACGAATACGAAGATGAACATCACCACCATGAACGTTGTCACCACGGACCCAATTTTGGCGGTGGAAAATATTATGACTTATTAAAACTCTGTCAGAGGACTGTTCGGCTTGACCCTTATTTTTACTATGCTTATATTTATGGGAGTGCATCTCTTGCGTGGAATCTAAATAGAGACGATGAAGGGATAAAACTATTAGACGAGGGAATTAAAAACTGTCCTAAATACTGGCAGTTCTATATATATAAAATGGCAATTATTTATAAAAAACTTGACAAATATAAAAATATGGTATATCTTCTTGAAAAAGTTGTAAAAGAACAAAATTGTCCTTTGATGGTAAAAGCAATTCTTGCAAATATATACAAAAAAGCAGGAGAATACCAGAAATCACTTCAACTCTGGAGTGAAATTTATAAATCTGGTATGAGTGAGTATTATTTTTTTGCAAAAGAACAAATCTCTGAAATTAAAAAGATACTCTATAGTAGATAAGGAGACAGATAAGGGATGAGCAAGAAAACGAAACTAAAAGTTGGTTTCACTTATGACTTAAAAGATAATTACGAATTAAAACCTGATGACCCGCCTGACAAATATGCAGAATTTGATACAAAAGAGACAATTTCTTTTATAGAATCAGCACTAAAAACAAGTGGGCATAATATTGTAAGTATAGGACATGCAAAAAACTTAATAAAAAGGTTAACTGAAGGTGAAAAATTTGACATAATTTTCAATATATGCGAAGGTCTAAAAGGTAGGAGCAGAGAAGCACAGGTTCCTGCAATTCTTGAACTTTATGAAATTCCTTATGTGGGAAGTGACCCTCTGACAATGGCTTTGACTCTCGACAAAACACTGGCAAAAAAAATTGTCCAGTACCACGGTTTGAATACCGCAAACTTTATATGTATAAATTCAATAAATGAAATTTCACCAAGAAAATTTAAATTGCGGTTTCCTCTAATAGTAAAACCATCACAGGAAGGGACAAGTAAGGGTCTTTCAAAGGAATCACTTGTAAAAAATTTTATTCAACTTAAAAAACGAGTAGAGTGGGTTCTTGAAACATATAAACAACCGGTCCTTATAGAAGAATTCATTGTTGGTTATGAATTTACCGTTGCAATTGTTGGCAATGAACCACCTGAAGTACTTCCACCAGTGCAGATAGCAATTAACAATGAAACAGACCTTGGCGAAAATTTCTATACACATGCAAGAGTAGAATCACCCGAAATTAAATATATATGTCCAGCAAATATTGATAAGTCGCTTGATAAAAAACTTCGCGATCTGGCATTAGGTGCTTATGAAGTACTTGGATGCAGAGACCTTGGAAGAATAGATATAAGAGTTGACTATGATGAAAATCCTTATTTTCTTGAATGTAATCCCTTGCCAAATTTGGGAAAAGTAGATGTATTTCCTCTTGTAGCAAAAGCAAGTGGCAGAACTTATGAAGAACTAATTTGTTATATTCTTGAGGCAGGTATTAGAAGGTCATTTAAATCAATAGTTTAGAAGATTTCTACTTTCAGTAACTGAACTTACAAGGTCTGTTTACTAAAAATAAATTCCTATTGAAAAACTGTGTATTTGACCCAAATCAAGATGGTGTAAAAATCCATAATCAAAATGAATTTTTTTAACTCCTAATGAAAAGCCGGCTGAAAAACTCATTATATCCTGATACCTCAACCCGCCACGCAATTTCAAGTATCTTGCAACTGGATATTCAATTCCAATACCTGCTTTTAGTTTATTCTGTCCTGTTGAAACAGATGTAAGATAAACGCCCCAGTTAAAATTGAATTTATCCAATCTTTGATTTCCTGAGAAGGACACCGTGTCGTAAGGTTTATCTGTTTTACCTGAAATAAGAAAATTGTGAAGACCAATTCCCAATCTCTGTTTTAACTTAAAATTTGTATAAATAAAACCAAAATCAAAAACAGTAATTGAGTCAGTCAGAGAATCTTCTGGCCAGTTAATCTTCTGACCTGCAAATTTAATAGCGGTTCCAAAAGAAAGGACATCTGAAATCATCGTCCCAAAACCAAAAGATAGAGTATCGTTAGAAAATTCTATTTTGTCTTTTGTTTCATCAGTTGATTTTCTGTAAGTATCTTCAAATTTAACAAGAGAATAATCAAGTGAAGTTACAATGTTTCCCAGGGGCATAACAATGCCAAGGTTAGATATTTTTGTGTCAAAATACCAGTTTGAATAAAAAAAGTTTAACTGTCTATAATTTGAAAATGCAAGCTGTGCTGGCTGTTGATATAACACTGCCTGGCTCTGCAACTCTGCATCTGGAACAATTTGAAGGAGTTCAAAGCCGTAACATGGAGTGAGTAAGGAAATAAGTGAGTAAGTGAGTAAGTGAATAAATAAGTAAGTAAGGAAATTTTTAAGGAAATTAGTTTTTTTTCTTCTCATAATTTTTATCTGTCCTTCACTCCTGCTAACTGCTAACTTACTTGCTCATTTTATTACTGTCATCTTTCCTTTTGCACGGCCTTTTTCCGTCTCAACTATATAAAAATATACTCCTGGCTGAACATATTGATTGTCAGAATCCTTGCCATCCCATTCAGAACTATAAATTGTTCTTACTTTGTCTCCGCTTAAAGAATAAATCTGAATTTCAAGTTTCTCACCTAACAATTTCTCGGGAATAATTATTTTTGTTTTTTCTGACTTTGGTGGCCTTGGATTAAATGGATTCGGGTAATTTTTAGGAACAGAAATGTCTCCTGATTTAACTTCTGATTCCTCAACAAAAGAAAGGTCATCTATATAAATTTTTTTAGATGAATCAGATGTTCTAATTTTGTTGACCATAACACAGAAGATTGCTGTTTTAGCACTGGATGGTGCCCGGATTCTTCCAGTTGTTATATATTGCCAGTTAGAACTGTTTTCTGTTATTGAAATTGATGAATTAGAAGAGAGTTCGCGACCTGTAGCGTCAAGCCAGATAATATTTATATAACCATGGGCAACCTCAGTGTCAAAATCGGAATCGTAGAAATAACCTGAGCCAGTATAAATAGTGTCTGGTTTTACATTTAGTTGCTGGTAAACATATGTTTCAGCAACTGTGTCACTATACATATAGATATAGGCAGAATATTTTCCATTAAAGACGCGCTGTTTTTCAATTTCAAATTTTGAATTTCCTGAAGGGTCAGGCGACCAATAATCTGTGGTGCTAATTTCAAAGTCCCTGTTTGAAAGAAGTTCTTTGCCTGAGGTGGACAGAACAATAGACATTACCAGAAAAACTGCAAAAATCCAGATAGTAGTGTAGCCCCTTGTGGGCGTAATTGATGTAGTGTAGCCTCTTGTGGGCGTAATGTAGTGTAGCCCCCTGTGGGCGTAATGTAATGTAGCCCCTTGTGGGCGTAATTGACGTAATGTAGCCCCTTGTGGGCGTAAAAATTTAAAATTCATCTAAATATCCGCAATATTTGTAATCAGTATACTCCTCAACTAAATTCTTTCTCACCGGATTATTAAGTATATATTCACTAATCTGTTTTACATCTTCTTCTTTTCTAATAATATGGTCATAAAACCTTCTTTGCCAAAGAACTCTTTCTTTGGTATATTTCCAAGCAATCCGTGTAGTTAAACCTTTAAATCTATTCACATAGTCTATTACTGAAAATTTTGCACTATTTGTTGAAATCAGAAAATGAAGGTGATCTGGCATCAAACAATAAACATAGATTTTATATCTGTCTTTTTTTTCATTAATGAGAACATGAATTATTTCTTTATTAAAAGATTCATTAGTAAATAGACATTTCTTGAAATTTGTATCAATAGTAACAAAATAAATTCTCCCTGGCTGGCAATATAGTTCTTTATCTAATCTAATTCTTTTAGGTAGTTTTCTATTTTTTACACACATATAATGTTTCTCCTTGTGATACGGGCATAAAGCCCTACACTACAGTATTATTAGGGCGATTGTAAATTCAAAAAACAAATCTTGTCGTGCATATCAATTTATAAGAATTCTGTAAAATATATGACTCAGATACTTTTGTGTTTATCGTCTCGTAAGAACCAGCGAAATCAAAAAAGATATTTCTAGAAATTTCTAATCCTGAACCAAGAGATATAGACAGTGTATAATTTTTATTATCTGCTGGATGAGGAATAAAACCAAATCCATACCTTATTGGAACTTTTCCAAATTCTGGAAAATGTTCAACTCCAATATGAAACTCTGCCTTTTTATTTTCAGTAGATATAAGTTCAAGAGCAACAACTGAATCACCAAAATCAACTGTCGTTGAAAAGGTATATTGCTTCGGGATTTTCAACTTTTTGTCACCTTTTTGCTTAAGTTCTGCGTCCTCAATATAGGAAAATCCAATCAAAACATTTCTTGACAAATCAAAGACAGACGAAACACTCATGTTAGAGCCATCAAGTTTATTTTGAGTTTTTGAATAATCTTGAGTTCCTGTTGTAAAATCATAAAAATCAATAATTGTTTCGTAATCGGACTTTAAGAAATTGAAACCAAGGCCAAAAGAGAAATTTCCGACTTTATGGCCACCTGAAAATGTATAAGAATAAAGAGTCCCTTTGTTTTCAATTTTTTCATATTCAGCAAGGATAGAATTTTGCCAGATTTTATTTTCACCTACATATTGCATGTCATTCAGAGGAAAAACGCCAAAACCAAGAGCCCAATCTTTTACAGGTAAAGAAATTACAAAAGAACCAAGAGTATAAGTTTGAAAATTTAACAAAGGCGCTTGGTCTTCAATTACAATTTTTTCTTCAGCAGGAATATAGTTTAAGGATAAGGATGCTTGTCTATCTTTAACAGACATAAGTGATGCAGGGTTAAAATATAGATTTGGCTCATCTTTGATACACGCCGCAGATATATTGCCCATTGCAGTTGTTCTTGCAGAGTAGCCCCTGATTGGGTCACCCGGCGGAAAAATTCCGAGATATGTATATGAGAATAAAGGCAAAACATAAAAAACCATAACAAGAAACGCTAAAATAAAATTCTGTCCTAAGTTTTTATTCATTATGTAATCTTCTCCAATTATTTGCTTAGTTCAACCTCCTCACTTTGATCCTCTCCTCTGCCTGTGGCAGACAAGCATCGAGATTTCTCCCTCTCCCCTTGTGGGAGAGGGTTGGGGTGAGGGGAGACCAAACTTTCTTGTCTTATAACCTCAAGAACTCCACTTATATTTTTAAGCACATCATTATCCCAGAATCTTAAAATCTTAAAACCCTGTCTTTCTAACCACCTGTCCCTTTTTTCATCTTTCAAACTTCCTATATGCTGGGAACCATCTAATTCTATAACAATTTTCTTTTCAAAATTGACAAAATCAACCACATATTTCCCTATTGGCTGCTGTCGTCTAAACTTAAGCCCATTCAACTGCCGTCTTCTTAAGTAATACCATAAATATTTCTCTGCGTCAGTTTGATTCTTTCTAAGTTTTCTGGCTATGTTAACAAATCTTTTAGCCAATTCCACCCTCACCTTAATCCTCTCCCATCAAGGGAGAGGAAAAAATTGAATTTAACCTTTACACTTTCCTATAAAAGAAAAGGGAAATTGTGAAAATATTAAAACTGCACATCATATTGAATTCTTATCTCCTGTGGATTTGTCCTTGTCACTTTTTCTACCTGTTCAGTATCAGAAGGAATTTCAGTTCTCTGATATTCATAGTTAAAGAAATTTGCATACTTAATCCAGAACCAGGAACCTTTTGCCAACCGTTGTTTTAAGATTAAATAATATTTAGAGCCTTCTTTCAAATTGTAATCAAACCTTGGTGACCAACTTGCCCAGTCAAATGGCCAGTAAGGTTCTGACTGACTTACATAAACGCCGTTAAGTCCTGCATCGTGAAAAATTGTTGCTCTTCCACTCAAAAAAAGATTTTCTGAAAGGGCAGTTGAAAATTCACCAAAAACAAGATTTGCTGTCTCAACTGTTTTATAAAACTGTCCTGTGTTATAGTCATATTTGTATGTTTCCAAAATTGGCCTGTCATATCTAAAACGCAGATTCACATTAGAGCGCGCACGCCAGGTAAGTTGCACTCTTGTTTTATATTTATTCTCAGGCATATCTTTATAAATTGAATCATAAACAGGACTTGAATACATATAAATCCTGTCTTCCTTATAAGTATTTATCTGACGAAAATAAAGTGAAACAGCATCTGATAAATTCTGATTTATTTCAAAATATAAACTGCTTCCACTGTGTGGGCTTTCAAAGACCTCGTATTTTTCATTTATCCATGGATATTTTGCAATTGTGTAATTTAGTTTCATTTTTCCACTTGAATATTTATATTCTGTTTCAAAAAATGCACCTTGCTGATTTATATCAGGAGCATAGTCAAAAGTGTGAGCACCACTATATTCATTGTGATAGTTTGGCGCGTAATAAAAATATTTGTTTATAAACTTAAATGGCTGAATTTCTGTCATAAAACCAACAATTCCTGCTGTGCCTTTGTATTCAGATATTTCCTGATTTTTGTTTTCTGATTTTGCAATCTCACCAAAGATATTGAAATTTTCAACCCATGTATCAAAATCAAAACCATAAACAAAGTTTCTATTACCACGAAAAAGATGATATCCATAACTTGTTGGTGGATTTATATCAGGACTATATTCATTTGTAAAACCGGTAAAGCCCAAAAATGTCTTTCCTAAATCAAATGAAACCCTGCCACCAAGAAGTTTGCTTTCAAGACGCTCCCATCCCTCAATGTCCTGTTCTGATTGAATCTCTCCATAGATACTTTTCAAAGGATTGCCACTTCCTGCTTCCCAGCCCTCAAGAGCATTTGCAATTGAACCATCTGAATTAAACTGATATGCAGAAAGTTTTTTGTATGAATAGAAACCATATAGAGAAACAGGTCCAATTGATTTTTGAACTGCAAGTCCATTTAAGCCATCATTCTTTCTTGATGTCTTATAGACCTCAATCCCTGTTGATTTTACTTTGCTTTCTGTATAAAGAAAACTTTCAAAGTCAGATGGTCTTTTATAAAAAATTAGTCCCTGACCAAAACCTAAAACATAACTGCCCGCTACTAATTTGTCAAGTCCTGCAAAATTGTTTGTGTCAATCCACCAACTTGTCAAGTTATATTTAACAATGTTTTCTGTTGACCATTCAATTGAATGGGGTGGCTCAAAAGTTGCACCATCTTTGCCCTGCCTGATAACCCATCCAAATTCTGTTCTATTCGGCAAACGAAATTCTGCTTTATTGTAAAGATAATAAGGATTTTGAAATTTCTTGTCATAGTTATAATAATCAATCGCTGGTGTCCTTGAAATGAATCTAAAAGTAAGTTTTGTAGTTAAAGGTCTGACTGGTGGGGGTGGTTTAACTGTAAAATAATCTTTTACTTTCTGATATAAATCTTCTGTTATACCAGCGACTGACTTCAAATCTTCAACTGACTTAAAGCCAGTATCAATTGCATAATTTGCAATATTTGTAGCAATGGACGGAGTAATCCCAGGTATTTTTAAAAGTTCATCTATGGTCGCCGTATTCAGGTCTGTTAACTTGACAGGCAGAATTACCGTTGATTCTTCCTCCATCTCCTCTGGTATAACTTCTTCCCATTCGTCCTGAGCATAAAGAAAGGGTAGAGGGGTTAGGGTGTAGGGAGTAGAGGGTAGGATATAGAGGATACTAAAAAATAGCACAGCCAAAAGATTGAAACTCTTCTTCCTAAACCCTATCTTTTTTTTCATTTCACTCCACCCTACTGCCTACACCCTGTCCTTTTCTCATTCTATTGTAACTCTATCCTTTATTGATTCAAAAATTTTTCCTGTTATACCGGGAACTTTACGCAATTCATCAATATTTTTGAATTCACCTTTATATTTTCTGTATCTGATGATATTTTTGATGACTGACTCTGATATACCAAGTGTTTTTAACTCTTCTTCATCTGCTTTGTTTATGTTGATTTTAGGTCCGGCAGGGACCTCTATTTCTTTCTTTTCCGGAATAACAGGTTTTGCTGGCTCTTGCTTTAAAGGCTGAATTTCTACTGGTGTCTCTGGTGTTTTTTCCGGCGGTATCTCTAAGGGAACTTTTAGTTCTGGTTTTTCTTCTGGTTTTTTTTCGACTGGCTTTTCCTGCGGTTTTTCCTCTTCTTCTACTTCTGCTGGCTGAATTTCTTCTTCAACAGGAATAGAAATTTTTTTCTCTTTTTCTGGTTTTTCTTTCGTTGGTCCAAACTTATGAGCAAAAGAAAAAGTCGCAATTTTTTGAAATTCAAGTTGCGGATGATAAGAAACGCTGTAATCAAAAGAAATTTTCCAGAAATTCAGTCCAATGCCAAATGAAAACTTAAGCGGGTTAAAATTTGCACCCGAACGAAAAACAAGAATATTATTTGGTTTTATTTCAATTCCTGCATGCCAGATATTTTCCTTTTCAAAATCAAAACCAAAATTGAAATGTTCCGAAAGTTTATAACCCGCCCCTATTTTATATGTCATTGGAACATTTTCATCTTCAATAATTTTTGGGCTATTTATATTGTAGAATGCTAAACCAAAAGACAATTTTTCTGACGGTGATAATAAACCTGCAATATCAAAAGAAGTCAAAACCTTTTCAGTATATTTTTTTTCATTTTCATCATAAAGAATCTTAAGGCCGTATGACTTTATTGAATATCCAACTGAAAGATTTTTTAAGACAGGGAACCCGTGTGAAAAATAAAATTTTGTCTCTTTATACTGGTCTTTAAATCCAAACTCCTCGTAAGCAAGCCCAAAAGTGCCAAGTTTATCCGCCCGGGGCATTTGCATCCCAAAACAAAAACTCCTGTAATTTAATATGTCATACAGATTTGCATCAGAAGCATTAAATTTAAGTCCGCCAAGATTTACAAGCCCAGCGGGATTATAAAAAACTGAATCAATGTCGTCGGCAAGTCCCGCGGAGACGCCCGACAACCCAAGCGTCCTTGCAGAAACTTCCCTTTCTTCAAATGCCGCATGAATGTAGCTGCAAAGCGTTAGCTTTGCTAAAATTGCTAAAAATACAAAACACCTAAATTTCCCACAATGATGTAGCTGCAAAGCGTTAGCTTTGCTATTCGCAGAGCTTCGCTCTGCCGCTACAATATTTTTTTCTACAATATCTTTTCCATAAATTTTTTCCAATTCAATTTTCTCTTTTAGTGGGTTTTCTTGGATGTATTTTCTTATTTTAAAAAGAGCATGCTCATTTCTTATTACATGCTCATAATAATTTGGCTGCCAAAATCTTTTCCCATTAAAACCAGTTTTCTTTATTTCTAAGGTTGTTTTAGATTTAAAATCCTGAATGTAGCGGTAAAGTGGTAGTTTCGCTTCTTCTAGGACCAAGATTAAATGTAAATGATTGGCTGTAAGATTATAATAATCCAATTTTACTCCTTTGTTTCTTTCAAGTAATGTTAGGTGTTTTTCAATTATATTCTTGTATTTTAAGCAGAGCTTCGCTCTGCTGCTACAACATATTGTGACAAAATAATAGCCATCAGTTCTATAGTCGTAATCTTTTAATCTGATATCTTTTCTATATCTCATTGTAACTGCGAATCGCCAGGTTTGCTGTTTGCAGAATTTGCGGAGATTCGCTCTGCTGCTACATATTAGTCCAGTTTTCTGCCCACAACCACGCCCGCTTTGCCTTTGTGAACTTTTCCACTTGACCGGTCAACTGCTTCTATATAACAAATATAAACACCGACTGGCACAATATCTCCATTTTCATTTCTTCCATTCCAGTAATATGTGCCTTTCCATCGGTCATTTTCTTCTATGCAATAGAGACCTGCCGCGGAATTATTAAGATTACTAATAAGACATTCCTGGTCTATTGGTGTGATAATTAAGTTTCCTTTTGTATCAAAAATCTTAAGTGTTATTGTTGAGTCCTTTGGAACATTGTATGAAATTTTTGCTGATGTTTTTGTTGGATGGTCACCGTGAGGAAAAAATGGCGAATTGAATACCTCTATTGTTTTTTCTGTTTTTGCTATTTTTGATGTTTCCTGTGGGCAGACGCTGTTTCTTGCCCCTGGAGTTGAGCCAGTTAAAGCCCTCGAAGGTGCCCAGTTAGTTGCAACATCTACATCATAGTAACTGCCATCTCCATAATTTATTCTCTCCCAAGAAATACCATTACCTGCATCTGAAAGCCATGAAGTAGTTGAAACATCTCTATATTTCCAGTTGTCATCATCTTTAGGCATTCCAAAAGTTGAGACAACAAACCCTCTTGTTGTTCCACCAACACTGAACAGAGTAACAGGGTCAGAGTTTGCAAGAGAAATTTCATACAAAATTTCATCGTCACTCACCGAATAAATAGTTGTTGTAAGTAAAAGTGTATCTTTTGGAAAAACATATCTCTGTTGGGTAGTTAAATACCAGGTAGAAATTACAACTGCATATTGACCTGGTTGAATTACTGTTGTTCCCGTTATAACAGGATAAGGATTTTTTAACCCTGAATAATTCCATGGGCAAATTTCTGCCAGACCATCTCCATCTGTAAGTCGCCAGCCCGCCAGATTTATTTGATATGTTGTAGAATTATAAAGTTCAATAAATTCTTCTGGATATTCGTCGGGATATGCAAGTGCATTTGCCAGCACTTCTGTTATTACAATTGTGGGCTCGGCATAAACTGACGGTGAAAAGGTAAAAAGGCAGAAGGGGAGAAGGGTAAAAAGTAATAACCCCTTGACAAGTAACATCTTATGTGGTATAAATAAATTGATGATAAGATTCACAAACCGGCAGAGAGAAAATTTAGCAAAAGTTTTTCTTGATTTAAGTAAATACATTTTTATTGCTCTTGTGGTTGGACAATTTATTGCTATAGAAAAATTCAACCCAGGAATTTTTGTCGGTGGTTTTATTGCATTTACAGTATTTTTATTGCTTGGATTACTTGCAGATAAAGGAGAATAATTATGGAAGGAATTTACATTTTGCTGGGAGGCGGAATTTTGATAGCATTGATTTTTGGTGCTATAATTCTCCATCAGGACTGGAAAGAAAAACATTCTCATAAATGATTAGAACTCAATTCCAAAAGAAATTTTGTGGCTACCCATTGATTCAGTATATACAGATGATATCAAAAGTGCATAGTCAATTTTCAGACGAATTGTCCCTTGTTTAATACGAGGGCAATAACTCAAACCTGTTGTAATATCTGTTTTGTTATAACCAACCCTGAAACCAAAAGTATGAAAATTAATCCATGACTCAATTCCAAAAAAATACTGCAACTTAGATTCCTCTGAATATTCCTGGCCGCGGTGTGAAATATCAAATGCTGTTGTAAAATCCTCAAACCTGCCTAAATCACCAAAATTGTATGCAAGACCAAAACGATACTCCTGCGGAACTTTGTTTTCATAATAAAGTCCAACATCCGGTGAATTAAGATTTCTACCTAAAAGACCAATTTTCAACCCACCGACGGGCTCTGAGTAAAGTCCAAAGTCAACACCAAATGAGGACTTTGAATTTCCTGCTTTCACAACAGGGTCGTCTTGCCTTTTTATTTCTTCATCCCATTTGACAGACCAGCCAAGATATTTTAGATTTATACCGGCAAGAATTTTTCGATCAAACTTTAACAGTCGGGCAAGGTCATATCCGTAGCAAATTGTTGCTGTGTTTTCTAAATAAATACCATTGACATCATATTGAGTTATTCCTATACCAAAATTTCCGTATTTATCTAAAGGATAAGAAAATGCTCCATGCATAAATGAAATATCAATTCCATCCAGACCAACCCACGGCTTTGTGTACATTAAATTCACTTCTTTTGATGAAAGATTTGCCAGCCCTGCCGGATTGTAAAAAATTGTATTCACATCGTCTGCAACAGAAGTAAATGCACCGCCCATTCCCTCGGGACGGACACCCCAGCCATAATCCAGAAAGGCAGGGTTGGATGATGGTGGATGATAGATGGTAGATGATAGTAATAAAAATAATAAAACCCTCACAATAGATTTGGGTTTGAGATGTTTATTTTCGACTGCCTGGATAAATTTAGTTATTTTTTTACTCAATTCCACATATTTTTCTCTTAGTTCTTTATAGATTTTTTCATCTCTCAATGAATTTGTAGAGAATAGAATATTCAAATGTTCTATGGTTTCGTTACAAGATGCTACCGAATATATCAAAAATTGTATAAATTCATTTTTATATCTTCTTCTGTGAAACCCTTCAACAATGTTCATAACTACAGATTTTGAAGAACGCCTTACTTGCTGACCCTCTTCATATATTTCAAATTTAGGCAATTCTTGTAAAGTCATTTTATGTACCTCTATTGCTAATTCATGCGCAAGTTTATAAATATCTAAATCAGAATACCCGATGCCCATCCTTTATTCCACCATCCACGATCCACCATCCACGATCCATCATCACTTCACTATAATCACGACCCCATACTTCTTTTTTCCGCCTCTGGTTTTCATCTCATAAATATAAGGGCCAAGTTCAACTTTTTTGCTGTCTTTATCTTCGCCACGCCAGATAATAATTCTTGTGCCATCTGATTTTTCTTTCCAGACCTCATTTCCTTTTGCATCTCTTATTATTACTTCTTCAACATCTTTGCCAAAGACAAGTTCTGGGTTAGAAGGTGTAATAAACTTTTGTTCTGGCTTCTCCGCCGGGGGCGTAACCCTATACCACTCACCTTCTTTTGGCCATCTTGCTGTATTAACTTCATCAGTTGCTTCAAGATAATATTCAATTCCTTCACTGCCAATAACAAAGACCGTAAAGTCAAGTTCACCTTTGCCGGTAAATTCAGCAGTTCCAAGTCCAGCTGAAGAAGAGATTTTTATATCTTTTTCAATTGCAGAGCTGTGCTCTGCAGCTACATTTCTATATTTACCTGAAACTGATACTATTTTACCCTGTCTATCGCCAGATTCAAATCTATCGTCAGTAATTTTGAATTCTACAACAGCAATATCTTTTCCAAGGTCGCGTGAAGTAAGTTGTCTTGTAATTGTAATCTCTGGTGGAATTAAGTCAGGAATTGCAGTCGCAATGTTTGATGGCTCACTTTCAGGACCAGCAGTGTCAGAAGAACGAAGAAGGTAATAATATGTTTTTTTAGGGTCAATATTATTTGTGTCATCGTAAGATGTTGGATATGGTTTTGTTAGAAGCTGGGCAACCCGACTATAGGGGCCATCACTTGAATCAGCAGAGCAATAAATATTGTATCCAGCAAAATTGTCTGCAGTGTAATCAGGAGAATGAGTCCAGGACAAACTTATGCTTGTGCCCTTATGAGTAGCAACTAAATCAGATGGCGGACGAATTTTTGGAACTGTAGAAACAATAGAACTTAAATTACCCACAAGCGCTTCGCCAAAATAACCATCGCCAGTGTCACCCTTATCTATTGATTTAATACCATAAAAATATTCTATGCCGTTTGTCAACCCGTCTAATGTAATTTGTGAAGAAGGATAACTGACCGTCGCTACATTGACTACATTGCCATCCGTCAATGCACTAAAACTGAATGTTGCCTGATATACCCAGTATTTGTCAATATCTCCAGGGTCAGGTGATGGATTCTGCCAGGAAAGAGTTATTTTTCTGTTTGATGCAGTCGCTGAAACTTGTGTTGGAGGAGCAGGCGGTAAATCCAGTGCCCAGGCATAATTTGAAGTGTTTGTCTGAGCATCCTTTGTCCAGGTTGACCAGTTTCCTGAATCATCTCGGACAATAATACCAAAATAATATGAAGTTCCTGGCTTAAGCCCGCCTAAAACATAACTTACTGCTGTGCCGGGCGCAACACCTGTTGTAGAGAAATAAAAATCATACGAGTCAGTTTTTGTAAACGAATTAAATGATGTTGTTGAATATTTTATTCTGTAAATTGCGCTATTAAGTGTCCCTTCCATTCCATCATCACCAGGTGATGTCCAGTTGAGAATCACAGTTCCTTCTGATGAACCTGTCAACGCAGTCAAATTTGAAATTGCTACAGGCGCTGTTGTATCCGGAAGCAAATAACCTGTGATTTTGACATCGTCAAGATAGTATGTTCTATTTCCACCACGATACCATCTTATGTAAATACTACTATACCCTGACAAGTCAAATGTAAACTGATTAAATGTGCTACCCAAATCTGCTGTTATGGGTGTGCCAGGCAATGCTGTCCACGGACCAGTCGGAGAGCTTGAGTTTTCAACTTTGAAATTTGCTGCCCCTGCTGTTGCATAAAGCCAAAATGTCATCATCTTGGGATTCTCTAATAGAGGTGTTCTTAATACATCTGCCACATTATCAAACTGGACACTGTAACTTCCCGTTCTTTTCTGGTTAGTAGATTGTACTGCCCCGGTACTTACATCATTTGTCCACCACCCAGCAGGTGGAAAACTTCCTTCGAAACTCTCATCAATAAGCGTGACTACTTGATAAGACAAAGTTTTTGTACTAACAATATTGCTGAATAAGGTAGAAATATTTTCTCCATTAAACGCTCTGACTCTAAACCAGTATTCAGTATTTACATTAAGCCCAGTTATTTCTGCCGTCGTAGTAGTATGATTATCACCCAACTTTATTGGCGTTGAAAAATTTGTCACAAAATTGTCAGTTGACATTGAAACTTCATATCTTGTGCCTGAAGGATTACCATTTGCTGACCAGGAAAGAGAAACGCTGTTATATCCAACATCTGTTACAACTAAATTTGACGGCTGACTTGCCAGCGTATAAACAGTTGTCTTTGGTGAAAGTTCTCCTAATCCAGAAGTGTTAACTGCTCTAACATATCTTCCATAAGCAGTGTTTGTTGAAAGTCCTGTCTCTGTAAATGTAGTTGCAGACCCTTGGTCTGCTATCAAAGAATTGTCTGTCGCACGATAGATTCTATAACCGTCAGCACCTGTTGCAGGTGTCCACATCCATGTAATTGAAACTGTGGTTACAGCAGAAGTAGAGAAAGAGACCACTGGCGATGGCAATGTCCTTGTTGATGCAACAGGAAAATCAAAATTGTAATTGGCTATATCGTCACCATTCACAGGCACAATTTTGTAATAATAAGTAACGCCTGCTTCAAGCCCCTGATGTGGAAAACTTATTGAAGGAGAATTTACACTGCCTACTTGATAATTATTTGTAAGGTTAGTTGAATACCAAACCTGATATTTAGTTGCACCACTAAAATTCCATTCAAGATTTATCGTTGATGAACTTATTGCGGTTGCAGTTAAATTTGTAGGTGGATATGCAAGAGTATATTTTGACACAACATTTGACGGGTCTGAAAGTCCATATTCATTACCTGCTTTAACATATCTTGAATATTGTGTATTTGATGAAAGATCAATTTCAATCCATGTTGTTGTGCCCTCTCCTACAAGATTTGCCAGGAGTGAGTTGTCGCTTTGATTATAAACCTGATAATAAGTTGCATTTGGTGTAATATTCCACTCCCATTTTATTGAAACAGTAGAAAGGGCGACTCCGTAAAAGCCGACTGGTGCACCAGGCAGCCCTGGTAGAGTTAGTGTGCTCACTATGTTGCTGTATGGTGACTCGATTCCATCTCCATTATATGCCCAAACACGAAAATAATATGTTGTATTTCCACCAAGACCTGTTGCAACAGTTGTAAGTTCTGTCAAATTGTCTGTCAAACCAACAAAAGTTGTATGATTGACAGTGAAATTTTGGTCTTCTGCTCTTGAAAGACCAAATCTTGTGCCAGAGGGATTTCCGCCTGAACTCCACTGAAGTGTAACAGAACTTGAATATACTGCTGTAACCTGTAAATCCACTGGTGCTACTGCAAGAGTATAAAATGTTGCATGGTTTGAATCTAACGATTCACCTAATATGTTATATGCACGGACAAACCTACCATAAGCAGTGTTTGTTGAAAGATCTGTTTCTGGAAATGTAGTTGCAGACCATTGGTCTGCTATTAAAGAATTATCTGTTGCACGATAAATTCTGTATCCATCACAACCACCAGCTGGCGCTGTCCAACTCCAGGTAATACTTGTAGCAGTGCGATTTGTTATACCAAATCCGGTCGGCGCCGATGGATAAGTCAAAGTAGATACCGTGATGCTATAGAAATTCTGATTTAAAACATCATCCTGATTATAAACATAAATTCTATACCAGTAGGTTGTGTTTCCTAAAAGACCTGTATCCTGATGAGTTGTTCCTGGTGAAAGAATAACTGCAGATGTTGACCATGGAGCATCAAAATTACTTGATGACCGTGCTATTAGATATTTTGATGCACCGCTATTGTTCCAGGAAATATTTATTGTGTTTGCATTAACAGGAGTTAAATTAACTGTCTCAGGTGGATAAGCAAGCGTGCAAACAGTAAGACCAGATGACCACGATGAACCAGAAGTTTTGTATGCTTCTCCATAGCGGGTATATTTGGTGTTTGATGAAAGATTTATTTCAATCCAGGATGTAGTTCCGCCTGTTCCTGAAAGTACCCCAAGAAAACTGCCTGGCAGGCGAGCCCCTGTGTTAGTATCTGATGAAATATAAAGTGCTTCTTCATCAGTTGCATTATCCTGAATCACCCATTTTATATAGCCAGTGTTAACCTCAATTAAATCCTGTCGCCAGGAGGGTGGGTTTGGGATAGCCCATGGTGGTAGTTCAACAGGGTCATCACTGTTTTTAGGTGTCCAAGTACCTACTTGAAGTTCAAAATCTGAGTTATGTAAATTAGTATCTAAACCGCTTATTTTTCGTTTTAAACTGTTCCCATTATTAAGTGTTGATAATAAAGAAACATCATAATTTATAACTTGTGGATCCGTAACATTACCAAAACTAACCAAATCTATTGCCTGGGATAAATCTGAAGATTCAGATAATGTTATGTACATATTTGCATCATTGGAAATAAAAGAACCTATAGTTGCGTCTAACCTTTTACCATTTGTTGCATTTGTTGATGTCCCTATTAAAAAGTATCCATACGCTTTTATTGTTGTAGAAGCAAATGTTATTGATCTGTTCGTATCACTACCACCACTTGCACTTCTATATCTTAATTTTAACCCTAAAGTTTGTAAATCTATATCATAACTACACGGATTATATAATTCTACAAATTCTTCCGTTGAAGAAATCGTTCCTGCAGCAAATTGATTTATCACCAAATGTGGTGGCACATTAACACTCGCCACAGTTTCTGTAGTATCAATCGGTGAAAGATTATTTACCGAATCATATGACTTTATTCTAAAATAAATTGTTTGATTACTTGGTAAGCCCGTAACTACAACAAACTCTTTCTCTGAAGGAGATTTCGGTGTTATGTTAATTCTTGCCCTATTAACATTATTAAAATCAGCATCTGAAAAATTCCATGTGGCATATCTAATTATATAAGAACTAACAGCACCGCCTGATGGTGGGTCAGAAGGTGCTGTCCACTGTAAAGCAACTGCGCCGCAAGTTGAATTCCAGAGAGTCGCTGTTAAATCAGTAATTGCTTCAGGTGGATAAATTCCAAGATAAATTGTTGTTGCATTTGAAATTGTTGAATAATTAAACGCTTCATCTCTTGCCCACATCCGAAAATAATATGTTGTTCCTCCATAAAGAGCAATAGTATAATGCTGTGTGCTTCCCGGTGTAACAGTTTGTGTTGAGATAGTAATCTGTGCATTTGAAGTTGACCATACAACTGTGTCAATAGTTGTGTGTGAAGCATATTGAATTAAATATGCACCAGTTAGGTTACCCGAAGAGCCATCATCACCCGGAGAAGTCCATTTTAGTGTTATCTGACCATCCTGTGTTATTGGCAGTGCCTCTAAATCGCTAATTGCATCAGGCGGGTTAAAATCAGTTGTGAACATTGCCCAGGCGGTTGCACCGTCGGAAATTGTAGACCAGTTGCCTGCATTGTCTTTTGCCCAGATTCTGAAATAATAGGTATCGTTTTCTTGAAGCCCGCCTATTGTATAATATACAGTGCTACCCTGCACCACTGGTCCTGTTGGGATATATAAATCATAACCACCTGCTGGTGGCTGAGTTGTTGTTGAAAAATTCACTCCTGTCCAAGAGGCATACTGGATATAAAAAGTGCTTCCTGCTGGAAGGTTGCCTTTGTCGTCGTCATTGCCAGGACACACCCAGGATAGGTTTATCTTACCACCGTTTGTTCCTGTTTCAGCAACAAAACTTGTAATTTTTCCCGGCGGGTCAACATCACGCCAGCGGTAGCGCCAGAAAGAATCGTCTGTAACTCCGCGACGACAATAAATATAGTCGCCATATCTTGCTAAACGGTTTCCTGAATTTGAACCTATTGTGGCGGGTGTACTTGATACATAAACCCACTGGTTTTGTGATATATTATATTTCCAAAAAACAGTGTCACTATTTCCTCTTGTTGCATAAATATTAGACGATGTTATCACACCATCCCATGTTATTGAACCACCAGCACCTATAGTTTGTGGAACTGGCGCTAATGTCAACCAACTGTTCGTATTAATATCATATTTTCTAAATGTATAGGCATCAGTTGCCCTCAACGCATAAATAAATCTGTCACCATCCCAAACAAGTGAACTTCCCGCTCCTGTTGTTCCCGGAGCAGCCATCGTTGCCCAACTGTTTGTGTTTATGTCATATCTCCAAAAAACATTGCTCCCACCCTGAAAAGCATAGCACCAGTTAAGTCCAACCTGAGTGCTTACATAGACTATCGCACCGCCGCCTGTAACACTGCCAGGCGGATCTGTTAACCTAGTAAAAGTTGCAGCAGATATATCAAACTGATAAAAAGTAGTTCCACCCAAAAGCATATAAATAAAATTTCCTCCATCCCAGGTCATCGCAGCACCAGCTGACGCTGCATAAGGTAACGCTGTTGTTGACACCCATACGTTCGTGTTTATATCATATATTCCGAATCCCGTGGTTCCTCCTCTTATATTGTAGATTTTCGGATTACCATCTTTTTCAGCATAAACAATACAAGCACCATAACCATTTCCAGTAGGTGTTGCAGTTGCCATCGAAACCCAGCTATCAATACTCTGCCCCGTCTGCGAAAAAACTTTTTGCGAGATTAAAA
>Ga0078972_1007729_pt1 | contig 23516 bp, 23 predicted proteins | sample YelNatPaOPGAMG01_FD_67568 | JGI IMG/M metagenome (GOLD analysis project Ga0078972, IMG submission 67568) | Hot spring thermophilic microbial communities from Obsidian Pool, Yellowstone National Park, USA - OP-RAMG-01 (SPADES assembly) (version 2) | ecosystem: Environmental > Aquatic > Thermal...
ACGGGAATTAAAAGCTTGAATTCCCGACTAGATCGGGAATGGCAGAAAAAGACATTTTTCTCCCTCTGTCATCCTCCGTGAAGACGGAGGATCCAAGCTTCCAATCTTCTGTATTTTGATTATTTAATTTTATTTGTCTACTTGCGACATTATATGAAATTAAGATAATATAAACCTATGCGAATATACGCCATAGAAACATCATGCGACGAAACTGGAATCGCGATAATTGAAGCATCGGGAGGATTAAAAAATCCAAAATTTAAAATTATAAAAAATTTTGTGGCGTCGCAAATAAAAATTCACCGTCCATTTGGCGGTGTTGTTCCAAATCTTGCAAAAAGAGAACATCTTAAAAATCTTCCAATACTTTTCAAAAAAATTGAGCCACTTTTCAAAAAACAAAAGAGCGAATCAATTCTTACTGTTACTGTTGGACCTGGACTTGAACCAGCGCTTTGGACTGGCGTTAATTTTGCGAAAGAAATATTTAATGCAAGCAAGAAAAATAATAAAAAAATAAAATTTATTGGATCTAATCATCTTGAAGGACATCTATATAGTTTTCTCTTGCCAGGCGAAAAAAAAGAAAAAATAAATTTTTCAAAAATATTCCCAAGCGTAGCGCTCATAGTAAGCGGAGGGCATACCATACTTTTAAAAATGGATTCTTTTGATAAATGGAAAAAGTTGGGAGAAACGAGAGACGACGCCGTCGGAGAAGCTTTTGATAAAGTCGCAAGATTACTTGATTTGCAATATCCCGGCGGACCAGAAATAGAAAAACTGGCAAAAAAAGGAAATCCAAATTCAATCCCCTTTCCTCGTCCAATGATTCACGATAAAAATTACGATTTCAGTTTTTCTGGTTTGAAAACCGCTGTTTTATATTACGTCAGAGACAATAAAAATTTTTCAAAAGAAGATGTCTCCGCATCGTTTCAACAATCCGCAACTGATGTTTTGGTTTCTAAAACAATACGCGCAGCAAAAGAATTTGGAGCAAAATCAATTTTATTATCAGGCGGAGTTGCTTCAAATAAATTTATAAGAAAGCAATTAAAAAAAGAAGCGGAAAAAATTGGCTGTTCCTTTTTTGCGCCGAAAACAAAATATAATCAAGACAACGCGGCAATGATAGCGGTTGCTGGATATATGGCATATTGCAGAAATAAAAAATATAAAATAGAAGCAAAAGGAGATCTTGATATTTAATTTCAAAAAAGTATCACTTCCTGACTTTCCGAAGTCTCTCTTCGCGGGGAGAGACTTTGGGGACGAAGAGAGACTTTGGGGACGAAGAGAAAATGCGGGGAAAAAGACTTGGGACAAATACATATTAGGAAGTCTCACTTCGAAGACGAAGAGAGACTTCGGAGAGCGTGCTTCGCGGACGAAGAGAGACTTCGGGGAAAATATCTTCGCTGACGAAGAGAGACTTCGGGGGACTAAGAGAGGCCGATAATTCCCAAAATAAAAAAAATAAATTATACTTTTAAAATGGATGAATTTGAATCAAAATATGATTACATAAAAAACGAAGAAGAAATAAATAAGCTATGGGAAAATGCCGGATTTTTTAATCCCGATGTTTGCATCCAAAAAGGAATTACTAAAAAAGATGCGAAATCTTTCTCTATTATATTGCCACCGCCAAATGTAACTGGAACGCTTCACATGGGACACGCGGCAATGCTTGTAATAGAAGATATTATGGTTCGCTACGCGAGAATGAATGGCAAAAAAACTCTTTGGATACCAGGAACAGATCACGCCGCAATCGCCACGCAATCAAAAGTTGAAAAAATTATTTCAAAAGAAGAAGGCAAAACTAGATACGATTTAGGAAGAGAAGAATTTATAAAACGAGTGAACGCCTTTGCAAAAGAAAGCCATGATACAATTGTTCATCAAATAAAAAGAATGGGCGCGTCTCTTGATTGGTCGCGCGAAACATACACGCTTGATGAAAAAAGAGAAATATCAGTGCGAACAGCTTTTAAAAAGATGTATGACGCTGAACTTATCTATCGCGCATATCGCGTTGTAAACTGGGATCCAAAAGGACAAACGACAATTTCAGACGATGAAATAGTTTACGAAACAAGAAAAGCAAAATTTTACACATTCAAATATGGAAAAATTTTAAGCGGACCGCAAAAGAGAGAACTATTCCCTATCTCAATATCAACAACAAGGCCAGAAACAAAATTCGGAGATACTGCTGTCGCAGTTCATCCAGACGATGAAAGATATAAAAAATTTATTGGAAATGTTTATGATGTTGATTTTTGCGGAACTCCTATTCATATAAAAGTTATTGCCGATAGCGCGACTGAAAAAGATTTTGGAACTGGAGCGTTGGGAGTAACACCTGCGCATAGCATGATTGACTGGGAAATAGCGCAAAGGCATAACTTGCCATTAAAACAAATAATAGATGAACATGCGAGAATGATGGTTGAAAATGATCTCGTAATCGGCAAAAAAACAACAGAAGCGCGAGAAATAATTGTTGAAGAACTTAGAAAGAATGGACTGATAGAAAAAGAAGAAGAAATATCTCAAAACATCTCAACAGCTGAGAGAACTGCCGGAATTATTGAACCGTTGCCAAAATTGCAATGGTTTATTGCTGTAAATAAAAAATTCAAAACAGAAAATGGCGATGAAAAAACTTTAAAAGAGTTAATGATTGAGTCCGTTGCAAACGGCGATATAAAGATAATTCCAGAACAATTTGAAAAAATATATTTTAATTGGATTCAAAATTTGCGCGACTGGTGCATATCAAGACAAATTTGGTTCGGTCATAGAATTCCTGTTTGGTATAAAGGCGAAGAAATATACGTTGGCGTTGAAGCGCCAAAAGAAGATGGATGGGAACAGGATCAAGACACGCTTGATACTTGGTTCTCTTCTGGACTTTGGCCATTTTCAGCGCTCGGTTGGCCAGAGCAAACAAATGATTTAAAAACATATTTTCCAAACTCGGTTTTAGAAACTGGTTACGATATCATTTTTTTCTGGGTTGCAAGAATGATATTGATGTCAAAATTCATTATGAATGAAGTTCCTTTTAAAAAAGTTTATCTGCACGGATTAGTCCGCGACGACAAAGGAAGGAAAATGTCAAAATCTCTTGGAAACGCAATTGACCCGCTAACAATGTCTGATAAATATGGCGCAGACGCAACAAGAATTTCTTTGATAATAGGCGCTGCAGCAGGAAATGACATAAAATTATCAGAAGACAAGATAAGAGGATATAGAAATTTTTCAACTAAGATTTGGAATATTGCAAGATTTATTTATATGAACAAACCGATTGAGAAAAATTCTGATTTAACATTTTCAAATGAAATGTTTTCTGAAAATCATAAAAAATATATAGACGAGATAAATAAACTTAAAATTGAAGTAACTCAAAATATAGAAGACTTTGAATTTCATCTTTCTGCGGAAAAACTTTATCACTATATTTGGCACACGCTTGCGGATAAAATCATTGAAGCGGAAAAAGAAACGTTAAAAAATGGATCAGAAAAAGAAAAATATGAATCTTATAAAATACTTGAATATCTTTTGACTGAATCAATGAAACTTTTACATCCATTTATGCCATTTATAACAGAATCAGTTTATAGAAAATTTTATCCAGAAAAAATTCTGATGGTGGAGAAGTGGTAAAAGTAAAATGATTATATTAGTCATCGCATTTGTTATAATTCTTGCATTATTGCCTGGTTTTGCTTGGCTTGTTTTTTATCTTGGCGAAGATCCGCATGAAGAACCGAAAAGATTAATCGCGCTTGCTTTTTCTGCCGGTTTTATAGCAAGCATAGTCGCAATAATTATTGAATGGTTATTTAATAAACAAATTGCAGGATTTGGAATACAAGAATTTTCTATTATTTCTTTAATTGGACTTGCGTTAATAGAAGAAACTTTGAAATTTTTTGCAGCATATTTTTCAGTAAACAAAGATCCAAAATTCACAGAACCTATTGACGCTATGATTTATTCAATAGTCGCCGCGCTTGGATTTGCAACTTTTGAAAATATAGGCGTAATCGCGTTTACTCAATATCAAAATAATTTTTTTGAAATAATATTTCAAACTTCCCTGCTTCGTTTTGTTGGCGCGACGCTTCTTCACTCGCTTGCGTCTGGAATAGTCGGATATTATTGGGCAAAAGGAATGATCCTTAAAAAGACAAAACAATTTGTGATCTTTGGAATAATAATCGCTTCAGTGTTGCATGCAATATTTAATTATCTTATAATTAGTTATGAGAATATAACCTATGCGATAATATTCTTGATGGTAGTTGGTTTATTTGTTTTGGTTGATTTTGAAAAAATTAAATTAAAAAAAATCAATATTAAAAAATTATAAAAAAAATATGGACAAATCAGAAGAAAATTTTTTTGAAGAACTTACTGGCGTAAAGACAAAAGCCGATAACGATTACGAGGTTGAACTCGTGAAAGCTGAAACCACAGTTCAAAATCATCATAAATCGGAAATTAAATCGTCAGATAAATCAGAACCTAAGATGATAGAACAAAGCGAACTTGATGAAAAATGGAATAACGGAGAACCAGAAGGAAAACTTATGGTTGATGTTTACGAAACCGAAGAAAATATAGTTATAGAATCAGCAATCGCGGGAGCCGTTCCTGAAAATATAGACATCAGCGCGACAAGTGATTCTGTTTCAATTCGCGGAATTAGAACCAGAGAAAAAACAGATTCTAATGAAAATTATATATATCAAGAATGTTATTGGGGAAAATTTGCTCGCTCAATAATACTTCCGCAAGAAGTTGATCCAGAAAACGCCAGTGTTACTTTTAAAAACGGAGTTCTTACAATAAAACTTCCTAAAATAAACAGAAAGAAATCCAAAAAACTGCGAGTTAGAGTTGATTAGTTCAATTGAAGTTTCTCTTAGTTTTTGAAATCTCTCTTTTTCCCGAAGTCTCTCTCTGTTTCCCGAATTCTCTCCCCGCGAAGTGAGACTTCACAAAGATGTATTTGTCAAAGTCCATCTCCGCTCTCGAAGTCTCTCTTCGTCTTCGAAGTGAGACTTCACAAATATGTATTTGTCCTTTTTTAATTTTTCAAAGATATTTTTCCGAATTCTCTCCCTGTTCTCCGAAATCTTTCTTCCTGCAAAGAGAGACTTCGGAGAAACATAATTCTTTAAAAGGTTGAATGCATCCTTGCATAAGCTGATATTCCGTGCTACAATATTAAATATTAATTTGTTATCCATAAAAAATAATCACCTCTTTCTATGAGACATTGCGAATTATGCGGAAAAACATCAAAAATGGTAGGCGCTCGTCGTCTTCTTCGTGGTCACTATAATCCAGTAAATTGGACTCGCAAATATCCAAATCTTCAATCTGTGAAAATTGATGGAGAAAAGAAACTTATTTGCGTTCAATGTTTGAAAACGCTACATAAAGAACCACGCAAGGTTCCAAAAAAGACAGTCAAAAAAGAAACTAAATAATTTATAAAATAACTTTTATAAAAAATAATATTCCTAATAAAATTGAGGGAATTTAAAGTCGTAAAAAAATAATTTAATTAAAAAATGTCTAAAAAAAATTTAATAATAATATTGGTTATAATTTTTGTTGGCGTTGGATTTTTATTGATGAATAAAAATGTAAAAACAGATAACGGGAATTCATCTAATAAGCTAAGCATAGTTGCTGGAGAAAATTTCTGGGGAAGCATTGTTTCTCAAATTTCTGGAAACACGGCTAATGTTACGGACATAATATCAGATCCAAATGCAGATCCTCACGAATATTCAAGCAACGCAAACACCGCAAGAGAATTTGCAAACGCCAATTATGTTATTTTAAACGGCGCTGGTTACGATAGCTGGGGCATAAAATTATTGAATGCAAATCCAAATCCAAATCGCAAAGTATTAATAGTATCAGATCTTTTAGGCAAAAAAGACGGCGATAATCCGCACTTTTGGTATAGTCCAAGTTATGTAAACGATGTGGCAAGTCAAATAGAAAAAGATTTAATTTCTATTAATCCTGCTGAAAAATCTTATTATGAAACGCAGTATGCGACTCTTCAAAAGAATCTTTCAGAATATCAAAATAAAATAGCGTTGATAAAAGATAAGTGCAATAATTGCAAGGTATCAGCAACTGAAGATATTTTCAAATATCTTGCAGATGCGACTGGACTTAATTTGGTCTCGCCAGAAGATTTTACAAAAGCAGTAGCGGAAGGAAACGATCCATCTCCAAGCAGTATTGTTGAATTTCAAAATCAATTAAAAAGCGGGGAAGTAAAAGCTTTGGTTTACAACGAACAGACAGTCACTCCCCTAACAGAAACTATGAAAGCATTAGCAAAAAAAGAAAATATACCGCTTGTAAGCATTACAGAAATAATTGAACCTGCAAACGCTTCATTTGAAGATTGGATGAATGCAGAAGTTACAGAACTTCAAAACGCACTTGGGATAAAATAAAGTCAAGTTTTATTTAAAAAATATTTAATAAATAAAATGGACAACGTAATAACAGCAAAAAAATTAATTGGAGGATACCCTTCAAATATAACATGGCAAGACACTGATTTTTCTATTAATCGTGGCGAATTTGTAGCTGTTTTAGGCCCTAACGGAGCTGGAAAAACAACTTTATTTAAATTAATACTTGGACTTATAAAACCAATTGGCGGATCTCTAACCGTTTTTGGAGAAAATCCAAAAAAAGGAAATCCGCGAATAGGATATGTTCCACAAAGACATCCAATAGACAGTGAAATAAGAATAAAAACTATTGAATTGGTAAAACTCGGATTAGATGGAAATAAATTTGGAATATGTTTAAACGAAAAGAATATAGAAAAAGAGGCAATGTCCGCCCTTAAAACAGTCGGCGCGGAAAATCTCGCAGATAAACCGCTTGGCGAATTATCAGGAGGAGAACTGCAAAGAATTTTTTTAGCGGAGGCGTTAATTTCAAAACCAGAACTATTGCTTCTTGACGAACCACTTGCGAATCTTGATATGAAAAGAGTTTCTGAATTTGTTAAATTAATTTATAGAATAGCTCATTTTCAAAATGTTACTGTTTTGTTAATAGCTCACGATGTAAATCCATTAATTTCCGTATTGGATAAAATAATATACACCGCAAACAATAAAATTGTGACAGGAAAGCCGTCTGAAATTTTAACATCTGAATCATTAAGCAAAATATATGATTTGCCAATTGAAGTTCTAAAAGATTCTCAAGGTCGTATAGCGATAATAGGAACGGAGCAACCAGTTCATCAACACGAAAATGAATAGCGCAATATTTACTTTAAATATTTTTAATGACTTGCAATCAATATTGCAATACGATTTTATGCGTCACGCTTTTGAAGCTGGAACAATTATTGCAATAATGGCTGGGATCATCGGCTATTTTATAGTAATAAGAAAATCTTCATTTGCGGCGCATGCTCTATCTCATATAGGATTTACTGGCGCTGCTGGCGCGGTCCTTATAGGAATGACCCCGCTTATAGGTCTTCTATCTTTTACAATAATAGCGGGAATCATAATCGCAGTGCTCGGGAAAAAAGCGTCAACAAGAGATACTCAAATAGGAATAGTTCTCGCTTTTATGCTTGGACTTGGCGCTCTATTTATAAGTTTATATAGCGGATATGCAAGCGAAGTTTATTCTTTATTGTTTGGAGAAATACTTGGAATTAGCAATTCTGATGTATTAATTACGCTCATTGCGGGAATTGTCGTAATAATAGCAACTGTAATATTTTATCGTCCATTGCTTTTCTATTCTTTAGATGAAGATGTCGCAGAAGCTAAAGGCGTCCCAGTAGGAATGATTGGAATAATTTTTATGATATTAGTAGCAATTGCGACATCAATGGCAGTGCAAGCAGTTGGAGTTCTTTTAATATTTGCTCTTATGATTATTCCTTCCGCCACTGCTCAAAGAATTACAAAAACGCCAAAAAATGGAATATTAGTTTCAATGACGATTTCTCTTTTGTCTGTGTGGGTAGGACTTTTTGCGTCATTTTATATACCATATCCAGTCAGTTTCTTTATAACAACAGAAACATTTTCGCTATATATAATAGTTCTGCTTATTCAACACTTTAAAAATAAAAGATTGGTTACAATATTACAAAAATAAGATTTAAAAAATCTCGCAAGAAGCGAGATTTTTTAAAGATTCCGTTAAGATCTCAGGCTGTTACACCTAAGGTGGGTTAACTCAATTACAATCCACGGACCGTAATAATATTGTCATCCCTAATAAAATTGTTTGATCAGAGATCTAACACGGAATCTATAATTATTATACAATAGTTTTAAATAAAAAGCACGTCCCAAAACAAAATTATTAATATTAAATCTTTATATTTTAATAATTTTTAAAAACGGTTATTTTGTGTTATTCTAATAGAATAGAACTATGACAAAAAAGAATAAAAACATCATTTTTTACGCGCTTTTAGCGTTGTTTTTAATAGGAGGAACAGCAACTGTTTTTTACGCTCAAGGTTGGAGAATAAGTTTTGAAAATTTTAAAATTAGCAAGGTTGGAGGAATATATATAAAATCATTCCCAAGCGACGCTCAAATTTTTATAAATAAGAAACCTGTTAAAAATACTTCAACATTCTTTACGGCAGGAACATTCATTTCAGACTTATTTCCTAAGATATATTCAGTTGAACTCAAAGAAAACGGATATCAAAAATGGCAAGAAAACGCGTATGTAGAACCATCAAAAGTTTTTCAACTTTCTTCAGCTGTTTTAATTCCACAAAACGCAACAACCGTTGAACAAAGTCCGATATTTAATTTTTCAATCAAAAATAAAATTTTAATAACACAAAACGACAATAAATCAATAAATATAAATAATATAAAAACAATAAAGAACTCAGACTTTGTGACACAAAGCAAAGATGGAAATTCTATCATAATATATTCTCTTGGAAAATATATATTATATCAAATACAAAATGAAACAAGCATAAATTTAAACACTATTTTTGTAAAAAATAAGATATCAGCAACAGACATTACAAACATTAATTTTGACGATCAAAATCCGTCAATAATAATAGTTGAAGAAAAAAATAAAATATATTTAGTAAATACACAGACAACAAAGATAACACAAATAGAAAACAATAAAACAAATTCTGAAATATTAAACACTAATGTAAAATATAATTCTATCGTATGGGCTAATTCTGGAACATCGTCAACTATAATATATTTATATGACGAATCTTCTAAAAAAATGTCGTCATCATCCCCTATCTTTGGTAAAAATATTCAATTAGAATGGATAAAAAACGGGTTTTTAGGGATTGCTCAAAACGATGGAAAACTTTACACATACGACACAAATAGCAAAGCGATAAACAAAATAGCAGATGACGTAAAATACTTTAAACCAAATGGAGATGGATCTCTTATATCCACACTTGAAAGCAAAAGCATTGAAATAATTCCGACAGATGGTTCAATTGAAAATTATTATAGATTTAATATTCCAGAAATAGAAAATACAAAAAGTATTATCTGGTATCAAGATTCAGCGCATATTTTTGTGCAGTATAATAATTATGTTTCTTTTTTGGATTTTAAAGATTTATCGCTTAAAAATTTTGTAAAAGTTTCAGATGGAACATCTCCGATCTATAGCAAAGAGCAAAATGCGCTATATATATTAGATCCAGCTGAAAATTTGATAAGATTTGATTTCCCTTCTTAAAAATTTTAATAAAAAAAATAGGCCTGACAGATGTCGGCCTATAAATCTTTAGTCAAGCACCACTATTTCGGCGCTTTGCTTGCCAAAATTTAATGCTTGTTTTTCGTCAGGCATCCAGACATCAAGTCTGGATTGGTAACGGATGTTCATCCGGTCCGCTACCACAAAAATTTGATTCCCAAATAATTTAGGAATCATAATTTTCGTCCCTAGTGGCAACCAATTGGCTGCCACAATGCCTATTCTACACCTACGGCCGGATGCCGTTAGGTGTTTATGCGTTGAATACGCAGTGATTGTTCTGCGTACAACTTTTCTTTTTTGGTTCCCAAGAGAAAATCTGTATGTCGGCATTGTAATTGCCAACAGCTTGCTTTCTTTTGAGAATATCGTTGATTTTTCTATATCTGCTCCATTTGAAGCAAATACTTTATTCTTATCAATGATAAGAATGCTAAGAAAAATTAACGATAAAAAAATCATTCTTTTCATACCTATTATCCTATTTTTTAATGTTCTGAATATAGATTATCACAGTTGATTATAAATGTCAAATTTTTGTACTCGTCTTGTAACATATAAGACTAAATTATTGTTTAAAATTAAAAAATAAATTCATATTTGGGAATTCTCACTTCACAGGGAGAGACTTCGGAAGCAGAAAGAAAATTCGGGGAAAAAAGACTTCAGACAAATACATATTTGTGAAGTCTCACTTCGCGGGGAGAGACTTCGGAGAAGAGAGAGACTTCGGGAAATTTCATTCGCGAAAAAAAATCGCTTCATGTCGGAATTGAACTTCAATAGAAAACTGATAGAACCACAACAGAAAAACCCCGATTTCTCGGGGTTTTTATAATTATAATCTTTATCTTTTCGCCCACTGTGGAGCTCTGCGCGCCTTCTTTAATCCATATTTCTTTCTTTCAACCATACGAGAATCGCGAGTTAAGAATCCAACTGTATGTAAACGTTTTTTCCATTCAGGATTCTTTAAAATTATAGCGCGAGAAAGACCGAGTCTAATAGCTTCAGCTTGTGCGTGAATACCTCCGCCAGAAACCATAGCAGTCACATCAAAAGCAACTAATTTCAAATCATTTAATGGAGCAATAGCGGCAGTTTGATGTTTTTTAGAAACAAAATATTCTTTCAATTTTTTTCCATTAACTGTAAAGTCGCCATTTCCAGGGAACATTCTAACTCTTGCAATTGATGTTTTTCTGCGACCTACTCCTTCAAAATAACGCTTGTCGTTTTTTGCGTTTGAAGATTCTTTTTTTGGAACGCTAACAACCGTTGATTTGTGTTCGCGAACTGTATGAGGAGCTGAAACCTTTTTTTCTTTTTTAATTTTTTCTGTCGGCATTTTTCTTTTTAATAAAATTATTTTTTATCCTCAACAAAAATCATATTTTTTAATCGACGATTGTTTAAAAAATTCTTTGGAAGCATTCTGCGAACCGCTTCTCTAATAATTACCTTCGGATCTTTTTCAAATTTTTGTTTATATGTTAATTCCTTCAAATGACCAACATAACCAGTATGATGATAATAAATTTTATCTTCTTCTTTTTTCCCAGAAATAACTATGTCTTTATAATTTGAAATAAAAACCTTATCGTCGGAAACACGATTTGGAGCGTATAAAGAAGATTTCTTGCCTTGCAAAATCATTGCCACTTCAGATGCAAGCCTTCCTAATATTTTATTTTTTGCGTCAATATGATAATCCATTTTATCTAATTTATTAAATTTTTAAACAAATTCTACTTTCGCCATCCTTACACCATCTCTTTTTCTTGTTTTCTGAATTTTAAGAATACGAAGATAACCACCTTTCCGATCAGCATAACGAATTCCGAGCTCTTCATATAACTTTTGCGCAATTTTAGGATTGTGAACGCGACTCAAAATTAATCTTCTGCTCGCAAGATCCTGTTTTTTGGCAATAGTTATAAGCTTTTCAACTACAGGTTTTACAGCTTTCGCGCGAGTTTCTGTTGTTTCAATACTTCCAGCTCTAATGACATCATTTGCAAGATTTCTTATAAATGATATTCTATCACCTCTTAAACGATTAAATTTTTTACCTTTTGCTAAGTGTCTCATAATAATCTTAATCTTTTTTTATTTCGCTGCTTTCTTTATTTTTTTGACAGGTTCTTTTGACTCATCTTCTTCAAAAATTTCAATAGCTGAAACTTTTTCAAAATGATCTTTCAAAATGTTTGAAGCTTTATGAAGCGCAAGAGAAGGAGAAATGCTTCCATCGGTGGTAATTTCAATTTTTAAACGATTATAATCTGTGCGATCGCCGATACGCATATCTTCAATTGTATAATTAACTTTTTGAACAGGAGTAAATATTGCGTCAACAGGAATTGAATTAATAGATGATTTTCCGCCTTCCGCCTTTCTTGTTTCAACAGGAACATATCCAAGCCCGCGCTCAACAGTAACTTCTATTTCAAGTTCTGCATCTTTTGACGTGCAAGTTGCAATAACACTTTCAGGATTCATAAGTTCAACCTCTGAATTAAGTTTTATATCAGCGCCAGTGACTATCTTCTCTCCTTTTGTTTTTAATAACAAAACTTGAGGTTCATCTGTATTTAAACGAAAACGGAGTTTTTTGAAATTAAGAACAATTTCAACAACATCTTCTTTTACTCCATGGATTGTTGAAAATTCATGAAGAGCGTTTTTAACTTTTATTTCTGTTACAGCGGCGCCAGGAAGCGATGACAAAAGAGCGCGACGCAATGCATTACCAATGGTTAAACCATATCCAGCAAAAAGTCCGCTAATTTCAAACACTCCATTTTTATCATCTTCTGAAATCTTTTTTATTGATACCGAAGAACTAACGTAAGCGTATTCCATAGTGTTTTGAAAAATAAAAAAATTAAAAAGGGAAATCGCAGTATCGTTCCTTTTTATCGGAACCTATAAATTGCGCGCTTTAATTTTTATATTTTATAATTTGATTAATTAATTTTTATTTACTGAAGGATTCGACCAATAAATTCACTTCAAAAGGAATTTCAATATCCTTAGGAAGCGAAATAACTTCTCCTTCTATTTTACCTGGATGAATAACGAGCCACGACGGAGCGTCGTATTTTTCCAGATTCTCTTTTTGCGTTAAAAGCGTTTTGGTCAATTCTCCATTAATACCTATAACATCTTTTACTTTAACCATATATCCAGGCGAAACAACTTTTTTGCCATTAACAGTAATATGTCCTTGGACAACTAATTGACGAGCTGCAGCGCGTGAAACAGCAAAACCAAGACGAAATACAACATTATCAAGACGGCGTTCCAAAAATTCTATAAGTTTCATTCCAGAAGCTCCTTTTTCTAATTCCGCCATAGCAAAAAGACGCTTTAAGTTAGAATCATTCACTCCGTACATAATTTTAAACTTACTCTTTTCGCGTGATTCAAGGCCAAACTCAGAAAGAGCCTTAGGACGAGATTTAGGACCGTGAACTCCTGGGCGAAAAGGTTTTCTAACAAATGAAGATTTAGGCGACAAAGCTCTGTCACCCTTTAATCCCAAGCGTGCGCCTAATGCGCGTTCTTTTTTTTCTTTTGGTCCACGAAACATAGAAGTAAATATTAAAATTAAAAATTAAAAATGTAAAGTTTTAAACTCTCCTTACTTTTGGAGGACGAGGTCCATTGTGAGGAACTGGTGTCGCATCCTTTATTGAAAGAATATCAAAACCTTGGTTTATTAACGACCTTATTGCTGAATCTCTGCCAGTGCCGACGCCTTTCACAATTACTGAAACTGCCATCGGACCAGTGTTTTTTATTTTTTCGGAAATAGCTGCTATAACTTTTGATGCGGCAAATGGAGTAGCTTTCTTAGGGCCAGAAAAACCCAAAGAACCAGAAGATCCCCAAGTCACCACGTTTCCAGCATTGTCTGTCACTGTGATAACTGTGTTGTTGTAAGTAGCGTTAATATAAACCCTGCCCTCGGCAATCCTTTTTGATTTTTTGTGAGTAGCGCCTGACTTTGCAATAGTTGATTCAATTTCTGCCGCTTTCTTTATTGCGTCTTCAGAAGATTCAGTTGTAACTTTTTTCTTTCCCATTTTTAAAATCTTTTATTTTAACAAACTATTTAAGATCGACTTTTCTCTTTCCGCTTCCTGCTGTCTTTCTAACATTTCCACGAACTGTTCGAGAATTAGTTTTTGTGCGTTGCCCGCGACATGGCAAACGTTTAATGTGTCTCAACCCTTTATATGTTTGTAACTCTTTTAGTCTATTTATATTTCTTCTGATAACCTGTTTTAAATCTCCTTCTACTCTAAAATTTTTTTCTATAAAACTTTGTATTTTTGAAACTTCTTCAGATGAAAGATCTTTTGCTCTTTTATCTGGATCTATATTAGTGGCAACAAGAATTTTTTTGCTCGTTGTTGGTCCAATGCCATAAATATAAGTAAGCGAAGCTTCTATTCTTTTGCCATCTGGAATTGTTACACCAAAAATACGCATAGTTTATTTTATCCTTGTCTTTGTTTATGTTTTGGATTTTGACAAACGACATAAATTCTGCCTTTTCGTCTAACGATTTGGCATTTGTCACAAATCTTTTTAACTGAACTTCTTACTTTCATTTTTTTATAATCTTCTAATTATTCTACCTTTTTCACCATCATCGCTAACTTCAACATATACCCTGTCTCCAGGAAGAACTCTTATTTTATTAAGTTTCATCTTCCCAGACATATGAGCAATAATGATTTGCTCGGTATCTTTTATCTTTACCCTAAACATAAGATTTGGAAGAGATTCTAATGCTATACCTTCTTTTGCTACCATAATATTATTTATAAAGGTATTTTATTATTCCCTCAGAGATCTTTATTTGAATTGCGGTATAGATACTCATAAAACTTACTTGAAAGTATATACGAAAATATTCATTATTGTCAACTGTTGCGTATAACCGCGCCCAATTTTGGACTCCTGAGGTAATTTAATTAATGACGTAGAGAATTAACAAATTACGAAGTCTCACTTCGCAAATGACGTTTCCCCGAAGTCTCTTTTCTCTTTGCAAAGCGAGATCTCAAAATTCTTTACCCCATTAATCCTTTAATTTACATTAATAAATATCTTATCTTTATTAGTTGGAATGCTTGAAAGCCATACTGGATATTCCGAAATTGAACCATTTGCAATTCCTGGTAACGAACCAATTATTGAACGAACTGTTGAAATGTCTTTCCCTAAAATACTGTTTACAAAATCGTCTTTGGAAAAAGCTGCTTCAGTGTCCCCTTTTGCGTTAACAGTGAAACTAATTCTGCCATTTGAGAAATCTGGCTTTATATTGCTGTAATTTATGTTTAAATCACTGAAAGTTGAACTTACAGAATTATTTGATTGAACGCTTGAAAGCAATAAATTATTTAAATCGTTTTTATTAAATCCAATAGCGGTAAAAACCGCTTCTCCAAAAACGCTGAAATTTCCATTTTCATCAGTGCTAGTATTTACGCTTAATTTTGTTATTACAGTGCTTGTAGATCCATCAAGAATTATAAAATCGTTTGGATATGTAACTTGAGCATTAGCTTGAAAAGCAGAATTTAAAATATCTGTCATTTTCGCTTTTGCATTTGTAATATCTGAAGCCACGGGAACAGCTCTGTTTCCTATAAAACCATTAGTTGTAGAACTTGATATTGATCCATAAAAACCATCATATTTTGGAGTTCCTTGAAAACCTGGAATGGTAAGCTTTGCAATATTTGAAACATTGTAAGAATCTCCAGGTTTATCAGCTATTATAGGAGCATCAATTGAAGAAGGAATTATTTTCCCATTTGTAACCGTAGCGCCAGGAACAGTAACGCCATTTACCAATCTGAATATTTTCCCGTCTGGAGTTACAAAACGAGTTGTCGCAACAAGCGCTTGCGGAGCAGAACTATAAGAGTTGTAGATTGTTATTATTCCAGTAGCTTTTTGCGAAACATTAGCATTTCCAGAAGCTTTAAATAGTTGAGTAACATTTTTATTTGAAACAAAAACTTGAGCTGGAATTGTATTATTAGAATAGTTAATAGTAGAAACAGATTTGTCGGCGGTTACAGAATTATTATAAGTAAATTGAGTTTTTACAAAATTAAGATTTATTTTAACATTTCCAAAAAAGTAAGGGAAGCCGAAAAATATTCCTCCGATTATTAAAATAACTAAAAACGTATATCCAACAACTCTTTTTATATTTACCTTTTTGGCGTCAGAACCATCGTCTTCATCTTCTTTTGGAATAATAATATCTTTGAAAAACGAACTATTTTTATGATATTTTTTTCCTTCGTCAACTTTTTCTTCATCAAAAGTTTTTTTCTCATAACCATCAATGTCTGGAGATAAAGAATCTTTCTTTGCCCATTTTTTCCATCTTTCATCTTTATCGACATAAGAAGGTTTTTCAACTTCATTTTTATCATCTAAATCAGATTCTTCATCCTCCTCGTTCCCTTCTTCATCTTCGTCTACGATCTTTATTTTAACAGGCTCTTTTTTCTCAGTTTTCCTAACTGACGTTTTTTTGCGAGAGCTTGAAGCAGTTTCCACATCTTCTGATTCTTCATCTTTTTCCTCAGCTATAATATCAGAAAAACGACCATCAGAAATAGGACCATTCCAAAGAGGATGAGAACAATTAAGTCCGCTCGCTTTTGCAAAAGATAAAATATTTTCATCAACAGATTCTATAATTATATCTCTGCCAGCTTCCTCTGTTTCATCTTTTAAAATATTAAAATTACGCTGAGATTTTAAAAGGACAGAATTATTTGGAATAATAAGAGTTATATTTTTATCTGGTTCGTTGTATATTTTGTCCAACACTTCTGCTATTCCTTCGTTTTTTTCAATATTAATTTTTTTCATAGAAAATTTTGATAAATGGTTTTATAAAATATTATTTTAAAATAATTATAGCATTTTATTTTCTGCAAGACAAAACAAATGTAACCAAGAGAACTTGAAGTATTAATTTGCCTTGATAAGTGAGACTTCGGAAGAAAGAGACTTGGGGCAAATACATATTTGGGAAGTCTCACTTCGAAGACGAAGAGAGACTTCGGGGACAGGGAAAAACTTTGGAGACAGGGAGAGACTTCGAGGGACGGGGAGAATTCGGGGACGAAGAGGATTCAGGGAAAAAGACTTCGGACAAATACATATTTATGAAGTCTCACTTCGCGGACGAAGAGAGACTTCGGGGACAGGGAAGACAAAAAAAGACTTAGGACAAATACATATTTATGAAGTCTCACTTCGAAGACGAAGAGAGACTTCGGGGATGAAGAGAGACTTCGGGGGCGAAGAGAATTCAAATCCTCCAATTCTTCAAAATCTTATTCTACAAGCCAATGCAATCTTTTTCTTATCTTTTTATTTAAATTAGAAACATCTTTATCAAAAAACGCTTCTATAAAAGGAGATAAATGACCAAAAATAAAACCCTTATGATCATCTGCCTTAATGTTTAAAGAAAAGTCCACATCAGAAAGTATTTCAGAAATAGGTATATTTGAAACTGAAACTTTTCCAACTTTAAATGGCAATTCGTATGGCAAATCGTATTTTGAATCTAAATAAACAAAGTTTTGTATTTTTTTATTCTTTATTTCTTTCAAAAATAATTCAAAAACAGGATCTATCGTCTTTTTAAAAACCCGAGACGCCATTTTTGACATTTTATTTTTTATATAAGCTTCATATAATTCTTTTGATGCCACAGATCCGACTGAAAAATCTTTTTGTATTGCGTCAAATAACGAAGAAAACGCCCAATTAAACTTTTCTCTATATAAAACATCATTTTTTGAATTGCCTTTCGCAAGAATATAAAGCCACGAATCTTCTTCGCCTAAAACTATTAAAGCTAATGGCAATTTCCTAACCCTTTTCAAAGCTCGCAAACTTGCATTTGGAGATTCTATAAAGAAAAATTCTTCAGGCGCGGAAAACAAACCTTTAAATTCTTCAAAAACTTTTCTTGTTGTGAACGTTAGATCAATAACAAATGATATTTTATTTCCTATTAAAGAGATAGGACTTTCAACTGGCTCTGAATCAATTTTAAAATGCCCAACTTTTGCGGAAACAAGAATGGTGTCAATATTTTCAACGCCCAATCTTAAAGAAGCTTCGCTTTTGCATTTTGAAATTACACTTGCCATAGTCTGTGAAAATAAATTTTCAAACTCAACAAATGTTATTTCGTTATTTTTTAAAAAATCTTCTCTATCTTTTTCAACTGGAACAGAAATTGTAGTCGCCAAAGACGAATCAACTCCTGCGATTATTTTTCTTACAGGCTTTAAAATATATTTTCCCTCAAAAGATTTTTGAGATAATCCTATAGTTGATAACTTCAAATATTTTTTGATATCTATATTCTTTTGAAACTTTTTAAAAATTAAATTACGATCTTCATCAATATCAAGAAATATTCCATCAGTTCCCTTCGGAGAAATTTCTAAAATTAAAAATTTTTCTTTTGGCTTTAAAAAATCTAAAGACATATCAATATATTAACACATTTTATTATTTCCATCTTCGCACTGCCTACGGCAGGCAAGCTTTAAAAGAAGAATAAAAAATACAAAAGATTGAAAGCTTGGATTCCCGACTAGATCGGGAATGACAGAGAATAGGACTTCTAATCACTTGCGATGTCGTCAGAAGTGGACATCGCAAGTGATCCTGTGACGACATCGTAAGTTATCACATGAACGGGAACAAATAGAAAAAGATATTTCATTTTCCCCTCTATCATTATCTATCCCCTCTGTCATTCCCGTCCCCGCCTGCGCGAGGATAAACTCCGGCGGGAATGACTCGGAGTCGAACTCCGAACAGATATTGTCAGGAGTTCGACTCCATTACTAATGATGACATCGCAAGTAGTTAAAAAATTATTCAACAACCGCTTTAATGCGACGAATTCCAGCAGAAACTGCTTCCTCTTTTATTATTTTAAATTTCCCTATTTCTCCGGTATGAGAAACGTGAGGTCCTCCGCAAAATTCAATTGAAAAAGCTTTTTCAAATTGAGGATTTTCCGTGGTGGCTCCTTTTGGTCCTATTGAATAAACAGAAACCTTATCTGGATATTTTTGTCCAAATTCGTGTTCGGCGCCAAGTTTTTCCGCAATATCGCGAGGCAATTCGCTTTTTACAACAGGCAAATCTTCAGCGATTTTTTCGTTTACAATTTTCTCAACTTCCGCTTTTTGCGCTTCCGTCATTTTTTCTCCATAAGAAAAATCTATTCTCAATCTTTCATTTGTTATATTACTCCCCCTTTGTTTGACATCTTTATTAAGAACGATTTGCAACGCTTTTAATAATAAATGATGAGTTGTATGAAGCTTTGTGGTTTTTAAAGAATTGTCAGCTAAACCGCCCTTAAATACACCAGCGGAAGCAGTTCTTGAAAGTTCCTGATGTTTTCTAAACTCTTCGTTGAAATCATCAACCGCAACTGAGATATTTTTTTCTTTTGCAATTTCAAGAATTAATTCAAGTGGAAATCCATACGTTTGGTAAAGATTAAATGCTTCTTTTCCGCTAATTATATCTTGAGCATTTCCTGTTTTATCAACATTATGATTATTCGCAAGATTTATTCTTGAAATAATTTTATCAAGTTCCCTTAATCCTTCTTTTAAAGTTTTTCTAAATTTAATTTCTTCTTTATCAATTTCATTTTTTATATTTTCTGCCGAATTAAACGTGTCTTCATAAACATTTTTATAAGGTTCAACAACCGCAGAAACAAGTTCACTAAGCTTTGCGTCGTTTATTCCTAAACTATCAGCATAACGAATCGCGCGTCGCAGTAAACGACGAACAAAATATCCTCGTTCGGTATTTGATGGCAAAACTCCGTCTCCTATTAAAAAAACAGACGCTTTAATATGGTCTGCAATGACTCTAAACGCAGCTGTTTCTTTTTCATCTTCGCCATATTTTTTATGAGATAAGTTTTCTATTCCTTCAATAATTGATTTATGACAAACCCTAATTAAATCAGTTCCGAGAGAAGAAGCTGTCGCAATACGTTCAAGTCCTCCTCCGAAATCAACATTCTTTCTTGGAAGTTCTGTAAATGTTCCATCATTATTTTTCTTATATTGCATAAAGACACTGTTTCCTATTTCTAAAAACCTTCCACAATCGCAGTTAGGATGACAATGTTCCCCAAATTTTTTATTATGTTCAAAACCTAAATCGTAAAAAATTTCAGAATCAGGTCCGCCCGGTTCGCCAGCTGGCATATTTTCAGGAATACCGGCGCGACTCCACCAATTTTTGCTTGAATCATAATAAAAAATTCTCTCGCCATTTTTCATTCCTATTTTTGAGCCATCAGATTCAGATCCAATAAATGCTATTTTAGAACTAATTCCCTTTTTATTAAAAATTTCCTGCCATATTTGAGCTGATTCAACATCGCGAGGAATATTATTTTTTTCATCTCCAGCAAAAACAGTAACATAAATTTTTTCAGGATCAAGTCCAACTTTATCTGTTAAAAATTCATAAACCCAATTGAGTTGTTCTTTTTTAAAATAATCACCAAACGACCAATTTCCAAGCATCTCAAAAAATGTCGTATGACGGTTATCTCCAATCTCGTTTATATCTCCAGCTCTAAAACATTTTTGAGAATCTGCAATTCTTTTTCCTTCTGGATGATTTTCTCCAAGCAAATAAGGAACCATCGGTTGCATTCCGCTTCCGGTAAATAAAGTAGTTGAATCATTTTCAGGAACTAATGAAGAAGAAGGAACAATGGAATGCTCGCGCTCCTTAAAAAATTCAAGAAATTTCTCTCTTATTTCATTTAGTTCCATAATTAAATAAATTTCCGTTTAAATAAAATTAAAGAAGATTGTCAAAACCTTCAAGCGCTGCCGCTTTATTATGTTCGCGCATTTTTTCAAGCGCCTTTGCTTCAATTTGTCTTATTCTTTCGCGAGTAACGCCAAATGTTTTTCCAACTTCCTCAAGTGTATGACTTACTCCATCTTCAAGTCCAAATCTCATTTTCAAAATGTCTTGTTCCCTTTCTGTCAAATCAATCATAATTTCTTTTATAAGATCGCGAAGCATAGCTCGCGCAGTTGATTGAGATGGCGTCAAATTTTTCTGATCTGGTATAAAATCGGAAAGCGTGGAATCGTCATCGTCGCCAATAGGAGTTTCAATAGAAAGAACATCTTGCGAAATTTTTTGAATATGTCTAACTTTTTCAACATCAATTCCCATTTCAGAAGCAATCTCTTCTACTAAAGGATCTCTTCCAAGCTGTTGAATAAGTTGCCTTCTGACCTGTGTATATCTTGAAATAGTTTCAACCATATGAACAGGAATACGAACGGTTCTTGATTGGTCCGCAAGCGCGCGAGTTATAGCCTGCCTAATCCACCATGTCGCATAAGTTGAAAATTTAAATCCCCTGCGATAATCAAATTTTTCAACCGCGCGAGAAAGTCCAATGTTTCCTTCTTGAATTAAATCTAATATGCTTAAATGAGGAGTGCGATTTACATAACGTTTTGCAATTGAAACAACTAAACGCAAATTAGCTTTCATTAATTTTTGACGCGCTTCTTCATCCCCTTTTTCAGCTTTTTTCGCATATTCTCTTTCTTCGTCTTTTGATAATAATGGCGTCCTGCCAATTTCTTTTAAATACATTTGAACAGCGTCTGGAACGTCTCCTTCAAATGAAAGATTTTGATCTAAATTTTTTTCGTCTGCGTCTTCTTTTGAAAAATCAATAAGCGCGCTAGTTTCAATAATTTTTATGCCTGACTTTTCAAGACGATCATAAATCTCTTCAAGCAAGTCAACATCATCTTCTATCTTTGGAAAATAATAAAGTATTTCATTATCAGTCACAAAACCTCTCGGGCTGCCACGCTCAATAAGTTCTTGTATTTCTGGTTCGTGAATTTTAAGATTATTTTTAAACTTTTCTTTTCTTTGTTTATCCTTTAAAACAGCTTTGTTTTTAACACTCAGCTTTTTATTCTTTTTCTTAATAGAAACTTTTTTTGTGATTTTCTTTTGAACTTTTTTAACTATCTTTTTTGGTTGTTTTTTCTTAACAACTTTATTTTTTTTAGATTTTTTAATAACGCTTTTTTTAGAGCGTTTTTTAACAACGTTTTTCAAAGTTTTCTTTTTTTTGCTCATTTTTATCTTTTGAGATGACATTTAAGATGACCTTATTAACTATAATTTACATTTATTTTGTAAATTAAGCAAGAGCGATGAGTCGGACACGAACTCCGAACAATAATGATGACATCGCAAGTTATTTTTTGTCCCATTTGTCGTTTCAATCCACATCTGTCATTCCCGCGGAGGCGGGAATCCAAGCTTTGAAAATTTTTTCTTCTATATTCTGTATTTTATTCTGACGACATCGCAAGTAGTAGTTTTATTTCTGCGCATTATAAATGGCTTGAATCTCTGCCGGTGAAAGAGCGCGATTATAAACACGGACATCGTTTATAAGACCATTAAAAAAATAAGCACCACTCTGATGTTTACCAATAAATAGATTTCCGAAATTATTTTCTATACCAGGTGAGGATATAGAACCAGTAAGAATACCATTAACATAAACTTTTAGATTTGTATTATCATAAGTTTCTACAATAAAATACCAATTTTTAGAAGAAATAGAACCGCCAGAAACACTTATTTGTGTATTATTAATATATGCACTTACGAATGCCACTCCATTATTGTTATTATAAATACCAATATATGGGAGAGAAAAACTCATTACAATACTTAAACCAACACCCAATGTATTCGGATTAATCCATATTGATAAAGTATGTCCATTATTTGCTGAAAAACTAGCACTTCCTGCTTGTATATAATCTGTATTCCCATCAAACCATCCTGCATAGTTACCAATCTTGCCTGCTCCATAATAGGTTGAATTAGGACTTGATGGAGTTCCACTCCATGTTCCATTATTATTGTTTCCACTTTGATCAATAGCTATACTTCCAGTTCCTTCATTTAATGGCCAATAACCTACTAATCCATTTGAATTATATAGTTCTGATAATGCAAGATTGCTTCCTTGTTCAACAACTCCAGGGAAAAGAGGGTTTTGAGGATTAGTTTCAATTTTATTTTTGTATTTTTGAGATTCAGTAATACCTGTTATCTCATATGTAGACCCATCTGTTGTATATGTATAGAAGAGATAAGATGATGTTTGATTTACTGGATCTATAGGAATCTGTGAAAAAGGAGCTCCAGAAGACATTTGTGTGAAATTGATAGGTATCCATCCTGTTCCATCTACCTTCCTATAAGTGCTTGATGCTGAACAATGGTATGTATATGGAGAAGGAAGAGGTGGAAGGCCAAGGCCCTGGCATTGATTGCCTCCTATTGGAGCTGTTGGGTCAGGAATAGAGATATATGTGATAGTTGAGCTTCCTAACGCTATACTATCTACGCGAGATAGATTTATTGCTGTGTTTATGGTATTGAGATCAGATAATCTATTTGAATCTCTTGCTTGAGCTAATAGTTGACCTGGATTTATGGTTACTACAACAGTAACCATAAGAATGGCTACTATTGCTATAACTACTAATAATTCTATGAGAGTG
>Ga0078972_1007730_pt1 | contig 23511 bp, 13 predicted proteins | sample YelNatPaOPGAMG01_FD_67568 | JGI IMG/M metagenome (GOLD analysis project Ga0078972, IMG submission 67568) | Hot spring thermophilic microbial communities from Obsidian Pool, Yellowstone National Park, USA - OP-RAMG-01 (SPADES assembly) (version 2) | ecosystem: Environmental > Aquatic > Thermal...
CTCTGGACATGCAGTGATAGACTGTGGCTTTACCCTGAAGCTTAATTCGGGGCAGTCTCATTACAACCTCCTTGATTGTTGTGTTTCTCCTTGTAACAGGGCGACAGACCCGAGGCCGGCCTCCTCTGGCCGGCAGGTGCCTGGGCATGTCCGGGTCAGAGCCCCGGGCGCCCAAACACCGTGCCTGTCACCGTATTTGGCTGTAATATGCCACAAGTCGGGCTGGGAATCAAGGGGGACCGGAGTGTCAGCGAGGTTCCGCACCAATACACATCGTGTCTGTCCCCATATCCGGCCCAGCAAGCGCCCTTTCGGTCACCCCGTTGCAAGTTGAGAGTTGAACGTTGGACGTTGTACGTTCCCGATCGGTATATCGGACACTGTGCCTGTCCCCATATCTGTGTGCCGCAGCCAGACTCGCCGGCCCAAGATCGTGTCTGTCCCCATACCTCGTACCCCGTACGAATACACATCGTGTCTGTCCCCATATCCGGCCCAGCATGCGCCCTTTCGGTCACCCCGTTGCAAGTTGAGAGTTGAACGTTGGACGTTGTACGTTCCCGATCGGTATGCCGGACATCGTGTCTGTCCCCTTATTCCAGCCGGCCTCGACGGCCCGACCAACGCTTGGTCAGGTGCAGCGGGTCAAGTGTCAAGTCGTCCAAATTGCGTGTCTGTCCCCATATTCACTCCAGCATCCGCCCTTTCGGTCACCCCGTTGAAAGTTGAGAGTTGAACGTTGGACGTTGTACGTTCCCGATCGGTATGCCGGACATCGTGTCTGTCCCCATATTTGGGCGCCCCAGCCGGCCTGGACCGTCCGGCCGGCGCTTGCTCAGGTCCGCCGGGTCAAAGAGTCCGGTTGCCCAAATTCCGTGTCTGTCCCCATATCTCTGAAATCCGGCTTTGGAAAATCTTCACAGCAATCGCAGCGGAACTCTTGAGACTGTTGCCCTCAGACTGTTCAAGCACCGATCCCAACCTCATCTCCCCCCTGGCCCGGGCAGCGCGGCGTGGCAGACCGCCGAGTGTACGCAAAACGCCTTTATCTTGACGCAGTCATTCGGTCTGGCGGTGTGCCGCGCACACCAAAAAAAAAGTAGCGTGCCAGACACGAGGTTATGCGCATCTCAGCGGGCTTTTCATGACGCGATAGAGTGCCAGGCTCGAATTCCGAGGTTCTATCCCATCGACCAGTCACACTTTGAACGTTGTAGGTTGAGCGTTGTACGTTTGGCGTTATCAACAAAACCACCCGACCAGCAGACCAACCGGGAACGTTTAACGTGCAACGTACAACTCCCAACGTTCAAAGAGATGATCGAAGAGGCGGATTGGGGGAGGCAGGCGGTGAGATCGGGGCTGGACTGGCCGTGCATATGAATGCAAAGTCTGGCCTGTAACCTGCTTTTCTTGAGAATATGATTTTAGCGGCCAACAGGATTCTCCCGATTCTGACTTTGACAGCGGCGCAATTGATTGCTCTGGCTGATGCTGACGTTTACATCAACGAGTTCATGGCAGCCAACGGCAAGACAATCAGGGACAGCAACGGTGATTATCCCGACTGGATTGAATTGTACAATGCGGGCCCGGACACCGTTAACCTCGGCGGATGGAGCCTGACCGACAGCACCAATAACCTCGCCAAATGGGTTTTCCCTTCGACAAACCTCACAGCCGGTTCTTATCTGCTCGTTTTCGCTTCGGGGAAGGATCGCGCGATTGCAGGAGCGGAGTTGCACACGAACTTCGCGCTGGACGCCGACGGGGAGTATTTGGCCCTGGTCGGCCCTGAAGGCGAGATTGTTTCAGAATTCGGACCCGCCTACCCGAAACAGTTTGTCGATGTCTCTTACGGGCTTCGTTTGGGCAGGTTTTATTACTTCCCGCAGCCGACGCCGCGGGCAGCAAACGTCGGCGGCTACAATTCCTTCGTGTCAGACACAAAGTTCAGCCATGATCGCGGCTTTTACACAAATGCCTTCGATCTTGTCATCACAACGGCGACCGCGGACGCAACGATCGTTTATACCACCAATGGATCGGCTCCGAATCTGACGGCCACCACAACAAACGGGATCGTGTACTCGGGACCGATTCGAATCGATCGCACCATTGTTGTCCGCGCAGCCGCATTCAAGGAGGGTTTTCAGCCTTCCAACATCGACACGCATACTTATCTCTTCGTTGATGACATCATTCGTCAATCGCCCACGGGGTCGCCACCGTGGCCCGGCTGGCCAAACAAGGGCACACTGAGCACCGGCCAGGTCATTGATTACGGTATGGACCCCGATATTGTGGACAACCCCAAATACCGCGACACCATCAAAAGCGATCTCCTGACAATCCCGTCGTTCTCTGTGGTCATGGACCTAAACGACCTGTTCAGCACCTCGACCGGCATCTACGCCAACCCGGGTGGGGACGGTCGGACATGGGAACGAAAATGTTCGCTTGAATTGATCCATCCTGACGGGCGGAAAGGGTTCCAGGTTAACTGCGGCATCCGCATCCGCGGAGGTTACAGTCGGAGCGGCAACAACCCCAAACACGCGTTTCGTCTGTTCTTCCGCGAAGTGTATGGTACGCCCAAACTCGAGTACCCAGTTTTTGGCGACAACGCCGCCGACCGTTTCGACTGTTTCGACCTCCGCACCGCGCAGAATTATTCATGGAGTTTTGAAGGAGACGCCCGATGCACGTTCCTGCGCGATCAGTTCAGCCGCGACACACAGCTCGACATGGGACACAACAGCGAACGCGGCGATTTTTGCCATCTTTATATCAACGGCCAGTATTGGGGGCTGTACAACACCTGCGAACGCCCTGAAGCCTCTTACGGCGCATCATACTTCGGCGGCAAAAAAGAAGATTACGACGTCATAAAAGTCTCACCCGATAACGGTTACACGATCGGCGCCACTGACGGCAACATGACCAATTGGACGCGGCTTTACAACATTTGCAGAGCCGGGCTGACCAACGATGCCACCTACGAACTCATCCAAGGCAACAATCCGGATGGCACGCGCAACCCGGAGTATCCAAAATACATCGATCTGGACAATCTGATGGATTACATGCTCGTGATTCTCTACACTGGGAACCTCGACGCCCCCATATCCAACTTCCTCGGGAATAACAGTCCAAACAATTTCTATGCAATTCGCAACCGGCTTGGTTCGGACGGGTTCAGGTTCGTCGCTCACGATTCCGAGCACACGCTGCTGGACGTCAACGCCAGCAGGATCGGCCCCTTTGCAGCCGGCAATTCATCGGTCAGCACCAGTAACCCCCAATGGGTCTGGCAGAAAATGTGGACAAACGCCGAGTTTAAAATCGCCATGGCAGACCGCGTCCACAAACATTTCTTCAATGGCGGAGCGCTGACCCCTGAAGCTTGCACGACCAGGCTGATGCGCCGGAAGAACGAAATCGACCGCGCCATTGTCGCGGAATCTGCACGTTGGGGCGACTCGAAACGTGCTACACCCCTAACACGCGATGACTGGGTCGCAGCCGTAAATACAATCCTCAACACTTTCTTCCCCGGTCGCTCCCAGATTGTCCTTAATCAATTGAAAGGAAAGGGTCTGTATCCGAACATCACAGCGCCGACGTTCAGCAAACATGGCGGTGCCGTCAACGCCGGGTTTGCTCTCAGTATCACCGCGCCTTCGGGAACGATCTATTACACACGCGACGGTTCTGATCCTCGTGTTCGTGGCGGAGCGGTTTCGCCGACGGCAATCCCCTACACCAAACCCATCGTAATCAGCGAATCTACTTTGGTGAAATCAAGGGTCTTGTCCGGAACAAACTGGAGCGCGCTCAACGAGGCGGATTTCACCGTGATTCAAACGTACACGAATCTGCTGATAACAGAAATCATGTACCATCCGCCGGACGAAGGCGATGTTGACGGCGACGCCTTCGAGTTCATAGAACTCAAAAACGCCAACCCGTTCGAGATCGATCTCAGCGGTGTCAGATTCACAAACGGCATCAAATACGAATTCCCACGCGGCACACGACTCGGGCCGGGACAATTCGTCGTTCTTGTGGCCGATCCGGTCAGTTTTGCCCATCGTTACCCCGGGGTGCGAATCGACGGCGTTTACGAGGGCAATCTGTCAAACGGCGGCGAACGCATCACAATCGTGCACGCGGTTGGGACGACGCTGTTTTCCGTTGAATACAAGGATGCCATGCCATGGCCCGCCGCGGCCGACGGTGTCGGCTTTTCACTTGTTCCGACTGATCCGAATTCGAATCCCGCCCCGGACAACCCGTACAATTGGCGCGCGAGCTCGAGAATTGGCGGATCACCGGGCACGGACGATCCGGTCGTCGGTGTCGCCCCGGTCGTTGTGAATGAATGTCTCCCTCATTCTGATTCGCCCGAAACCGATGCCATCGAGTTGTACAACCCAACCGGCGAATATGTCGATTTGAGTGGATGGTATCTCACGGACGATCGCGCAACGCCGAAAAAATTCCGGATCCCGAACGGGACCCAGATCGCCCCGCACGGTTTCCTTGTGTTCACCGAAAAGGACTTCAATCCAACCCCGGGCGTGGCTCCGAGCTTCTCGCTCAACTCTGCCGGCGATCAGGTTTACCTGTTCTCAGCGACGGCAGATGGCGAACTTACGGGATACAGCGACGGTTTCAGTTTTGGCGCTGCTTCGAGCGGAATGACGTTCGGTCGTTTCACAAACAGTGTGGGTGAAGTGCAGTTCCCCGCCCAACTCCAACCAACACTCGGCTCTGAAAACGCCGGACCGCGCGTTGGCCCGGTCGTCATAAACGAAATCCACTATTGGCCACCTCCCGGCGGCATCGAGTTCATCGAACTCAAGAACATCACCGACCAGACCGTGAAACTGTACGACCCGCAGTTCCCAACCAACACATGGCGCATCAACGGCATCGGGTTTTCGTTCCCAACAAACACCGAAATCGCCCCCCACGGCTTGCTCGTCATAACAGCAACCGCCCCTGACGCATTCCGCGCGAGCAGTCCGGTGCCGGCCAACGTCCCCGTTCTCGGACCTTACCCGGGCATTCTTCAAGACAACGGTGAAATGATAGAGTTGCAATGCCCCGACGAGCCCAACCTCGCGGACGACGGCACGCTTGTGGTTCCCTATGTGACTGTCGATGCCGTGCGTTACAACGACAAGGCGCCGTGGCCAGCAGATGCCGCCGGCACAGGCTCCTCTATCGAGCGCATAAACCCTGCTGCGTATGGCAATGACCCCGTTAACTGGCGCGCAAGCAACGGCACACCATCGCCCGGCCTCGAAAACAACGGCAACCGCCCGCCAATCGTCAAAGCAGGACCCGACGTCGAACTGAGCGCAACCATGTTCCCACTTGAAGTTCAATTGGACGGGTCTGTCAAAGATGACGGCTTGCCGTCTCCGCCCGGCATGCTCGACATCACATGGCGGCTTGTCAGCGGCGCTGCGAATGTGCTGTTCATCAACCCGCACTCGGCAGCAACAACTGTCCAACTGCCAGGCACCGGCATTTACATGCTCGAGCTCTCGGCCTCGGACAGCCAGGTCGAGTCTTCAGATCGAGTTGTTATCACCGTCACCAGACCGAGTGGTCCGATCACGCTTCTCCCCGCAGGATCAAAATGGCGGTATCTTGATGACGGTTCAGATCAGGGAACAAACTGGGTTGGTCTGGCCTTTGCAGATGCTTCGTGGAAATCCGGGAACGCACAGTTGGGTTACAGCGTCGGTTCCCCGGAAAACGACGAGGTAACAGTTCTCGGCTATGGTTCAGACGCCAACAACAAGTACATCACGTACTACTTCAGAACAACTTTTGTGGTTCCCGACCCCGCCGCCGTGACTTCGCTCACAGCCAAGCTGTTGCGCGATGACGGCGCAGTGGTGTGGATCAATGGACGTGAGGCGTACCGCGATAACATGCCCGAAGGACCCGTCAACTACAAGACCACCGCTTCCGCCGCAGTCGGCGGCGCCGACGAATCAACGTTCTTCGAGCGCAGTTTGGACCCGTCAATCCTACGATCCGGAACAAACATTGTTGCAATCGAAATCCACCAATCCTCTGCCAGCAGCAGCGACCTCAGCTTCGATTTCCAGCTCGATGCCACCGTTTTCCCGGACAATCGACCGCCGACTGTTGAAGCCGGACCAGACCTTACAAACACCGTCGGGCAATTGGCAATCCTGTCGGGGCGATTCAGCGACGACGGTTTACCCAATCCGCCGGGGGTCGTCTCCGTGCGTTGGGAAAAGGTCTCGGGCCCGGGCGAAGTGGCTTTTCTTGATCCAACGCTGTGGACGACCGGCGCCAGATTCTCAGTCCCGGGCGATTACGTCCTGAAACTAACTGCAGATGACGGCGCATCGACCGTGAGCGATCACGTCAACGTCCGTGTGCTTCCCGGCGTCACTCCGCAACCAGTAGTCGAATCAGCGGTAATCGGTGGCGATGCCGAACCCGTTTTGATTTTCAAGTTCAATACTGCGCCCGGCTGGCGGTACAAGATCGAGTATTGTGATTCCCTCACAGACGCCGATTGGCAAGTGCTCGCGGAGTACCCTGTGCAGAGCGAAACCCGGCTGATAACAGTCTCAGACCCGGTGTCAACGGAGCGACCGAGCAGATTCTATCGCGTGGTTCAGGAGTAAACACCGGTTATTCGGCCCGCACACGATAAAAACGCATGCCCGATTCCTCCCCCACGGTGTCGGTAAGCGTTGTCAGTTCGTCGTGCGCGGTCAAGTTTGTGATCGACGCCCACTCCGCGAGATTCGTCGAGCCAAGAAGCTCGAGTCTGGACCCGGGCGTTGCGCGGATCAAAAACTGCACCGTCTCCCCATCCAGCAACCGCACAACTTCAAACTTCGGCGCGATGAACTGTGGGTGCGATTGCACGCTCAAAGTGACAGTTGCCACATCGCTGTAAACCGTCCCGTCCCACACCCGGTAGGTAAACCAGTCAAGCCCGAGGAACCCCGGTTTCGGCGTGTACAAATAGTTCGTCCCAATCCCGCTGACCAGCCCGTTCCGTGGCCCCTTGAGAATCACAACTTTCAGGTCGTCTCCGTCCTCGTCCTTCACTGCAAACGGCACAGGCGAGCTCTTCTCTGCTGCAGCCACAATGGTTTGGTCTTTAACATCGGGCGCATGGTTTGGCAAAATCACCATGATCGCTACAGTTCCAGGCTCGCTTTCCAACTCACCGTCACTGACAAGAAACGTGAATCTGTCCGGCCCAAGAAAACCGCGCTCTGGAGAATACGTCAGGTTCGGTGGTGCGCCGCTCAGAGTGCCATGCGCGGGAAGGCTCAGCAGCTTGAAGCTCAAATCATCATTTTCTTCGTCTTTGGCTTGGAGCGCGAATTCCTTCGGCGTGTCAATCAGCACCTCGACCGTCGAGTTTATTGCCACAGGCGCAGTGTTCTGGTCGGTCACCGTGATTGAGAAGGTTGCCGGCGCGCCTGCATCGTTCGCGTCTTCGGCGCGGAAAACAAACTTGTCTTTACCCAGGTAACCCGGATCCGGCAAATAAACATAATTCGATCCACTGCCCGTGAGCTGGCCGTGCTCGGGCAGGCTGAGGATTGTGAACACGAACGGGTCTTCATCGGCGTCACGCGCTTCAAGTTCGATCGGCAGAGGGCGTCCAACTTTTGTTGTTAGAGCCGCGTCCAATGCCACCGGCGGGTTGTTCACATCAAGCACGTTGATCGACACCAGAGCCGGCGCGCTCTCTGTGACTCCGTCGCTGGCTGCATAGGTGAAGCTGTCAATGCCGCTGTAGCCTTTTTTGGGGTAATAAGTGGCGACGTTGGGATAACTCCACAGTTCCCCGTGTTGAGGGCCTTCGACGACCCTGAACGTCAGCGTGTCTCCGTCGCTGTCGGTGGCCTGGTACATCACAGTCTGTTCTGTATTCCGGTTGATGGTGAACGAAAAGGATTTTGCTCTGGGCGGATCATTGACCGGTTTGACCATGACGGTGACCTCGCTTTCAGCTTCGTTGCCTGTTCCATCAGAGATTCGGTAAGCGAACTTGTCGGTGCCGCTGAAATCGGGCGCCGGCTCATAGCGCAACACCGCGTTCTCGAGCATAACCACGCTCCCATGCTCGGGCTGCCCAAACCACCGAATCACAAGGTGATCCCCGTCCGGGTCATGGTCGTTTGCCAACACATCGATCTCAACCGGTTCATCCTCGTTGGTGATTGCCCGGTCCGGTTCTGCCACGGGCGGGTCCGCCACAGGCAGCACTTCGATTGCGACTCTGCCCATTGCAATTCCGCCCTGGCCATCGCTGATCGTGTAGGCGAAGCTGTCCGGGCCGAAGTAATCCTTTGAAGGCGTGTATCGGAGAGAGTTCTGGTTGGTTCGTTCGAGGCTGCCATAACCCGGGCGGCTGAAGTCCAGAAGTGCAAGTGGCAACCCATGCGGATGGGTATCGTTAGCCAACACATCTATCTCGATTGATTCGTCTTCGCGACATGTCACGGTGTCTGCCACTGCAACCGGCGGGTCATAGTCCGCCCGCGCCTCAAAAGATGCTGAGGTTTCCGCGACCGAACCTGCAGGATCGCGGACAATGAACCGAATTACTTCACGGCCTGTCCAATCGGCGCTCGGCGCCGTGACAATAGCAGTTCGATTTCTGTCAACGGTCACCGTCAGTTCGGTTTGCCCCTCGAATTGCCAGATCAGATCCGCTGGTTGGTTGTCCGGATCGAAAACGTAACGGTCCAGTTCGATCGGGAAAAACGGCGTTCCTGCTCGCACTATTTGATCCGGAATTCGATCAAGCTGTGGCGGGCGGTTCACGGGTTTTTCCGGTTCAACATAGCCGGTATGCTGCGGGTCGCGTTGCAACATCGGCCATGGGTAAAGGTTCGGCGACATTCTCCCGTTCGCCGGGGTCCAAACAGAAATTGTGTAACGGTTTTTCCGGTACGCTTTCGACAACGTCTGAGGCAACGCCATGTCGTCAATTGTCGTTGCCACCACATCAAGAATCCCGTCCCCATCAAGGTCCGCAAGCACGGGCGGCGCAGACTTCATCAGCACATGCTCCAACATCAAGCCGGACAATTGCGCGTTTTCGTTCAAATCTATTTGCAGACCGTCAGCGTGCCATGCGCAGAGCCCGCCCAGCTTCGATACATCCCCGTTCATTGCCACTTGGAGACTGACACCGAAGCACGCTGCAATCACGTCCGGCAGCCCGTCTCCGTCGATGTCGCCCACGACAGGGCTCGAGGTCAGTTTCAAACCCGCAGGAGGTTTGACAGGCCAGCCGGGCAGATCGAATCCATCCCACCGGAGAACATGCAGCGCCGAGCCTTGCGAGCTGATGATAATCTCGAGTCGTTTGTCGCGATCAAGGTCGGCAAGAGCAGGTGCAAACGGAAAAGACTGGTCTATCAACACAGGCCACCCGGGAAGCAGCGTGCCTTGCCGGTCCCACGCGTAAACGCCGCCAGCCATCCCGGGTTGGCCTTTCGATGCGGCGTCGTAAACTCCGGCGACAATTTCAACCTTCCCATCTCCGTTGATGTCGCCAATCACAGGCGATGAAACGAGAGACCCGGTGACACGCGCGCGCCAGACCGGTCCGTCGGCTTTTTTGATGTCAAACATCACAAGGTCAGACCCGCCGTCCACAGCGACGATTTCAAGGTCGGGGTCGTCATCGAGATTGCCCACGGCAGGGAACATTCGCGGAACGTCAATGTTGGCAGTGAAATCGCGCAAACGCCATTTCTGCAGGAGTTGTCCCGCAGCGCTGTAAACAACCAGTTGACGGGTTTGCTGGCCGCCAGTCCATGTCGGCATTTGCGCGTATCCGATCAATTCAAGGCGCCCATCGCCGTCGAGGTCGGCCAGCACCTTGCCGAGTTTCGGGACGTCCAATGACACCGGCCAATTGCCGGGCATTGGCGACCCGTCGTGGCGCAAAGCGAACAAGTACCCGCCCACGTCAACAAAGATTTCGGGAAAACCGTCGCCATCAACGTCTCCTGCCACGGGTATGTCATAGGAGGGATCGCCGGCGGCGAGTTCGCGCGTCCATTTCAGTGTCCCGTCCGGTTGATACACTCGCAAGACGGCAGGTTTGTCGCCATCGTCGCCGGCATCCACGCGCAGAATCTCCTTCAGACCATCATTGTCGATATCGACAACTGTCACTTCACGCCAGTCGTTGGTCGGGTAATTGCCGGCTGTGGGAACATACCTTGGCCAGCCGTGTCGAATCTGCCCGTCAAGGAATATCAGTTGTGACTTGGCCTCGGCCACGACCTCGTCGCCCGCCATTACAATGAGCCTGAGCGTGTAGAACTCGTTCGTCTGAGCCGAAGTTGTGTCCCACCATCCAAGTACGCCATTCACAACGTTGTCTCGACCGCCATTTGCGAGCTCGATGCCCGCCGTGAGCCATTCTTTCGGGCGTGCACCCGGGCCATATTCGAGTCTGTAAGTTCTTCCGGAGCCGAACACGGTCCCCTCGACGGTCACCAGATCGCCGGCGCGCAACACGTCGTTGTCCATTGGCCGGCTCAGCGCCACGTTGCGCACTGTGCTCACGACGCGTGCGACAGCTTCCTGCGCGTAGGTGTCCCAGACCGTCAACCGAAATACATGGGCTCCTTCGGCCAACGAATCTGTTCGAAAGCCGGACAACAAAACGCCGTTCTCCACCGGCGCAGACCCAACGCCAATCGTCGTCCAATTGGTCGGGTAGTTCCCACAGCCCCACTCGAGTCTGTATCCGGCAAAGTATTCGCCCGACGCCGTGCCTTTCAGGTCAACCCGCCCAACCAAAACCGACGGCAAATCAAGCGCCGCTTTCGGGAGCGGAGGATTTACCCTCACCGCACGAGCCGCGTTTATCCTGCCAAGGCCGACATACTCGGTCGCCCGGGTCGGGTCCACGGCGTTACGCAAAACGTCTTCGATGGCTTCCGCAGTGAAATTGGGCCGAATCGACCACACAAGTGCGGCAACACCGCTGATGTGTGGAGCTGACATGGACGTCCCGCTCAGAAAGTCGTAGCGGTTGTTCACCACGGTCGATAAAACACTTTCGCCAGGCGCAGCCACATCGATCCGCGGCCCGTAGTTCGAAAAGAACGGACGTTCATCGCGGCTGTTCACCGCCGCCACCGCTATTACACCCGGAAACGCTGCCGGATAGGACAGCTTGTCTGTTTGTTTGTTCCCTGCCGACGCCACAACCACCAACCCCCTGTCCCGCAGCTCCGCAATCGCCTCGCGCAACGCCGTGCTTTCTTCTTTCTGTCCCCAGCTTGCGTTTATGATGCGCGCGCCATTCGCCGCCGCGTAATGCAGAGCTTCAATCACGTGCCACAATTCCCCATCCCCTTTTTCATCAAACGCTTTCAGCGCCATTATCGAGACCGACCATGCGACGCCCGCCACACCAATTGTGTTGTTGCCAACCGCCCCAATTATCCCCGCAACGTGCGTCCCATGTATCATGTCGTCCATTGGATCGCTATCCCCCCAGACAAAATCGAACCCGTGTACGTCATCAATGTAGCCGTTCCCGTCATCATCGATGCCGTTGCCTGGTATTTCTCCCGGATTGACCCACATGTTGCGTTCTAGATCGGGATGGAAGAAATCGATCCCGGTATCGATCACCGCCACGACAACATCGCGCGAGCCGGTTGTGACCGACCACGCTTCGGGAGCGGAAATGTCAGCGCCGGCCACACCATCGTTCTGCCCCGTATTCCAGAAGTTCCACAGCCGCGGAAATTCAAAGTCGTTGGGAAATCTCGGTCGCAACCCCGTACCATGCACACGCAAAACCCGGTTCGGCTCGACACTCAACACGTCCGGATGCCTCGCCAACGCACTGATCACCTGCGCCGATTCCGATCCGTCTCCGACCAACTCAACCAACGCAAGCCGCGTAAAAACCGATGCACGCCCGCCCCCAGCCAGACTCCACCGCGCCGATTCTGCGCCAGGCAAACGCCTGATAACCGCCTTGCCTGACAATACCCCGGTAACATCTGAAACCTGACGGATCGAACTGCTCCCCGCCCGGAACAACACTATGAACTGCCCCGGCACCACAATGTCCGATTCATCGCCGACGTCCTCCTTCATCCCCAGCGCGGCCAGTGCGCTGGTCACGTCACTGTCGTTCAATGAGACCGCGTAAACCGAGTCTTGTTCCCCGCCAATTGTGCCCCAGCACAATGTTCTGCCTGCGGCCAGAACCAGAAACGCGCATCCCAGAATGACATTCAAAAACCGCACAACACAAATCTATGGCGATTTATGCCGCTGGCAATTGCCAAACAACGGCCAAAATGTTCACCTCGTTTGGCAGTTCCAGCGCAAGATTTGCGCCGATCGAGAAAATGTTGCAGTATCATCCGACAGAAACAGTGCCATGAAAACATCAACCGAACTCGAACGTGAAGCTGCTCTGCAGGTCGCCGCGCTAATGGTCGCTGCGGCCCGAACCGCCCCAAAAACACGCGGCATCGACAACATTCACGCGCTCGCTATCGATGACCAGCCGACCATGGAAAGCCTTGTGAACACCATGCGCAATATCGGCCAGAGAGAAAACAGACCGGGCATGGTCCGCGACTCCGGCAACATCCAAAACGCGTCCGCAGTCGTGGTAATCGGCGTGGAAGCAAACACGGCGGGACTGAATTGCGGATTCTGCGGGAAAACCACCTGCAAAGAACTGCAGGATAGCGGCGGCATTTGCGCGTTCAATTCGATCGATCTTGGCATTGCAGCATGCTCCGCTGCAGCCGTTGCGTCGAACCACCGCATTGACAACCGACTAATGTACTCGATAGGGCGGGCTGCCATGCACCTCGGATTGTTCCCCGACAAGGTCAGGCAAGCGCTTGGAATCCCGTTGAGCGTCACAGGCAAAAACCCCTTCTTTGATCGCAAGAGCTGATATCACTCCTATCAATCCGTTGGAGAACGCGACAGTGCCGGGAGCGCCGATGTCTCTGGCCGCATCAACCCGACACTGGAAATTACGCCCCGTTTCCATCATGCAAACCCGGCGCCCGAAGGTTGACCGCTTGGGGCGGCCACCAATCGCCGCGCTCCTGCAGCGCGTTGCAAAAAGCAACCGCGCCAGGCGCGCCCGTCCTCGGGCACATCAATCCGACGACCGATGTTAGGCCGGTTTCGATAACGCAAATCCGAAGCCCGAGCGCTGATTGGCCGGGTCCGGGCAAGAATGCGCGCGCTCCGACAGAGTAAATCGCTTCGCTATCCCAGTCTGCCCCGCACGAGCACAAAATATACCACCAGCAAAACCGCAAGCACGTACAACACCAAGCTCACTTCCCGCCCTCGCCCCGCTGCCAGTTTCACTACCGGATAAGCAATAAACCCGAGCGCAAGACCGTGTCCTATCGAATATGTCAGGGGCATTCCAAGCATGATCAGAAACGCCGGGATTGATTCGCTGGGGTCATCCCACTCGACCCGCGCGATGTTTCTGCTCATCATCGCACCAACAAGAACCAGCGCCGGCGCCGTTATCGGCGGGTAATTCCCGATCATTTCGATCAGCGGACTGAAAAACAGCGCCACCAAAAACAGAATCGCGACAACCACTGCCGTAAGCCCGGTTCGACCGCCCTGGGCAACACCCGCAGCGCTTTCAATGTAACTGGTAACCGTGCTTGTGCCCAGACACGCCCCAAGCGTCGTCGCCAATGCGTCAGACGTGAACGCCTCTTTTGCGCGGGGCAACCGGTTGTCCTTGATGAAACCGGCCTGTTCTGCGACGCCCACAAGCGTTCCTACCGTGTCGAACAACACCATGAACAGGAATACGATGATGAACGGCCACATGACCGGTGCCAGCGCACTTCGAACGTCCAGCTTCAAAAACGTCGGCGCCAATGAGGGCGGCAGCGCCACCAGCCCGTGGGGCAGATCAAATCGTTTGGCGAATGCCGAGTCTTTCATCCATGCTCCCAGAGCGCTTTCATGGCCTGCCATGTTCAGGCCAAGTCTCAGGACAATCGCCAGCAAAGTCGCACCGGCAATGCCCCAGAGAATCGCGCCCGACACCCGCCGCGCTTGCAGAACAGCGGCAAGGAACAAACCGAAAAAGAAAATCACAAGGTCGGGCGAAAAAAGATGCGGGCACAGCGATACCGCGGTCCCAGGGTCCTTTACGATTACACCCGCGCTTTGCAGACCGATGAACGCGATGAACAATCCTATGCCTGCTGCAATCCCGAACTTCATGCTGGGACTGATCGCGTTCAGCACCGCTTCCCGCAGGCCAATCAACGAAAACCCAAGGAACAAAACCCCTGAAATGAAAACCACACCGAGAGCAACGGCCCATGCGTTCGCGAACCCCGCCGCAGCGGCGGCAGGCACCGCACTGAAGACAAAGAAAAAGTTCTGGCCCATCCCCGGCGCCTGCGCCACCGGGTAACGTGCGTACAGTCCCATGATCGCCGATGCAATTGCCGCCGACAAACATGTTGCCGTTGCCACCGCCCCGAAATCCATGCCGGTGGGCTTGTCAAACATTCGCCCCGACAAAATCGCCGGCTGCACGAAGATGATATAGGCCATCGTGAGAAATGTTGTCAGCCCCGCCAGCGCTTCGGTTCGAATCGTCGTGTTGTTTTCCTTGAGAGCGAAGAACCGTGTGATGAATTGTGCAAACATGGCGTATTGCACTGCGTCTATACCACCCGGTCGATCCTGTGTCGAGATTCGGAATATGACGCCGGATGAATCTCGGATTTGAGCCGATGAAATATCGAGCCTGACACCATGTCGCTGCCGAGTTGGCACACGAAATGCCACCGGCACGGCGCTTTGGGTACGTTCGCCCGGCAAACCGGGGAGGTTACAGGGTTACCGTGTTCCCATGGGCCGGAATTCGCCCGTGACTTCGGTCACAACCCGGTACCCCTCGAGCATCTCCGGAATGCGCTTCTGAAGATTTCGGTCTTTGCGCGCAAGCAACACTTTGATGCACTCCGTCTTTTGGTCCTCGAGCAGCGATATGCACACGCCGACAACCCCAGGTAAAGCCATCAGTTCGGCATTGTGATCTTCCAACACAGCATTGATATCACGCTGCACGGGGCCAATGTCCTTCTTCATTTGCGGATGACAAGCAGCAAGAAACACGAGCAGGATTGATACTATAAACCCTCTGTCAACACGGAATCTGAAGCTGGAATTTCCACCGGCCAAGGCCCCGAGCCTTGCAGGAAGAAAGCGGTTCAACATCAAAAACAACGTTCTATTCTCCGCAGATCGCGTGAAAGTGTGAAACGCCGTGTTCGCTTTGGCTGAATTATGTCTTGATCACCATTCCCGAGGACCGCGCTATCAGTGGCGGACACACCCCCGGCCGGCCCAATGAGGGGCTCACGCAGAACACTCAGCGGTTGCGGCCCGAAATGCCCGGCCGCCATCACTCGACCCAGCTCACGCCCGCACAGCCCAGCACAGCCGAAAACCAACTTGCTGTCGCAAGACGGCGAGAAGCACTTTAATTCCCGACCATTGTCGCAGTGCCGCCAAGCTTGGTACCAATGAAAGTCAGCACTTCGTCGATCGGATTGGCAACTGCCAGGGTGCTGCTGCCGGCGAACAGCAACCCAACCGCCTTCGGGTTTGTTGCTTCATCCTTGACCATTAGCGACCCGGAATCGCCACCGGCAAGGAATTTACTGGCGCGGTTTGCGACAATAATCTGTCCGGTGAAGGTCTTCGTGAAAGCCTCACCACCCGCGCATTCGTTGTCATAAGCGACACTGACGGTGGCGTTCAGGCCTGTCACATAACTGCGTGTCAATCCGGTCGTACGCCCGCTTTTCTTGACTTTTTGATTCAAGGATGCGGCCACGGTTGAGGACGAAATCGTGCCAATTTCAAGAATGGCACCGTCATCACTAACCATGCCGTCAATAACCCGGGCAACCGAAGCATCGACGTTTGAATTTGGCAACGAACTCAGTTGAACCAGGGTTGCAACGACCTGAGCATTGTCTGCATTGCATCCGACATCGATCAACCCGGGCTGGATAATTGGATCGCCGGTGGTTGCTACTCTGTTGTTGCCACCCTCCACAATATCCGACTCAAAAACGTGATAGTTGCTCAGGATGTATTTCGTGACATTCCCGGAGGAGTCTGTGACCTGCACCAATGATCCCAAAGTGCCGCCGCAGCAATATCCGTTTGCCAGATCTTTTCCCCATCCACCCGACGTCCCAAGTTGAATGGGCGACGTTTGTTTCGCCTTGTGACTAACCGTCGGTGCTGGCGCTGGTTTGGCCGCTGGCCCCGGTTTCAACGCCCGGATTTCATCCGTGAACTCGACCACCACAGGCGTCCCACGGATGTCTTTCGGCATCGCCCGGGCAATGGCTGCCGCACTTCGCCCGTGCTGGTTTACGTACACGACAACCGCGACGTTGCCCTGCTCGTCCAATCCTGTCGCAGTGCCGATGATGTCGTCCAGTTTCATCAGTTCAGGCGTGACGGCGTTTTGCAGCGCCATCACCTGCTGAACTCGGGGGTTCCGATGGTCAAGAGCCACGTCTGATTGCGCAAACAGCGAACCAGCGAAGCTCGAGACTGCGATCAATGCTGTTGAAACAATAAACGCTCGCCGTGTGCCAACGCGGCGCAGATTAAATGTGAGCTTTTTCATGGTTTTCACGACTTTCCTTCTGCTAGACTGCCTCATTTTTAAGACTTCTGTAAATGGGTGTCAAGCCTTTCGAAATCGACAATTTGGGCGACCGGGGGTTTGCCTCGGACCTTGCTATAATACATGTATTGAGAAATCGATCATTTTGGGAAGATTTTCAGACTGCGCCTTTGTTCAATTTGTCAGTATCTGCTTCTCTGGCAGCGAGTAGTGCAGTCACCACAGTGCGACCTTTGGAGTGTAATATTTGATAATCTGCGCCGAAATCGCAGATCAGCGCGTGGTTCGAGACTTTTTTCCTTCCAACTGTTCGTCCGCTGATCCCACTCGCATCTCCCCGTTGGGCGACGAAGTCGCCCTTTTCAGCGCGGCGCGACACAGCGGTATTCCTGCAACCAGCACAGTTGTCACGAACCGATACCGATCATTCGGTTGCGATTGCGCCGCGCTGAGCACCTGAAGGCCGGTGAGGCCGGCTGCAGGCCTTGTGCCCAGTTGGATGTCGCTGGTCCCCCTGTGCCGCAAAAAGCACAGTTGCACCCGCATGGCTGAACCGATAAAGTCCCGTCGTAACGGTACGTGTAACCGGTGCGGAATTGGTAATGTCTGCATAAGAAACCAGACGTAATATGAGAACTTCGCCAGTAGTGAAAAGCAGGAATCGGGGTTTCACCCTGATCGAGCTGTTGGTGGTAATAGCCATCATCGCGATCCTTGCCGGGATGTTGTTGCCCGCCCTTTCAAAGGCCAAGTCAAAGAGCCAGGGCATCATGTGCATGAACAACGGCAACCAAATGATCAAAGCATGGCACATGTATGCTTCGGATTATGAAGATTACCTCCCGCCGAACCCGGACGATGGCAACACAACTCCATATTACAACTGGTGCGGCGGTCAGGCCGGACAAGGCGGCGCCCAAGAGTTCAACAGCGATATCCTGAGAAACCCAACGAACAATCTGCTCGCCCCTTACACTGGCAACAGCGTTCAAATATACCACTGCCCCGCTGACAAACGAGTCGGTAACTACCAAGGCCCCGACACTACGTTGCGCGGTAAAAAGGTTCCTGCAGCACGCAGTTTCGCCATGAACCAGGCAGTGGGAACAAACCCTTACAAGCGTGGCAAAGCGCCTGTGGACGGTCCGTGGCTCGATGGCAATCACAACCACGTGGCAAATCAAACGTGGTATTGCTACGGCAAGTTGGGGGATTTCAACAGACCGGGGCCCTCACAGGTATTTGTGCTCGTGGACGAGAACGTCCAAAGCCTGAACGACGCTGCATTTGCAACGGTTGGCCCCAAACAACCCCCGATCTGGAAACTGATTGATATACCCGCTGCCTACCATAACAACGCCTGCGGGTTCGCCTTCGCTGATGGCCACTCAGAGATTCACAAGTGGCGAGATTCTCGCACCATTAAATACACGGGTAACAATATCACCGTGAACAACAGCCCCGATGCATGGTGGCTCGCCACCCACGGCTCCGCTCTGATCGCAGGACCAGATTTCTAAAGGCCTCGTAAGACAACTGTTCACGCCCTCGTTGCAAGGTGCAACGAGGGCGTTTTTGTTTCAGCTACACTTCGCCATTACGGCGCTGCACGTGAGATTAATCTGAATTACTATACTGAGAAATCGATCATATTTGCGAAGATTTTCAGACTGCGAGTTTGCTCAATTTGTCAGTATCTGCTTCTCTGCCAGCGAGCAGTGCGGTCAGATCAGTGCGGACTTTGGAGCATTAATCGTATAATCTGAGCGGAAATCGCAAGTTAGCGGCTGGTTCGAGACTTTTGCCTGGGGACTGTTCGTCCGCTGATCTAACTCACATCCCCCCCGTGGGCGACGAAGTCGCACCTTTCAGCGCGGCGACACACAGCGGTATTCCTGCAACCAGTGCAGTTTTTACGCCTCGATCATTTGGTTGCGGCTGCGCCGCGCTAAGGGTTGAGCCTCGCCAAACTATTCGTGAATCTCGACCACGTCGCCGTCATGCAGCGGTTCGGAGCTGTGGACTTGCTGGCCAGCGAAGCATGTATGCCCCCAGAGCCGCGCGTACTTCATTCTGTCCGGCAGGTCACGGTGTATTTTCCGAGCGAGGTCCACTACGGTTGATCCTGCCGGGAGAATAAACGGTTTTTGCATGTCGGGCGGTTTGGATGGCTGTTTGGCATACACACGAATTACGGCCAAGAGGCTCCACAAACGTTGGAAAAGCACGTCCAATCCATCACCGGTTCTTGTGCTGATACCCAGCACATCGATCCCCGGCGCGTAAAGCTCGCGAAGGGCGGCAACTGTCCCTTCATTGTCCAAATCAGCTTTGTTGGCGACTATCAAACCTGATTTGAGTGTGGACTCTGTGAAACTGCGCACATTGATCGGGACGGTGCGCAGATTCAAACCGCGTTCTGACAACACCGAAAGTGTGGATTCGACCTGTTCGGCCGCGTCAGCAGATGCTTCGACAACCACACAGACAATGTCTGAATTCCGTATGGTGCCCATGAGCCCGGTGGGTACGTGTTCGATGGTGATGGCCGGTGTGTCCACCAGCTCGATCGGGACCTTTTCTTTCTCCCAAATGCCCGGCTGTGGTATGGTGGTTGTGAATGGATACTCGGCAACTTTTACCGGCGCGTGAGTTGCGACTGCCAAAATACTGCTTTTCCCGGTGTTCGGCGGGCCGATCAAAACAACCTGGCCCGCGCCGCTTTTCGGTATGTGGAACGGGTCTGGTCCTTTGTTGGCCCGCCTGGCTTTTTGCTGCTCTTTGCGCAACTGACTCAGACGGCGCTTGATGTCGGCCTGCATCTTTTCTGTTCCCTTGTGTTTTGGGATTGTGGCCAGCATCTGTTCAAGCGCTGCAATTCGTTCAGTATCGGTTGTCGCTTCCCGATAGCGCTGTTCAGCTTTCTCGTATTCGGGTGTGACGTTGGCCGGCATTCGACATCTCGAGCTTGACCTTCGACAGGTTAACCGAGCGACGGTTTTCTGTCACGCTCGGCATTGTTTTTTACGAGCTTGCCGTCCGTGGCTGCATATGGTGAGGTTATCTCTCGTTGAACAACATGACTCTTGGCAAACCGCGGCCGTAATCATCATTTCCCGGCTGCGGCGGGTGGTAATGTAACAGTAAAAAGCTAGTCCGGAAAGAACGATCATGAACAATCCAATATGGGTGATGACGTCGGCATTCAGGCCGCTTGGTTTTGATCAAATCATCAGGATCACAAAGGAGATCGGCGCGCAGGGCATGGAACTGTGCGTTTTCAGACGGGATGGCACTCGAAAAGATCACGTTGCCACACACCTCGACTACGAGGATTTCGGTCTGGAGCAGGCAAAGCGGTTGATTGACTTGTGCCGGCGCGAGGGCCTGCGTTTTTCAGTCGGCGCTTACGAAAACCTCATCGGAGGCGATCCCGAGCAGCGGGTGCGCAATCAGGATCATTTGCTTCGCCTCATTCGGATTGCTTACCTGTGTGGGGGCGACCGGAACAACGTCAAGGTCGGGACTTTTGTGGGATACAACGCCGAGTTGGGCGCACAGGATCGGGGCTTCGAGAGAAACCTCGAGGAGTACGGTAAAGTGTTCCGACCGATCATCAAGTACGCCGAAGATCTCGGGGTGACCATTCTGTATGAGAATTGCCCGATGGAAGGATGGCGGCCTGCGACTTCGCCAACCACGTACAACAATCTGCCGGGCACTCTTGCAGCGCGGAAACTGATGTACACGCTCATCCCAAGTCGCGCTCACGGAGAAACCTATGATCCATCCCACGACGTCTGGCAGAACATCAATCCGTGCGACGTTATCAGAGCATCTGACATGTCACGAATACATCGTGTCCACGTCAAAGGTACGCGCAATCTAAACACTCCCGCACGGGTTCATTGGGGCGCGCTCTACCCCATGCAGGCGGTCAATCCAGACCTCGCCAGAAGAGCCGGCGTCCCAATCCCCGCACACGAATGGGACCGGCACCATTATCAGCCAATGTTGCCAGGGTTCGGCGGAAACGACAGCATGGACTGGCGCGCTTTTCTCGAGACTCTGATGGAGCTCGGATTTGAAGGCCCGTTTGTAATCGAGAACGAGGCGGATAATTCCGCGCACACCGGAAACCTCGGCGCGACTGTTCAAGGCTTCAAAGCCGCTGTGCTTTGCCTTGCGCCGATTGTATGGCCACTGGTTCCGGAGAAAGGATACCAGTTCGATGCCACAAAGACGCCCGACCTCGTCGAGCCCACCGGCCCGGATATTCCTGTTCGGACGATGAAGGACCTCGGCGCCTGACACAGCACGACGCGACAGAGTGCCGACTTCGCAGCGCACAGCTTGGAACGAACGCATTTATCTCGCCGCGATCATTCGACTGCGGCTGCGCCGCGCTGAGCAATGTACGGGCTAAGACCGGGAGCAGGACACGCCGGTTTTGGGCCGCACGAGCAGCGATCCGCCCGCGCCCCAAACCAGCGCGATTGCACCCGCCACAACAAAGGCACGTGCGAACGACTCGGTTGCATCAGCGACCCGCCCGGCCAGCCATGGACCCAACGCTTGACCGGCGCCGAATACGATTGTCATCAAGCCCAGCGCAGACGGCGCAGCTTTGGGGCCGAACACGTCTCCTGAAAGTGCTGCCATCAGGGCTGGGATGCTCCACGCGGTGAGTGCAAAAAGCGCCGCGGAAATCCACACTGCAGGCGTGTCATGCCACACGCCAAGAACAAAAAACGAACAGCTCTGAAGCACGAAAACACTCACAAGGCCTGCGCGTCTTCCCCATCGGTCCGAAATGGCGCCCCAGAAAAAACCGCTAACGCCCGACACAACGCCGATCAGAAACCAAACCGTCCCTGCACGAGATGCGCCAAAGTTCATCTCCTTGACCAGATATCGCACGAAGAACGTCGCATAGATGATGTAGGAAAAACCGAAAGCGAAGTATATGGTTGCAAGATGCCAGAGGACCTTCGATCGCCAAACTTCTGCGAACCCAACTGCAGATTGAGTGTGACGCACCCCACCGCTTGGCGAGTTGTTGCTGCTTCCAACAGGCTCGAGTCCCATCTCCTCTGGGCGGTTCCTGAGTAGAAAGACACAAAGAATGGCGACCGCAAATGCCATCGTGCCCAGGACGTACCAACACAGACGCCATCCGCGCTCCGCCCCGCTGGTCTCAAGCAACCATGGCACCAAAGGCCCTGTGACCATTAAGCCAATGCTCGACCCAGCCACGGCTGTGCCAGCGGCAAGTCCGCGACGTTTGATCCCGAACCAGGCAGATACAAGACCCATGGCGGGGACGTTTCCGCCCGCCCCGCCAACTCCGGCGAGGAATCTGCCGAGCTGCGCCCCGCCGTAAGTCGGCACAAGGCCGGTTATGAACATTCCAGTCCCGGTGACAAGGAGCGACACGGCGATGACAACCCGCGGGCCGAACCGGGACGCCAACATGCCGGCGAACACAACGGTCGATAGATACCCCACAAGGTTCCATGACTGAAGTGCCCCTGTCTGGACATTCGTGAGCTTCATCGAGTCCTGCATCGCCGGCAGAACGCTTGTGTACCCGAATCGCCCAAGCCCAAGTGACACAAAGACAGCAGAGATAATCAAAACCAGGACAACGTACGCGTAGTGTATTTTGCCCGGCTGGCCAAGTCCTCGATGGGCGGCTGAATTTTGCATTGGCGGGCTGTTTCTGTACCATTAATCTTGTAGAAATCCGCGCAACAATCGCAGATCAACAGACCGTTCGCGACTTTTTTCTTCAAGTTGTCCGGCCATTGATACCAATCTCATCTCCCTCAGCCCGGAAATCTCGCAGACGCGCCGACCCCGTTTGACTGCGGAACCGAGCTGGGGCATCTGGCTCCCAAATGTGGGGACAGACACGGAGTTTCACCATCTGTGGACGACCGCACTTTCGATCCCGCCCGGCCTGTCCAAGCACCGGTCGGGCGGTCCAAGCCGGCGGGGCGCACAGATATGGGGACAGACACGATGTCCGACCTTAACATGGGGACAGACACGGTGTCCGGTATACCGATCGGGAACGTTCAACGTGCAACATTCAACTCTCAACTTTCAACGGGGTGATCGAAAGCGCGCATGCTGGGCCGAATATGGGGACAGACACGAAATTCGGACGACCGGGCTTTTGACCCGCCGGAGCTGCCCAAGCGCTGGTCGGACAGTTCGAGCCGGCTGGGGCACCCGGATATGGGGACAGACACGGGATTTGGGTGACCGGACTCTTGACCCGGGGGACCTGTCCAAGCGCGGGTCGAGCGGTCCAGCCGGCGGGGCGCACAGATATGGGGACAGACACGATGTCCGACCTGAACATGGGGACAGACACGGTGTCCGGTATACCGATCGGGAACGTTCAACGTGCAACATTCAACTCTCAACTTTTAACGGCGTGACCGAAAAGGCGCATGGTGGCCGGGATCCGGGTAGAGCCGGCAGTTTCCCACCGGCTCCCCCACAGACCCGTGCGAGCGGTTTTCCCGCACACGGTTCCTCCAGTCACCGATTCCACCGCCCCGTTATCCGACCTCGTTCCGTGTACACGATTCAGGACCACTGTGTGTCCCACGTGTGCCCGAGTGTCGGCCCCGTAACTGTGTCTGCCCCTTCCCTACTCCCCGGCTCCAAGCGGCACAGTTCGCCGGCTTTCATCCAGTACTATGAGCAGACTAAGACTCCCGTCGGGCTTCTCCGCGCTCTCCCTTTGTCGGTTGAGC
>Ga0078972_1007732_pt1 | contig 23508 bp, 15 predicted proteins | sample YelNatPaOPGAMG01_FD_67568 | JGI IMG/M metagenome (GOLD analysis project Ga0078972, IMG submission 67568) | Hot spring thermophilic microbial communities from Obsidian Pool, Yellowstone National Park, USA - OP-RAMG-01 (SPADES assembly) (version 2) | ecosystem: Environmental > Aquatic > Thermal...
AACCCTCCGGTTGAACAACACAACCGGGGGGTTGACACCCCCCGCTCGCCAAGGTCAACCAGGGGGGTGACACCCCTCGCTCGCCGGCGCTCACGCAACCCCGCTCGCCGGAATCTCGCAGCAAACCTCGACTTCACTTGCTTTTTTCGTAAACGATTTTACCGCCTACAATCGTCGCTACCACGTCTGTATCGGCGATGCGATCGCGCTCGGAATCAGCCAAGATGTCGCGGGACAGTACAACCAGATCGGCAAGTTTGCCTACCTCCAGCGAGCCGCGCTCTTTTTCCTGAAACGCCGCATAGGCCGAGCCGAGCGTGTACGCCTCGATCGCCTCGGCGACAGAAATTTTCTGTTGGGGAAACCAACCATTGGGATGTTTGCCGTCGAGCGTGCGGCGATGAACAGCAGCGTCGATGCCCAGAAGAGGATTCAGTGGTGCTACGGACCAGTCCGAACCGAATGCCAAGCGCGCCCCCGCGTCGAGCAGCGAACGGCAGGCGTAAGAAGAAGCACAGCGTTCGGCGCCGATGCGGCCTTCGGCCCAGCGGCCATCGTCGATAGCGTGATAGGGTTGCAGGGAGGCGATGACATTCAGCTCCTTGAAACGTCCGTAATCGGCCGGCCGCAAATGTTGGGCATGCTCGATGCGGAAACGGCGATCCCGTGGGCCGTTCTTCTTCGCTACTTCGGCAAATATGTCGAGCAATTCGGCATTGGCACGATCGCCGATGGCATGAACGGCGACGGACAATCCGGCGGCATCGGCGCCCTCGATGTACTCGCGCAAACGATTCAGCGGCGTCACGAACACGCCGGTGTTGCCTTTTTCGTGCAGATACGGTGCAAACATCTTCGCCGTGCTGGAACCAAGAGAGCCATCGATGAAACCCTTGACGCCGCCGATGCGCACCCAATCGTTGCCGAAATCCGCCTCGACGCCGAGCGCCGCCAGGCTGCGCCACTCGGCCAATGGCCAGCGCAGGTCGATGCGTGCGGTTAATTTGCCCTGGCGGGCCAACTGCTGATAGAGACGGAACAGCCGGCGGCGCGTGGCCGGGGCGCTGCCGTCCATGTCCTGCATACTGGTGACGCCCACTTGTCGCGCCTCGGCCAGGGCGGCGCGGACGGCTGTAATGATTTCCTCCTCGCTCGGTTGGGGAATGTGGCGTTCGACAAGTGACATCGCATTGTCACGAAGGACGCCACTGGGCTGGCGCGAGCCGGGCTTGCGGTAAATGACGCCGCCGGGCGGATCAGGCGTCTCGGCAGTGATGCCAGCCAAGCGCAGCACCCGACTGTTGACCACGGCCATGTGGCCATCGTAGCGGCGCAGAAAGACGGGGCGATCGGCGACATATTTGTCGATCAACTCCGCCGTGGGCAACTGCCCGGCGAAAGTGCGGTCGTGGTCCCACTCACCACCCAACAGCCAGCGATCGCGCGGCAGCTTCTTGTCGAATTCACGCAATCGTTTGCCGAACTCGGCCTCATCGCCGGCGTCCTTGAGCGCTACCTCGGACAACCGTAAGCCCGAACCAAGCAGATGAACATGGCTGTCGTAGAATCCCGGCACAATGCGCCGTCCTTGAGCATCGACAACGCGCGTCTGCGGGCCGATCATCTGCCGCATCTCCGCGCTCGTACCGACCGCGACGAGGCGATCATGGACCACCGCCAGCGCTTCGACCTCCGGCTGCGCGCGGTTGACCGTCCAGATCTTTGCATTGAGGACAACGAGATCAGCGGCTGTCAAAGCCGGAAGAGCCAAGTGGACAACCGACAGACCAACAGTGAAAAGGCCCACTATGAAACGCCTCTTGATAAAGTGCTGACTTGCCTCTATTGGCGGCGCCAGAAAATCATGGAAATGAGGTAGGTTATCGAGACCATAAAGCTATCGGACAAAACTTCAGCTTATTTTCGGAACTCAATATTTTCCAATTGTTTGTATTATCACCCGCCGAGAAGCTGTTGTCCAGCATGGTTGTTTTCAAAATCCGATGGCGTCCGAGCTGCGGTGGCAAGGAAGCGGTGAAGGGAATGCTGGTCTCTTACGGCCGCGGCTCGGAGGAAATGGAGCGCTCGCCGTCCCACAGTTGCCGACGGCCGGGCAGCAGACATGCCAGCACGAACGCTGTGTAACACAACAGCACGCCATCCAGCGGCAGGCGCGGGCCGGATAGCGCCTCCGCGTGGCTCAGGACATACGGCAGCGGCACCCAGATCATGGCCAGTGAGGAGGGCATGGCGCTGCTACGCCAACCATACGTCCAGCGCCAGCCGAGCAGACCCAGCACGACCAGAATCAGCATCGTCCATTCAAACACCACCGGATACGTCCACGCCAACCAGGTCGGCTCGACTGCCTCCGCAGTTGTCTCCGCAAATTGTCCCTTGGTGAACCAGCGTTCGCCGAAAAGGAAATACAATCCCGCCCACAGACGCCGCCGTACCGTCTCGACAGGGCGATCATGCAGTTCCTGGCGAATGTGATTGGCAAACGCGGTGTCGCGCTGGGTCCGTTGCGATACCGGGCCGAACGGGTCCGCCGGCGGTTTGGCGTTTTCATTAGGCCCGCCGGTCGCTTGCGGGTTGTTGCCGATCCACAAGTGATAATAGGTGGAATCGACGATGGGCACGGCCTCGCCGAAGAGCTGCCAGTTGCGGAAGGTCCACGAACCCAGGCCGATGATGAAGCCGAGGAACGCCAGCAGCGCCCACAGCCAGCCATGCACCAGAAGTCGGCTCCGCCAGAGGAACCAGGCCAGGGCCACGCCAGCGAACGGTAGCAGGGCCGCACGTACTAAAGCCAGCGCGGCTAATGCCAGACCGTAGAAGAGGCTGCTAAGTGGGCCGCCGGTTTGACTGGCCCGCACACCTAAAAACAAGGCCAGAGCGAGCAAGAACGTTGCCGTCGTGCCATCGGCGAGGGCCGCGGTATCGACAATCCAGAACGGATGCCAGGCGCTCAGCAACCCGGCCAGGCCAGCGATCAGTGAACGGCGAAACGCACGCCGGGCGAAGAGGAAATATAGCCCGGCCGTGAGGGCGCCCAAGCCGCACTGGAGCCAGCGCATGGTGCTGGGCAGCACTGGGGCATCAACCAGACGATTGACCGCGGCCACGAGGATGGGATAACCCGGCGAGATGACAGCAGTGTCTACCTCTTCGCCGCTGGTGGGCGAAGTCAAAGCGAAACGCTGCTGTGTTGTCAACTGGCGGACCAGCGAGTCCAGTTCTGGCAAGGGCGTCTCCACGCGCAGCGGCCCCTCGTTGCGGGCGTAATCGGCGCAGAAAATCAGATAGCCGGCACGCAGACCCGCCGCCGCGGCGACGATAGCGATCAGCAGCACGCCGTCCATCCAAGTGAACCGCTGCACTTCTCCCATGGACTGTTCTCCCCGCGGGCCGTTTGTGGGCAAAGGGTCTGGCTTCTCAGAAATTAAGAGGCGGCCTCCTGGCCATGGCGGAGGATGAGAAGACCCTTCCCCCATTTTATACGCAGCAACTGTGCTGAATACTTAGGACCAGCGGACAAGCCCCTTACGAGCCGAAAGCGTAAGCGCCGGAAACTCTCCCATCGCTTACGCTTTCGGCTCGGGCCCAGATCGTTTTTTTCCATCAACTCTTATTGGGGAGACGGGAGAGGCTTTTTTCCCCTCCCTCACAGGGGAAGGGTTGGGGTGGGAAGGGAAAGGGAAAAAAATATCCAATCTCCCCGTGCCCCGTATATATTTCGCCCGTTACCTTTGGCCCTTTTGACACAATCGATTTCCTGTCCCCTAACAGGGCAATCCGGGTAAAAGCTACAGCATATACGGCCTGCTCCGGAGATTTCTCTTTTTTGGGCGTAGCCGGGTAAAGCCCTTCTCTGGCTGACGAGATGGGGCTAAAGTTTCCAGTAGCAGATTCTGTGGGCATGTGAACGGCAAAGGCGCCGGCGACATGAGATGCTGAAGCGTCTGGTGATCGCTTCCCTTTCTTTGGTCCCTGGAACTTCCTTGAGGAAAAGAGCAGCGTGGGTCTTGGGCCTGCGGTTTGCTCAGAAAAGCAGGAGCAACACATGGACATCTCCATCCAATCCGTCGAGGTGCGGGGAACCTCCGCGCAGCCGAAAGCGGAGTGTTCTCATGCCGAGAAGGAGTACGAGCCGCGTTTGCGCCATTTCACACTTGCTGACCACGAGCGGCGAAGCGAAGGGAAGGCGGCGGGACATCGGCCCCTGTACAAAAGCAAAGGGCTGCTCTGGATGCTCGCCGCCGTCGTCCTCGGTGCCGCCGGCGTGGCCGGCTATGCTTCTCGCCAGGTCCACAACGTTGCGCAAACCGAAATCCCGATTTGCGCCACCAAGCCAGCAAAAGAAGTGCTGCTCGATCTGTCGGGCTTCGTGGTGCCGCGCACCAAAATCGTTGTCTCGCCGCAAGTCAACGGCATCATTTCCCGTGTCTGTATTCCCGAAGAAGGGCAGAAGGTGCAGACAGGCGACCTGCTCTTCGAGGTCGATGACGTTCGCTACAGGGCGGAATACGAGCAGGCCGAAGCAGCGTTGGCGGTTGCGGAATCCCAACTGGAGGAACTGGAGAACGGCCGCGAACCGGAGGACATTGCCCATGCCCGGGCGCTCTATGAGCAAGCCAAGGTGCAGGAGAAATGGGCCGCGGTGGAATACGAGCGTGCGCGCAAGCTCACGCCGAATGCTCTCGGCCAAGCCGAGTACGATCGCATTTTGACGAACTATTACGATGCCAGGGCGGCCGTGAAAGTGCAGAAAGCCCATGTTGCCAAGGTAGAGGCCAAAACGCGTCCTGAGAAGATCAACGCGGCCAAGGCCGAGGTCCAGCGCGCCCGGGCCGTGCGCGATCGGGCCAAATACTACCTCGATAAGACCAAGATCCATGCCCCGGCCGACTCGGAAGGCAAGCCATGCGTCTTCACGGTACTCCAAAAGAACGTCAATCCCGGCGAAAGCATTCAGGCGGACTTCCTGTACACCGCCCTGTGTACTCTTGCCGATCTGCGCGAGATGGAGGCCGAGGTCGAAGTGCAGGAGCGGGACTTGCACCTGCTATACAAAGGCATGCCCTGCGAAGTCCTCCCCGATGCCTATCCCGACCGGCCCTATCAGGGCGTGCTCCGTCGTATGCAGCCGTTAGTCAACCGACAGCGCGGCGTCGTGCAGGTGAAGGTCGCCATCTCCGCTCCCGACGAGTATTTGCTACCGGACATGAATGCCCGCGTCCTGTTCCTCAAGGACGCTAGCGGCAAGCCGAATTCCCCACTCTCCAGCGCCAGCAAGGGCGCCTTTGCTAGCGGTAGGGACGGGTAAGGAGTTCTGCAAGCATGAGCGCGCAACCGCTGATTGTGGTGGACAATGTGGCCAAAGAATACATGCGCGGCAGCGAGCGCATCGTGGTGTTGCGCGACGTTAACCTAGAGATCGCCGCCGCAGACTTCGTGGCCCTGATTGGCCCCAGCGGCTCCGGCAAGACCACGCTCTTGAACCTCATCGCCGGCCTCGATCAGCCGACGAGCGGCCGCATCTGGTTCGATGGCCTAGAGATCTCGAAGCTCGACGAGGCGCGGCTGGCGCGCTGGCGCACCAATGCCGTCGGTTTCGTGTTCCAGTTCTTCCACTTGATCCCGGTGTTGACCGCTTACGAGAATGTCGAATTGCCGTTGTTGCTTCTGAACTTGACAGCACGGCGGCGGCGGGAGCAAGTGTTGATGGCGCTCGATCTGGTGGGGCTCTCGCATCGCTTGCATCATCGGCCGGGACAGCTGTCCGGGGGCGAGCAGCAGCGTGTCGGCATTGCTCGCGCCCTCGTCACCGATCCCAAGCTCATCGTCGCCGATGAGCCGACCGGCGATCTCGACCACGTGAAATCCGGAGAGATCCTCGATCTGCTTCAATCATTGCAGCAGGAGTTGCAGAAAACGATTTTGCTGGTGACACATGATCCAGCAGCGGCGGCGCGGGCCCGGCGCGTACTGCGCATCGACAAAGGCACCCTTGTCGAGGACCGGAGCATGCACTCTGGCCGTTTCCGGCTTTTCGAGTGGACGGTGCAATGAAGGTGTTGCTTCTCATTCTGAAAAACCTGCGGCGCAACAAGCTGCGGACGACCCTGACCGCGTTGGCGGTAATAGTGATGGTGGTCCTCTGCACCGAAGCAGCGACCGTCCTCTTCTGGGTCCATCAGCACGTCCACACACAGGCATGCCAATCCAAGCTGCTAGTCAGCGAGCGTTGGGTCGCCCCCAGCTGCATTCCGACCCGTTATCTTGCCTTGCTGACGCATCAGGAAGGCGTTGAAGACTGGACGCTGTGGAACCTCTATACCGGCTATTTGGACACCTCGCGTCAGAGCAGCCGCAAGGGCTTCGGATTGGCCACGCGCCCGGACAATCTTATCGCCATGCACCTCGGCTTGGAGAAACTGGATCCCGCCGCTGTCGAAGCGCTCCAGCGGGAGAAGACCGGGGCCATTGTCAGCGCCGACCTTATGCAGCAAATGAACTGGAAGGTGGGCCAGCAGTTCACGGTCCTCAGCTCCAGCCATCCCCATAAGGACCTGCGTTTCAAGATCGTCGGCGTACTGCCGCCCGGCGAGTACGTGCGCAACTTTTTCTTCCGCCAGGATTACTACGAAGAAGGTACAGGCAATAAAGAGACGATTACCTGCGTCTGGCTGCGCCTCCGAGATGCCGAGACGGCCCAGCGCGTGGCGAGCCGGATTCAGAAACAGTTTCAGCACAGTCAGCCAGAGCTAAAAGTCGAGACAGAATCCGCCGGCGTGGCGCGCTTCGTCAGCCGCGAGCAGGCGCTTTTGTCCGTCCTCAAATGGGTGGTTGCCGTCTTGGTCCTCGACATGGCGATCGTTTTGTCCAACAGTATTAGCGTGGCCACGCGCGAGCGCCGAGTCGAGATGGCCGTCCTCAAAGTGCTGGGGTTCGAGCCGGTGGTCATTATGGCCCTGGTTGTGGGCGAGGCGATGTTGCTCGGCGCGGTCAGTGGCTTCGTTGGTGCAGCGCTGGCCTGGCTGAGTTCGACGCTGGCCGTCCACGGCTTTCTGCCGAGTAACCCCGCCACGCGCATCTTTTTCAGCTTCCCCATCCAGGCCGCAATGGTCCTTTGGGGAGCGCTTCTAGGCGCATTGGTCGGTTTCATGGGCAGCATCGTCCCAGCATGGAATGCGTGGCAAGTCAAGGTTTCGGATGTGTTCGCCAAAATCGCTTGATACCGCATTATGGTCCCGCTGGCTTACAACTATCGCAACCTGCAAGTGCGCTGGAAGACGACGCTGATGACAGCGTTCGGGTTCACGCTGGTGGTGGCGGCGCTGGTGATCATGCTGGCGTTCCTCAACGGCATCGAAGCCGCTTGCATCGCCAGCGGCGAGCCGGAGAACGTCATCCTGCTCAGCAAAGGCAACCAGGACGAGGTGCTCAGCCAAATGGAGCGTCCGCTGGTCGCCCAGGTGGAGAACAGCAAAGGCGTGGCCGTCGATGCGGCCGGCCGCCCCCTCGCCAGCCGCGAACTGTTCTTGGCCGTTCATCATCGTCCCCCGGAGGGCGATGAATTTCACTTCTTGCAAGTGCGCGGCGTACTGCCGGCTGCCTTTCGCGTGCATTCGCAATTGCACCTCCTCTCGGGCCGGACCTTTCGCCCGGGCCAGAGCGAAGTGATGATCGGCAAGGGCGTCCAGCGCACGCATCATTTTCAGATCGGCGACACCCTCGAAATTGGCCGCAAACAGTGGCAAATCGTCGGCGTCTTCGAGTCCCGAGGCGCTGCCTTCGAGTCGGAACTGTGGTGCGATCTCAACGAGCTGGCTAGCCAGTTCCGCCGCGACGGTTTGTACAGCACCGTCGTCTTGCGTGCCGAGACCCCCCAGGGGGCTGAGGAATTGGCCGAGCGGCTCCGGAACAGCCGCAGCGTTAGCGTCGAAGCGCTGACGGAGCCGAAGTATTATCAGAAGCAAGCAGAACAGACCAGGCTTCTGCAGACGGCAGCATGGGTCATCGCCTGGTTCATGGGGCTCGGCGCCCTGTTCGGCGTCATGAATACCCAGTTTGCGGCCATCGGCCAACGCAGCAAAGAGATCGCCGTGCTGCGCATCCTGGGATTTCCGGCGCGCGCCATCTTGTTGTCTTTTTTGATCGAGGCGCTTGGGATCGCCGCTGTCGGCGGTTCGTTTGGCGTGGCCTTGGGCGCAGCGGCCAATGGCGTCACGCGCAGCTTCTCCCTGGGGGCGCGTTCCATCGATTTCGCCTTTCGCGTGGATGGTCCGATTGTGGTTTGCGCCGGCATCTTCGCCCTACTTATGGGCCTGCTGGGCGGCTTGTTGCCAGCGCTGTCGGCCATGCGCGTCAAACCGCTGGAAGCGCTACGCTAAGGACTAGCGGACTTTGCTCTCCCCAAGGAGAGCGGGAAAAGTCTGCTGACGCTAAGGCGCAGTTGCGCTCCCCTTGCCGCACGGAGGCCTCCTTGCGGTATAATCGACAAGGTCAACTTGGTCTCTTCTTTCCGGGCATAACGAGAAGTCCTATGACTATTTTTCTCCGAAATATATCTCGATTGGCCGTGCGGACCCGTCTGATTATTGTGGTGTTGAGCTTAGCCGTGTTCGGAGCAGGAACAGCCAGCGATCTCCTCGGCCAGTCCTCCACTCCGAAACGCGGGGAAGAAGAGAGCGTTCCCCAAACCCAGACGCCGGGCCCAAAACAGCGCGTCGAGGAAGAAGAAGATGCTCCCCGCAAAAAGCCGAAACGAAAAGTCATCCGCGTCGAGGAAGAAGAAGGCGAAACCAAACCGGGGGGAACCCGGCCCGCTGATCCGTCGGCCAGCGGTGATCTGGCTCAACTGGCCAAAGAGGCCAAACATCCCGCCCTCAAAGAGCTTTTCGGTTCCCTGGCCGTTCCGCATGATCACGTCTTGTTCCAGCTTTCGCGGATCATGACCAGTGGGGAGCGCAGGCGACGCGAGGAAAAAATTGTGCCGACGCCTTTTTACCTGGGCAACGATCCAGGGCGCTATCGCCGAGAGCGTTTGCGCTTCACGCCGTTCACTCTGGATTGGCAACAGGGGAGACCGTTTGAGCCAATCATCGAGACCCTCGAATCTGTCCGTCCTTACGAGGAGATCGCCCAGGACAAGGTCCGCGATTTCCTGCACTCCAACTACGACCAACGAGAGCCAAACGATCCGCTTTATCTGTCACGTTATGACATGCTCAAAGCCGCTGAGCAAGTGTTGTCATCGGTGTTGCGCTGGCACCAATCGGCCATTCAAACCGGCAAGCGTAGGGGCCAAGAATGGGACGACGTCGAGAAAGCCTTACGTAAGCAATTACTCGAAGACGTGTTGCTCAAGCAAATGGAACTGCTGGCCCAAGCCAAGGACTGGGACCGGGTATTGAGCCTGACGCACCGCTTGGCGGTCAGCTATAGCAACAGCGATGAACGCATCTTCTATCCCGTCGCCCGGATGATTGAAAGCGCCCTCAAAGATCCGACGGGCAACGAGGACAAAAAAAAGAATGCCTGCAAGCGCCTGCATGAGTTGGAAATGGAGTTTCCCGACAATAAAGTATTTCAGCCACTCAGCAGGATGCTTCAGGCGCGCGCAGAAGAGCTGCTGGCCCAGGCGCGGGAAGTTGCCGGCGATAAAAAAGACCTTCAAAGACTTCAACGGGCGCGTGAGTTATTGTACGACGCTGAACAAACCTGGCCCCAGCTGCCAGAATTGCGCACCTTCAAAAGCGAGTTGGGGCTGGAATACCCGATCCTGCGCGTCGGGGTGCGCGGCCCGTTGCCGAAATATTTTTCCCCGGCCTGGGCTTGCACGGACAACGAACGCCGCAGCGTCGAGATGTTGTTCGAGGGGCTGGTCAAACGGATCCCGGATGAGGCGGGTGGTTTTCGCTATCGTCCCGGGCTAGCGGAGTCTTTGCCCAAGGTGGTCCCCTTGGGCCGTCTGTTCGACCTGCCCCGCAACGCTTTCTGGTCTGACGGCCGGCGGCTCAACTTTACCGACATCGACATCTCGTTGACTCTCCTCAAGTCGGGCAAGGGCGTTGGGTGCTCGCGCGTCTGGGGGGACCTGCTCGCCGAAGTGGAACCGATGAAGTCGCCGTACCAGGTGACGTTGCGACTCAAGCAAGGTTTCTTGGACGCGCTGGCCCCGATGACCTTCAAAATTTTGCCGCGCAATCCACGCGCTCCCGTCACCACGGAAGAATTCGCCCGTGCGCCGGTGACCAGCGGTCCTTTCTTGCTGGAGCCGTACCGCTCGCGGCGCTCCGATGAAACGAAGCGTGAATGTCTTGTGTTCGTGGCCAATCCTTACTACGGCCAACGGCGGAGCAAGCGCGGTTTGCCCCATATCCAGGAGGTCCGTTTGTATACCTATGCCGGCGACGTGAACGGCCTCGTCGCCGACTTGCGCGCCGGCCGATTGGATCTGGTGCTCGACCTGACAGCCAAGGAAGCAGAGGAGCTGAAAAAACAGGCGCCCGACTTGGTGGTTCCCATGCCCTCACCCGCTGTATCCAATCGCCGGATTTATTTCCTGGCTGTCAACACGCGCAAGCTGGACGACGCCAAGCTGCGCCAGGCGTTGTCGTGCGCCATCGATCGAGAAGGACTGTTAAACGAGCATTTTCGCGCCTCGGCCAAAACGCCGCTGCACAAGGCGCTGGGCGGTCCTTTCCCCGTCGGTTCGTGGGCCTGCAAACCGGAGAACGACGCCAGCAAGGCCCGCCAGGCCCTATTCGATCCAGAACGAGCCAAATTGTTGATGCAGAACGTCAAAGCCGGTCCTTTCCGACTCAAATATGTGCCGGAGAATCCAGACCTGGATGACGCCCTGAAGCACCTGTGCGCTCAGGTGAAAGAGCGAACCGGAGTCGTGCTGGAGCCTACGCCTGTTTCTTCGCCCTATCAACTGCGTGAAGACGTAGAATGGACGAAGAACTACGACCTGGCGTATTACCACTATGATTTTCCGGATGAGATGTTCTGGTTGGCGCCGTTGTTCGGATCGCCGCCGGAAACGGAAGACACAAACAACATATTTAAGTTTCATAGTAGCGTTCTACCGAACCTGTTGATGGGGACGAAAGGCCACCGGAGCTTCCCTGAGGTGCGCAGCTATCAATGGGAGACCCAAGACTATTTGAACCGCGAGATGCCGTTCATCCCGCTATGGCAGCTTGATCCGCTGTTGGCTTATCGCCGTGATGTTCAGCCGGCCGCGCTCGATCCGCTGCTGCCGTTCAGCACCATCGAGGAATGGCGTTTGCAACCCCAGTGAAATCCGGGGTAGGAGCGTCTTGCCAAAATCCTCGCTACGGTTATGATGCCAATGAGTCGGTGGGTGTAGCTCAGTTGGTTAGAGCGTCAGACTGTGGATCTGAATGTCGGGGGTTCGAGTCCCCTCACCCACCCTTTTCTTAACGGTCCTCACCCGCCTGTCCCCCCAAGGAGGCGATTGGGGCTGCTAGCACTTAAGGGGCAGCGGGCCACCATACCTCGAAACGGGCACCGTGCCCCGGTTCGCTGACAACTTCGATGCGGCCGCCGTGGTTTTGCACGATGTGCTGAACGACGGCCAGGCCCAACCCAGCGCCGCGTTCCTTCGTCGAGAAAAAAGGATCGAACAAGTGTGCTTTGGTCGCCTCAGATATGCCCAGACCCTGATCGCACACCGACAGGCACACCCATTGGCCTTCGGCCGAGACCGGTGCCGTCCGCACATGCAGTAAGCCGCCCGCCGGCATGGCATCGCGGGCATTGAGACAAAGGTTCATGAGGACTTGTTGCACTTGTGTCGCGTCGGCCTGCACGAACAACTCCCTTTCAGCCAGCTCGGCCTTGAGATGGATGCGCGAGGGCAGGGTGGCGCGGAGCAACTCCAGAGTGCGGGCGACCAGCGGATTGATATCGATTCGTTGAGTGGTGCTTTTATTCGGTTTGCCGAACGTCAAGAGTTGATTCGCCAGGTTGGCGGCTTGTTTGGTCGCTTCCTGAATACGTCCCAACTCGATTCGCGCGCCATGATTGGCAGGGAGACTGGCCGCCGCCAACTCGGCCAGGTTGAGGACTACGGACAGCAGGTTGTTGAAGTCATGGGCGATGCCGCTGGCGAGCTTGCCGATCAGTTCCAGGCGCTGGGCGCGCAGCAACTCCTGTTCGAGTTGGCGTTCGCGGGTGACGTCAGCAATCAGTGTAGTCGTGCCGATGATAGTGCCATCGGCACGGCGGCGCGGCTCGGCGAAAGCGAGGCCGACTTTGTCACTGCCGTCTTTGGCGCGATAACGGTATTCGGCCCGGGCGCTCCGCCCGGCCAAGGCTTCCTGGCTCATTGCCAACAGCCGCGGAAAGTCCTCCGGATGAACGAGCCGGCCCCACGCTGCCGGATCGGCGATCTCGTGAAAGTCGTATCCCGTCACGGCCCGCGTCGCCGGATTGGCGTAGGTAATGCGCAGGTCGGTATCCGCCTGGATCACCATGAGCGGCAAGGACTCGACCAGGTCGCGGTATTTCTCTTCCGATTCGCGGAGCATCCGCTGCGCCTGGATTGTCGTGGTAATGTCGATGTACGTGGAGACCACCCCCAGGGCGCCGCGCTGTTCTCCGGAACTGCCTGCGCCCAGAGGCATGGCATTGACCAGCACCCAACGAAGTCCTTGGAAGGGCCTGTCCTGGGTTGGCATGGGCGGCGGATGCGGCAGGAGAGCGAAGACGAGATTACGTACCGGCCGGCCCAGGCGCAGGACGAGGGCGGCAGGATGGTCTTCGGGGGACACTCTCGTGCCGTCTTGGCGTATCAAACTCCAGGTATAATCGGCCGCGGTCATGCCGCGCAACTTTTCCGGCGCCTGGCCCAGAAGGACGCTGGCGGCCGTGTTGCAGTCGATGATGCAGCCGTTGTGGTCTTGCACCACCACGCCTTCGGACATAGTTTCGAGAATGGTACGGAGGCGGCCCTCGGTGTCGCGGCGCGCCGCCTCGGCTTCGTGCAGAGCGGTCAAGTCCTCCATCACCCAGACGGCAGCTTCCGGAGGGGAGGCCGCAGGGGCCGTATCGTGCGGCCCTGGCGAAGTCCATGTCACGGGTGCCGCCCACGTCACCAGGGGTGTACGGCGGCCATCGGGACGATGGACCACGATGTCATCGCGCAGGGCCGTCACTCCTCGGCGCAGTGCCAGATAGACAGGCAGTTCCTCAACCGGATAGCAGCTGCCGTCGGGCCGATGTAGACGATAGACTGCCGACAGATGTTCCACGTGGGCTGACACGTCCTCGCGTTGGCCCAGCAGCTGGCGGGCACGGGTATTGACCAGGATCGGCTGGCCGTGGGGGCCTTGTACGAAAAATACACCGGCCGGCAGGTTGTCCACTAGGGCGTTCAGCATGATTGTGGTCCGCCGAAGATCGTCGGCCAAGGCACGCTGTTCGCTGACATCGCTCAGCACGCCTTCCCAACCAATCAATCGCCCTTGGCCATCCAGGTGCGGAGTTAGCGTATCGCGCAGCCAGCGGACGCCCCTCTCGGTCGATGCCATGCCACGATCTGCGACAAGGCGATATTCACACGTGACGAGTTGGGCATAGCGACCCAGCTGCGTGAGGGCGGCCTGAAGCACTTCATGATCTTCAGCGTGGACATGGGCCAACCAGCGCGGGTAGGGACCGAGCAGTTCGTGGGACGGCCGTCCGACCAAGGCTTCACTGGCGGCGCTGACCAGGATCACTTCCGCGTCCAAGTCGCTGGCGGCCAATGGCGGTTGGTTCGGCCGATAAAAACGGGCCGTGTAAAGAACAACGGGAAGAGACGCGCCGATATGCTGGGCCGCCGGACTGCGCAACTCCTCCGCAGCCGTGACCCTAGACAGATGGCCGGTGGGAGAGATTGGCGCCATTACGGTAATCCCTTCAGTTGGCGGCGCAATCTATCAGCGATTCAACGCCTCCAGAGATGGAGCTGGATTATACTAGGCACGGGGAGATCGGACATCTTGGGGTTGCGTAGCTCTGGCGAGCGGGGGGTGTCAACCCCCCGGTAGCATAACCGGGGGGTTGACACCCCCGCTCGCCCCTGTTTGTGTCCATCTCTACCGCCTCCTGTATAAGTGTAAAGGGCGGAGGGGCCTTACTCAAGTGCCAAGAGGTTGGGATAGGGAAATAGGGAGCGGGCCGGCTATTTATCGTCGATTTCCGCCAGTGCTGCGAACGGCGTGCCTTCGACGTACTCCAAAAACGCGCCGCCGCCGGTGGAGACGTGCGTCATCTTGTCGGCCAGGCCGAATGCCTCAACGGCCTCGGCCGTCTCGCCGCCGCCGACGATGGTGATGCCCTTCGATTCCGCTAAAACGCGCGCGATTTCCCTGGTTCCCTTGCTGTACGGCTCATCCTCAAATTTGCCGAGCGGGCCGTTCCACACCACCATCGCCGCCTGCTGGATCGCTTCGCTGTACTTGGTGATCGTCTTGGGGCCGATGTCCACGCCGACGGCGCCGGCGGGGATGTCGCCCTCGACAATGCGAGCGGTTTGCGGGGCGTCAATCTTCTCGACGACGAGATGATCGGTCGGCAGCTCGATCTTGCCCTTGCCTAACTCCAGGAGTTCACGGGCCAGGTCGAGCTTGTCCGCTTCCAGGCGTGAATCCCCGACATTGCGGCCCAGGGCTTTCATGAACGTGTAGGTCATGGCGCCGCCGATGAGGATGCGATCGACGCGCGCCAAAAGCGCTTTGATGAAGCCGATCTTGTCCGACACTTTGCCGCCGCCCAGGATACCGACGAACGGCCGCGGCGGTTCAGCTAATAAACGATCTAGAATGTCCAATTCCTTGGCGACGAGCATACCGACGACGCGCGGCTTGCCCTTCATGGCGGCAGGCACAGCGACCATCGAGGCATCTTTGCGGTGGCAGGTGCCGAAGGCGTCGTTGACGTACACGTCACCGAGTTTCGCCAGTTCGGCGGCGAAAACGGCGTCGCCGCTTTGCTCGCCTGGATGGAAGCGCAGGTTCTCCAGGACCACCACTTCTCCCGGTTGCAGCGCCTGCACTGCCGATGTCACCGCAGGACCGATGACTTCATCGACCTTGCGGACAGGCTGGCCCAACAATTCGCCCAGGCGCGCGGCGACGCGGTCCATACGAAAAACGGCGTCTTTCTTAGGGTCGCCTTTGGGTCGGCCGAGATGGCTCATGACGATGGCCGCCGCGCCGGCGTCGAGGATCTTGCGCAGCGTCGGCAAGGCGGCGCGGATACGGCGGTCGTTGGTGATATTGCCGGCGGTGTCGAGCGGCACATTGAAATCGACTCGCACCAGCACTTTCCGGCCGCGCAGGTCCGTCAGATCATCAAGGGTTTTCTTGGCCATGTTCTCTCCCTATTCCTCCCCATGTTCCCCAGCTTGTCGAGGGCCTTCTGTTAACCCTTGCTAATCATGTAGCGCAGCAGATCGACACAACGATTCGAGTAGCCCCATTCGTTGTCGTACCAGCTAATCAGCTTGAAAAAGCGATTGTTCAGCTCGATGCCGCTGCCGGCGTCGAAGATGCTCGAATGTTTGTCGTGGATAAAATCGCTGGAGACGACCTCGTCTTCGGTATAGGCAAGGATGTTCTTGAGGTAGGTTTCGCTGGCTTTCTTCATGGCGGCGCAGATTTCTTTATAACTGGTCTCCTTGACGGTGCGGACGGTCAGATCGACGACGGAAGAGGTCGGCGTCGGCACGCGGAAGGCCATGCCGGTGAGTTTGCCTTTGACTTCGGGGATGGCCAGGCCGACCGCCTTGGCAGCGCCTGTAGTCGAGGGAATAATGTTGATGGCCGCGGCCCGGCCGCCTTTCCAATCCTTGCGTGACGGGCCGTCCACTGTCTTTTGCGTGGCCGTGTAGCTATGCACCGTGGTCATCAAGCCTTCCTCAATGCCGAAACCTTCTTTGAGGAGCACATGAACGACCGGGGCCAGACAGTTGGTGGTACAGCTGGCGTTGGAGACAATGTGGTGCTTGACAGCGTCGTATTTGTCGTTGTTGACGCCCATGACGAGAGTGATGTCTTCGCCCTTGGCAGGCGCGGAGATGATGACTTTGCGGGCGCCGGCTTCCAGGTGGCCCCGAGCCTTGGCCGCTTCGGTAAACAAGCCCGTCGATTCGATGACATACTCGACGCCGAGTTGTTTCCAGGGCAGGGCGGCTGGCCCTTCCTTGACGGCGAGGCACTTGATCTTGTGATCGTTGACGATGAGCACGTCGTCCTCGGCCGCGGCGGGCGAGGATTTGGCGCTGGCGACGCTGCCGCAAAATCGGCCCTGCGTGGAATCGTACTTGAGCAGATAGGCGAGATTGTCGGCCGGCACGATATCGTTGACGGCCACCACGTCCAGCTCTTTGCCAAGATGTCCCTGCTCCACTAGGGCGCGGAACACCAGCCGTCCAATGCGCCCAAAACCGTTGATGCCAACTTTCACCGCCATCGCAAAAACTCCTTCCACGCTGCTAACAGGGCCGATTACGGCCGCTTTTCACTTGCTTTCCTATATAACGTATGACTGAGAGTGCAACTGTCGAGGGTCTCAGAAGCGGAGGAGCTTATGACGGAAACGATTCGCGTGGCGGTGACAGGGGCGGCGGGGCAGGTGGCCTATGCCATGCTGGGCCGGCTCGCTTCCGGCGAAGTATTCGGGCCGGACAAAAAGATCACCCTGCAACTGCTGGAGATACCGCAAGCGCTGCCGGCGCTGGAAGGCGTGGCGATGGAGCTGGACGATTGCTCTTTCCCCACGCTGCACGAAATCATTTGCACCGACGATCCGAACAAGGCGTTTGCCGGCTGCAACTGGGCGCTTCTGGTCGGTTCGTTCCCGCGCAAGCAGGGCATGGAGCGTAAGGAACTCCTGGGCATCAACGGCAAGATCTTTGTTGGCCAAGGCAAGGCGCTGGCTGCCCATGCCGCCCAGGACGTGCGCATCCTGGTCGTCGGCAATCCATGCAACACCAACTGCCTGGTCGCCTATCACAATGGCAAAGCCATCCCTGCCGAGCGCTGGACAGCCATGACACGCCTCGACCACAACCGCGCCCGCACCGCCTTGGCCAAGAAAGCCGGCGTCGCCAATAGCGACGTCAAGCAAGTGACCATCTGGGGCAATCACAGCAATACGCAATATCCCGATTTCACCAACGCCAAGATCAAGGGCCGGCCGGCTACTGAGGTTATTACGGATCGTCAATGGCTGGAAAACACGTTTGTGCCGATGATCCAGCAGCGCGGGGCGGCCGTCATCAAGGCGCGCGGCGCCAGCTCGGCATTGTCGGCGGCCAACGGAGCGCTCGATCACATCAAAAGTCTGCTGACGCCGACACCTGCCGATGATTGGTTTAGTGCTGCCGTGGTGTCCAAAGGAGAGTACGGTGTACCGCCGGGTTTGGTGTTTAGCTATCCGTGTCGGAGCGACGGCAAGGGCAACCTCCACGTCGTCGAAGGCCTCCAACTCGACGCCTTCGGACAACAGAAATTCCAGATAACCCTGCAAGAATTGCAGGAAGAACAAGCGGCCGTGCGGGAATTGTTGGGGTGAACAGAATGAGCGGAGTTGCGTCAGCGTCCTCGAAGGCGAGCGGGGGGTGTGAACCCCCCGGTAGAACAACCGGGGGGTTCACGCCCCCCGCTCGCCAGAATTGCGAATTTCTTATCGATCGCCGATGTATTGCTCGGTATAGATGCTTTGGAAGTGTGTGCTGCCGTTTTCGCTTTTCGCATCTTTGTCGATCCGCAAAGTTGCTTTTTGCAGCCGACCCGCCTCCAGATCGAATACGATCTCCCCTTGGGGTTGCATCTGCCACAAGGGCACCTGATCTTCCTGGGCGGCGGGCGCGTCTTTCACTTCCGTGCTTAGCTCTACTGTAGCCAGGTTGCCGGTGATTTCCTTGCAGAGATAGTGCTGCACGGCGGTGTACTTCTCGTCGCCGGCCCCCAGCGGCGGCTCCAACACGATCTGATAAGAGCGTTCCCAACTCAGCCCCACCTTTAACGCCTCGACCGGTAGCAATAGTTTGAATGCCGGATCACTCTCGTAGCGGGCTGCCGAATGACCGGGCCGCGCTTCCTTGACTTCCAGCACTTTCCCTTGGCCGTCGATGCGAACCACGACCAGCGGTTGACCGATGTAGTTCTCATACTGCTTGCGCAGTTCGGGGGTGCTTTTGTCCAGGTGCGTCGAATCGAATACCAACGGCTCGCCGGCCGGCGGCGTCGTCTCGAAGAACAGGGCTTGCAGCGACATTTGCAATGTGGCCACGCCGGCGCTATCGACATCGAGCACTTGCCAACGTTTGATTGATTGCACACGTGTTTTCGTTTCGTCTTTGTTCTCGCCCATGACATACGAGGCAACGGTGTGGTGTTCGGTGCGATAGAGCAGCACTTGTCCGGTTTGCCAACGGAAGCGCGGCGCCTGTCCCGCGGCTAGTGAGGCCATTATCAGCACGCTGCAGCAGGCCGCCGTTAGTTTACGGATCATCGGGCTTTCCTCCCTGTCCCTAAGCGCGACATCCGATCCTGTGGGCGGTGCGGCCTATAGCAAAGAGCAGACGAGGAAGCCAGATCAACTTTCGGAGGCTGGCCTCATCGAACCGAGAGGATGCTTTGTTATCATTTTTTTCTGACGTTCCCTCTTGCACTTGTCCTTTCGATGCTCTAGTGTACTAGATAGGTGTTACACACAGGAGGGTGAATGATGTGGTTTGACATCCATCCGGACTCGCCGGTCTCGATTTGCGAGCAGATCGTGGCGCAGGTCATTTTCAACGTGGCCTCGGGCGGTCTAGAGGTTGGCTCGCTGATACCGAGCGTGCGTGAGTTGGGTGCGCGGCTGACGGTGCATCCGAACACTGTGGCCAAGGCTTATCAGGAGCTGGAACGGATGGGGGTGCTGACGGTGCGGCGCGGCCGGGGCATGGAAGTAGCAGCCGATGCGCTCAAGCTGTGTCAGACCGAACGACGTAAGAGGGTCCGCCAGCGCATCCGCGAGGCGCTGCGCGAAGCGATTTCCAGCGGCTTGCCGCACGAGGAGGTACGCCGCGTCGTCGAAGAAGAGTTGGCCAGCCACGATGACGGCAAGCGGCGTTGCTAACATCCCTCTCAAAGACAAGGGACGAATACGATGGAAACGATCATCGCCACCGAGGGATTGACCAAAAGTTTCCACGGCAAGATCGTGGTCAATCGTCTCGATCTGCAAGTGCCCCGCGGGGCCATCTTCGCCCTGCTCGGCGATAACGGAGCGGGCAAGTCGACAACGATTCGCATGCTCACCGGTCTGTTGGAGCCGGACGCCGGCCGGGCCTTCATTCTCGGCGAGGACTGCTGGGCGCGGGCCATCGCGCTGCGCCACCGCGTCGGCTACGTGCCCGAGAAGCCACGCTTCTACGACTGGATGACCGTCCGCGAGATCGGCTGGTTCACCGCCGGTTTTCACAAGCCTGGTTTCTTCTATCGCTACGTCGGGCTGATCGATCGTTTCCGGCTTGATGCCTCGACGCAGTTGAAGGCGCTGTCCAAAGGCGGCTACGCCAAGGTTGGTCTGGCCCTGGCGCTGGCGTCGGACCCGGAAGTGTTGATCCTCGATGAGCCGACGTCGGGACTGGATCTGTTCATCCGCCGCGAATTTTTGGCGAGCATGGTCGAACTGGCCGGGGTGGGGCGGACCATCCTGATTTCCAGCCACGGCATCGCCGAGGTGGAGCGGGTGGCCAGTCACGCCGCCTTCATGGCCGAGGGCCGATTGCTTTTGACGGATTCCATCGAAGGACTGCGTAAACGCCTGGTGCGCGTGCGGCTGCGCTTCGCCAACACTCCACCGCCGCCTGCCGCTCTCGGCGCCGTCCTGGAACACGAAGTTTCCGGCCGGCTTTGGCAAGCCGTGCTCCAAGATCCTGACCCGGCCGAGATGGCAAAACTACGCAGCCGTGAAGATATCTACGACGTTGACGAAAGTCCGCTCAGCCTCGAGGAGATGTACACCGCCTTGCTGGCCCGCTTCCATCATCCCAGCCAGCCGCGCGAGACCAGCAACGGTGAAGACCGCTGGGATAAACCGAGCGGCCCAGGGGCGAGCAGCGCAGTTGGTCCTCGCCGGCGCGGCGAACCGGCCCACGAAGAGGAGGTTGAGCCGTCATGATGCACACCATGCTGTGGAAAGAGTACCGCGAACATCGCCTCATCTGGCTGACCATGTTGCTGGTCAACTGCGGCGTTTTGATCGGCCTGTGGCAGCTGGATCAGACGTTCTCCCTGACAGCAGGCCAGAGCAAACTGCTAATGCTCGGCCCCGTGGCCGCGCTGTTCGTTTGGGGCTACGGCATGATTTGCGGGGCCATGCTCTTGGCCGGCGAACGCGAGGAAGGAACGCTGAATTTCCTCGATACTTTGCCGGTGAGCCGTCTGCGCTTGTGGCTGGTCAAGGGGCAAATCGGCTTGCTTCTGTTGTTCGGACAAATCATCGTGCTGTGGGTCTTCTTGGCGGTCTTGCGCGCTAGGGAAGATCCCAATCTGCTCGTGGATGCTTCCCAGTCTTTGTGGCCTTACGCCCTGGGGATGCTGGCGTTGGGCCTGATCGGTATGGCCGCCGGCTTGTTCTTCTCGGCGCGGGGCGAAAACGTCCTGCACACGATCGGCTTGGCCGTCGTCGGCCAGATCGTCGCCTGGATCGCCGCGGTTTTCTTGGGCATCATCCTCTCCATTTTTGTGCTTATCCTCGTCGAATGGCTTGTTGAAGGACGAAACCCAGGACCAATATTAAGATCAATAATCGAGGGGCCAATTACGATCTTCTCCGTGTTCGGCGGCTTGACCTTGGCCGCAATTGTGGGTTCTGCTCGTATCTTCAGTCGGGCGGATCGCGAACGCCGTCCAGTAGCGGTACGGCGGATGCGCGCGGGGGCCAGCGTTGTGGCGAGTTGCCTGCGGATTATATGGTTGTGCTATCGGCAGATGGGACGGCTGGCCTTGGGGGTGCTGGTCTTTTCGCTGTTCCTTGGCGTTCTGTTTCTGCTGACGGGGCCGTTGCTGTGGCCGGCGGCGACGTTGTGCTTGGGCGTACTGTGCGGCGTGACCGTTTTTTCCGACGAGCAAACGCTCGGCTCATTCCGCTTCCTGGGCGATCAGCGCTTTCCGCTCGGCCGCATCTGGGTCATCAAGAGCGGCCTGCGCTTTGCCCTGCTGTTGCTTTCCGCTTTTCTGATACTTCTTCCGTCTCTTTTAGTGGGCTTTTACTATGGCATGACGAAACGAGCCGAGCCGCCGCTCATCCACGAGATGCCGTTCTTGGTGCTGATTGCCGAAGTGGTCCCGTGGCCGACCTTTTTATTGATGTGGCTGCTGTACGGATTTTGTGCGGGACAGCTGTGCGGTTTGCTGAGCCGCAAAAGCATCGTGGCGGCCATGATCGCCTTCATGATCTCGGCGCTGCTGGTGACGCTGTGGGTGCCGTCGCTGGCGGGCATTGGCCTGCACTTCTGGCAAATCGCCGGGCCGCCGCTGATCTTGTTGGCTGCGGCGGCGTTTCTGGTGCCGGCGTGGACGGCAGATCGGCTGGCGGAGTGGAAAACCTATCTCGGCATAAGCGGCGCGATGGCGGCATCGCTTGGGTGGATCGCTTTCGGCATCTGGTATCGTGTGATCGAGGTGCCCGACGTGCCGGAGCCGTTCGACGTGGCCGCCTACACGGCTAGCATACCGACGGCGGATGAAAACGAGGCCGGCCAACTCATCCGCAGCTTTTGGGGCAAAGTCGATCCGGTAATGTCCGAACTGCGCAAGTCGCTCGGTAAGAAACAACCGTTGTCACACGAATTGAGCAACGTACTGAGCGACGGTTGGCCGGACAGACCCTCTGAATTGGGCGATTGGATGGATAAGGTGTTCGCCGAAGATTGGCTTCAGCCGCTCACCGCCCTGCCTGATTTGCCTCCCGGCACCGTCGTTGACCCGCGCTTGCTGACGCTGCGCGACCTGGACGGGGAGAATTTCCGAAAATGGAATTCGGCCGGCAGTCTCAGTATGCTGCTGGCTGCGCGCGGCCTGCAACAGCAGGCGCGCGGCGATCCGGCGGTGTTCGTGCAACACCTGCGGATTGCCCTGGCCCTATCGCGTACTTTGCGGCATCACATGCCCATCCTTATGTTCCATATAGACGACGGTGTAGCGACCCTCTGGCCTAAAGCTGTCGATCTGTGGCTGAGGAAGCTGCGCGGCCGTCCCGATTTGCTCCGGCGCGCCCTGCAAACGCTCCTCGACTACGAGGCGCAACTGCCCGACGACGAAGGACCCTTCCGGGCCACCTACCTCGTCGTCCGCAACACCCTGAGGGGAGCGCCCGAGCAATTACTCAATCGCGTCCTTAAGGACGGCGGACATCACAACGAGGCCCATCGACATCGAGAGGCGGAGCTGCAAACCGTGGTTCTCCTATGGCTAATTCCCTGGGAACAAGAGCGCCATGAGCGTCTGCTGCGTCTGGCTTTTCGACGCAACGATCGCGACCTAAGAAAAATAGACAAGTGGGGCGGAGATGTTTTCGCCTCTCTCCTCCTCTTTGAGCAGAGACTCGATATTGTCACAAGGGCATTCAGCACCCAACGCAACCTAGTCGATCTCCGTGCCTGCCAGCTCAAAGTAGCATTGCGTTTGTATCAGGAGGAGAACGGCGACCTGCCGGCCGATCTCGACGCCCTGGTGCCGCGCTATTTGAAGTCGCTCCCACGCGATCCGTTCGGCGGGCAGCCGTTTCACTATCGCCGTTCGCGCGGCGAGTGGATCGCCTGGCTAGGGAACTCTTCTCTACTGGGCCAGCCTCCCGGAACGGCTGAAGTCCCCCCAGGCGAAAAGGTGCCCTTGATGCCCCGCACCGACGGGCCGGTGGCGCCGCCGGCTCGTGCTGAGGCCATGCCGCATGAGCACAGGGATGCGCAAGACAGGGGCGTCTTGGAAGAGCAATGGCTGCCGCCGCCGGAGGGCGTTCCTTTCATGCCACATGTGGATGAACCGATGAGGCCGCCGCTGCCGGTTCCCCAGCCGGGAGGACCGCCGCCTCTGGTTATTTTGGCCACGCGGTTCGTTCCCCAAGGCCAAGGCATCCTCTGGTCGGTCGGCGAAGACGGCCACGATGACGGCGGCAAGGAGCAAAGCGTCTTTTTGAATCCGTCGTCCTTGGGTCAAGACCTTATTTATCTGGTGCCGCCCCCGCCCTAACGAGGCGCAGAGGAAGAGTAAGAACGGCCGGATAAAACTCTCTCCCTCAAGGAGGGAGGGTTAGAGTGGGGGGTTAGAACTCCTTGTCTGCATTGTACTTACCCCCCACCCCAGCCCTCCCCCACAAGGGGGGAGGGAGTTTTGGTTTTCCCTCCCCCCCTGTGGGGGAGGGAGTTTTGGTTTTCCCTCCCCCCCTGTGGGGGAGGGAGTTTTGGTTTTCCCTCCCCCCCTGTGG
>Ga0078972_1007734_pt1 | contig 23502 bp, 12 predicted proteins | sample YelNatPaOPGAMG01_FD_67568 | JGI IMG/M metagenome (GOLD analysis project Ga0078972, IMG submission 67568) | Hot spring thermophilic microbial communities from Obsidian Pool, Yellowstone National Park, USA - OP-RAMG-01 (SPADES assembly) (version 2) | ecosystem: Environmental > Aquatic > Thermal...
TGGCGGCGGGCCCACAGCAGGTGCCGGTCGCCTGAGGCCCGCGACGGGCGCCCGGCAGGCGTGGCCCGGGGACCCGCCACCGGCGGGCATCAGCACCGCGGAGTAGGAACTTACCCATGGCGGGACCGCTGGAAGGCATCAAAGTCGTCGAGCTCGGGGTCTGGGTGGCCGGCCCGGCCGCCGGGGCCGTCCTGGCCGACTGGGGCGCCGACGTCGTCAAGATCGAGCCACCGGCCGGCGACCCGGGTCGCATGTTCGGCCGGATGCTGGGCTGCGACCTCGGGGTAAACCCGCCTTTCGAGATGGACAACCGCTCCAAGCGCAGCATCGTGCTGGACCTGACCACCGAGGCGGGTCGCGGTACCGCCTTCGAGTTGCTCGACGACGCCGACGTTTTCGTGACGAATGTGCGTCCCGCTGCGCTGCAACGGCTGGGCCTGGACCACGAATCGGTGTCGGCCCGCAACGCCCGCCTGGTCTACGGCCTGATCACCGGCTACGGCGAAACCGGGCCCGATGCCGACCGTGCCGCCTACGACGTGGCCGCGTTCTGGTCCCGCGCGGGGCTGGCCCACCTGCTCACCCGGCCCGGCGACACGCCCCCGTTCCAGCGTGGCGGCATGGGCGACCATTCGGCCGGCATGACGCTGACCGCGGCCATCTGCGCGGCGCTGATCGCTCGTGAACGCACCGGGACCGGCCAGCTGGTGAGCACCTCGCTGTACCGCCAGGGTGCCTACACCGTGAGTTTCGACCTCAACACCTACCTGCTGACCGGTCAGCAGATCGCCATCGGCCAACGCGAATCGATGGGCAACCCGTGCATGAACAACTACGCAGCCGGCGACGGTCGCCGATTCTGGATCGTCGGGCTCGAGGCCGACCGGCACTGGCCCGCGCTGTGCCGTGCGGTGGGCCGGCCGGAATGGCTGAGCGATCCGCGCTTCGGCGACGCCCGTGCCCGCGCCCACAACGCGGTGGCGCTCATCGCCGAGCTCGACGGGATCTTCGCGACCCGACCGCTCGACGAATGGGCGGTGGCCTTCGCCGCCGAACCGGATTTCTTCTGGTCACCGGTCAACACGCTCGAGGACGTGATCGCCGACGAGCAGTTCCACGCCGCGGGCGGCATCGTCGACGTACCCGACGGCGGTGCCGGCGTGGCGATGGTGGCCACGCCGGCGGATTTCCATGGCACGCCGTGGGCGCCGCGTTCTGGCGCACCGGAACTCGGGCAGCACACCGACGAGATTCTCGCCGAACTCGAGGCGCGCCGCCGACCGTGACCCACCCGCCGGACCTTTACAAATTTCCGGCAAAGTGTCACGCTGTCCGGTGAGTCGCGGCCCAAGGCAGGCGCCGGAACGCCAGCCCCGCCCGGCGTGCGGCGGTGAGGAATGGATTGATGGTCACTCCAACGTTCGACGTCAGCGCGAGCCGCCGGGTCACCGCCGCCCGGGCGGCCCCCGGGGACGCCCCCTCGCTGCGCTATCGACTCGACGTCGTCGCGGCCGGCGTCGCCGACGTCGTGCAATCGGCCGGGGGCTGGCTCTACGACCGCGTGATGGCCGGTTGGGAGGTGACCGTGCGGCTACCGCACAGCTGCGATACCCGGGCGCTGCGGATCCTCGGGGTCCGGGTGTCGGATTGCCGGTCCTGGTGGTACGGGACGGAGATCGCCGATCAGAGCCTGGCCGTCAGCGCCGAGGCCTTCCGCGCCGACACCCGTGTCCGGGACAGGGTGCTCGAATCCCTGGACGGCCGGCTGACCGAGGTCGCGCTGTGGGGTGACGGCTGGCCACCGGGCGTGCACCGGGTGATGACCCGGGCCCAGCACGTGCTCAGCGCGGCGGCCCGGACCTTCAAGGGCCATGCCCTGGTTGCCGCCGGGATCGGTTGCCGCACTGTGAGTCCCACCGAGTCGCTGCTGTGCGACGTGTGGTCGCCGGTCGAGCCACAGCTGGTCCGGCTCGACCGATGAAGAAGTATTACGGCCACACGCTGCTCTACCTGCACGAGACCATCTCGCTGGGCTCCGCGCGCAGCGATCACTTCACCGAGATGTTCACCGGTACCTATCGGCCGATGATGGACGAGCTGGGCGCCCGGCTGTTCGCGATCTGGGAAACCACGCCCTACAACGGCCACTGGCCGCAGGCGACGATCATCTGGGAGATCGACGGGTTCGCCGACTACGCCAGGATCGGGGCCGGCCAGGCGCGCGGCGGCAGCCACGAGGCCGCGGCGGGCAAGTGGTCGGCGTTCCTGGCCGGCGCGGGCGCCTCCGGCGAGGGCCGGATCATGTACCCGGGGCCCAGCAACAAGACGCTGGCCCAGCTGCGCGACGCCAATTTCACCGCGCCGCTGGTGATTCAGGAGATCATGCAGACCAAGCCCGGCCGGCAGGACGACTACATCCGCGAGCTGGAGCGGCTCTACGTGCCGTGGTCGGAGCGCACCGGCAAGCGCTGGCTGGGCTCCTTCACCACCACCTTCCGCTACAACGAGGTCATCCACTACTGGGCGCTGGACGGCGGCTGGGAGTGCTTCGCCAACCACTACCCCTCCTGGAAGGAGAGCCCACCCGCCGAGATCGTCACCTGGATGAGCGTGGCGCCCGCGCTGCGCGACGGCTGGGAAGACTCGATCCTGCAGGCCCTCCCGCCCTCGCCGCTGCAGTGATGAATCAGTCCGCCTTCGCCTACGACCCGTTCGACGCCGAGGTGATGGCAAACCCGTTGCCCTACTACCGGATCCTGCGCGATGAGTATCCGGTGTACTACATGCCGCAGTGGGACACCTACGCCCTGTCCCGCTTCGAGGACATCTGGCGGGTGCTGGAGATCAACGACGGGACGTTGGTCGCCTCGGAAGGCACGCTGCCCCCGGCGTCGGTCCTGGCCAAGCACAACACCGGGCCGGTCGCGGATCCACCGTTGCACCCGTTGCCGTTTCACGCGGTGTTCGACGCCGAACTGTACGGCCAGATCCGTCGCGCGCACTCGCAGCCGTTGCGCCCCAGGGCCGTCGCCGGGCTGGAGGCCAGGATCCGCGAACTGGCCAACGAACGGCTCGACCTGCTGCTGCCGCAAGGGTCGTTCGACCTCACCCAGGACTACGGCGGCATCGTCGTGGCTTCCGTCGTCTGCGAACTGCTCGGCATTCCGACGGATCTCGCGCCACAGGTGCTGGCGGCGGTCAACGCCGGAAGTCTCGCCGAGCCCGGCGTCGGCGTGGACACCGCCGAGGCGCGGCCCAACTACATGCAGTTCCTGGTGCCGGCCGTGCAGCGCCGCCGTGCAGACCGGTCCGGCGGACCGCTCGGCGTCGTGGACGGCCTGCTGGGCTACCGCCTGCCCGACGGCAGCGCCCTGTCCGACGTCGAAGTCGCGACCCAGATGCTGTGCATCTTCATCGGCGGAACGGAAACGGTGCCCAAGATCGTCGCGCACGGGCTGTGGGAGCTCAGCCGGCGGCCCGACCAACTGGCGGCGGTGCGCGCCGATCCCGCGACCAATGTGGGACTCGCGCGCGAGGAGATGGTCCGGTTCTGTGCACCGGCGCAGTGGTTCGCCCGCACCGCACGCAAACCCCTGCGCCTGCACGGGCAGACCATCGAACCCGGCCAGCGCGTCATCACCCTGCTGGCGTCGGCCAACCGCGACGAGCGGGAGTATCCCGACCCCGACGAATTCGTCTGGAACCGGCCCATCGGCCGCTCCCTGGCCTTCGGCCGCGGCCAGCACTTCTGCATCGGCTACCATCTGGCCCGGCTGGAAGTCGCTGTGCTGCTGGCCGAATGGCTGCGCCGGGTGCCCGACTACGCGATCCGGAGTGAGGCCGCCGCCCGGCTGCCGTCGAGCTTCCAATGGGGATGGAACAAGATCCCGGTGGAGGTCTGACATGTGGTCCTACCGGATCGTCGCCCCTTATGTCTTCGAGCGGACATCGATCCCCGACAAGACACCCGAGGACCTGACCGAAGGGCAGGTGCTGCTGCGGTTTCTGGCGGCCGGCGTGTGCGGCAGCGACCTCCCGGCGTTTCGCGGGGTGCGTGGTCGGCTTCCCGGAGACGACGGCCCGAGCGCGGCGGAAAAGGACGGATTCCCGATCCACGAAGTGGTCGGCGAGGTGATCGCCAGCCGCCACCCCGATCACCGCTGCGGCGATCTCGTGGTGGGCTGGGCCTCCGGTTTCGATGGCATGATGGAGCGCGTCATCAGCGACGGCGACGGGCTGGCACCCTACGATCCGGCGCTGACCCCGGCCGAGGCGGTCGGCCTGCAACCGCTGGCCTGCGTGCTCTATGCCTGCGAGCAACTGCCGGACCTGGCCGGCCGTCACGTAGCGATCGTCGGCCAGGGCTCGATCGGGCTGCTGTTCTCCTACGTCGCCAAGGCGGCCGGCGCCCGGCGCGTCACCGGGGTCGACCCGGTCGACCGCGCAAGCATCGCAACCGAATTCGGGGTCGACGAGGCGGTGCGCGCCACCAGCGACCGGTGGGCCGGCAGGCTGGCGGCCGGTGACCGCGCCGACGTGGTCATCGAGGCCGTCGGTCACCAGGTGGCCACCCTGAACCACGCCATCGCCGCCGCCGCCCCCGGTGGCACGGTGTTCTATTTCGGCGTGGCCGACGACGACGCCTACCCGATCAGCATGCGCACCATGCTGCGCAACAACCTGACGCTGAAATCCGGTGTGACGCACGACCGGCGCAGGATGCTCGAACTCGCCGGCAAGTTCGCCGCCGAGCATCCCGGCCTGCTACGTACCTATCTGACGCACACTTTCGGCGTCGACGACGTCCAGGGCGCGTTCGACCTGGCCTGTCGGCCCGACCCGCAGCGCATCAAGATCGCGATCGCGGAATGACCATGCCGGAAAGCAACCTGCAACGGGCGCTGGGCCGGGGCACTCCGATCTGGGGCGGCTGGCTCACCGGCCCGACGCTGCTCGGGCCGCAGGAATTCGCCCGCGCCGGTTACGACTACGTGGGCTTCGACGCCCAACACGGCTACCTCGACGACGCCGGCATCGCCCGCGCGCTGCGCCGCATCGAGCAGGTACCGATCGGCACCGTGGTGCGGTTGCCCGACGCCGGCGCGGCGCCGATCGGGCGGGTGCTGGACGCCGGGGCCGACGCCGTCGTCATCGCGATGATCGAGTCGGCCGACCAGGCCGCCGCGGCGGTAGCCGCCACGCGCTACCCACCGGCGGGTGTCCGCAGCTTCGGGCCGCTGCGCGCCGGCCTGGGCCACGACCCCAGGGCCCACGAGTCCCGGGTGAGCGTGTTCGCGATGATCGAGACGGCCGCGGCCCTGTCCGGTCTCGAACGGATCTGCGCCGTCGACGGGCTGACCGGAATCTATGTCGGCCCGGCGGATCTGGCGATCTCGCTGGGCTGCGATCCGGTCGGGGCGACCAGGAATCCGGAAGTGCTGGACGCGATCGTCCGGGCTCACCGGGCGGCTGCGGGCGCGGGCCTGGTCGCCGGCATCCACGCCGGAGACGGCAAGACCGGCCACGCCATGGCGCGGCTCGGATTCCAGATGATCACGCTGGCCGCCGAATCGCTGGCGCTGCGGCGTGGGGCGGCGGAACATCTCCGGGAGGCGACGGGCCAGTGACCGATGACCACAGCGCGATCCGTGACCTGATCGCCGACTACGCGCTCGCCCTCGATACCGGCAATGCCGACGAGTGCGCGGACCTGTTCGCCCCCGACGGCGAATTCTTGGTCTACGGTAGGTGTCTCGCCGGCCGCGACGCGGTCGCCGCCATGTTCCGGGACGCCCCGCGCGGGCTGCACCTGACCGGAGTCTCACGGATCGACGTTCGTGGCGACACCGCAACGGCCCGGACGCAGGTGCTGTTCGTCCGGGCGGGCGACCTGAACCTGCGGCCCGCGCTGTACGACGACGAGCTGATCCGCGTCGACGGGCGCTGGCGTTTCCGGCGGCGGCGTTGCCAATTCGTCACCACCCACGGCCTGGCAGACAGCCCCGAGGTCACGCCGACATGAACCGGCGGGTGGCACTGGTGACCGGCGCCGCCGGCGGGCAGGGCTGGGCCATCGCGAAACGCCTGCGCGCCGAGGGCTTTTCGGTGGCCGCCTGCGACCGGCGTACCGACGAGCTCGCCGCTGCGGTCGGCGAACTGGGCGACGACGCGGTGATCGCGGCCGAACTCGACGTCACCTCACCGCAACAGTGGCGGGCCGCCGTCGACCGGGTCGTCGATCGCTTCGGTGCGCTGAGCGCGCTGGTCAACAACGCCGGCGTGCTGCACCGCGCCTCGATCGGCGACGAGACGGCCGAGGGCTTCGAAAACGCCTGGCGCGTCAATTGTCTGGGGGCGTTCCTCGGCATGCAGGCCACCCTGGCGGCGCTGCGTGAGGCGCAGCGCGCCTCCATCGTGAACATCTGCAGCACGGGCGCGATCCGGCCGTTCCCGCAACACAGCGCATACGGCTCGTCCAAGTGGGCGCTGCGCGGCCTGACCCAGACCGCCGCGGCCGAACTCGGCCCGTCCGGCATCCGGGTCAACGCCGTCTTCCCCGGACCGATCTCGACACCGATGCTCGACGATGCCACTCAGACCCGGCTGGCCGCCACGGCGATGTTCGGGAGACTGGGCCGTCCCGCCGAAATCGCCGACGCCGTCGCATTTCTCGTGTCCGACCAGGCGTCGTTCATCACCGGCTCGGAACTCGTCGTCGACGGTGGCCAATGTCTGCAGATCCGATGAGCAAGGACCTGTCGATCGGCATCATCGGTGCCGGGCCGGGCGGGCTGGCGCTGGGAATCCTGCTGTCGCGGGCCGGTTTCGGGGACTTCACGATCTTCGACCGCGAAGACGACGTCGGCGGCACCTGGCGGATCAACACCTATCCGGGGCTGGCGTGCGACGTCAAGTCGCACCTGTACTCCTACTCGTTCGACCTGAACCCCAACTGGTCGCGGCTGTGGTCCGGCCAGCCCGAGATCCTGGCCTACTTCCAGCGGTGCGCCGACAAGTACGGGTTGCGGTCCCACCTGAAGCTGCGCACCGAAATCCTTTCCGCGCGTTGGGACGCCGGCACCCGACGGTGGTGCCTTACCGCCACAGGCGGCGAACGGCACCACTTCGACATCGTGGTGTCCGCGGTGGGCCTGTTCACCCGGCCGCTCTACCCCGCCCTCATCGAAGAGGAGCCGTTCACCGGAACGCTGATGCATTCGTCGCGGTGGGACCACTCGGTGCCCTTGCATGGTGCGCGAGTTGCCGTGCTGGGCACCGGATCGACGGCCGCGCAGCTGGTGCCGGAACTGGCCGATGTTGCCGCCCGGGTGTACTCGGTGCAACGCTCACCGACCTGGATCCTGCCCAAGCCGGACCGGCATTACTCGGCGCGGGAACGCTGGGTCTTCGCCCATGTCCCGTTCGCCAAGAGGCTGTACCGCGCGCGGCTGTGGCTGCGCAGCGAGGCGAACATCTCGGTCATCGAGCACGGCAGCGACAAGACGCAAGAATTCACCGCGGTCGCCCTGCGGCTGCTCGAGCAGGCGGTCGGCGATGAGGAATTGCGCCGCAAACTGACCCCCGACCACCCGATGGGCTGCAAGCGGCTGGTGTTCTCCTCGGACTATCTGCCCGCGCTGAGCCGGCCCAACGTCGAGGTGCTGGCCAGCCCGGCGCGTTGCCTGCGCTCGCGGTCCCTGGTCACCGAGGACGGCACCGAACGCGAGGTCGACGTGGTCGTGTGCGGCACCGGTTACGCCGCCGCCGACTACCTGGGGGAACTGGACGTCGTCGGGGAAGACGGGACGACGCTGCGCGAGGCCTGGCGTGACGGCCCGCAGGCGTATCTCGGCATGGCCGTGCCGGGCTTCCCGAACTTCTTCATGCTCTACGGGCCGAACACCAACGTCGGCTCCAACAGCGTGATCTTCATGCTGGAAGCCCAGGCGCGCTACATCGTGAAGGCGCTGAAATACCTGCGGCGCAAGGGCGGGGCCTACATCGCGGTGCGGCCGTCCGCACTGGCCGAGTTCGTGACCAAGGTCGACCGCTGGATGGTCGGCACCGTCTGGACCACCCGGTGCAGCAACTACTTCCGCGCCCCCAACGGGCGTGTGGTCACCCAGTGGCCGCGCAGCGCGCGTAGCTTCTGGGGAATGACCCGCAGGTTCAAACCCGCCGACTTCAGCTTCGACGCCCCGGTCAGGGCCGCCGACGCTGAAGCCGACACGTGCACGACGTCGGACGGCGGCAGCCGATGACGGAACTGGACGGCGCCGAACGCCTCGACCCCGCCCTGCGTGCGATCGCGACCACGCGTACCGACTTTTCCCCCGCCGCAATCGAACTCATACGGGAACCGTTCAACCAGCGGCGCCGTCTGGCGGCCGGACTGACGGACGCGCGGGACGTCCGGGTCGTCGACGACGAGGCTCCGGCGGAACCCGGGCCGGTTCCGGTCCGGATCTACCGCGGCGGCCCGGCGCCGGCGCCGGCGGTGGTCTACTGCCACGCGGGCGGCTTCGCGCTGGGCAATCTGGACACCGACCACCGCCAATGCCTGGAGCTCGCGCGTCGCGGCGGCTGCACGGTGGTGTCGGTGGACTACCGGCTGGCCCCGGAACACCCCTATCCGGCCGCGCTCGACGACGCCAGTGCCGTGCTGCGCTGGGTCGCGCGCGACGCGTTCGAACTCGGCGTCGACCCGGCGCGTCTGGCGGTCGCCGGCAGCAGCGCGGGGGCCACCCTGGCCGCGTGCCTGGCGCACGGCGCCGCCGACGGGTCGCTGCCGCCGGTCGTGTTCCAGCTGCTGCACCAGCCCGTGCTGGACGACCGGCCGACGGCCTCCAAAGCCGAGTTCGCCACCAGCCCGGCCTTCGACAGCGAGGCCGCCGACCTGATGTGGCGCCACTACCTGGGGCCGGCGGATGCATCGGCGGCCGCCGTGCCCGCCCGCCGCAGCGAATTCACCGGCCTGCCAACGGCTTTGATCACCTGCGCCGAGATCGATCCCTTCCGCGACGAAGCCGTCGACTACGCGCTGGCGCTGCTGCGCGCCGGAGTCTCGGCCGAACTGCACGTGTTCCCGCGCACCTGCCACGGGTTCGACTCGCTGCTGCCCGACTGGGCGGTCTCCGAGCGGTTGTTCGCCCTGCAGGGCCATGCCTTGTCCGGCGCGTTCTCGTAGGGCCCGGGCCGGCTTCGCAACACCTCATGATCCGTTGACCGTGGGTTCGAGCCTCATCCTGACCGGACGACCGAACTGGTCCGCCCGGCCTGACTTGGCTCACGAGTGGGGTTCGCGGTATTCGCAGCGGGTTGACGGTCGGGTTGTCCGGTTTGGCGATTGATGGCGGTCACGCCCCGGCGTGGATTGGGCATCCGAGACTTGTCGTACCCGGCTGTAATGATGGGGTTATGTCTTCGACCATGTCCTTGATCGCGTCGTCCGACTCGGCGACGCCGCTTCCCAAGCAGCGCCTGGAGGTGTTGTTTGAGGAGTTGGCGGAGTTGGCCGGTCAGCGCAACGCCATTGATGGGCGCATCGTTCAGATCGTCGCCGAAATCGAGCGCGACGAGTTGTGCGGGATGACCGGGGCCCGCTCGGTGGCGGCGTTGGTGGCCTGGAAGCTGGGCGTGTCCTCGGCTAACGCCCACACCATCGCAACGGTGGCGCGCCGGCTGGAGGCCTTTCCGCGCTGCGCCCAAGGCCTGCGCGAGGGGCAACTGTCCCTGGATCAGGTCGGGGTCATCGCCGGGCGCGCCGGGGAGGGCTCGGATGCCCATTACGCGCAGTTGGCGGCGGTGGCCACGGTCAGCCAGCTGCGCACCGCGGTCAACCTCGAACCGCGACCCGACCCCGAGTCCCCGCCGCCGCAGCCCTCGATCACCAAAACCGCCACCGAGCAGTTCACCTGTTGGCGGATCCGACTTGCCCACCCCGAGGCGGCGAAATTCGAGGCGGCGCTGGGGGCGCATCGCGAGGCGCTGATCACCGAGTACAAACATGACCGCAGCAAGGGCCAGGGCTCATCCGAGAGCGCGCCGCCGATGCCGGGCACCCTCGAGGCGTTCCTGCGCCTGGTCGAGACCGGCTGGGACGTTGAGGCCACCCGGCGCCCGCACGGGCAACACACCACGGTGGTGGTCCACGTCGATGTCGAAAGGCGCACCGCCGCGCTGCATCTGGGACCGGCACTGACCGACGCCCAACGCCACTACCTAAGCTGTGATGCCACCTGCGAAGTGTGGTTCGAACGCGACGGCCAGCCCCTCGGCGCCGGGCGCACCACCCGCACGATCAGCCGGCGGCTGCGCCGCGCCCTCGAGCACCGCCACCCGACCTGCGCAGTACCTGGCTGTGGGGCCACCCGCGGCCTGCACGCCCACCACATTCGGCACTGGGAAGACGGCGGCCCCACCGAACTGGACAACCTGGTGCTGGTCTGTCCTTACCACCACCGGCTACACCACCAGGGCGGCATCACCATCACCGGACCCGCGGTCGATCTGACCGTCACCGACAGCGACGGGCGACCACTGAGCCCAGGATCGCTGGCACATACGCCCACGATGGCCCCACCCGCCGTCGCGCCCTACCCCGGGCCCACCGGCGAACGGGCGAACTGGTGGTGGTATGACCCCTTCGAGCCCCAACCACCACCTACACCGAACTAGGCCGGTTCCCGGCATCGTATCGACGCTGAAACGGGTTGGGGCATAAAGAATTTAGGTTGCGCTACCAGCTGCTATCGGATCTTGTCAGTCAAGGCCGACAACCAGGCCCGCAGCACCACCCCCGCTGACGTGCGCACTAATTCGAGCCAAGTCGGGCTGCGGTGCGACAACGGACCCGAATTGTGACCGCGCTCGATGAATTTCCCCAGGTCGCTTGCTCGGCTTGCTGCGTTTTCGAGCCGCGGCCGTTACGGGCGTAGCTCCTCAAAGCGGGTGAGTGCTGCGTCGAGGTCGTCCTCGTCGTACACCTCCACCCGCGGTTCGTCGCAAGCAAACAAAAGGATGCGGCACCATTGCAATTCGTTCCCGTCCGCATCGGTGCCCTCGATGACGAACGTGACGACGTCCCCGTGGGTGTCGATGGCATGCACGGCCCGCACCCGGTAGCGGGCGTCGGGCACGAGCGCCCACAGCTCCTCGGCCCCACGGCGAAAGTCTTCCCCGGAAGCGAACGGGATCCGTCGATGATCTGCATACACGAGTCGCCCCAACATCGGGCCAGGCTCGTGACGGTTGAGCTCAGCGATCGTGTCCATGCCGAGCCGCCACACGCCGGCGTATGGTGTCGCTTCGTCGGCGAGGTAGCGGGCGTCGAGTTCGGCGAAGGCGGCGTCGATGTCGTCGAGGTCGAACCCAACGAGACCGACGATCCGCTCGTCGGCATCTATCTCGACGAGGCCGAGCAACTCTGTGAGATAAGCCTCGGGCCCCTTCTCCCGGTCCGAAAAGGACATGCGTGCGCGCACGAGGAACACGCGTTCCCCCCGGGTCGCCAGCACCGTCGATGCCATGCTCGTCAGCCCCAGATCGGCGAGTGTCCGCAAGTCCGTGATCTCATCGTCTCGACCATGTCGGACTCCCGCACCCACCAGCCGTCGGCGATCGTCCAGGGAGAAGTTGTCGTCGAAGGACTGCGCGATGGCGCCCCAGTCGCCCGCCGCGAGGTGTGCCGAAAAGCGCTCGCACACTTTGGTGGCCGTGTTCCCCTGCCCCGACGCATCCGCGGACAGTTCCTCGAATCTCGCGAGCGCGGTGTCCAGGTCAGCCTCGTCGAATATCTCGCAGTGGTTGCCTAAGTCGCCTTCTACCGTCAGAAGCGTGATCTGTCGCCACTCGGCGTCAAAATCGTCATGCGAGGTCCCGCGCGACGCGTGGGTAACGACCGCCCCAAGTGCGCTCAGCCGATGTACGGATTCGACGTACACCCGAAGGTCCGGGGTGAGCTCCCACGAGGCGTGAACGTATGCGGTCAGCCCCTCCGCGTCCAGCGTGGCGCGCAGTCGGTGGTCGATCGTCACACAGTCCGGCGTCGTGGGCAACGCCTCGTGCCGGTTGGTTGCGGCTCGCGCGAATACTGACCACGTACGTGCGTAGGCGGCGGCTTCACCGGCGAGGTAGCGCGCGTCGAGCTCGGCGATGGCGGTGTCGAGGGCGTCGGGGTCGAACGAGACGAACGCGGCTATGCGGCCCGCGGCGTTGATCTCGCCCACGCCGAGCCTCTCCGCGAGAAATGGGTCGGCCGTTTGGTCGGGGTCGGAGAAGCTGACCCGCTGGAGGACCAATCGCTCGCCTCGCGTCGCGATGCTGATGGCCGTCACACGCGCGATCGCGAGGGCGGCGAAAGCCTGCATGTTGGCAACCTGCGCGTCTCGACCGTGTCGGAACCCGGCGCTCACCACCCTTCGGCGATCGTCACTGCAAAAGTCCTGGGCCAGGATTTCCGCCACGGCGTCCCAATCGCGTGCTGCGTAATGCGCCAAATAGCGCTCACACACTCGGCTTGCAGCGTTGTCAAGCCGTGCCGACCGGCTCAGCTCTTCGAACCGCGCGAGCGCGGCGCGTGCATCCGCGTCATCGAAGACTTCGCACCGGTCGATCAGGTCGCCGTCGACCGTCAACACGGCGACGCCCCGCCATTCGGCATCAAAACCCTCTCGCGTCTCATGCGCCGCGTAGGTGATGACCGCTCCGCGGCTTTCCAGTCGATGCACTTGCTCGACATAGACATTGATGTCTTGGTCGCTGGTCCACCCGGCGCCGAAGTACGCGGTCAGGTCGCCCGGCCCGAACGCTGTCTCTCGCCGGTGGTCGCCGTACACGCAGTCGGGCTTGGTCAGCGGGGGCTCGCGTCGATTGAGCGCGGCGTAACTCCCCGCAATGACCGACCACGTGCGTGCGTGGACGGCGGCTTCGCCGGCGAGATAGCGAGCGTCGAGCTCGGCGAGAGCGGCGTCGACGTCGTCGGGGTCGTATGCGACGCGTGCCAGGATCCTTTCGTCGGCGCGAGTTTCGACGACAATGAGCATCTCGATACGGAAACCCCCAGATTGTTGGTGGTCTTCGCTCGAGATACAGGACCGGCACAGGACGAGGCGTTCCCCTCGAGTGGCGAGGACGGTCGCCGTACTCGTCTTCGCCCCAATGTCAGCGAAGGCCTGCATGTTCGCGATTTCAACATCGCGTCCGCGCCGGATTTCGGCGTTAACGACCCGTCGATGGTCGTCGACAGAAGTATCCGGGGTGAGTAGCTCCGCCATGGCGGCCCAGTCGCGCGCGGCGAAGTACGTCCGGAAGCGGTCGTACGCGTGGCTTGCCGCGTTTTCCGGCCGCGGCGCCCGCCGGCTGAGCTGATCGAACTGCGCGAGCGCGGCGTCGAGGTCTGCCTCGTCGAATACCTCGCTGCGGTCGACCATTTCGCCGTCGACCGTCATCAAGTTGACTCCCCGCCATTCGGCTTGGAAGCCCTCGTGCGAGGCTCCATATCCCGCCCAGGTGAAGACCGCACCGAGGTTGTTGAGACGATGCGCCGTCTCGATGTAGAGGTTGAGGGTTTGGTCGAGGTCCCAACCGGCACGCAGGTAGTCGACCCCCTGGCCGGGCGCAAACGACGCCACGCGGCGGTGGTCGAAACTCACGGCATCCGGTGTCGTCGCTGCGACTTCGCGCCGATTATGGGCGGCGATGGCGTTGGTGATCACTGACCAGGCGTTCGCATAGGCTGCCGCTTCGCCGGCCAGGTAGCGGGCATCGAGTTCGGCGAAGGCGGACTCGAAGTCGTCGAGCTCGAACACGACGATCGCGGTTGCCCGGTGATTGGTGTTGACCTCGACGACGGCAAGCGCTACAGCCTGAAACGACTCGGGCAGCGCCTCTTGGCTGGCGAAGGTGAAACGGAAGAGAACGAGGCGCTCTCCGCGGGTCGCAAGCACGGTCGACCCCACATCAGTCGTCCAGACTTCGGCAGTGGCCCGCCAGTTATCCATCTCGACATCTCGACCGCGTCGAATCCCGGCGTTTACGGTCCTACGGCGATCATCGGAAGAAACGTCGTCGGCGAGTAGCTCTGCCATGGCGTCCCAGTCACGGACTGCGAAATCACTCAGGAATTGCTCGACCATCCGGCTTGCCGCGTTTTCCAGCCGCCGCGCCTCTGGGCGCAGATCCTCGAAGCGGGCAAGGGCGGCGTCGACATCTTCCTCTTCGTAGATTTCCAGCCGCGTCCATTCCCGACCGACGGAGAGGAGAGACACACGCGGCCACTGCAATTCGTTCCCATGGACATCGGTGCCCTCGATGACGACCTTGAAAACGCTGGCGTGCGCGTCGAGCGCATATACCTCGGTCATCCGATACCGGGCCTCGGGCACGAGCTCCCACAATTCCTCGACCGCCCGACCGAAGTCCCCCGACCTGAACCCGATATGCCGGTAATCGGTAAACATGAGCTCTGCAATCCGTGGTCCGGGTTGGTGACGGTTGAGTTCGCCAAGGGTTTCCATGCCGATCTGCCAAACGCGTGCGTAGGGTTCCGCCTCGCCTGCCAAGTACCGCGCGTCGAGTTCCTCGTAAGCATCGTCCAACCTATCGAGGTCGAACGCGACGAGCGCCGTGATGCGCTCGTCGGCACCGAGCTCGATCAGCTGTAGGTAGTCGACGTGGAAAGCCGGAGGTTCCTCATCGCTGCGCGAGTACCGGGCGAGAGTCAGCGCCAGACGCCCCCCTCGGGTAGCGACGGTGTGCGACGTCGCCTGGGTGACTCCCACGTCGACGACCGTCCGCAGGTTTTCGATCACAGTGTCGCGGCCATGCTGAATCCCGTTGCCTACTAAGGCACGGCGATCGTCGCTGTAATGGTCCTCGGACAGCATCTCGCTTATCGCGGCCCAGTCATGGGCGGCGTAGTGCGCCTGCAGCCGCTCATACATCCGGCTTGCTGCGTTCTCCAGCCGCGGCACCGGCCGGCTTAGCTGCTCGAACCTTGCGAGCGCGGTTACAATGTCGGCCTCCTCGAATAGCTCACAGCGGCTAGTCATCCGGCCTTCGAAAGCCAGTACATGGACGGATCGCCATTCGGCGCCGAAGCCTTCTCGTGAGACGCCCTTCGTCACGGAAGTAAGAAAGGCTGCGCCGTCGCTCAGACCGTGCACGGCCTCGACATAGATTTTGACTTCTTGCTCGAGGTTCCAGGCGGCGCGTATGTATGCCGTCATCTCGCCAGGGGCGAACGATGTCCCTTGGCGGTGGTCCACATTCACCCAGTTATGCGTCGTCGACGGATGTTCCCGCCGGTTGAGCGCCGCGAAGCTGTCGGTGACCGCTGACCACGTGGTCGCGTGGGGGCTAGCCTCGCCGGCGAGGTAGCGAGCATCGAGCTCGGCGATGGCGGCTTCCAAGTCGTCGAGATCGAACGAGACAAGCGCGACGATTTGCGCGTCCATGCTGATCTCGATGATAGAAAGTCCCGAAACTTGGAACGCCGCAGGCGCCTGTCTTTGACCCACAAAGACGAAACGGAGGAGGGCAAGGCGCTCTCCGCGGGTAGCGACGACGGTCCACCTCACGTCGGTGGCCAGGATGTCGGCGTTGCCACGCCAATTCGCTATCTCGACATCGCGGCCGCGCCGAATCCCTGCGTTCACGACCCGACGGCGATCGTCTGAGGCCATATCGTCGAGGAGTAGCTCCGCCATGGCATCCCAGTTGCCGACCGCGTAATGCGCCAGGAATTGCTCGGCCGTTCGAGTTGCCGCGTTTTCCAGGCGCCGCGCCGTCCGGTGCAGTTCTTCGAGGTGGGCGAGCGCGGCTTCGAGGTCTGCCTCGTCGAAGACTTCCAAGCGGTCGATCAAGTCGCCTTCGATCGTGAGGACGTTGATCCCTCGCCACTCGGCTTCGAAGCCCTCTCGTGAGCTTTCCGTCGTCACAGAGGTGACGACGGCGCCGCGGTCGTTCAGCCGATGCACCGCCTCGATGGAGTTGCTCAGGTCAGAAGTGGTGTTCCAGTTGGCAAGTAACGCGGACACATCACCGGGCGCAAACGATATCCCTCGCCGGTGGTCGATGTTCACCCAATCTGATGTCGTCGCTGGATGCTCACGCCGATTGAGCGCGGCGTAGGACTCGGTGATCACCGACCAGGTGTGCGCGTGGGCGCCGGCTTCGCCGGCGAGGTAACGCGCGTCGAGTTCCGCTATGGCGGTGTCAAACTCGTCGAGGTCGAACGCGACGTGGCCCGCCAACCGCTCCTCGGCGTCGCTCTCGACGACGCTGAGAAATTCGATGCGGAATGCCCCCGACTGCTCGCCTTGTCCGAGGATAGCCGAACGACAAAGCGCCAGGCGCCCGCCGCGTGTCGCAATGACCGTCGACGTAATGGTCTCTCCGCCGATCTCCACGACGGCGTGACTGTTGGCGATTTGTATATCCCGGCCGCGTCGGATGCCGGCGTTCACCATGTATCGACGATCGTCGTCGACCATGTTGTGCGCGATGGCGTTTGCCATAGCGTCCCAGTCACGGGCCGCGAAGCACGCTTGCACACGCTCGTAAGCTTGGCTCGCGGCGTTTTCCAGACGCAGTGCCGGGCGACTCAGTTGGTCGAATCTCGCGATCGCGCTGTCGACGTCTGCCTCATCGAAGACTTCGCACCGGTTGATCTTGTCGCCCTCGAACGTGAGAAGGACGACATCCAGCCATTCGGCGTCGAAGCCCTCGCGTGAGGTCGCGAATACCACATGGGTGATGACCGCTCCGAGGTCGCTCAACCGATGCACAGCCTCGATGCAGATGGTGGCTTGCGGTACGAGGTCCCACACGGCACGAAGCGATGCGCCCAGAACACCTTCCTCGATCGCTACGACCGGTCGATGGTCGATGTTGACACAGTCCCGCGTGGTCGGTGGCAGTTCGTGACGGTTGAGCGCGTCGTAGGACCGCGTGATGGCCGACCACGTCCGCGCGTGTGCCTCCGCTTCGCCGGCGAGGTAGCGGGCGTCGAGCTCCGTGATGGCGGCGTCGAAATCGTCGAGGCCAAACGAGACGAGCGCGACCATTTGCTGGTCGGCGTTGATCTCGACGATGCCGAGCACCTCTGTGAGGAACGCCTCGGGTCCTTGATCGCGGAACGAGAGGCCGGCACGCATCAGGACGAGGCGCTCCCCGCGGGTTGCCATGACGGTAGACGTGAAGTTCGCCACCCACAGGTCGGCGATCGCCCGCATGTCCGCGATCTGGGCGTCTCGACCGTGTCGGACTCCGGCGCCCACGACCCCACGGCGATCGTCACTGGAGAAGTTGTCGGCCAGTATCTCCGTCATCCCGTCCCAGTCGTGCCTGGCAAATTGGGCTAAGAAGCGCTCGGCCACTTGGCTCGCCGTGTTTTCCAGCCGTGATGCTGGCCGGCTCAGCTGGTCGAATCTCGCGAGCGCGGCGTTTAGGTCTGTCTCGTCGAAGAGTTCGGCGCGGCTGATCAGCTCGCCCGTGACCGTAAAAAGGGCGACAAGCCGCCACTCGGCGTCAAAGCCCTCTTGCGACGTCCCGCTTGCCGTATGGGTGATCACCGCGCCGAGGTTGTTCAGCCGATGCACGGCCTCGATCGAGCGGCTGATGTTTGGCGCGACGTCCCACGTGGCGCGGACACTCGCGGCCATGTCGCCAGGCGGAACTGTTGTCGCCCTTCGGTGATCGAGGCTGATCCGGTCATGCGTCGCAGAGAGTTCGTGACGATTGAGCGCGGCATAGGCCTCCTTGATTACCGACCACGTGTGCGCGTGGGCTGCCGCTTCGCCGGCGAGGTAACGCGCGTCGAGCTCTGCGAGGGCGGCGTCGATGTCTTCGAGGTCGAACGTGATGACCTTCGCGATCCGGTCAGCGGTATCGATCTCAACGACATTAAGGGCATCGTTTTGAATCGCCTCGGGATCCGAGCCGGATGCGCGAACACGTGCGAGGACGAGACGCTCCCCGCGGATCGCCACGGCGCTCACCATCGAGATCGTGAAGCCGACGTCGGCGGCCGCCTGCAAGTCTCGGATCACGTCATCTCGGCTGTGTTGAGTCTCGGCACTCACGACGCGTCGGTGATCGATACCGACATAATCATCGGCCACGGAGCCAGCCATGGCGTCCCAATCGCGAGCCGCGAAGCGCGACCAGACGTGCTCGAATACAAGGGCCGCTGCGTTTTCCGGCCGCCGCGCGATCGGGGGCTCGTCCTGCAAGCGGGCGTGCGCGGCATCGAGTTCGGCGATCGCGGCGTCGAGGTCTTCGATGTCGAACCACAACTCCAGCGTGATTCGACCGTCCTCGCCGACGCCGTGTAGCTGCAACGCCTCGGTCCGCGGTGCCCCGAGGCTCACGTCTGGGGTGCCGACCTCCACTCGGGTGAGAGCCAATCGCTCGCCTCGCACAGCGACAGCCACACGACGGTGCACAACCGTTTCCCCCACCTCGAGAATTCGTCGCACCTCGCGTTGCCATTGCCCAGATCGAAGATCGGCACTGCCGACACCGACAATCTTGCAGCGACTTTCGAACACGAGATCGGTCGCGAGATGTCGCTGGAACTCGTCCCAGGCCCGCCGACGGATGGCCGCATCTCCGCTGGCAAGCACTCGTAGGCACGCATTGTCCAACTCGACGTGCGGCGGCTCGGTTTCAGCGGCTAGGGGAGGAGCCGATGGTTCGGCGCCGAGAGCCTGACCCGCCCTCTCCTTAAGCGCCGCAGCCCCTTTCCGTTCATACAACCCGATTGCCCGCTCGGCGGCGGCCCGCGCACCCGCCGCATCGCCGGCGCGGCCCAAGACCGTCGCCAGCGCCAGGCAGGCGTCGCCGTGATCGACCAGCAAGTCGGTACGCTCGGCCAGGGCGACGGCAGCTTCTGCAACCCGCCTGGCCCCCTCGTGATCCAGGCCGCGCGAAAGTAGATGCGCCCGAAGCGCGCGCCAGGCGATCGACGGCTTGAGCGCGTGCCCGGCGAGACGCACACTTTCCGAACACAATTCGTCGGCCTCGGCATCTCGGCCCAGCGCCAGACACGCGCGGCCCAGCAGCGCGGCGGTCTCGGCGGTGTCGGCGTCGAGGCCCATGCGACGAAAGCCGTTGTAGGCCTTACGCAGATGCGGCTCGGCCGAAGCCGGGTCGTCGACGACCAGCTCGACGATCCCGGCGAACTGCTCGACTTCCAACAATCCATGACGCAGGCCGAGCTCGGTGACCGTGCGCCGCGCCGAGTCGATCATCCGGCGGGCCGGGGCGGCGCGGCCGCGGAAGGCCTCGAGCACGGCCTGGCAGCGTGTCGACGTCGCCTCGACGGCGGGGGAGTCGGTGGTGATGCGCAGCAGCCGCACCACGTCCAGACACCGCCCGCCCGCACGCGGAACCGGGTTGGGTCCCCACAGCGCCGCGAGCGCCGCGCCCGCGAGCACCGCGTTCACGCGCCGGTACTCGCCCGCGCGCCGCGCCGCGGTCAGGGCGTCGTCCAAAGCGATCTCGCAGTCCCCGATCCGTCCGAGGCGGGCCAGGCATGCAGCACGCACGGTGTGCGCCTTTGCCTCCCCGGCGGCGTCGCCCAGCTCGGCCAGTTTGTCGGCGGCCGCACCGACCGCGGCCTCCGCCTCGTCCAACCGCTCGGGGTGAATCAGCATGGACAGCTGAGCATCGAAGCACGTCGCCCATGCCGCGAGCCGTGCCGAATCGGCTGTCGCGGCCTGCAATTGCACGACGGCGGCCGCCGCCGACGCCACGTCGCCCGCGGCCAGCAGCGCCTCGCAACGCGCGAGCAACAGCTCGGCGGCATGCTCGTCGCGGTCGGGCAGCTCGTCGTCGATCTCCTCCAGCGCGTGCAGCGCCCGATCGTAAAGGTCGGCCGCGCCTTCGTAGGCGAGGCGGGTCATCGCCTGGTCGGCCGCGCGCCGGCAGTACTCGACGGCCTTGGCCGCGTTGCCCGCCCAGGCGCATTCGAAGTAGTGGTAAGCCAATTCGGCGAGCAACTCGTCGTCGGGGCCGTGTTCGTTCTCCAGCGTGGCGGCGATGCGCTGGTGCAGCCGCATGCGCCGCACCGACGGCAGCTCGGCGAGCAGCGACTGCCGGACGAGGGCGTGGTTGAAGCGGTAGCGCCCGCCTGGCTCTTCGATGACGATGCCGGCCTTGCACGCCTCGTCGAACGCGTCGACCAAGTCTTCGCCGACCACGCGCTCGACCAGCTCCAAGGCGAACCGGCTGCCGACGACCGCGGCCGCCCCCAGGGCCTTGTTCGTCTCCGCCGGCAGCCGGGACAGCCGGCGGCTCACGGCCTCCCGAACCCCTTGCGGCAGCGTGCTCGGGTCCCAATGGCCGCCGCTCTCGTCCACATGGCGCAACGCCTCGATCAGGAAGAACGGGTTGCCGCCCGTGACCGAGGCCAGCGCCCGGGCCAGCTCCTCGTCGTCATAACCCGCCTCCGCGACGTACGCCGTCACGTCGCCCTCGTCGAGGCCGCCGAGCGCAAGGCGGTTGGCGGTGCCGTCACGGTGCAGGTCGGCGAGCATGGCCGCCAGGGGGTGGGAGCGATCCAGGTCGGTGCTGCGATAGGTGCCGACGATCTGCACACGGGCCTGCTCGCCGAAGCGCAGGAGGTGCCGCAACAGCAGGAGCGTGGGTTTGGCCGCCCAGTGCAGGTCGTCGAGGATCAGGACGACGGGCGCGCCCGCGGCGGCCACTCCCAGCACCGCGACGACGGCGTCGAACAGCGCGTAGCGCTCGGTGTCGGGGTCGGCGCGGGTCGGCGCTGCCAAGTCAGGTAGGACATCGGTCAGCCCGGGAACCAGGGGGAGCAGCGCTTCCACGCCGCGCAGTCCGCGAAGCCGGCTGGTGCCGAGGCACGGCACCAGCGCGCGCAGGGCTTCCGCGAAGGGCTGGTACGGCGCCCCGAGGTCCTCGTCGCAGCGGCCGTACAGCACGAGCGCGCCCTGTTCATAGGCCTGCCAGGACCATTCGCCGGCCAGCCGGGTCTTGCCGACACCGGGTTCGCCGGCGATCAGCACCGCGTTGGTGGCACCGGCGAGCGCGGTCTGCCACGCGGAGAAGAGTCGCCCGAGCTCTTGCCCGCGCCCGACGAACGGTCCGGGGCCGGCCAGCACCGCGGGCAGGGCCGGGCGCTCCAGGGGCGCGTCGGTCGAGTCCGTGGCAGGGCGCTCCTCGGCGGTTTCCAGTCGCAGCTCGAAGACATGCTCGGGGCGTGCGAGGTTGCGCAGCTGGCGCATCCCCCGGTCGATGAGCACGACGTCATCGGCCAGTGTGTCGATGACGAGCTCGGCGGTCGCGCCCGAGCAGACGATCTGGCCGCCCACAGCCAGCGACCGCAGGCGGGCGGCGCGGTTGACCGCCCGACCGAAGTAGTCGCCGTCGCGCAGCTCGACCTCGCCCGTGTGCAGGGCCACCCGGATCCGCATCGGCCCGCGCAGCGCCCAGGGCTCGCCGCAGACCGCCTCTTGCAGCTCGATGGCCGCGGCGGCGGCCGCCGATGGCCGCTCGAATACCGAAAAGGTGGCGTCGCCCTCGCCGCGCGTCTTGATCAGCCGCCCCCCGCGCGACGTGACGACCTGTTCGACGAGCTCGTCGTGCCGGGCGAGCGCCACGGCCATGGCGTCGGCGTCCGCCTCCCAGGCGGCGGTCGAGCCCTCGATGTCGGTCAGCAGGAAGGTGACCGCACGGGTCACGGAGGAAACACCTTGTGCCACTGCAACTTCCAGTGCCGCATCCTGAGCGACGATCGAGGCCTCCAGCCGGCGTAGCTCCGGCCCGGGATCGACCCCCAACTCCTCGGCGAGCAGCGCGCGCGCCCGTTGGTAGGCACCGAGGGCTTCGCCCTGCCGGCCGGCGCGGTAGAGGGCGAGCATCAGCTGGCACCAGCGCCTCTCGCGCAGCGGCGCGTCGGCGACCGCGGCCTCCAGCTCGCCGATGAGCTCGGCGGCACGGCCCGTCGCAAGCAGCGCGTCGGCCCGGTCTTCCACCAATGCGGCATGGCCCTCGAGCCACCGCGTCTTTTCGGATGTTCCCCGCCGCCCATCGGGCAGTTCGGGGATTCCCCGCCACAGGGCCAGCGCCTCCTCGAAGTGGATCATCGCCTGGCTGGTGTCGCCCGCGGCGGCGGCATCGCGTCCCAATCGGGCGGCTGACTTATGACGCGCGGCATCGACCTCCGCCTCGGCCAGCGTCCAGCCCGAGCCCACCGTCAGGACGAAGCCGTCGCCCAGCGTGCGACGCAGCGAGGAGATGTGGGTCTGCAGGGCCTTGGCGGCGGTGCGCGGGGGATCCTCGCCCCAGAGCAGCTCGACGAGCGTGTCGGCCGACACGACGGAACCGTTGTGCAGCCCGAGCATGGTGAGGATTGCGCGCGGTTTGGCGCCCGGGATCGGGACCGGCATGCCGTCCTGCCGGACCTGCAGAGGTCCCAGAACCCCCAGTTCCACCTGATGAAGCGTAGTCACGTCAGCAATCGTCGGTAAGACGATTCAAAAAGCGGTCAAGGTCGGGTAAAGGCGCCGCCAGGGGGCATGCGCGAAGTTTGCCCGATATTCGCCGTTGTGGGGACGGTGATGCCAGGATATCGGTGTGAACGACCGTCGAGCTTCGGTGGACGAGTTGCTCGACCGCGCCATTGCCGCGATCAACCGCGGCGATCGCGACACGGCCACCTCGCTGGCCGAGCAACTGCTGAGCACCGATCACGACAACGCCGACGCCGAGGATCTGCTGGCCGTCGCCGGCGAGCCCGGCGAGTTCCGGCGGTTGACGATTCTGTTCGCAGACCTCGTCGATTCGAGCCGCCTGTCGACCCAGGTCGAACTCGAGACTTATCACCGCCTGGTGGCGCGCTACCGCGAGGAGGTGGCACGGGCCGTCGACGACTACGGGGGCCATGTCGCGTCGACAAAGGGCGACGGCCTGCTCGCGCTCTTCGGCCACCCCGTTGCCCACGAAGACGATCTTCGCCGCGCGTTGTTGGCCGGGCTGGAGATCACCCGCCAGGTGGCGCAGTTGGGGGAGCGGGCGCTCCGGCAATTCGGTGTGGGCGTCAGCGTGCGAGTCGGTGTGCATCGCGGCCTGGTGTACCTGGATACGGTCCGGGACGACGTCGACGGGCCGGCGGTGAACCTGGCGGCTCGGGTGGAAAGTCTCGCCCCGCCGGGATCCGTCGTGATGTCCGAAGCGGTAGCAGCTCTGGTGCGCGATGACTTCGAGCTGCAGGCCCGCCCGCCCGCCGCGGTGAAGGGTTTCGACGGGTTGGTCACCCATTGCCAGGTACTGGGCGAGCGGCACCGCGATCGGTCGCGGGCGCGACTGGTGCCGTTGATCGGTCGCGCGCGGGAACTGGCGCGCATCACCAAGAGCTGGTCTAGAGCCAATGCCGGGAAGTTAAGGTCCGAGGTCGGTAGTCAAGCATTTCTGTTGGCGTGTTGTGTCTTTTGGTCCTGGGTCGTTGATGGTGGTGGTCAGGTTGGTGATCGT
>Ga0078972_1007735_pt1 | contig 23500 bp, 24 predicted proteins | sample YelNatPaOPGAMG01_FD_67568 | JGI IMG/M metagenome (GOLD analysis project Ga0078972, IMG submission 67568) | Hot spring thermophilic microbial communities from Obsidian Pool, Yellowstone National Park, USA - OP-RAMG-01 (SPADES assembly) (version 2) | ecosystem: Environmental > Aquatic > Thermal...
GACCTGCACACTGCGCGAAGGGCGCGCGACCTGGTCCGCGTGGACTATGAGCCCCTGCCCGTGGTCTCCGACACCCGCGAGGCCATGCGACCGGGAGCGCCCCTCATCCACGCAGACAAGCCCGGCAACATCCTCTATCACATCCCCATCCGCAAAGGCAACCTGCAGGAGGGCCTGGCACAGGCCGACGTGATCGTCGAGGGCGAGATCTCCACGCCCTTTGTCGAGCACGCCTACATGCAGCCCGAGGCAGGCATCGGCTACATCGATGAGGAGGGCCGGGTAACGGTCATCGCCGCCGCCCAGTGGCCCCACGATGACCTGCACCAGATCGCACGCATGCTGAACCTGCCCGAGGACCAGGTCCGCGAGGTCGTGCCGGCAGTGGGCGGCGCCTTTGGCGGCCGGGAGGATATGTACATCCAACACCTGCTGGCCCTCTGTGCCTACGTGCTCCGGCGCCCGGTCAAGATGGTCTTCGAACGCGAGGAGTCGATCACCCACACCGGCAAGCGGCACCCCTTCCGCTTCCGCTACACAGTGGGGGCCAGGCGCGACGGCACCCTCACCGCTGCCCGGTTGGAGCTGGTCGCCGATGCAGGCGCGTACGCCTCGAGCACCGTCCCGGTCCTGAGCAATGCCGCCACCTTCGCGGCCGGCCCGTACCGCATCCCGCACGCCGCGGTCGACGCCTATGCCGTGTTCACCAACAATGCGGTCACCATGGCCATGCGCGGCTTTGGCGCCACCCAGCCGCCCGTGATGTACGAGACCTACATGGATCGCCTGGCCGAGGCCCTGCACATGGACCCGGTGGAGATCCGCATGAAGAACCTCCTGGGCGACGGCGATATTGCGCTCACCGGGAATGCCATGTGGGGCGGCGTCGGCGCCAAGGAGACGCTGCGCCAAGCCGCGTTGGCTGCCGGCTGGCGCGAGGAGAGCGGCCACTGGTTCAAGCCCGACGTCGGCCAGCCCTCGGCGCCCTACAAGAAGCGCGGCATCGGCGTCGCCTGCGCGTACAAGAACGTCGGCTACTCCCTGGGCTTTGACGACAAGTCGGGCGCCGATGTGACGCTCACCCTCGGTGCGGATGGCTCCATCGCCCGGGCCGTGGTCAAATGCGGCGCCGTCGACGTGGGCCAGGGCATCGTGACCGCCCTCACGCAGATCGCTGCCGATGTTCTGGGCATCGACCCCTGGCGCGTCGAACTGGTGCCGGTCGATACCAGCCGCGTGCCCGACGCCGGCAGCTCCTCGGCCTCGCGCCACGTATACATGTCGGGCAACGCCGTCTACCAGGCGTGCCAGGCCGCCCTCGCCAAACGCGACGAGGTGCTGCGCGCCGAAACGGGCGAGACGGAGGTCTCGGCCAGCTATGTGTATCACGGCCGTTCTCGCCGGCCCACGACCCCCTTCGACCCCGAGACCGGCCAGTGCAACCCACACATCTCCTACTCCTACGGCACCGAGATTGCGCTGGTAGAGGTGGATACCGAGACCGGCGAGACCGAGATCCTCAAGATGTGGGCCGCCCATGACGCCGGCAAGGCCATCAACCCGGCCATGTACTTTGGCCAGGTCGCCGGCGGCATCCACATGGGCGTGGGCTTTGGCCAGACGGAGGACTACCTGCAGATCGACGGCCGGCCCCGCACCCGGCGCTTCAGCGAGTACCAGATTCCTACCGTCCTCGACATGCCCAGGGAACTGGTATCGGTCACCGTCGAGGTGCAGGATCCGACAGGGCCCTTTGGCGCCAAGGGCCTGGGCGAAACGCCCACGCTTTCCACCGCGCCGGCCATCGTCAACGCCATCCACGACGCCACCGGCGTATGGCTGCCCAGGATCCCGGCGACCAGCGAAGAGGTTTGGCGCGCTCTGCAGCGCCAGACACCCCAGGCCTCTCGCTGAGCTGACGAAGCGGAATGGTTCGCGCGGGTTCTCTGGCTCTCGCCTCGAGCACCCGCGCGACGCCTTTCGTTTCGTCTGCATGCGAAAAGAGCAGCCCGCACGCATGCACCCAAGATGCGTCATCACCTGGGTTGCAGCCGGGCATCTCGCTGGGCGGCCGCCCGGCTCTAACCCAAGACGGCGTTTAACCCCTCAGCCGGTTTCCCACCGGGTGGGGCGCGGAGCGTGTAGCCCGGTCCCTGGCCCGGCGACCGCTCAAGGCCGAGCCCATATCGCTCTTGACAAGCGCGCTCATTCGCGCTATACTTCAACCATGGTTGAGTTACTGGCGAGAAAACAGATCATGGGTAAACAGGCGCGTCCGACGCATACAGAAGTGGCCGAGATCCTCAAAGTGCTGGGCGATCCGACCCGGCTGCTGATTTTGGAGCGGCTGATGGAGGGCGTGCAGTGCAACTGCCAGATCGGCGACGACCTCGGCCTGCCCACCAACCTCATCTCGCACCACCTGAGGGTTCTGCGCGAGGCAGGCCTGGTGGAGGCAGAGCGCGACCCGCTCGACCGGCGCTGGGTCTACTATTCAGTCAATCGGCAGGCCCTCGCCAGCCTGCGCGACCTGCTTTGCGCCTTCTTCGACCCCGCCCGGGTGCAGGACCGGCTGCCTACCTGCGGCCCACAGACGGGCCCGGAGGGCGAAGCTCCCGCATAGCCAGGCGCGGCCTCACCGGCGCCGCTTCTCCGGCGCCTCGTTTTTTTCGGCCAATAGTTCAATGGAGGTTGAATGGAGATGGATAGGCCAACAACCGCAGGGAAGGTCACGGTCGCCAAGATGCAAGACCGGGGTCGCGTGGAGATCTTTGACCCGCCCATGTGTTGCCCAACCGGCCTCTGTGGCCCAACGATCGACAAGACCCTGCTGGATGTGAACGAGATGGTATTGGCCCTCAAAGAACGCGGCCTGGACGTGCGCCGTTACCAAATGAGCGCCCAGCCTCAGGCTTTCGTGACCAACCCTGTCGTGTATCAGTTGCTACGCGAGCGGCAGATGGCTGCGCTCCCCATCACCGTAGTCAATGGGCGCCTGCTCAAGGCCGGCGCCTACCCAACTCGGGCAGAGGTCGAAGCCGCACTGAACGGAAGGAGCTCATGATGTCGACCGAGTTCATCTTTTTCTCCGGCAAGGGCGGCGTGGGCAAGACCAGCATGGCCTGCACCACCGCCGTGCGCCGCGCCGACGAAGGCAAGCGCACACTCATCGTGACGACCGACCCGGCCTCGAACCTGGCCGACGTGTTCGAGCAGACCATCGGCCACCACATCACACCCATCACGGGCGTGGCCAACCTGTGGGCCATGGAGATCGACCCGGATCGCGCCACCGAGGAATACAAAGACCGGGCCCTGGCACCGATCCGCGCTGCCTTTCCGCCCGAGATGGTCCAGGTAATCGAGGAGCAGATGAGTGGGCCCTGCACCACCGAGGTGGCTGCCTTTGACCGCTTCACCGATTTCCTGGCCAGCACAGAGGTTGGGCCGGCCAGCCCGTCAGGCGAGGCCGAACACAGGCCGCCCGCCCAGTTCGACACGGTCATCTTCGACACCGCACCGACCGGCCACACCCTGCGCCTGCTCGAGCTGCCTTTTGAGTGGAGCCGTTCGATCGAGGCTGCCACCGAGGGAAGCGGGCAGACCTGCCTGGGGCCGGCAGCGGCAATCCAGGAGTCCAGACGCAAGTATGAGCGCGCCATGGCCATCCTGCGCGACGCCGACCAGACCACCTTCGTCTTCGTCCTGCATCCGGAGGCCATCGCCATCAAAGAGACCCGCCGCACCATCGGCGAGCTTGGCAAGCTGGGCATCCACGCTCACCAGTTGATCGTGAACGGGATCATCCCGCCGGAGGCGACCAGCAACCCGCTCTTTGCTGCTCGCGCTCAGATGCAGGCGCGTTACCTGACCGAGATCGAGGCCGAGTTGTCCTACCCTGCCCGGCGCATGTTCCTGTTGCCCGACGAGATCAAAGGGGTGGCGCGCCTGCGCGAGGTGGGCGCAGTGCTTTTCGACCAGGCCCCGGCAGAGTTGGCAGCCCGTGTCGCGCCACAATCCGGCTCGCGCCCAGCAGACGGCCTACCCTTGCCCCCGGCGCCATCGGTGCACGCTCGCCTGGTGCCCAACGGCCACAGCCGCACGCTCTTCTTTGCCGGCAAGGGCGGGGTAGGCAAGACAGTGGCTTCCTGCGTGACCGCCGTCTGGCTGGCGCGGCAGGGCTACCGCACGCTCCTGCTCACAACCGACCCAGCGGCGCACCTGGGCGACGTGCTCGACGTGCCCGTAGGCGATGAGCCGGCGCCCGTGACGGGCACCGACAACTTGTGGGCAGCCCGCATCGACCCCAAGGTCGCTGCCGAAGCCTACCGTGCCCGCATCCTGGAAGACGCGCGCCGGCAGGGGCGCCCGCCGGAGGCCATCCAAACCATGGCTGAAGAGCTGGATTCGCCGTGCACCGAAGAGATGGCCGCCTTCGACCGCTTCATCGACTATGCATCTCAGGAGGGCTGGCAAGCCATCGTCTTCGACACCGCGCCGACCGGGCACACGTTGCGCCTGCTCGAGCTGCCGATGGACTGGAGCCAACAGCTCGACGTCAAGGTCTTCGCCACGGTCGACAGCCGGGCCGCCGACGACGTGGCCAAAGAGCGCTTCGCGCAGGTCATCGCCATGATGCGCGACCCCGAGCGCAGCACCTTTGCTTTTGTCATGTACCCGGAGGCGACGCCGGTCCTCGAGGCCTACCGGGCCGTCGAGGAGCTGCGCACCGTGGGCGTCGAGCCTGGGCTGATCGTGGCGAATCAGGTCCTGCCGCCGGAACAGTGCACCACGCCCTTCGCCCGCGCCCGGCGCGCCATGCAGGAAAAGTACCTGGCCGAGATCGCCTCGCGCTTCCCCGTCGTGCCCGTAGTCCAGGTGCCGCTGCTGCCCCAGGAGGTTAAGGGCTTGGCCATGTTGGCCCGGCTCGGCGAGCAGGTCTACGGCAACGGGCGAGGCTGAGCTGTTGCCTTGGGGAGCGGCCCATGTCCTTCGCACGTGGGCCCGCTCCCCAAGGCACGCAGACGACATGGATAGTGGAAGGATTGGCAATGGACGTAAGGATCAGCGAGGAACAGGCGCTGGAGGCAGCGCGCGAGTTCGCGGCTGCGCTGGCCGAGACAACAGAATACCAGGCTTTCGAACAGGCACAGATGGCGCTGCAGCGCAACGAAGCGGCGCAGGAAGCCATCGGTGCCTTTCGCGACAGGCAGCAGGCGCTGGCGTGGCAGATTCGCTTCGGCCTGGCGTCTGAGGCCGAACGGCAAGAGCTCGAACGGTTGGAGCAGGCCATGCTGGCCTTGCCGGCAGTGCAGGCCTACATCCAGGCTCAAGAGGAGCTGAGCCGGCTTTGCAGCGAGCTGGCCGGCGTCATTTCCAACACAATCGGGCTCGATTTCGCAGGTGGCTGCGGACCGGGCTGCGCCTGCGGTTGATCACGGTCTTTTGGAGGTATACCGTGTCAGATACAACGATCCTGGAGGCTGCGCGAACGTTCGCAGCCAGGCTCCGCCAGTCGGAGCCTATCGCTGCCCTGTGGCAGGCCAGGGCCCAGCTCGATGCCGACCAGGAAGCGCAGGGGTTGCTGGCCAGGCTGTCGGAGCGTCAACAGCAGCTCATCCTCAAACAGGAGAGCGCCCAGATCACCCAGAGGGAGATCGACGACCTGCGGCGCCTCCAGCGCGAAGCTGAAGAACACTCCACCATCGGGGCCTACCTGCGGGCGCTCCAGCAGGCGCAACTGTTCCTGCCGGCGGTGAATGCTGCGCTCAGCGACCTCCTGGGCATCGACTTTGGTTCCCTGGCCAGGGCTGCCAGCGCCTGACAAGACGGAGGTTCGCCAATGCCCACCTACGAGTACCGGTGCGACGATTGCGACCACATCTTCGAGGTCTTTGCGACGTTCAAGCAGAAGGCTGCCGGGCTGCAACCCGAATGCCCGCGCTGTCGCAGCAAGCGGGTGCGCCAGGCATTCGGCTCGCTGATGATCATCCGTGATAGCACCGGAGGGGTCTCCGTCGTGCCGCCCGGTGGCGGTTGCGCGGGCGGGGGAGCGGGGTGCTGTGGCTGAACTCCGACTCCCCGTCCGGGTGCGCATCGTCGGCGTGCCGGGGGCCTGCGCCAAAGGGGTCACCGAACCCTGGCGCGACGCAGCCCGCTGGGCCGCGACACAACTGGCAGCTCGATTTGGCGACCGCGTCGTCGTCGAGTACTATGACCTGTTCTCGCCCGAGATGGAGCGTTTTCCCGAAGCGATGGCGCTGATCCAGCGAGGCGAGGCCAGCATTCCCGCGGTCTTTGTCGGCGACAGGCTACTTTCCGCCGGCGGCAAAGTCTCGGCGCCCGCCATCCGCAAAGCACTGGAGGCGCTGGGGTTGCAGGCCAACCCTCACGGGCAGGAGAACGCGGATGAGACAGTCAGCCGCGACAGAGCTTGAACTCGAAAGGAGCAGAGTGCTAACCGAACAGACGATACTGGAGGCCCTGCGGCCCGTCATGGACCCGGAGATCGGCATGAGCGTGGTGGACCTGGGGATGATCCGCGAGATCGCGATCACGGGGGATACGGTCGAGATCAAGATGGTCCTCACCGCCCCCTTCTGCCCCCTGGCCGGGCTGATCACTGAGCAGGTGCGCCAGGCGGCAGCCCAGGTGCCGGGCGTGAGGGAGGCCAAGGTGACCCTCCTCGACGAGCCCTGGGACCCGACCAGGTTGCAACGCCCAGCCTAGCCCGTTGACAGCGTACTCTATTCGGGTTATGATTCATGCGCATGCCCGAATGAGCTCCGTGGAGCCAAGCTGGCCGCACCAGCGGCCCACATCGCCCCAGCCCAACAATCCCTCTGGCGGCTGTGCCGCAAGGGCGGCCGGCGGGGGGGCCGGGCACGCGAGGCGCAGCGCTTGCGACGGGAGGTGGTCCGATGGCACCAGGGGAACGCCCGGCCTGGGGGATGGAATCGTGTTGTGGCGGCGGCAACCGCGCCGACATCACCCAGGTCGATATCCGCGGCGACGGCCTGACCGTCGGCATCGTGGGCTTGAAGCAACTCTTCGAGCAGCTCTATGCTGAGGGGCTGGCGCCCGACGATGCGCTGGGCGACCGCATCCTCGCCGCGGTCAAGGTCTACAATTATGTGTCACGCTCGGCCGAGGGCGCCTACAAGGCAGCCCTCCTGCGCGAGTACGCCGCATTCAGAGCTCAGAAAGAGAGCTCACATCGCTGACAAGGAGTCAACTCATGGCAGAAGCGCAAACCGAACGACTGTCGTTCCTCGACCGCTTCCTCACGCTGTGGATCTTTCTGGCCATGGCAGTCGGCGTGGGGCTGGGCTATTTCGTGCCCGGCGTCGAGGCTTTTATCAATCGTTTCCAGGTCAATACGACCAATATCCCCATCGCGATCGGCCTCATCCTCATGATGTACCCTCCGTTCGCGAAGGTGAAATACGAAGAGCTAGGAGGGGTCTTCCGCAACAGGCGCGTCTTGGGGCTTTCCCTGGTGCAGAACTGGATCGTCGGGCCCATCCTGATGTTCATCCTGGCGGTGCTGCTGCTGCCCGACAAGCCCCAGTACATGACCGGCCTCATCATGATCGGCCTGGCCCGCTGTATCGCCATGGTGATCGTCTGGAACCAGTTGGCCAAGGGAGATACCGAGTACGCCGCCGGCATCGTGGCCTTCAACAGCGTCTTCCAGGTGCTGTTCTACAGCGTCTACGCCTGGCTCTTTGTGACCCTGCTGCCCCCGCTCGTCGGGCTGCAGGGCAGCGTGGTCAAGATCGGTATCGGGCAGATCGCCGAGAGCGTGGCCATCTACCTGGGCATCCCCATGGTCACCGGCTTCCTGACGCGCCTGCTCCTGCTGCGCGCCAAGGGCCGGGAGTGGTACGAGAGGGAGTTCGTGCCCAAGGTGAGCCCCATCACGCTGGTGGCCCTCTTGTTCACGATCATCGTCATGTTCAGCCTGAAGGGGAACCTGATCGTGCAGATCCCGCTGGATGTGGTGCGCATCGCCATCCCGCTGCTCTGCTACTTTGTGATCATGTTCCTGGTCAGCTTTTGGATGGCGCACCGCCTGGGGGCCGATTATCCCAAGACGGCGACCCTGGCCTTCACCGCCGCCAGCAACAACTTTGAGCTGGCCATCGCCGTGTCGGTCGCGGTGTTCGGCATCAACTCGGGCGAGGCTTTTGCCGGCGTGATCGGGCCGTTGGTCGAGGTGCCGGTCATGATCAGCCTGGTCAACCTGGCCCTGGCGCTGCGCAAGAGGCTGTTCGCGCCCGAGGCCGCATAGCGGCCTTCCGGCCGGCGGAGATACGAGGCGCAGCAGCAGTCACGTCTGCCCTCTGCGGGGCCTGGTACGCCAGGCCCCGCAGAGGGCCAGCCCTTTTTGGTCGGTGCCACCTTGCGTGCCTCGATCGTTGTCTCCTGGCCGCACTGGCCGGCCTGCACCCAACAGACTGACATCCTGACCTCCCTGCCGGGCCCGGCCGGCAGCCCCCCACCACGTGGCGCTCGTGCGCCCTACACCCGGGTCTCGTTGACCAGCACCAGCCCGTTCTCCTCGACCAGCGAGCGCACCTCTGCCATGAAGGGCTCCACATCCTGCTGCTCGGTGGAGGTGACCTCAAACCACATCACCGACGGAGTCTTCTCCATTGCCCCCTTGACCGTAGGCACCTCCATGCGCAGGTTGACCACATCGAAGGGACGGTCGCGGATCAGGTCCTCCAGCTTGACGAGGAAGCGTTTCTCGCCAAACTCACCGGCCAATTCCACGCGCACCCGTGTGCTTACATCGGCAATCTTCTCCTCAGCCTCGGTGCGCGTCGCCATCGCCTCCAGCCGCTCTTTCTTCTCCTCGGCCTCCTTGCGCACCACCTTGAAAATGCGGTGCTCACGCTCCAGCTTCCAGATCAGGTCGCGGTCTGGGAAGCTGATCGCCTCCACCGGGCAGACGGTGCCGCAGGTGCTGCAGCCGACCATGCAATCGTACGGCCGCACTGCGACAGCCTTGTTCTCGACCATCTCGTACACCAGGCGCCCGCACGTCACGTAACAGAGGGTACAGCCGATGCACGTCGCCGCATCGACCGTCGGGTACCAGGGGATTTCCTCACGAGGGATACCGTGCCACATCTTGTCTTTCGGCATCGTGAGCTCCTTCTTGCACCGTGATGTTCCCGGCGCGCTGCCTACCCCAACATGCCGCGCACGATGATGTCGACCGCCGCCTCCTCATCGACGCCGCGGGCCATCACCGTCTCCAGCTCTTTCTTGCCGACGGTACCGATCGCTGCCTCGTGGGTCACCTGGGCGCGGTCGTTGGTGACGCGCACCACAGGCACTGCGTTCGCCACAGCCTGGCCGCGCACAATCTCCACGCAGTCGACGTGGCCGCGGGCCAGCGGCGCGTTGCCCTCGGTGCTCGCAAACACCTCGCTGCGAGCGCGATCGCGCACCGCCACGCGCGACTTGGCGAGCCCCCTCGCGCCCTCCCCATTCAGGCGGATCGTCTCGCGCACGGTAATCTGATCCTCGCCATAGCCCAGCGCCTTGGCCGTCAGTTCGGTCAAGCCCTCGCGGTCCACATCGACGGTGTAGTCAAAGTCGATGCGGCCGGCGCGGCCCTTGGTCTGGCTGAACGAGGAGAAGTAACGGCCGCCCTCGTCGACCTTGATCTGCAGCTTGGGCAGCACCTCGATCCCGCCCGTTTCGCCGTGGTAATGCACCTCACTGTAGCGCATGGTGGCGCCCACCCCCACGTGCACCGTGCCCTGCATGATGTGCTGCACGCGCAGGGCGTTGGGGAAGGTGCAGTGGGCCAGGAACTCGGCCGAGGACCCGGTGCCGAGCTCATAGTCGACCAGGATGCGCTGCACCCCTTCCGCAGGCACCACGCCAAAGCACAGGTGCACGGGCCGCTCGATTCGGGCCCCCTCGGCCACGCGCACGCGCACCCTGACCCCATCGGGCAAGGGATCGGCGGTCACATCGAGGCCGGGGATGGCGTTGAGGCCCAACACCTGGTTGCCGCTGATGACCAGGCTGCCGACCGTGGGCGATTTGAGGAACTGGGGGTTGCCGCCCGCTGCTTCGTAGGCCTTCAGGATGGCTTCAAAGTCGCTCATAATCGACCTCCGTCTCCACCTTCTGCGCCCGGTCGCAGGGGCGGCAGCAGCGGCTGTAGCGAGCACAGACGTGGCGAGGGTCGCCGGTCGTCTGGATCTGCCCCTCGCACATCAACGACGCCGCGTCGGCGATCGCCACCACTTCGTCGCGGTGGCTGATCAGGAGCACGGTCGTACCTTCCCGCTGCAGGCGGCGGATGAGCTTGGCGATGTCCTCCAGGGTCATCAGGTCGATGCCCGAATCGGGCTCATCGAGCACGGCCAGCCTGGGCTTCATGGCATAGATGGCGGCCAGTTCCACCCGCTTCCGCTCGCCGCCCGAGAGGGACTCGTCGACAAAGCGGTTCAGATATACATCCGGGTCGAGCGCCACCGCGATCAGCGCCTTGCGGATGCGTTCCGTATCGGCCTCGCGCATGCCCAGGCTCAGGTAGCGCGCCACCGTCAGCCCTTCGAAGCGCGCCGGCTCCTGCCAGGCCAGCGTCAGGCCCAGCCTGGCCCGTTCCGTGATGCTCAGGTGGGTGATATCCTGCCCGGCGAACCAGATCTGGCCCCGAGCGGGGGCATATCCGGCCGAACCGATCAGCGCGTAGGCCAGGGTCGATTTCCCCGAGCCGTTGAGCCCCAGCACCGCATGGATGCTTCCCTCCGCCACGCTCAGGTTGACGCCGCGCAGGATGGGCCGCTCATCGCGCATCACGTGGAGGTCAACCACCTGCAGCAGAACCTGGCCAGGAGCCGTCGCATCTGCCATCTCTCTTCGTCTCCTCATCGTCGCAAACGACGACCATGTGGATGGGGGAGCGCCCTCTGGCGCTCCCCCATCGACGACGGTTAGTGCTCTGGCGGGGCGACCAGCTCCCTGATGGCAGCGATCGCTTGCTCGGTCGTCATGTTGCGGATATCCACACCCGTCGCCTTCTCTTCGTCAAAGCCCCCCGCCTTGAAGGCATCGCGGAACATCTTGCTCTGCATGTTGGGGTCGCAGCCCGCAACGTACAGGTGGTCCGTCTCTCCGCCAGCAAGGAGCGTGCCCAAGAAGCTGTCGCCGTCGCGGGCGCACAGCTGGGGGTGCACTGCCACATAGTCCACCAGCTTTTCGCGGCGGATGGTGTTCGCCACCTCAAAGATGTTCATGTTCTGGAACGACGGGCAGGTCCCCTGGCACACGCACAGAAGCAGGCCTTTCTTTCCCATGGCAGCCTCCTTTTATCCTTCGTCACCGTAGTAATGGATTGCCTCTGCCGGGCAGATCTTCGAGCAGCCCCGGCAGAACTCGACACAGTTGTCTGGGTTGGCCACAACGGGCTCGCCGTTGGCCCCTTGCTCGTACACACCGTGCGTGCAGAAATCCACGCAGGCGTTACATTCCTGGCACTTGTCCCGGTCGATGATCGGGTACCACGTCTTTGCCATTTTGAGTTCCTCTTCCATCAAGAATCTGCGCACACACAAGCTCATCCCGCTCGCGAACGGCCCATGCTCCCCGGCGACCGTTCGCGGCGGCAGCACACCTTTCCGTGTGCCCTGCAGCACTGGCCCATCTACCTGCTTCACTCCTTTTGGTCAGGGGCCCGGGCGCGCCGGCCTCCGCACGGTCGGCCGCCGCGCCCCATCCACCGGCCCCTGGCCTCGAACGGTCATCGACTAGTGCAACCACTCGGGATGGTCCACCAGCCGGCCCTCGATGAAGGCCTGCACGGCCTGGTCGATCCCGGCGATATCGGTCACTACCGGCCGAATGCCGGCCTGCGCCAGGCTCTGGTAGGCGCCGGCGCCCATCCCCCGTGCCAGAAGAACCTGGCAATCGGCGATGGCCGCAGCCATACGGCTGTGGCGATCCTGGGCAGCGGCATCGAAGCCGTGGCCGCGCGGGTCGCTGCCATGCGCCTCTTCGCCGCCCTGGCCGGCCACCTGCGCGTGGCCCCACTTCTCACGCATCTCGCGGTTCACGATGTGGCCATTCTCGACCGTCAGCACCGCATAGTACGGCGCGCGGCCAAAGTGCTGGCTGATGGTCCGGCCATCTTCCGTCACTACTGCGATCTTGGTCATTCTAACCTCTCCCTGATCTTCATACGCGTGGAGCTCAAGCGGGGCTCTGCCCGCCCCCTCCCACGCCCCGTGCCATCAGCGGTCTCGCTCAGCCCGCGGGCGGCAAGGCCTCTGCTCCTGCTTTGCTCGCCCAGCATGACAGGTCGCCCTGCCCACAATCCGTGCACTCGCACTGGATCGTCGTATGATCGATGCCGAATTTGCCGCTGAGCACCTCCTTGAGCGCCTGCATGACCCCTGCCGCCTGCTGCAGCGCCTGGTCGCTCAGCACCACATGCGCACTGAGGGCCGGGTAGCCGGGACCCACCGTCCACACGTGCAGGTCATGCACCGCCAACACCCCGGGCACCTGACGCATGGCCTGGGCGACGTCGGTCGCCGTCATCCCTTCCGGCATGCCCTCGGCCAGGATGTGCACCGACTTGAGCAGCACCCTGCCGCCGCCCACGACAATGATCAGCCCGATCACGACGCTCATGAGCGGGTCAGCCGGCTCCCAGCCGGTGAAAGCGATGATGCCTCCCGCTGCGATCACCCCCACCGAGGCCAGCGCGTCGCCGAGCACGTGCAGGAAGGCGCTCCGCACATTCAGGTCGTCGTGGTCATGCTCGCGCAGGGCCACTGCGACCAGCAGGTTGACCAGCAGGCCGACCACCGCCACCACCAGCATGGGCCCCACCAGCACCGGCTCCGGATGCGCCAATCGATTCCAGGCCTCACGCCAGATGCCGAAAGCCACCAGAACCAGGGTGACCCCATTGGCCAGGGCCGCCAGAACCTGGAGCCGATGAAACCCGTAGGTGTGCCGGTCGTCGGGCGGCAGCGACGCCAGCCGCAAAGCGGCGTAGCTCATCCCCAGGGCCAGCACGTCCAGAAAGACGTGCGCCGCATCCGACAACAGGGCCAGGCTGCCGGTCCACAGCCCGCCCACCACCTCGGCCACCAGCACCAGGCTGGTGAGGGCCAGAGACAGAACAAAGCGATGTTGGGTGCTATGCGTGTCGTGGGTCACCGGTACGTCTCCCTGGCAACATTGATGTCCATTGCCCTCTCCACAGTCTCACATCGCGGCCGACGCCAATCGGGCGGGTCGGCACAAGCCACGCTTGCCTACAACACGAGGTTGAACAGATATCCCACCGCCACAATGCCCGCGGCCACGATGCCCAGGAAGACGGCGATGAGCTGCCACTTGAGCACACGGCGCAGGATGATCGTCTCGGGCAGCGAGAGCCCGACCACGCCCATCATGAACGCCAGCACCGTCCCCAGCGAAGCGCCTTTCTCCATCAGCGCTTGAACCACCGGGATGACGCCGGCCGCATTCGAGTAGATGGGCACAGCGAGCAAGACTGCTGCTGGCACCGACCACCAGGCCCGCTTCCCCATGATGTGCGCCAGGAAATCCTCGGGCACGTAGCCGTGGATCAGCGCCCCAACCGCGATGCCCGCGATGACGTAGGGCCAGGTACGGCCGACGATGTCGCGCACTGCCTGCCACCCTTCGCGCACCCGGTCGGCCCAGCTCTGCTCGTGCTCCACCAGGGCCACGTCACCCATGCGCAACTCGTACACCCAGTCTTCCACCCAATGCTCCAGATGCAGCCGCCCAATCACCCATCCCGACACCATGGCGATGGCCACGCCGGTGCCCACGTACAGGAGAGCCACGCGCCAGCCGAACAGGCCCAGGAGCAATGTAGCAGCCACCTCATTGATCATGGGCGCCGCGATGAGAAACGAGAGGGTCACCCCCAGCGGCACACCCGACTCCACAAAGCCCACAAAGAGGGGCACCGCCGAGCAGGAACAAAAGGGAGTTGGGATCCCCAACAGCGCCGCCAGGATGTTGCCCACTCCCTCACGTTTTCCACCCAGGATGTTCCTGGCCCGCTCGGGCGTCACGAACGAGCGCAGGATGCCCACCAGAAACACGATTGCCGTCAGCAAGAGCAGCACCTTGGGCACGTCATAGATGAAGAAACCCACCGCGGAGCCCAGGTGGCTCGTAGCGGTCAAGCCTAGGACCCCATAGGCGACCCACTGGCTGACCGGCAGCAGAAAGTGATACGCCCCAAACCACAGGAGGCCGGCGACCGCCAGCCCCAGCGCCAGAGACCCTGGTTGGCCGAGCCGCCTCTCAATCCGTTCCGCCATCGCGAATCTCCCCTCTGAACGAGTGAACATCCACTGATCAGCCCCCGCATGCCAAGGCAGGCAGAGTCACCGATGAAAACGCCCGGTTTTGCACCAGCCCCATCGCCTCAGGCTCCTTCCCACCCTGCGAGAAGGGGGGATCCGGGATGAGGGGGTGCCACCCACCACCGCGGGGGCGGAGTCAGGGGTGGAGGGCCGCATAGCCGCGCGGCCCGCGTTCTCACGGCAGTCCATCCGCAGGCCCAACCGGAGGTGGCTACGCGCAGCCGTGCAGGCGGCAGGGCTGAGCCGCGACCTGTACCCGTCTCGTGCACAGCCCGGCCGCTCCCAGCACGGCACAGACCCTGGCATCGCTCAGCCGGTAGTAGATGCGTCGTCCTTCGCGCCGGCTGGCCACCAGCCCCGCGTCGCGCAGCTCGGCCAGTTGCTGCGAGATGTAGGGTTGAGGCCGGTCGAAGCGGGCCATCAACTCGCAGACGCACTTTTCCCCGCTGCAAAGCGCCAGGAGCAGGCGAAGCCGGATCGGGTGGGCCAGCGTCTGGAAGAGGCTCTGCGCGCTGTCGACCGGGTCATAGTTGTGGTTCATATCGGCTCCCTCGCGCCATCATACATGCAATTGTGTGCATGTATACTACTCCCGCTGTCCCCTTTTGTCAAACCGCCGGGGGGGCCAGGGGGATATCCCAGAATCGTCGGCGTGAACTCCGGCCGTCGGAGGCGTCGCAGCCGTTCGGGCGCGGCGCGAGACCGGCTTGTCACCCTGAGCGGCTCCTGCGGCCTGCTCTCAGCCCTGCGCCAAACGAGCGAAGGGTCCTTGCTAGCCATGGCGGCAGGCTCGGAGTGGTTTGGCGCCATGGCAAGCACCGATTCTTCGCTGGAATTGGCGCTCCAGCGCTGCCTGGCCGTGACTGCCGCTGCTCATGAACTCGAGTGGCCGCCGGGCCAGGCACCGGGCTACACACTCCGCGCCCCGCCCGGTGCGGAACCGTTTGGGGCCGGGCCGGAAGCGAGCGCAGCTCAATACCCGGCTGCCACCCCTGGATGCAAAACATAGTCTGCGTTATTTGACGCACATGCAGGGGCGCCTATAATGGGGGCACCAACGCTCTACCAGCACGCAAGCGGCGGGCTCCTTCCGCCGCTATACCGACGCCTTGCCGTCGATCGCGGGGTAGATGAGGCATGCGTATATTCTCGAACCGGACACCGGTGAGCACCGCCCCTGGAGGTTCGGACTCACAGCCCGATAGCATGGCCCTTTTCTGGCGGGGCTTTGTCCTTTCCATCGCCGGCATCCTGGCCGTGTCGCTGGCCGTCCTGGCCCTCGGCCTGGGCGCCTACGTCATCATCGCGCTGCGCCTTCCTTCGCCCACCGAGCTGCGGGCACGCGCAGCCTCCTTCGTCAGCACCAAAATCTACGACCGCAACGGTGAGCTCCTCTGGGAGATCTTCGACCCTACCGGTGGCAAGCGCACGCTGGTTCCGCTCAACGAGATTCCCGACTCTCTGAAGAACGCCACCATCGCCACCGAGGACCCCACCTTCTACTCCAACCCCGGCTTTAGCCCGCTCGCCATCGCCCGCGCCTTCTGGCAGGACCTGAGCCAGGGCGAGATTGTCTCCGGCGGCAGCACCATCACCCAGCAGCTCGTCAAGAGCCTGTTCGTCGGCCGCGAGGTCACCCTCAAACGCAAGATTCAGGAGGCCGTGCTCGCCGCCGAGATCACGCGCACCTACGACAAGGACACCATCCTCGAGATCTATCTCAACGAGATCTATTACGGCAACCTGTCGTACGGCGTGGCTGCCGCCGCCGAGACCTACTTCGGCAAGCAGGTCAAGGACCTCACCCTGGGCGAGTCGGCCCTGCTCGTGGGCCTCGTCCCTGCGCCCGTCGCCTACGATCCCTACCAGAACCTGCCGGCGGCCCTCGAGGCCCGCAGGGTCGTGCTCGACCGCATGGTCAAGCACGGCTACATCACCGAAAAGGAGGCCGAGGCTGCGGCCGCCGAGCCGGTCAAACTCAAGCCCCTCAAGTACGACCTCAAAGCGCCGCACTTTGTCTTCTACGTGCGCCAGCTCCTCGAGCAAAAGTACGGCACCGACCTGCTCTACCACGGCGGCCTGCAGGTCTACACCACCCTCGACCTGCGCATGCAGCAGATCGCCGAGCAGGTGGCGCAGCAGCAGATCAAGAACCTGATTCCCCACCGGGCCAACAACATCGCCCTGGTGGCCATCGACCCGGCGACAGGCGAGATCCGCGCCATGCTGGGCAGTGTGGATTACAACGACGCCACCATCGACGGCCAGGTCAACGTCGCGGTGCGCCCACGCCAGCCCGGCTCTGCCATCAAGCCGCTGACCTACGTGGCTGCCTTCGAAAAGGGCTGGACCCCCGCCACCATGATCATGGACGTCAGCACCAGATACCCCGACCCATCGCAGCCCAGCGGCTTCTGGGAGCCCAAGAACTATGACGACAAGGAGCACGGGCCCGTTTCTGTGCGCACCGCTCTGGCCAACTCGTACAACATCCCCGCCGTCAAGGCCCTGCAGTACATCGGCGTGGATTCCCTCCTCGAGATGGCCCGCCGCCTGGGCATCAAGTCGCTGAACCAGCCCTACTATGGCCTCTCCCTCACCCTCGGCGGCGGCGAGGTGACCCCGCTCGAGCTGACGGGCGCGTACAGCGCCTTTGCCGCCGGCGGCATCTTTCGCGAGCCCACCGCCATCCTGCGCATCACCGACTCCACCGGCAAGGAAATCTACAAGTACGACCCGGGCCAGGGCCGGCAGGTGCTCGATCCGCGCCAGGCTTACCTGATCACCAGCATCCTCTCCGACAACAACGCCCGCGCCCCTACCTTTGGGCTCAACAGCGCGCTCAAGCTGTCCGAGCCGGCGGCCGCCAAGACCGGCACGACCAATGACTACAAGGATGCCTGGACCGTTGGCTACACGACCTCGCTGGTAACCGGCGTGTGGGTGGGCCGCACCGACAACAAGGAGATGGACCGGCTCGCCGGCTCCTCTGGTGCTGGCCCGGTGTGGCACGACTTTATGGAGAAAGCCCTGCCCATCATGGAGGCCGAGGGCAAGAAGGCCACGGCCTTCCCACGGCCCCAGGGGCTGGTCGAGGTCGAGGTCTGCTCTGTCTCCGGGCAGCTGCCAACCCCCGACTGCCCCGACCGGCGCAAGGAGCTCTTTGTGGCCGGCACCGAGCCCAAGGAGACCTGCTCGGTCCATCGCAGAATCAAGGTCTGCACGGTCAGTGGCAAGCTCGCCACCGAGTTCTGCCCGGCCAACACGGTGGAGGAAAAGCTTTTCGAGGTCTACCCGCCCGACGGGCAGGAGTGGGCCCAGGCCCACAACAAGCCGCAGCCGCCCACCGAAAAGTGCGACGTCCATACCGGCCAGTTCAACGTCGCCATTACTTCGCCGCATGATGGCGATACCGTCAGCGGCCAGATCGAGATTCTCGGCTCGGCCCAGATGAGCGACATGCAGAAGGTGCGCGTGGAGTACGGCGTGGGAGAGGACCCGCAGGGCTGGGGCCTCATCTCCGAGTACGGCACGAACGGCATCGCCAGTGGCCACATCAGCGGCTGGAACACCACCACCGTGCCCAACGGAGTCTACACCATCCGCGTGCGCGCGATGGATAGCCGCGACAACTCGCAGGAGGCCAGGATACGGGTGCGGGTCGCCAACCAGGCGACGCCGACACCCACCCCCTTTCCGACGGCGACCGCCACGCCGACGTTGACCGAGACGCCAACGCCTTCGCGGACGCCGCGCGCTTCGGCCACGCCACCACCCACCGACACGCCGCAGGCCACGCCCAGCGCCACGGCCGTCCTGCCCGAGAATGGCACTGCTGCGCCCACGCCCAAACATTGACGCGCAGGCCTTCCAGCCTGCGCCTGCTTCGCCTCCGTCAATCCAATGTCATTCTGAACTGCGGGCGCAGGTGGCTTTGGATGCAGCGCCCATCCCCAGTGGCCCCCTTCCCGCGGGGCGGGAAGGGGGAGAAGCAGCGAAAGGGGGTTTGCGCGGGCGCGTTGCGCCCGCGCAAACCCCCTCATTCCCCTATTCCCCGCCCCCTTCGGGGGCGGGGTTAGGGGTGGGGGCACCCACAGTCACGCAGGCGCGCCGCGTTTCACGGTTCTGTTAGGCGTTCTGAGCTCCGCGCTGCCGGCCCGGCCCCGAGGTGCGGTTTGCGGGTGGGTTGCGGAGCGTGTAGCCCGGTCCGTGGCCCGGCGACCGCTCAAGTTTTTGAACAGGAGGCCCGTCAGGGCGGAGGAGCAATCCCCATCCCCGGCTCCTGAGCAGTTGGGGATTGCTTCGCTTCGCTCGCAATGACACTTGGCCGCTCCGGCGCAATTGGGGATTGCTTCGCTGCGCTCGCAATGACAGGCGGGACGTCTGCCTGCACCAGGCCCTTGGCCACCAGCAGCTCGGCGTTGAGGATGGCGCCGCCGGCTGCGCCGCGCACGGTGTTGTGGGCCAGGGCCACCAGCTTGATGTCGTGCACGGGGCAGGGCTGGATGCGGCCCACCGTCACCGCCATGCCCGCCCCGGCATCGCGGTCGCGCCGCGGCTGGGGCCGATCTTCCTCGCTGCGCACGACGATCGGCGGCTCGGGCGCGCTGGGCAGGCCCAGGCCCGCCACCTCGCCGCGGAAGCTGCGCAGGGCTTCGGCCACCTCCCCGGGCGTGGCCCGCCGCTCCAGGCCGATCGACAGGCAGACGGTGTGGCCGTCGGCCACCGCCACCCGGTTGCACTGGGCGCTGATGGCAATCGCCGCAGGCTCGACCCTGTCGCCGGCGAGGCGGCCCAGCATCTTGAGCGGCTCCCGCTCGAGCTTGGCCTCCTCGCCGGGGATGAAGGGGAGCAGGTTATCGAGGATGTCGAGCGAGGGCAGCCCCGGATAGCCGGCGCCCGAGAGGGCCTGTAGCGTCACCACGTGCACGCAGCGCACGCCAAACGCATCGAAGAGCGGGCGCAACACCATCGTCACCGGCGCGCTCGAGCAGTTGGAGGCCGTGACGATCAGCCCCGGCCAGCCCCGCCGGCGCCGCTGCACCTCGACCAGGGCCAGGTGGCCGGCGTTGACCTCGGGGATGAGGATGGGCACATCGGCGTCCATGCGGTGGGTGGCCGTATTCGACGAGACGGCCACCCCCGCCCGCGCCAGTTCCTCCTCGATGGGCCCTGCCACGGCCGCGGGCAACGCCGAGAAGGCCAGCGGGCAGCCCAGCGCTTCGGCCGTGGCGGGGCGCAGCACCATGTCGCGCACGGGGGCCGGCATCTCGCCGCCCACCACCCAGCGGCAGGCATCGCCGTAGCGCTGCCCCACCCGGGCCTCCGAGGCAGAGAGGGCGGCCACCTCGAACCAGGGGTGGCCATCGAGCAGTTGCACGAAACGCTGGCCCACGGCGCCGGTCGCGCCGAGCACAGCCACCGGAATTCGGTTGGGCATGGCAGGCTCCTCAGGCATTCAACTCGCGATGGATGAACCGCACCACATCATCGACCTGCTCCTCGGGCACGACCACCGACACGTGATACTCGGAGGCCGACTGGGCCACCGACACGATCTGCGCGTCGAGCCGGCCGAGGGCGGCAAAGGTCTTGGGCACGATGGCCGCCCCATCGCGCCCGGCCGCGCCGACCACCGAGATCGTGCCGACCTGCCCCAGGGCCGCCAGCCGGGCCACGTGCCGGCGCGCCAGGTCCTCCTCGAACTCGCGCTGGAGCGCGGTCAGGCTGGCCTCGGCGTCGCTCTGGCGCACCAACAGGGTGAGGGTGCGCTCCGAGTACGACTGGCTGAACATGAGCACCTCGGCCCCTGCCATGGCCAGGGCCGAAAGGGCGCGGCCGGCGATGGCCGGCCCCCAGCGGCCACCGTTGCCGGTCACCTCGAGCAGGCGCAGGCCACGCGTCGAGATGATGGCCGGCGGGCGTCGGCCATCGCCGGTGGGCTGCGCCACGATGCGCGTGCCCGGGTGCGAGGGGTTGAAGGTGTTCAACAGGCGCAGCGGGATGCCGCGCTCCACCAGCGGCGCCACCGTCTTGGGGTGTAACACCTCGGCGCCAAAGGCCGCCAGCGTCGCCGCATCGGCGTAGGAGAGCTCTTCGAGCGTGCGCGCCTCGGGCACGATGTTCGGGTCGGCCGTGAGGATGCCGTCGACGTCGCTCCAGATCCAGACGGCATCCGCATCCAGGCAGGCGCCCAGGATGGCCGCCGAAAAGTCGCTGCCCCCGCGGCCCAGGGTCGTGGGCACCCCCTCGGCGGTGGCCGCGATGTACCCGGTGACGACCGGCACCACCCCCGCCTCCACCAGCGGCAGCAGCCGCGCCCGCACCCGGGGCCGGCTTGCCTCCAGGTCGGGCTCGGCAGCGCCGAAGTGGGCATCGGTCACAATCAGCTCGGTGGCCGCCACCGCTTCGGCCGCCACACCGCGCTCGCGCAACGCCGCCGCCAGCAGGATGCTGGCCAGTTGCTCGCCCACGCCCGCGACTCGATCCAGGCTGCGCACCGTGGCCTCGCCGAGGGTAGCCATGGAATCGCAACAGCGCACCACCTCGTCGAGCCGCGCCGCCATGGCTGCCAGCGCCGCGTCACGCTCGGCGGGGGTGACGAGGAGCGCACGCGCCGTTGCCTCGTGCCGCATGCGCAGCGCTTCGATGCCCTGCCGTGCCATCGCCTCGCCCGCGCACGCGGCACGGGCCGCCGCCAGGATGCCGTTGGTTACCCCGCCCATCGCCGAGACGACCACCACCCGCTGGGGGTCCGTCTCGCGCGCGCTCGTCACCAGCCCGGCCACGCGGGATATGCACTCTGCGTCGCCCATCGACGTGCCACCGAATTTCATCACCAGCATACGCGCACCTCGAACGCATGAAAAAGGCCGGCGCCGCCATCCGCATGGGCCTCGCGGCCCCGCCGACGGCGACGTCGGCCCAGCTCAACTCTGCCCACGCAAGGGGCCAGGGGTTGCCCGACCTGGCCGGCTCCGGGCTCTACGCTTCGCACACAGCCGGAACGTCCCCTTCAGGGTGGGGGTAGTGGGGTTTGGGCAAGCCGCCGGCCCGCGGGCCGGCGGCTTGCCCAAACCCCACTACCCCCACTTCCGGGTATGGGCCGGGCGAGCGCGGAGCAGCCCAGCCGGCTGTCGCCGGATGTTGCCCCAGCGCCTATGGAAGGGAGCTAACCCCCAATATACCTGGCATACAGGCTCTTGGCCAGGGCCTCATCATCGGTGCCTTTGATGATGGCCCGGGCATCGGGGAACACCGTGAACTCGTACCCATCGGCGGTGAAGCGCAGCATGAACTCGTTGGCCATCACCTGGCCCACCGCCGGCCGCAGGCGCTCGGCGAGCTGCGGCAGCGAGACGGCCGCCCCCGGCATGGCCACATGCACAGCGTTGCGCCCGCAGAGGGTCGTGGTCTGCGGGCCGCTGGTGGGCTCGAGAAACTCGTAGCGCCCCTGGCCACAGGCCGGGCAGGTGGGCACGCGCACCGTCACCGCCACCTGGTCGAAGTGATAGTCCCAGATATCGATGGTCGTCAGGCCGGGGTTGAGGGTGCCCTTGCCGCTGAGGATCTTGAGCGCCTCGGCCGCCTCCAGCGCGCCAATGATCTTGACCACCGGGCCGAGGATGCCGGCCACGTCGCAGGTGGGGGTCGAGCCCGGCGGCGGCATCTCGGGGAAGAGGCAGCGCAGGCAGGGGGTGCGCCCCGGCACGATGGTCATCGTCACCCCGTAACCGGCCAGCACGCCCCCGTAGACCCAGGGGATGCCGTGTTTCAGGCACGCATCGTTGATCAGATAGCGGGCGCTGAAATTGTCGGTGCCGTCGAGCACCAGGTCGGCCCCGGCGATGAGCGCTTCGATGTTGGTGGGGTTGACGTCCATCACCCGCGGCTCGACCGTGACGCTCGAATTGATGCGGCGCAGCTTGCGCGCCGCTGCCTCGGCCTTGGGCAGGTTGCGTGCGATGTCGTCCTCGTCGTAGAGGGCCTGGCGCTGCAGGTTGTTCAGCTCGATGAAATCGCGGTCGGCCAGCACCAGGTGGCCCACGCCGGCCCGCACCAGGCTATCGGCGATGTGACTGCCCAGGGCGCCCGCGCCGATCAGCACCACCCGCGACCGCAAGAGCGCCCGCTGCCCTTCCACGCCAAACCCGGCAAACTGGATCTGGCGCGCATAGCGCTCGAAACCCGGCTCCAGGGTGTTCTCTGCCATCGTGCCCACCCCTCATCTCACGCCCGTTATCACCGGCCGGCGGCGCCCCGATGGACCACGGGCAACGAAACACGGACCACCTTACTCCTCAACCTCCAGCCCCGTCTCGACGATGCGGCCGTCGCGCTCGATGCGCCCGGCGAACAACTGGCAGTCGTAGCCATCCTGGATGGAGACCACCAGGTACCCGAACGGCCCGCCAAACGCTGCTGCGTGCCGCCGGTCGATGGCCGAAGGCTGGGGCTGCCCGTCGGGGTGCGAATGGTAACAGCCGACAATCTGCCAACCGCTCTTGCGCGCCGCCTCGAAGACGCGCACGTGGTCGAGCGGATCGATCTCGAAGCGGTCGCAGCTCTCCGCCGCCCGCGTGTTGCGCGTGGGCTCCACCGCCAGAACCTCGTCGCCGCGGCCCACCAGCAGGCCACAGCACTCACCGGGGTAGGTGGCCGCCGCATGCTCCGCAATGCGCCCCAGCAGTTGCCTGGATATGCGCAAGCTGCCTCCTCAAGACTCAGCTCACCGCAGAGACGCAGAGGTCAGAGAGGACCCCGAAGGTGCTCAGCGTCTTCTGCGTCTCTGCGGTGAGGTCGCCTCCCTCATGGGATCCGCTCCAGGGCCCGGGCCAGGTCGGCGATGAGGTCGTCGGCATCTTCGATGCCGACGGCGTAGCGCACCAGCCCATCCGACACGCCGATGGCCAGGCGCTCGGCCGGGTCCAGCTCATAGTGCGACATGAGCGCCGGCTGCTCGATCAGGCTCTCCACGCCGCCCAGGCTGGGGCCGATGAGGGGGATGCGCAGGGCGTCGATGAAAGCCTTGACCCCCTCCATGCCGCCGCGCACCTCAAAGCTCACCACCCCGCCAAAGCCCCGCATCTGCCGCACCGCCCGCTCGTGGTCGG
>Ga0078972_1007736_pt1 | contig 23500 bp, 19 predicted proteins | sample YelNatPaOPGAMG01_FD_67568 | JGI IMG/M metagenome (GOLD analysis project Ga0078972, IMG submission 67568) | Hot spring thermophilic microbial communities from Obsidian Pool, Yellowstone National Park, USA - OP-RAMG-01 (SPADES assembly) (version 2) | ecosystem: Environmental > Aquatic > Thermal...
CCTCGATGCCGTCCACCGTGAAACGCGGTTTCTTGTCCCGCGGATGCCAGATTGCGGCATTGCAGATCAGGGCATCCAGGTGATCGACGCGCGCCACACTTGACAGCTCTCTCACAAACTTCAACACAGAGGCGAAATCAGCCAGATCACAATGCAGCACTGTATAGGCGTCTTTTGGAAGGTTTACGCTGTTTGCTGCGCGCTCCGCCCGGTCGACGTCACGACATGCCATGACGATGTGCCAGTTGCCCTTGTTGATCAGAGCGCGAGCTGCATACAGACCAACTCCAGAGCACGCGCCTGTGATCACGGCGATCTGCGACTGCTTCGGGCCCATACGAAGATGCAGCGCGTGGTGCCGGCGCGCTACAGGCGAACGCTGCACCACCTAGGGCAGCGGATGCTGACAGTGGTGACGGTATCGAGCTGCGAAGCACCCGTCACGTGCGGTACGCCGCGGGAACCGTGCACGAGTTGCAGCGCGCGCGCGCGAAAAATGTGTCTTTCCTAGTACAGCGGAACAGAAACGAAAAGAGCTTGCATTTTCTTGGGATAGATTCTCTCCGATGCGGAAGCTGTCGATCGTTTCAACAACAAGAAACGTTCGCTTAAGTATGCGTATCCAGTCAAAAACCTCTTTTGCGTAGCGGCACGAGTGATCGCCCGTCAATTGCCCAGAGTCCGAGCTAAATCTCCCGTAGATTGTCTAGCGTTCAGCGCAACTAGCACAAGCGCTCAATGCCTTTTCAGAAACTAGGCAGAACTCCGACCATTTCGAACAACAACTTCACCAGTACGTAGTGCCATGGGTTCCGCAGTGCTGCGCTCAGAGATCACAACGATCGTAAATGGACTTCACCACAGCTCTCCGACGAATACCGTAGAGGAGGCATAAGGAAATTTCCTACGGTGCTCTGTATTTTTTGCAAACGTCTGCACGTCAGTTGGAGACTTCATGTCTAGGGCAGGTCATTCGGCATTATTGTACACCGCGGGCGGCAGCGTTTTTTTCAAAGGCATTCGTTGTTCGCTTTGTCGCTTCCGGGCTCGATGTTCGGGTTAGGCTCTTGAAACTAATCTTATAGAGTAGATCAGAATACAGTATGTGCTTTTGGCGGATGCCTCGGTCAAACGGAATGCTAAGTATAGACACTCTATGTATGCGATGCCTCTACCAAGATCACCGGATCCGGGAGAGTAGCAAGCACCATAACTTGGACAATGACGATAGCATGCAAATGGCTTGAACTGCCATCAGTACCAGCCTATGACGCAGGATCGAAGCACAATTCAGGTCAGTTCCTCATTGCAGCGTCCGTGCGGCATGCATAACAAGCATCACGAACAAACGTATATACGAGTTCAGGAACACTAACGTACCTTGTGTGGTTACGATCAATAAAACGAACGAAATCCCTAACGAGAAGATTGATGCATACCTCATCCAGACAACCGTAAGCCGCAGAGAACGCTACGCTTTTGATAGAAGCGTCGAGGGGTTTCGTGCCAGGCCCAACAGCTCCATGTATGTCAGGGCGGTGCTGCGATGGGCAGTTGCGTCGGCACCAGCGACATAACCTCTAGCAAGAGACTGCTCTACGTGAGTTTCTGATCTACGACACTTGACTTCCGCTGCAGCGCGATGCGAACACGCATGTGCCAAAGCGGTGCGTGGGACACGTGTCCTTCATCAATCGGGGAGGCGTCTCGCGCGGTGTACGCATCGCGCCGGTGAGCGCACCTGGGAGATCGGGCAGGCATGAGACACGACGTGTATGTCGCCGTTGATGGGAAACGTGATCTCGTTCAGAAGCGTGTTGTTCAGCTGTAAAAAGCTTTATTTGCGTTGGGGTCATAGCCAAGTGTAGTTTTCAGTCCATTTGTGTTTCAAACTTCAAACAAGTCTAGTCAAGTGTTTTTCCCAGCATGTACCACAAGCGTCCAAAGAGCGTTCTTTTTCAAAAAAAAATAGGAAAGCTATGAAAAAGCAAGTCCACGATCCTGGAGGCCCAGTGTCGCCGGCTGCCAGAAAAAACAAAAAAAATACCGAGCCCAGAAGATAAAGTAGAGAAAAAGAAGCAAATGGGGGAGGCCCCACGTCGAAGGCGGCAAGAAAGACAACTGGACAACGAGATGGTGGTTAAAGGCTGTCTTCTTAAAAATATCAAAGATTCCTAGAGGGAAAAGTTAGTAGACGCTATCAAAACACGTGTCGACTCGTACTCCAAGAGCATTTTCAAGGCGTCGTCAGGACCGATGCATTTGGCGGGGGAGATGTATCGCGACGTGACGCACATCGAAACGGTCGAGATTCCAGACGAGTTTTTCGACGTGACCTTTATTCGTCACCTGATGCTTGGTACAGAGGAAGCGCGGATGGAAAATGAGCGGGTGCACGCCCTCCACGAAAAATATCCCTCTTACAGCTTCGCGGGTACTCGAAACAAGGGGGACTGGAGTATTTACGACTATGGGGCGATGAAGTACCTCACGAATCTGAAGCAACATTTGACAACGAACCTCGAATGTTTCATGATACGCGCCGTGGTTGCACTCTACCCGGACATCTCTCGCAAAGGAAAATCGGCGATTATCAATGGCATCAAGAACGATCGCAAGCATGAAGATGAGATCGAATTCGTCGGAGAGAAGGCGACAAACGAGAGCACAAAAGAAGCTTCTGTGATCCGTAAGGCTATACAAGAGCACCGAGCACTCTTGGGTTGGCGAATCCGACAGAAAAGATATCAGAGTTGAAAAAAGATAAGGAAAGATACTATCGCCTCGTCCTGCGCTATTTCGTGTTTTTGGATCGTGAACTCAAACGCAAGGCGGAGATGAAGCTGAGTGGGGAAAAAATGAAGAGTGCGAGAGACGGACGGCTCTCCTAATGGGGAAGCGCTTCAAACAGTGGTTCCGTTGTGGAACATCAAGTCACATTTTGTGACTATCGATTCCAGAATCCTTCACGGCATCATGAAGTAGAACCGTCCGGATTTCAGTGTCAGCAGAGACGATTTCTCCGGTGAAAATCGGGAAACGTACTGGAAGAATATCTTCGTTTCCGAACGTCTCAAAGTGAGCAAACAAAAGGTATTTATTGGGATGATCGAAACCTATGGAGTAGCCATGTGTGTACACGATCGGCGCTTGAAGACAGATCGGACAGTTTCGTCCTCGGCTTCGCCCGCGACGAAGGATGAAGTTGAGAAGAAGGCGGATTTTGCGACGCAGAAAGTGCACGAGAACAACATTGTCGTTGGTGCGGACCCCGGAAACACAAATATCATAAATATCGCAGCACCCAAGGGTGCGGAAGATCGCAATGACGGCAACTTTCGTCGGAAACACATGCGCCTTTTGAGGTTCTCGAGAGCGAGACACTATCTAGAATCCGGTATAATGAAGGCAAGGAAGAGGATTGACACGTGGAATGCAGGAGTGAAGGATCAGTTGGAAGCTTTGAACAAGGTGACGAGCTGAGGAGCGGACTTTGAAGTTTTTTGAAATTCATGGAAGCTCACGTTGCTCATTGCGAGACACTGTGGAAAAAGTATACCAAGCCCCGATGGGCCCGTCTGCGCACGAGTCTATAATGCGTGAAGCAGCGTGCATTTGACAACTTTTCCAATTATTTGAACGCCCTAAAAGAGGATGAGGGTCAGAAGCTCGTTGTAGCGTACGGAGCAGGGCGCTGGATGACCCAAAAAGCGACTGCGCCAGCTCCGTCAGCATGAAAGAACAAGGTGTGCGCAAGGCGTTTTGTTCCGAAACCGATAGATGAGTTTCGAACACCGTATACACACCATGAACTAGGCTGTACACTTCAAAGGGTCGTGATGGAAAAGTGCCTGCGGAGCCCTGAGGGTACAAAAAGTACGGAGCGCTGACGGAACAGCAAATGGAAAGCGGGCGAAAGTTCGAGGAATGCTTGCACTAGTGAGTACCGTAAATAGCAAGGAACGTGTGGAGTTTGTGAACCGAGACTTTAATTCTGCCATCAATATCAGACGGTGTGCAGTGATGTGGAAGAAACTTCCAAAGTTGACAAGAGAGAATTTTGTTGGGCAAACTCTCAAACTGGGACTATATGAGAAAAGAATGGAACCAGTAGTAGGAGGCCGGCCGAGAGCCTGGGAGGCTTCTGCACGTCAGTTGGGAACGTCTTGTCCAGAACGGATTCCTCGCCACTACTGTACACCGCGGGCGTCGTTCGACTTTTGGAAAGTGTTCGGTGTCAGGGGTGCCCACTCTAGACAACAACGATCGCGTGAACAGTTCATGTCCGTTGTGCAAGCATGGAGTCGCTTCAAGAGCTGGGCGCTGGGCCCGACTGGCCTGAAAACAACGCACGCTTGGGGGCCTATCTCGAACGCTGGTTTACCTTTGGCAGGTTTCGCAGACATTACGAAACCCCCCGAGAGTATCAGCGAAAACATGACGGCCGCTATGTGCATCTATTCGCTTCTTTTCATGCGGTTCGCGTGGCGAGTACAGCCGCGGAACTATCTACTCTTCGCCGTTCACTTCAGCAACGAGCTGATTCAGGCTTACCACTTGCAACGTATTTTGGGAGGATACGACTTTTACGCCGGAAAGTACGCCACTGCAGAACGGGCCAAGTCTGAGGCTGTTCCGTCACCGTCGTCGTAGAACTCCCTGCAGATCCCCCGGAAGCATTCCGTTGGTTACCGTCATAAGCGGACGTGTTGTTGCCATATGGGAGCGAGACGCGGTGTCGTAAGCCTTGACTTGAATCCGTAACTTCTTCGACTCTTGATAGCGCACGAAGGTATGGAGCACTGCTGAGTCGAGGCCGAGCACCGGTGCGAAACCAGCTTTGCGTTCGATAACGCAGGGTCCGCGCATTGCGCTTCTATCCGAATAGGATCATTTCTTAAATTTTCCGGATACTTCTGCAGATGATGCAAAGCACCTGAAAGGGACGCTCTCTTGCACGGCTAACGTACAATATCAGGATCGCAAAACGTTAGCAGCGTCATGCAGCATTCAGCCTTGCCCCGCGATCATTCAGCAGTCTTATGAGCTATCTGCAGCCCACTCGCCCAGATCAATAACTTGGGCATCTGGTGGAGCAGTTCCGCCGGATTCGAGGAATCGGTACCACCACAGCTGCAGTAATTCATAGGCCAAAAGCGTAATACCAAACTGCGGAGCTGATCTCGCCATACGGGGACCAAATCCCTTCCAAAATGCCGTGCCACCTTCTTCTGCGTAAATATGTCGCACACAGTCCCACATGCCCCGGTAAACCTGAGACTGTGTGCCCCGATGCGCTTGCATCGTCGTCTTGACCACGTCAAATGGAGTTGTAACACCAGCAGCGATAGATCCGGCAATGATTCCAGCCAACAAACTGTTCTGCAGATGAAGGCTACTCCCTGGCAAGGGACCTGCATCCTTCGACGGCACAGCAGCTGCCCGCTCGAGCTCTGATGCTGCTTTCGACTCGAGCGAAGCCAGATCAGCGCCCTGTCCGGACGGATTCTTCGAATGCCCATCGGACGAGCGCGTAAGACCAGCTGGTAATCGATCCCTCAATCTATAGTATAATGGAAAAAATATCGCCGCAAAGATGCTATCTCGAGCAAGGCACGGCACACTGCCGGTGTAGAGGCCGCGAATACCCAGCTCACGAACGACATCCAATAGGCCTTTCGGTTGCACCGAGGTAGCACCCATTGAGGAAGCGATTTCGCGCTGGAGGGCCAGTCGCACCATCAAAATTTCGCCAACATTCGTGAAAATAACTTGGGAGGCGCCTCCGCATGCACCGGCGCATACGTCTACTAGTAACTGCGCTGTGCTTGGCGAGAGGCCAGGACGAGCTTCTGCCAGCGCGGTTCTGTGTTCTATATCGCGTACCAGCGGCGACAGCGATGCCCGAATCGCGTCATTTACAGCAAGTTTAATGGCTTTCTCGGGCGCGACGCCGAGAATCTGCGGCACGACTCCTTGGAAAAGCCCCTGTACTCCGCGCGAATGAACAACTTTTCGGACGCAGTCCCATGCTCCCGTATACGACGTGCTGCCGACGCCAGGGGATCCACGGGCTCCCACAGTCCTCTTCTGGTACTGTAACTGCATCTTCACAAAGTTGATGGGATATGTGAAATAGGCGCCCACAGCACCGGCCACACCGCCGAGAAAAAAGTTTCGCAGCGACTCGCCGAGCCACGGCGCTGGGAAGCCCCGCGCCAGCGTCTTCTCCGAGGTCGGTGCCAGGCCGATCACAGAGCTGTTGGCAGTCATTGCACAAAACCGACGCACGGTTACAGCAAGAGCCACTCAGCAGCCCTATAAGTGATGTCGCGTACAAGCCTGGGCAAGTGCCCGCCCGCCACAACTCCTGGCGTGCGGGAAGCGCGCTCTCCGGGGACGCCCGTTGAGCCGCAGCTGGCCCCCGAGTGCTTGCCGTTACCCCGTGTGGACTTGTTCGCTCGGCGGACGGACACTGCTCCAGTTGCTTTAAGGTTCCGTACCCTCCGTGCCCTGGACTAGGAGAGCGCGACCTCTGAAACCCCGTACGCTCAGTACACAAACTTGACAGCGCGACTGCGCTTTTTGTGTTGCTATACGTAACGTCCTAGACGCGTTGGCGTTGCGGCCAGCGCGAGGTACCGCTGGCGTCCAGGTGTCGCGGAATTGTGTACAGCGTCTATGAACATTCATGTAAGAATAAACTGGAAAGCTCAAGTGAACGAACTCATTCGTCGAGAAAAAAGGTTCAGTTTTTGTTCTATTGTTATCGAAACCTCTGTTCGCGAGCTCTTTTCGTGACTGGTTTCTTTTCTTCTGTTTATCTCTGGCTTCCCATACGCCGGTGTCTCTTCTCCGTTCAAGTCCAAGATGAACGGTTGAAAGACGCAGATGACAGCATCAATGAAAGGTTTCAGATACTTGTTGTTGTTGTTGTTTTTGTTGCTGCTGTTGTCGACGCATTTCATGTGCATGCGGAAGCTGCGATCCACGCTCCACTTTCCATTTTCATCTTCTTCGCATAGTGCCTCGATGCGCTCTTTGCAGCGATCACACTAGAATATGATAACAGATTCCAGTATGTCGACAGCGGTCTACCTACGACCGCTGTCGGATAGCTCGTGAACACTTGCCGCATCCCTCGGTACATGCCGCTGACGGATACAGAACGCTGGCCTCGGCAACCGCCTCCGTTTCGGCACCCGGTCGCATACCCTCTAATCAAAGACTGTGCTGCGCGAATCCATTGGCTTGTGCACGCTCTTCTGTACACGCTAGCACATACTGTTGCATTCAAGAGAGGATTTGCGCTAAGCAACGTTGTCCACGGTGAAGTATGTATCGGAATGAAAATCCACGCTAAAGAACAGATCGAGAAATTTCGATCCGTCTTGGCTGCTGTCGAGCAAAGTGGTGACGCATTCTCCATTAAAAGCGATCACTGCAAGAGCTCAACGCCGAGTCCATGACTCTTTCCCGTGCAAACAGAAGAGACGGGAGCCTTATAGAGCATACTCCCTGACAAGTCTCTTTTTGCTAAAGAATGCGGCTTCGTCTGTGCCAATGTGGAAATGAGGATTTGTATTTCGAGTGGAGCTAGCTCCGGTTTCTGACATGTCCAGTGATTTTTCGAGATGAGCTCTTGATCAGGTCGTCAACGAAGTACCTCGAGTAGCGTTTGCATGTCCATCCGATGGTGCCAAGTAATGTGCCAAAGAGATGCCCGGAAACAGCAAGACTGAATAATTGAAAAATATCTGAATCGAACATACAACATACACGTATGGAGAGCAGAAGAAAGGAGGCTTATACGCATGGATTGCCAAAAATGATTTGATCTAGTTCACGGACCTCTGCTGAAGGGCATTGCGAATCATCTTGATTCCAGTGACATACCGAATGCAAGCGGCAAAGCGTCGAAAGAGCCACACCCAAACACGATCGTGCATCCGAAACCCACGTATGAATCGGTAATTCTTTATCGCTGCACTTTAGATATCAATGCTGTTGGTATGAAACAAGTTCGGGAGGAAAAGTCCAGATCTATGAACAGAGCGACTCGTCCCACGTTCCATTTGCATCCCACCCGGGTGGAGCGCTTCATCGTCGATTTCCCAGGGCGCGTCACAAACTCAGCCATTATAGAATATTGTGCAAATTTATGAAGCTAAAACCCTCACGCAAGTGTGGCGAGCGCGCGTCCAGCATGCCATACCAGTAAGCGCATCCGTTTGCCTGCTCGCGCCGATACCTTCATACATGGGTTCAGTCGACTTACCCAGAAAGAGACCCGGTCGCCACGTTCCCGTCGGTATGCGTCCAAGTTGTGCAGCCCGAACGCCAACCGCGACACGTCATTCGCATGCGTACTCAGACAAATATCGATGCCGAGCGCCCAGCTGCATATGCGCGTGACCGGCTGGACGCAGCGCACCCCTAGGCTTCTTCTCGCGTACCCAAGGCCGGTCCGTAATCGAGATTCGCATGTTCGTGCCTATCCCCGTTCACATGACGTACCGAAACGAAGAAACGCTTGATCCATGAACAAGGTGCCGATCCGCGGAACGGTGACGGTCCGAGCGAACGCGCGGGTCGCGAACCGGTTTGCCTTGCACTTAGTCCGGTACCAATTAATGGACATGAATTTCGCTTGCAAAAAATCCACCTCGATGCATGATAAAAGCCCTTAACTTCTCTTCTGAACGACGACACATGCCACGGCTGTGGCGCTCCATATCTGCGAATGCAGGCTCTGCGTGCGATCACTCCGCAACCACAGCACACCGCGTATAACAGTCTCAGTCGCTAACGGTGAACAGTGCGAATAGCGACTGCGCCTGTCCAACGCTGCCGTGTACATCGCACCGCCCATAGAGGCGTTCGCGACCGATCGCCCCTTCATAGCGGAGACGTTTCGAATTGCTGCATGATCCGTTCGCATCAAGTCGTAGCATCCACGCTAGACTTCAGATCGCATCGCCCAGATACCAATCCGTGGAACTATTCGAGTCCTCCGCATGCTGCCGAGCTCGATTAGTACTGTGAACGCGCGCTGCAGTCGCTGCACGCTGGTCCATTTCAAAGGCGGGATAGACGCCTTTGGGGTACGATAGTTTGCCGACCTCTCGAGCAGGGACCCCGCTGACAATCGTGTACGGCGGCACGTCCTTGAGTACCACCGAACTGGCCGTGATTTGAGCTCCATCGCCGATGCGAATATTCCCTAGAACCGTCGCACCAGCACCCAAAAGCACGCCACGGCCGACTTTAGGATGACGATCGCCAGCCTCTTTGCCGGTTCCACCAAGCGTGACGTTGTGCAGCATCGACACATCATTGCCCACAACAGCGGTTTCGCCAATAACAATGCCTGTCGCGTGGTCGATCATAACACCACTTCCGATCCGCGCTGCGGGGTGAATATCGACCGCGAAACACTTTGAGATCTCGCTCTGAAGAAAGAGTGCCAGAACTTTGCGATCCTGGCGCCAGAGCAGGTGTGCCAGTCGATAGGCCTGCAACGCAGCATAGCCCTTGCTATACATGAGCACCGCTACACAGTGTTTCATAGCGGGATCGCGGCGCACAACAGCGAGAAGATCCGCACGTATCGCCTCCCTATACGACTTGTCTTGATAAAGTGCGTCACGAAAAAGCTTCACGTATTGGGTTGCCTGAAAGAACGGTGAAGCAAGCTCATTCGCCAGATGAAAAGCCAGCGTATCCTCCAAGCACCGGTGGTTAAGTACCGTTGCGTATAGCGAGCTCGCAAGCTGCGGCTCGTTTGCAGCCCCTATCTCTGCCTCTCGTCGAACGAGTTCCCAAACCGGGTCGCTCGAGTAGGTAAGCGTTCGAACCATATCGTCAACGGAAATCACAGGACCGAAACCTCCACCGATCTGCGGTGGTGACCCCAGCGGCCAGACAACTCTAGCCCCAACTGCAGCGCTGCGCGACGTTTCAGAACGTGTATCCGTTATGTGCTCGATGGCGGAATCGCGTGCCTCGGAAACGCCATCGTTGCTGGAACGGCCATGGCCCCGAACGTGCTGCAGGCGAGCGCTGCGCAGCGGACACTGCCCCCTGGAACGCACCCGTTTCCGAACAGACTGCAGCGCTCTGTGCGAAGGGTGCACACGCAGCGTTTGATACAATCTACCTGTTGTTGCGAACATGTGCCACAGCGCAGTAGACGACTACGGACTCAGTGCTCCGACTCCATAGATCGAGTAACACAAGCACTGGGCCCCGTTCCGCGCCTCCGCGCTATCCAGGGATACGGCATCGATGCGTGCTGCGCATTGATGTCCAATACATACATGAATATACATATTCCTCCCATGTATTTCGGAGGCTAGACGGCTGTCGCTATCCAGGGATACGGCATCGATGGGTGCTGCGCATTGATGTCCAATACATGCATGAATATACATATTCCTCCCATGTATTTCGGAGGCTAGACGGCTGTCGCTATCCAGGGATACGGCATCGATGGGTGCTGCGCATTGATGTCCAATACATGCATGAATATACATATTCCTCCCATGTATTTCGGAGGCTAGACGGCCTGTGCTGGCAGCGCTACGCGGCGACTGTGTCGCACAGCCGATGTACGGGCAGCAGGATTCCAGGGACGTGTCAGCAATTGGTTTGGCTGGGCGATGGACCTCAGCGCTTTCACAGAAAAGACCGGGTATAGCGTCAGCATCATCGTAAACGGCTGGCGATGACGGAGTTTGGCATGTGGTGCGCTCGTGCCGCCTGCGTTGCCCGTGCGGTTCATATTCGCGGGTAGTGCACGCGGTGGATGGAAGCGCTAGGTTGCTAGGTGCCCAGCCTCTGCAACAAGCTGCAACGTGTCCCAAGTACGGTCTCGTTTCGGGACAAGCGTCTGGGAGATAGCCAATGGAATCAATACGTGAGGCACCATGTCGCGCTTTGCTCTCGAAATGAACGAGCTCGGAGCGATAGCGGAGAGAGGGCCTAGGAACCCGATGCTGGCTTCGCGGCCGAAGTAGTAGAAAAAGCAAAAGCGCCTTGTTTTGGTCGGTTCACGCGATCTAGGTTTGGTCTTTCGGCAAGTGCATGATGCCAGGAGGCGGTACACTCGGACCGTGAGCATATGTCGACGAACCACAAGAATGAGCGGTGAATTTCGTGAGCGCTTCCCCATCGGCAATATCAAGCGCTAGCGAGTTGCTGGCTCTTGTGCATCTCTCAGTTTAAGCTGCATCCTGCGGACATGCATCCAATCGCTGTTGTTCAGAGAGGCGGCGCTCTGCCCGTAGACGCGGCATCTGTGCAGTGTGATACATCTGTGGCCACCTAGCAGACGCATGGACGACAGCGTCGCGTCGTCTACCCGGTGCTTGCGGGTCCAGGGCGCTGCGGCGAAGGCATCGTAGGTGTCCAAAAAGCCGCTGCCGGGGCAAGGCGGAGATCACCCTGACTACCGCCAGGATCCGACTTGACGGCACCCGCAGGACTTTCGCTGCTTTCGATTCCCGGTTTCAGACTACGTGAGCGATGCTAGCCGAAACCGTATCCTGTGACGAAAAAGATGATCGCGCTCAGATCTGTTTTACACATCAGATCTATGTATCCTTAAGAAGGGCCCTTTGCTCCGCATTCATTCCTGGGATGACATTGCGTTACAGATTCGATAATGAACCGCACGGCCTAACCTACATGGATCTTAACGTCCTAAAAATATCACCGAGACGTATGAGGAAGACCCAGGAGACCCGTTGCAACCAGGGACCAACGAAAACTTGGAGATACCCTCGGCCGTTGCAGTGCAGTGCACAGACGCTACTCTGGGATCGTCAGCATGACTTTTACCGCACCATTCGCGGCAGTGCGAGCTGTTTCAAATGCAGCTTCGAGGCTGGACTCCTCCAGACCCATAAAACGATGTGTTATGAGCGGTTTCACATTCACCCGGCCCGAGGCTAGCAAGGCGATACACGTCGGATAAGTGTTGCTGTACCGGAAGACGCCGAAGATGTCAATCTCTCGACTCGAAGCATCAACAAGCGGGACATGCATCGCACTAGACCCCATGCCAACCAGACAAATACGTCCACCAGGCCGAACGACGTGCATCGCCAGTCGCATGGTCGACTCGAGCCCCGCGCAGTCTAAAGCGATGTCCGCTTGAGCGCCATCTAGTGCTTGTTGCACAACCAGGGCAGCGTCGTGCTCGTCGAGATCACGGGTATTGATGACGGCATCGGCACCGGCATGCGTTTCAGCGAATGCCAACCGGCGATCATCAATATCGGTGACAACGATGATAGAGGCACCAAACGCTTTGGCAACCATGCAGTTTAGTAAACCGATCGGTCCAGCACCCAAAACAAGCACTAGGGAGCCTATCGTCGTTCCTGCACGTCGGTTTGCGTGTACTGCAACGCTCAGTGGCTCGCACATTGCACCCTCTTCGAGTGATACGGACTCGGGTAGGCGGTAGCACCAGGCGGCGGGATGGCAGACGTATCGCGCCAGCGAGCCGTCTACAGGCGGTGTTGCAAAAAACTTAATGTTCGGACAGAGGTTGTAGCGACCCTCGCGACAGCGTTGACACTGTAAACAGGGAACGCCAGGTTCGAGCGCGACGCGGTCACCAACTTGGAGGCTCGTAACGCCCGCACCAAGCGCCTCAACGACGCCCGCCGACTCGTGGCCGATGATCATCGGATCGTGGAGACGAAACGGGCCACAACTTCCGTGCCACCAGTAGTGCACGTCCGAACCACAGATACCTACGCAACGCATCTGGAGGCGTACCTCTCCAGGTGCTGGCGCTGGCACGCTCCGGAGCATGACGCGAAGCTCGCGCGGTCGCACCAGTACTCCACACGGGTTCGCCTTCTCGTTGAGAACCGAACCCGCATCCGACTCTTCTAATTCGGTCTCCATTTCACTCATCACACCTAAGCAACACCTGATTTCGCCGGGAAACCTACCAGGCGGGTACCTGAATCTCAAGAGACCAGCGAACAACGACGAGACGTTTCGTTTGAACCTCCTCACGCTACAGACGCATCGCAGCGTGACGTCACTACTGACGTGCTTTTTGCGTAGCGACTCGCGCGGCTACCCGTAGTAGGTGTCTTCTGGTGCGATATTCTCAAGATGCGACGTCTATACCCTTAAACGTATTCCGTCATATGAGATTACAGAAAAAAATAAATGAAAAGATGCTTCTCTGGTGTTGCGGCAGCGCCCTGGGGATAGCACTGGCCTCGCCTACCATGCTTTGCACGCTTGCTCATGAGCAGAAGCGCGAATAGGTCGTAGTCTCCAGGTGACACCGCAGCAATACGCACACTGAGCGTTGCAACGCTGATCACGCACGAGATGCTACGGCTGATGCCTGCTATCATCGCCAGCCTGTTTCTGGAATCAAAGTGGCTCTTGTCGACTCACTCGGCAGAAACGGTGTCAAAATCGTTCATGTCGGTAAAGCGCACTGGGATTTCAGCGAGACTGAACGCGGAGCAGCAGCCAAGCGACGGCACTTTGTATGATGCGAGTGCCAGGGTCTAGGATGCTTGAGTCTCTGTGGGCTCGTGATTCGAGCGACATTCACCACTGTGATATGTCGTGTGCTGAGCGAAGCTCGTGGAGCAGCACGCTTGTGGGTCCAGCTGTTTGCATGCGCGATGCAGTGAGACGTGCCGCTGGAGCCGCAACTGCTCAGCGCTGCTTGGGGATCGGATCCTATTTTCTGGACAGGTACGATAAATTTCGCTGGGCATGCTCAGAGATGCACGAGTGCGACATGTGCGCAATGAAGAGACCAATGAATCTCTTTAGAGGCTTCCTCTTTTCACACGGTATAGACTAGTCCGCCTGATGCGCGATAGAGCTCGATCGATCCAGGAACAGAGGGTGCGGTGAACGCCCGCAGCTACGGCTGCCGCTTGTTACGGTGCTTCACCCCTTTCAGAATAAAATGGAACAGGTCTTCGAGCATCTGTGCATGCAGTACAGTTTGGGTCTCTTGCTAAGGCCAAGACCACGAGCCTTTGCAGGCCTTTTCCGTGACTGGTGCCTTTTCCTGTCCCGCATCTACGGCTTCACACAGGCCGGTCTCTCGTTTCCCTTCAGCTCTGTTCTCTGTGATCGAATGGTGTTGTTCACGACGTTTAAGCCCGGATTTCGTTGTGCCTGGTAGTTGCCGACGCATCCGATGCAAACATGATATTCGTGATATGCGCGTCGCTTGCCACTTTTATCTACGTTGTACCCAGTCTCTGTGTACCTTAGGCAGCGGTGACAATCGTTCCGTAGCAAGCTGTTTTCCTGTGTCCACAGCATCTTCTCAGTCACCGAGGACCGTCCTGTAGCGCATGAACACTTGTTTCATCGCTCGGAACGTGCCCTTGACGATTACAGAAGCATCCTCTCCGTGCCATTCTCTGTTTCCGTTCTCGGTGACATGCCCTACGATCACGGTCTTCTTCCGGGCGTTCTCACTGGTGATTACGTTGATCAACGCCCGCTCGAGCACAAGATGTTCCAATCGACCTCGAATTACTTGAGCGCGACATTATCCACACTGAAACACTACCAGAATTCGAATTCTGGCCGCAGTACAAGTCAGGAAATTTTGATCCGTTTACGCTAGCTTTGTGAAAAGCGGAATCGAACTCGACACTGGAAGCGATTAATGCGATGCATCATGCTGGAGACTTATACCCTTTTCGATGCAAACAGAAGAGACGGGTAGTCTCTAGCAGCATATCCACCGAAGAGTATCATGCGGCCGTCGAATATAGCTTTGTCGATTCCAATAAAAAAGAAAAGATTTGTCTCCCGAATGAAAACTATCGTTGGATGCGACAAGTTCAGCCAATAGCGGTCACGAGCTAGTGAATAAACCGTGGAGGGATGATGTCGAGTAGTTTGCTCGTAAATCCAGCAGTACCATTCTCTTCAAGTTTGTTTTCGCTTGGGGCATGACGATCGAAAACCTGATGCATACGTAATTCGACAATACTGCATGAAAGAAAAGGAGAAGCGTAGACGCTTGCATGTATGAACTGGAAAATCATATCTGGTATTTTATGAGTTCCCGCTCGAGTGCCTGTTGAATCAGCATGATGGCGGTGGCATGACCTCCATTCCCGTGGCAGATACCCTCATTAGAATCAGTCGGAAAACACAACCGAAAATCGTTAAACAACCTACGACGCAGTTATTTCGTACCACTGCACTCTCAGCATCAACACCGTTCATCTTAAAATGTTCCGAAGAATACAAAAAAAAGCAAGAACAGAATATATCATTCAGAGTTCCTGACATGGGTGTGGATACGCCGCTGCCGCCACACTCGTTGTTCACAGGTAGGGCGGCTTCATGGTGCTTGCGCAAGTAGCTTATAGGGACGTGAACTTTTTGACACAAGCAGCGGTTGCGTTTGCGCAACCAGGCACTTAAGCCACGTGGTTTGCTTGCCCCAGAGGCGCCCGTTGGCCTGGTGTTTTATGAACAAGGCACCAGTCGCTGGCAGGGGAAACGAGCTTTATCACGTGGTACGCGTGTGCTGTTTGGATGTGTTTCCACGTTTGTGTCGCACGACTATACAACCGAAGCCTTTGACTTAACCAGTTTGCGTAGTAGCTTCTGGGTATACCGCTCCGCGCAGCGAGAGCACGCTTTCGGGAGCTTCACGCCTTGAACGGCACCCGTATGGCAAGACGAACACTACACGTCAGAAAACCCGCGAGCTAGAAGCAAGTGCACCGTGCCGTGTTCGTTGTAGGTTGAGGTGAACTCACAGAAGCGAGCCCGGTGATTGCTCCAGAGCCCCGCTTCAAGCAATTATCGTGTCGCAGAGCGCTGCAGGTCGCATACACGTGGGTCTCGCCAATAGCTCCGGGCTCGACGCTGCCGCAACATCTGCTTTTGCTCAGAGTGCCTGTCGGGTATACCTGCAACGCTCAACGTCTGTCTCCATGGATGCGGCTCTAGGCGCACTGCCACCCGGTCGCACGGGTCGCGTGCTGCTCTTGGACCCCGCCGCAACCGACACTTTCTCACTCTACGCCGAAACGATACCAGCCTGGCCCGCGGCATGGCACGTTTCGTACTGTGCAGTGTTGGGAAAACGCCCCAGCAGCTGGAGCGTCCCCACAGATTACCACGCTAATCGCAACGGTTTGCAGATTGCAGCACTTCTGCATGCGAGCAACGCCCGTGCAGTGACCTGGCTGCTCGAGTGGCTGGAAGATATTGGTGCGAAGGCAGCAGCACCACCGCTGCTGAGTCACAAACCCGCTGCACACCATCAAAGAGAAGCGGCAGATGGGCAGATGCCAGCGGCAGCGCAAACTGCGCAGCCACAACATCGAGTCGTGTTCACTCCATGGATCTCGGAGAGCGCATTGCGTCGTCTCGCCAAAGCTGGATGGTTGAAAAACTGCTCCATTGGACTGCTGGAACCGCGATTCCATCGAGTGAGCCCAACATTGCTGACCCTAGGCTGGGTATCGCTAACGTCACTATCGCACGCGTTTACCTACCAGTGCGATTATGCACAGGCGCTTGTGCGCGCACTTGGCTCTCTCGGGTATGCGTGGGAAGAGATACGAGCCCTGGGATCATTCTCTGAGAAGGTCGCCGAACAACTAGCCAGTGAATATGTCGATCAGCACCACACAGAGCGGCCACTTGAAGCGCGTAGCGCTCCGGAGACGCGTACTGAATCGGAAGCGGCAACAGCAACAGCAACAGCGGGTACAGATGCTGCGACAATCTCTTGCACTGCCCACGTTGCCGATACCTCTCCCACTGACAGTACGCCTGATTCAATGCGAGATGTTTCGCGTGTCTCGGCCACGGCTTGGCAACATCCTCGCGTAACGCGCTCAACACTTCACTCTTACACAGCGGCATCAAATGAGGTTGCACCTGATCACCCGTACCGTTCAGTGCGTTCATCGCTGAGACATGACATCGGAGACTTGCTGACGCCCCGGGATGGGGTCCTGGAGCCGTGGCAACTGCTCGGTCACGGGTCGCTAGCAGACACCACCGGGCACCACAGTGCCCATGGACAAGATGCAGTCGACGCCAGCACGAAGCGCACGGCGGCTTGTTTCCGCCTCCCGGACCCGGCGCTACGCCACAACGGTACTGCCACTGCATGCGAACAGCAGCCACGAGGCCGCCTCGTTCTCCTCGATCGATGGTTAGATCCTATTACCCCGCTGCTCACGCCGATCACCGTGGAAGGCCTGGCGTACGAAATCTACAGGGAGCCGTTTTGGAAGCGCTGGCAATCGACAGAGCTCCAGTCCGGCACTGCGTTTCAACAGCAGCTCCAGGAACATGCGAAACGCATTCGTAGTGACCTGCATGCGGCTGCTCTAGCCGAAGCGAGCACTCCTGCTGCAACGGAGACCACTTCGTTTCGTCAGCGAGTGCAAACGATCTGTCGAGCGCCGTTTTTCGAGGCTACCGCTAAAATTGGCGAATGGGCTCGTCAGCTGAAGCGTTTTTCAGAGACGCGTCCCGATCCCAAGGAAGCCTCTATGGACGAAATGACCGCCTATGTTCGAGCGTTGCGCCACAACCAAGCAGAGCAGGCCGTGGTGTCTGCGCTCTTGCACATCGTCGAGCGTTTGAGTGCCGAAACCTTCGATCAGGCCTATTTTCGGGAGCTGCTCTCCCTAGAGCGCGATCTCCTGACTGGCGAAGCGGAACGCCGCAGCGCTTCAGAGTCCGTTGCTGCACGCCTGGAGCGCCTGCTGGCGGCGGTAGCTGCAGCTCCAGCTGACAGCTGGCTCGCTGACACAGCAGTCTTCTGGCGGCTCGTCCTGCTGCACGGTCTCTGCACCGGTTCTGATGAACTGCTTGATCGCTATCCGAGTCTGCTGCATACTGCTGCATGTTGCTATGGACTCCAGCAACTGCGTTTGGACTGGCAGGCGCTCTGCGAATCTGACCTTTTAGCGCCCCTGACGCGTCGCCTCCAAGGTTTGCGGCACGGGGCTGGTTTTCTAGCTGCCAGCAACTTTGACTGGCCGCTCCTTCGAGAGGTGCTGGAGCTCACGGCAGTCGAACCGAGCGTGATGGACGCATACGCGGGGTATTTGCCGCTCAGTGCCGCCTTAGCTGTAGTCGCTTGCGATGGGAAGCGCTCGAGCCGCCATTCTGCAATGTCGCCGGCTCGAGAGCCGCGCAGCAAACCTCCCGGCCAAAGTGCAGACGTCATGGAGCGGCATGACGAAGACAGCAATCCCCACGTTAAAAGCGTTGAGCACCAGCTGAGCGACATGAACGCTACTTCCCGGATGGATGCGAGTCTGGGGCGCTCTTCCCGTTCAGAGAATGAGGCCTCCATGCGTCACGAGCTGCAGACCCTAGAGGCGGATCGCTCTCTGCTCATTCTGCGTCAGACGCCTAATATCTTACGCCCGGTACGTCCACGCGGATGGCATCACAGCGCTTTCGCCGAGCTTTGCCAGAGGGCGCTTCGATGCCGGAGTCGCCCGCTGCAGAGGCGGATTCCGCAGACGCCAAGGCAGCGGGCATCACGCTCGCCTCCGAGCACACAAAGCCCAACACCAGCCACCACGGAATGCATTGTCGTACTGGGTGGTTGTTCGCCAGTCGAAGCGCATTGCATAGCATCAACAGTGGCGCGCTGCAGGGGTGACGCGTGTGCTGTCCAGGTTCTGAGTACTGGTCTGTTTTCGAGTCGTGAGTGGCTCATCGCGGCCATCCACGACCACGATCGTCCGTCTTGGATGCATCCAGAGCCCTGAAGTGCCTCGATGCACCAGCCATTCTCGACGTGAACGTCGTGCTCATCATTGGGGTCTTCGGCGTCGTACACGCCACCGTTGCTGCAACGATGAATGGCAACTCTACAGCGATCTAACGTTGAGGTTGCGCGTTCAAGTCTCGGCCTGGTGCAGAGCCCTGCAGACTCCCCCTGGAGGACTCTGTTTTTGCAGGCGTACATACAGGCAGGTTCACGCTCGTCGAGCATCCGGCACATTGCGCTTGGCACCCAGAGGGTACTGTTCGGTGGGGATCGGAAGCCTCACGGGCTATGTGGTGATCAGTGCGACAACGACGCCCTCGATGATGCCTGTAGCCAATGTCGCAGTGGCAGCAACAACAGTGGTACGCGTGATCCAGGAACAACGACGCGTTGCGGTAATTTTTAGAGTTCCCTCGGTAACGTTTGCGCGGTATTGTGTTGGGAACTTCGCCCCGTTATCTGTGTTGAATTAGGCAGGCATATTCCATGAGGCGACTCAAAGACCAAATGAGATTCCCGTTACATATATGTAGACGTTCTATGCGACCGAGGACGTGTGATCGTCACGGGTAGCGGACCCGGGGTGCTCTCGACATCATGCAGTGCCTGCCGAGATACTGCACTTCAGATAGGAGTCGTGGAACGTCTACCACAACCTCAGTCATATTCGAACACCATTCGCGATGCTATATGCGCTGTCCATACCATAGCTACCGAGAAAGCTCCTTGGTATCTGCAGGAGCTAGAGCCTCAACCCTGACAAAAAGTCCTACTGGATCGCCCCAAGATGACTGCGTAGTGCAGGAACACGTTTTCTTGTGCCGCTGGAGTGCGATAGCCCTAGATAGGCGGAACGTCGCCGTTTTGCTAGCTGTAAGTTCTGGTTACGCCGCTGGACCTAAATTTTTCGGGGAAATCGACTGCTTCAAACTTCGTAACTATACGTTCTCGAGGTCCATGTTTACCAATATGATCCATGTGTTCCCAAATGGGGTCAAAATGTGCCGTCTCTCGCAACGCGTCACCTGGATCCGTTTCGGAGACTTTAAGTGAACGTTTGCCTTGTCATAAACGGCTCTCCCCCAGTGCTACATTCACCACTTGTTTCCCTCTAGGCACTTGACACTGTCCGGCTGGGCAGGTACGTCGCACAACACCGACATGCTTGCAGGCCACGTACAGCAATTCGAGATAATTTTTATTCACCCCTGCTCTCTGGAATAGAAAGCTATTTCGCAGTGTTCAGCAGGTGATCGAAATCACGATACGATGCACTGCACTGATCGAAGACGAATTGTCTGTAGAGTATTTTATTTACTAAACATTGCAATCAGGACAACATTCCTTCTTCAAATCACCCATATCACAGTATTCAGATGGTTGTGGAACATTGAAAGCAAGACGTATATGCGCTCCGTAACAAAAACCAATATTCTTGAGTACTCTTTGCGGTCAATGGTAGAGAACGACCCGTTGATCACCCTAGGGAAAGCACGAGCGACGATGGTAGCCGGCATGGGCGTCTCAGTTTTCCAGCAGCTTGTTTGCGTGGTCCTGAAAACGCTGGGGTATAGTCGCAAAAAATGAGTCCTAGTTCAATGACGGCCACTGTCTACCGAAATCACATCTACAGCAAAGTTCCTGGAACGTCACTATCGGTCTGATGCACAGGGATGTCATAGTTTTCTACAGTCGATGAGACTTGCTTCGAATGAAACGGTCGGAGCGTATGTGGATATTTGCGGAGCAGGGAGCCCGTTGTTTGTACGATCGATTTCGAAGAGAGCGATCATATCGTTATTTGGTCAAGCTGCAGTGGATTCAAGTGACGGCCTCAGTTTGGCTCGCAGAGGAGGCTCATACAGGAACACCATCCACTTTGTCGAATGGTTGAAGACTATCGCTTGGTGTCTGGCGACGTGTTTCTATTGATCAAAGTGAAATTTCAGCATCCCCTTCGCGTTCGAGCCTTTGCGGATTGTATCGGGGTAGAGCTGCTTTTCATTCTTCCGTACACTCTATGATTCAACCGCATTGAAAGAGTGATTTTAACCTTGAAACGCAAATGTTCCACCACTGGGCGGATCTCGCGAAGCGATCAGCACACGGTGACACACCAGGGACACATATCGCCTTTTTTCTGATAGTGCGTCTCCCTGTGGGAAGTCTCTTCCCGAAGGCCGTAAATGAGAGCGTCCATTTGAGGAAATAAAAAATCCGAGGCAAGTTATGGACATGGAAGTCGAGGATCCCCGAGGGCCGTCATCGCCGGCTGCCCGACAAGAACAAATGAAAAAAAACAACATCGTCTCGCTGACCGTCGAGCGAAGCAGAGCAAGTGACTGAGGCGAATAAGAAGTAGAGGGCAGATAGGCGAGAAAATGTATTTGCCCAGCGGGACGATGACGAGACGCTGGTGGCACAGAGGCCATGAGTTCGAAGAATCCTTGCTTGCACTGGTGCTTCATCCAGAGGCAATAAACCTATGGTTTTCGTGAATCGTGACTTCAGAGCTGCCCTCAACCTGAGACGGTGTGCGGTACAGAGTACGAGACCCGATGAGCTGACGCGATCCAACTTCCTGGGGCAGCCTCTCAGGCTCGGAGTCTACGTGGAAAAACTCAAATCGATAGCAGGAGGCAGGTCAAACAAGGCTGGAAGGCGTCTGGACACAGACACAACTACACACACACATGTGTATATCCATATCCGCTCGGTCATTATAGAACGTTTTCGTGGCATTGGATATCCATGCATCGCTGGTCGACGCTAGTTCAGGGTGCGGCGTTCCTCGACCCGCTCACAACCGGAAAAGTGTTTGCGTTCTCTGGTGCCAGCACGCTAACGATAGCATATGGGAAACGCTACAGCTCTATTCTACCTGGTATTTCTGGCCTGGATCCTGCTGCTTCATTCGCCGCTGTGGCTGCGCTTGTCACCATGTGAGGCGTCAGTGTCAAGGGGGAACCTGACTGCGGAAGCGATCGAAACCCTCCAGTCGTACCTGCGCATCGACACTGCCCAGCCACAACCTCAGTACCGTAAGGCAGTTCGCTTCATCAAGCAGGCCTGCAAGCGAGCTGGTCTTGAAGGTTTCCACCAGTTCTCGTTTCAGCGTGGTCGACTCGGGGCGGTCTGTAGTGTCCAGGGACGCGAGCCGCACCTTGGAGCGGTGGTGCTGAACTCGCACATTGACGTCGTGCCGGCCGAGTCGTCCGCCTGGCGCCTTGCGCCTCCTTTCTCAGCAGCTATTGTCGACGGAAACGTGGTCGCTAGGGGCTCACAAGATATGAAGACGCAAGGAGTGCAGTACCTGGAGGCGCTGCGTCGGCTACGCGCACAAGCCGGCGACAAGTGGCCTATGCGGCGAACGGTCCACGTGCTCTTTGTGCCGGATGAGGAGGTCGGTGGTCGCACGGGGATGGCTTCGCTGGTGAACTCCAGTCTATGGCGTGATACATTGCGCCCGGCAGTGCTGATCGACGAGTGTCTTCCCGAGACTCGCCTCGGTGTCTACAAAGTATGCTATGGCGAGAGACAGCCCTGGTGGATGACCATTCGAACGAGCCATCACACTGCGCATGGCGGAACGCTCCCCGCAGATACGGCGATTCAACGTCTTTTTGCGCTCTTAGACAACGTACTTGCGTATCGAGAGCAACAGCGCCTTGCTGTAGAGAGCCAGAGGAAAGCGCTGGGCGAGGTGCTTGGCGTCAATGTGGTCCACTGGGCCAGCAGCGGCAACGGGAACGCCACCAATGTCATCCCGAGTGATGCAGAAATCCGACTGGATATGCGCGTCCCGCCACATATGTCTGAACCGGAGGTACTTGCGCTGTTAGAGGAGTGGACACGAGGCTCGTGCAACTGGCACTCGCACACCGGCGAACTTTTGTGTGCGAATGCTACGTACCGTATCCAGTTCATTGATCGAGTCATTGCACCGTATCGCGAAGTGGTTGACGAGGCCGAGTCTATGCTCTATCGGGCGATTGCCATCGCAGGAAGAGCACGAAACATCAGTCTCGAACCGTTTGTGTTCCCCATGAGTACGGACTCGCGGTATGTGCGTCAGGCGGGTGTCCCAGCGTATGGTATCATGGCGCTGGACGGGGTCCTGCAGGGAGCGCAGTTACATCAGCCTGATGAGTCTGTGCCACTGACTGCCTTCGAGCGAGGTATTTCGTTTTACATGGAATTGGTGCGTCAACTCGCCGAGGAAGCGCACTGGGAAGCAACCGCAGACGTTGCGAACGTAACTGCCCGTCGGCATACTTCGGATGAACTGTAGCAGTGGTGCGGCATCGACGTGGTCGGTCGCATTATGGTACGGATGCTCCGAATATGATCTTGAGTACCGCATTCGCGGTAATAGCGAATCGCGGAATATCAGTATCGTTCCTGCAACCATTGCCCAGCAAATCCTTCCCAGTGCACCAATACGGCGCTGTCGCCTTGGTGCAATGTTGAACACCACCGTACCAGTGCCAGGCTCCAGGTGGGAATCCAATGCCGTCTATCCCGGGGTACGGATTCATTGGTATCGAAAGCCTTGCGCATCCCAGCACAATGCCAATAACGTGTACAAAACAATCACTTTAGACGCCCGCTCGAGACACAGCCGCTGGACGCCCCGAATGCCCCAGACTCTTCTTCCGAATGGTGATCGAGGTGTCCAGGTCTCGGTTCAGAGCAAAAACACTGGCCGGCACGGCGGCT
>Ga0078972_1007737_pt1 | contig 23492 bp, 19 predicted proteins | sample YelNatPaOPGAMG01_FD_67568 | JGI IMG/M metagenome (GOLD analysis project Ga0078972, IMG submission 67568) | Hot spring thermophilic microbial communities from Obsidian Pool, Yellowstone National Park, USA - OP-RAMG-01 (SPADES assembly) (version 2) | ecosystem: Environmental > Aquatic > Thermal...
CCGAGATCTACACACGTTTCAGGTAAAATGAAACACTGACCTGCTCGTTCTATTTGTCTGTATCTATTTTTCCGAGCTATGCTTTACATGGACAGCTTCGGTATTCCAAGTCCAGCGGTGACGGCTCACGAACTCGTGCGTCATTCAGAGAGGCTCGGAAGTTTTTCCAAGTGACTTCACGGACGCCTCGCCGCTGCTATCCGTACTCTCGACCGAGTCCAAGAGGAGTCGCGACGCCCTCGACCCAGTGTTCGTAAGCTGGACGGTATCACGATGCAGTGCAGACGGGCAAGCGTCTGTTCTTCGCTTCTCCTTACGTAAAGCGTGCCGAATCCACACACGCCTCAAGTATGCGATCGTTCGGTTTCGAGGCAACACGTACGCGCAGCAGGTGCCGCCTCCGGACTGACGAGGGAAAGCACTCTACCCTGCCGCTTGACGAGTATGTCACAGCATCGTGCCAGACGCTCACTGAGCTTCGTGCGTCGAATCATCGACTCCGTTCGAGAGACGATCTCCGCTGTCCACGCGCTCGCTCTCTGTCTCGTTGCGAACACCGACGAGACGCGAGTCCACGGCTGCACATCACATCTCGTGGGATGCGTCCGCGAGACGTCTCCGTCTCTTCTGTTTCCTCGCGAAAGCGCCTTGGACTCGGGCTGGAGCCATCACAGCACCCGCACTCCAGTGGAGCCTGCGTCACCGTTGTTCATGGACGAAGCATAGGCGGATCGACGCGTAGGATCCAGTTGTGCAGTATGGATTTCCCGTCCCGCACGTATTGCATCCTGTACATGACCGAATATCCCAAATGCGGATGCGGCTGGGAGCATGGCGCCCCCATCGTATGCACAGCGGACAGAGTACCGGCGCAAGGTATCAACCAGAAGCGGGACGACATCCCGGGAAACCGCACCAGGATCGACAGCGGGTGAGGGCGTCTCGAATAGCGCTCTGTGGGCGTCCGTCAATGCCGAGAAGCGAGCGCTGGTCCAAGTCTTGATGTGCCTCAGAGCGGCGCTCAGGGGAGCATGAGGCGGCGGTGTGGCGGAAACATTTGCATCCCTGACGACAACCGAGTGTTAGCGGCTGCGAAGTGCGCACCGCGGCTGTGTACCCAGAAGCTGAACCTGCCAAGCATTGTATGGATGAGGACTTTCGTTGTTGTGTGGAATACATCGATACGAGCTGGAAACTGGGTCATCGTGAATGCTGAGCGCTGCCACCAGCGCCGCTGAACGACGACGACGGACGAGGCCTGGTGGAATAGCGATACCGGTGTATTGAATGCCGGAGATGAGCACGGCAAAGGATGGCAAGCCTAGCATTACTCGCAAACGGTTTGGTGCTTATGAGAGGTTGAAGCGATCCGAGCTTTCGGTTATGCGGCGTTGGTGATAAATCGATTGTATTTTACGGTGACGTGGGTGTAAAATGAACTGATGAAACTTGGTCTCGAACTTTACCCCCATCTATTGATCCGTCAGGTAGCCAGCGTAGCGCTGTACCACGCTCGGACGCTTCCGGGAGCGACTTGCGCAACCTGGGTATGGCAGCAGTTTTTTTTGTCGCGGTGCATTTTATGCAGACAACAAGTTCTCTCGTCAGGGGCGATGTCTCTGGAACGTCGCTTTCTCGACAATGCGGGAAGGACCAACCTTCAGCATTGATCTCAGTTGAAGTGAGCCCAGATACATTGCGAGCTTTGACGGCACGTTTTTCGCTAGCGCCGCATCGAACAGGTCCCTGAATCGACTATTGTTGCTGAAACTCTATGGACGCATATCCTGACTCGCAACGAGCTAGCTGGTACCCGCAACTTCAAGTCCAGATGACGAACTTGGCTCCTGATGCAGCGCTTTGCATTTCACGAAGAGCAGTTCCATAGGAATCGCAGCAGGGGGCCTCTTAGACCAATGTATTAGCGACGGAAAGCGACGTTGTCTAATACCCCAACAGTTGAATATCTGGAGAAGAAGCCACCAAAAGTGTATCGAGGACGCATGAGGCGTTGAGCGATCATGTCGTTCTGGCGAGTTGTCGGCGAGGACTCGACAGCATCGCCACCAGGGCTGATCATGTGATGATACTCGCTTGTCTCTGACTAGGGAACAGCGGGTTGCTGCTCGTTGAATACCCATGTAAAGGTGTACCATATCTCCCGAGTGATGTTGTATCGAGGTAAACGATCACCGTCCATCTTTTCATGAGCGTTCGCGTTGCAGTACGGAATCGATCATGTTTTGTTCTAGGCGCGACGGTCGCCCAAAGAATCGCGCTGTCTTCTTTCCCCGTCCCTGCATCGCCGGCCATATGAACTGTGCAGAAACTTCACACATGGTGGCTTCTTTGTTCGCATTTCTTAGAGAGCAGGCGCAGAAGAATGGAATGACGAGAGCTCTGCAGCATCGATGGCGCTTAGTACGATATGTCTTTCGTGCTCGACGTTCACCATACAAACCTCCAGATGCATGATTCGTTCGCCTGCTGACCGTCGTATGAATGACTTTCACAACGAATACTGCTTTGTCGCAAGCGAGCAATGACGACACCAACTCTGTTCACGAACTTTCGTCAATCTATCAGAGACAGGCCTTTTACTGCATCCCTGCAAGAATAGGAAAGGACAATCTAAAAGCATGATGGTGCTGATATTCCAGAATTCACTGCTATAAACAGAACTGAGCTTTTTAAAAGACAAGAGACAAATCAATGGGGAAAACTTTGGCTCTGAGCTGGCGCATATGCGTGCTGGCGCATCGATGCCCCCCGAAACTGTATCCTCGATACTGTTTTGTCTGCCGTGCTTCGGATGGGGGCCTCAGAGCGTCACCACTCGGATGGATCTGCTCGAGTGCCCTTTTCTCGACGACAGAGCGCAGGTGCGCACACCGCACAGCCACCGCACGCCAACGCTCGACGCTATCCCTGGATGCGATGACCGCCTATTCTCTGGTGTGCTAGCGCTCATGAGCTTTGCACTCCGGGATCGACGATAGTGAACTTGATTCTGGATGCCAAAAAAATCGAGTCTATTGATTGCATTGGGCGATAGCTGCTTCAGCTGCGAGCGCGTATGATGCTTCCCAAAGGAACTTGTTTCGTGGCAGTCATGCTTTAACTCAAGTTAGTGATCTACTCCCTGCAAACCCTGTTCTTGGTGGGATTCGAACGGTGCCTGTTCCCGCCATCTATCGATACAAGTTGTTCTGCGGTTTACATTCAGAGCATGCCACCACCAAAATTCTCCGCCGGGCTCGAGCGCAAGATCGCTGCACCGCAGGCCAAGAGAGAGAACCACAGACCAGCGCTTACAACTGTTGCAGCAGGTTTGCGCTTCACCTCAATCTTCCCTCCTTTTCGTAACTGCATCTCAACCTCTTCCGCTTTCAAATTTTCCAGCAGCTGGCCGTTCGCATCACGAAGGATCAGTTCGGGGACAACGATCTCGCTCAGAAGCGCCCCGGCAATTGCACCACCCAGATGTGCGCTGTTGTCGATAGCGTCTCCTGGTGTGCTTCCAAATGCAAAGTTGAAAACCACGAGCGCAACAAGCACAGTGATCTGGCGACGCGCCTGTCTACCGAGAATTGCATAGTTGTTCACCAGATACACAATATAAGCGGAAAAGAGACCAAATATGGATGATGAGGCGCCTACGGACAAGTAGGGCGTGAACCAGTAGGAAAGCAGGTTCCCCCAAGCGCCACTCGCGAGGTAGATCACGGCAAACGCAAGCGGTCCATATGCCATTTCACATTCATAGCTGATTGCGTACAATGCATAGGTGTTGCTTAGGAGATGCAGCAGGCCGCCGTGCAGGAATATCGGCGTGAATAATCGCCACAGCTGGCCTGCAGCGATCGCACTGTTGATCTTTGCGCCTAGAGCCAATAGGATGTTAGAGTTCGCCCCGCTGAGTTTTCCCTCAACCTCAAAGTAGAGCTCCGCCAAGTATGTCAGGATGTTGATGCCTATAATTCCTGTTGTCAACACCGGCCTCGGTGCGGGTATCACTGCGATATACGGACGCGAGCCCACAGGTTTGTCCGGCTTGTTACCGGGTCCCGTGGGTGGCTCCTCGCCACCGCCGACCGGGCTCTGATCACGCTCATCGATATCCGCAGCGGCACACACACGAAACGGATTCAAATGATGCCACCGTCGTCTAACGACTAGGGATACCCCAGAGGGCAGCCACTGCGCTCGTTTCGGCAGCGTGAGCCCCCGGGTCGTACCGCCAAGAATCGGCCGTTGACTTCGAAGCCGGGTCCAAGCTGCCGACACAAACGCTATATTTTCGGGTTTCTGTTGCATGAGGGAGACTTCTGCAGGCTACTAGCAGCTTGTTCAAGCGTTTCAACAAAAACGCTGGTATAATTCCTGCTGGAAAGAGACCGCCTTTCCCGTGATACCTCCACGGAATGCCTGAATCGCAATACGTTGTTCGTATCTAGTTCAGAGGCGATTTTCGATGATAAACGCACGGCAGCGCTGGCTGCGTATCGACATGCGTGCGTGCGTGCGTGCGTGCACGCATCGGGGCATGCGTGCCGTGCGAGCAACGCGCACCACACGTTCAACGTGCCCTGCAGGTATGGCGATACGTCATCATTGAAACAGGAAAAAAAGCTTCATGATCATGGAGCGTAAACTAAAACCACTCATAGACGTCTCCCGGTATTTGACCGGCTGCCTGCTATCGGATTCAGTTGCCTCCGGCACATTTCGTGCCTGAAAGGCTGCTCCATAGAGTTCGATGGCGTCAGCTCCTCTTCGTCTTCGATGACCTTATTCTCAATCGGACGCAGCTGCGGCAGCTCGGCGCGGATGCCCGTCTACAAAAGTAGACGAAAGAAGCTTCCATCCCTGCGCTGGTACAACTGACAGAGAGATGCGCTCGGAAAAGGCGAGAATCTCTTCTCTTCATGCGCATCGGGGCAGTCGTCGGCCTGCAAAAGCGCCTTTGCTTCGTCGGCAGAATGCTGACAGGCGCCAGTTCTATCTGCTCATCTGCGCGTTCGCCCTCGCAGAATATTCCACGGAGGTTCATTACGGTGCATCTATCTTCCGAGCTGGTCGCCGTCGACGAAGCCCCGGTCATGAAGCGCCCCGTCGTGCCGCCAAGCACCGTAAGCGAGTAGTCGGCCGCTCGCATTCATTTCATCGAATCGTTGATGCACCGCTGGACATGAACCCTGACACGGTTCAGGGTCGCTGCCCGAGCATCTTACAACACACTTCTCTATGCTATACAGTTCGCATTGAGACACCGAGCGAATGAGGTCCGCGTCATCCGCCATGTCGTTCAGTTGGGGAGCTGATGTGCGCGCAGCGTCCAAGAGAGCACGGAGCGAATAAGGTGTACCCAGCACCTTCTCGAAACGATCAAGAACAAGAATTGTCTTCAGTCTGGAATGTACCTCTACAACATTCTCCAGGTCGACACGATCCTCGACGCATCCAAAATACGCGATCTTGGGCGTGACACAAGCGTGTTGCAGGAGCTCGCGGCGAAAAAAGAACGCATTTTTTCTGCACGCGCTCTGTGTGTTTCAGCAAAAGCAAGTACGTCCTGCGGTATCCTGTTCAGACCATAGCATCTTCGAATGACGATGTGCGCAGCGTCGCTTCTATGAGGACACCCAAAACACGAGCTTCATTCAGGAACGTGTATCGTTGTTAAATGGAGACGTTCTCCGGCGTTTAATCGCACCTCGTTTCGAAAAGCACCAGGATTTCTTTGTTTCGTTCATAGAGTTGTTTCGCTGGCATACCTGTCGTGTGTGGACCGCGTGTCTCCCTTGATACGCATGCATGATGCATTTGCTCTTCAGGCCTGGTTCATCTCTTTTCAGTATGCCTCATCGGACATTCGCAGTTCGCGGAAGCCAAAGGCCCGTGGAAAACAGGTTCCGACGAGCCCGGATTGCCTCGTGAATGATGCCGAAAGCATCGAGCACAAATTCGTGCTGAGGACAAGCTGTGTGATCGATATACGCGTTTGTTTCCCTAAGCCTGTTCGTGACGGCCTTGGGGGCGTTCAGTCTGGTCGAACCACGGAGAATCAGCTTGAGTTTCTCTGATAGCCCAATATTTATTCTTTTCTGTATTTCGATGAAAAGAGATTTGCGGAAATCGATGTAGTCCATGAAGAAACAAGTACAGGCAGTAAAATCCAGGCTGGACAGAAAATCGAAAGATTTCCATCCCTCTACGCCGCCTCCGTGCAGCGCGGTGACGCAGTCTCCATCTGACCTTATCGCTCCGATGAGAAAGTTCAACACCGGTTTCAATGGGAACACAAAGGACGGGGCCTGTGGACGCTGATCTCATGCGGAGCTTCATCTTCCTGTGGAGTACCGCTTCGTCCATGGCCACAAAAGATAGCCGAATTCGTGTTTCGAACGGAATCGATGAACTTGCAGGAGAAGCCTTGTAAACGTTCGGCATGATCCTGTGAGGAATTCGGTGTGAGATAACCTCGAGTTTGATTCCTCGTTACTCAAAGGGTGAGAATCACTGCGCCCACCAGAGGCCTTGAATCAGAACGGTCGAAAACTTGAAGCACGCGTGATTTGAACATGCTGGTCTGACAGAAACGACAAGAAGATTAGAGAATCATATCTGTGGACGCATTGGATCCTGATATTGGTTCTTTGGTGAATCCTCGTTCGATCGCGTCTCGAATCATCTTGATTGCGATCACGTTACGAATTCCAACAGCAAAGCGTCAAAGACGCCACTCCGAATCAACGACCGAAAATCCTAAAATTACGTATGAATCCGAAAGCACTGATCGCTGCACGTCCAATCTCGAAACGGTACATCGAAACCAAGTTCGGAAAAGGATCGACGGAAAGGAACCGAACGAGCAGTTCCATATCCTATTCGCATCGAACACGCTCATGAGTAGATACGTCGCATCCAGCGTCGGACGCAATCCATCCCGGGTCATGAAAACAAAAAGTCGCACTGCAACGACACACATGCCAGCCTGGAAGGGTACGAATCGCGACCTCCACCGCTTCGATAAAGATCCGCACGGGCGATTGGGTGCGATCTCCAGCGCTGGCGACAGCCACGAGATCAACGTCTCGATTCCGTTACACTTTCCAGTGAACGTTTTTCTGTATCATCGAATTGTATCTGGATAGCAAGCACGGTTGAAAGCAGATCATCCGGGAGTTGGTGTTTGCTGGTTCTTCAGGCAACTTGTGTGCTGTAACTGAGCGTTTGCGTTACCGTTAGCATAGTATTGTCGTGTACCGTATGAAGGGCGGGCAGTCGCTTGGAGCAGCTGCAACAAAAGACGTTGATCACTGCTTCCATACAAACTTGGAAAAGAACACTGCGCAAAGCGTTTTCGGAGCAAACCCCTGGCCTGCAGGGCATATCAGTCGTCAAAAACTTCTCGTTTCTTGTTCTTATGTCGAGCACTGCGCCGGGCAGCGCGTGTCCGCTGTTACCGAGCAGCCGCTGACGTCAGCGTGCACGTGCCGACACGCTCGCTTGCTGTTCCAGTGGGGTGCTCCCTGGCGAGTGCACGCTTCGGTTCACGCTTACCGCTATCAGTGGCGAGCACAGCGACGGTCGCGTGCCAGCTTCTGGGTGCAACCGCGCAGCCGCAGCCGGCAGCGCCGTCTACTCGTGGCGGTGCAGCAGACGGATGCAAGCCAACAACAGAGCGCCAATCTCGCGAAAGTGGCCTCAGAACGGGAGCTGGTCGGAGCTCCGACCACCCCGAGCCCTGTCGTACAAACGCTGCGTCGTTTGGTGTTGATTACCGGTTTCGAGAAGTTCAACATTGCGCTCTATAAGGCGGCAGCGGAGGAGGCACATCGGCAGGTTCCAACGCTGGAGGTACTGGTATTCACGGACCGTGACCTGCAGGATGAAACCGGGCGGCAATATCTTGCCCAGGTCTTACGAGAGACCGACGCGGTGCTTTGTTCGCTCCTATTTGACTACGATGCCGTCGAGTGGCTCCGTGACCACATCCGATCGATTCCGCTTCGCTTTGTCTACGAATGCTCGCTTGAATTGATGTCCTGTACGCAGGTGGGCGCTTTTACCATGGGCGATGCGAAACGCGGTGACGCCAAGTCGAGTTCGCTGCCTGCGGCGCTGCGCATGGTCCTCCGCAAACTCGGCCTCGCTGGTCGTGAGGAAGACAAAATGGCGGGGTACCTCTCGTTCCTGAAGACTGGACCGAAGCTGCTCAAATACATTCCCTTGGGGAAGGCACAGGACCTGCGACGTTGGCTCGAGGTCTACGCCCGCTGGAACGCCGGAGGCCGCGCCAATATTGTCTCGATGATACTCTACATCGCACGAGAGGTCCTGGAGATCCCCCTGGTGACCCCAGTGCCCGAAGTCGTCGATGTTCCAGCCATTGGGGTGACCCATCCACGGGCCCCATCATCGACACCGTACTTTCGGACACCGGCAGCGTATCTGGAGTGGTATCTGCGCACTTGGCCTGAGCGAGCAGCGTATCCGCGAGCCGGCCTGTTGCTCTATCGCAAGCATGTCATCTCTGAACAGTCGTATATTCGGGAACTCATCTTGGCTCTCGAGGAGGCAGGTATCCTCCCTGTGCCTGTGTTCATCAATGGCGTAGAGGCACATATGGTTGTGCGCGATCTCTTCACGACTAGTTATGAACTGGCGCAACGACGTCGTGGCATTCGTGAGACCTCCCTCCGTGAACCCGATGCAGCACGCGTTGATGTTATTGTCAGTACAATCGGGTTTCCGCTCGTTGGCGGACCAGCAGGCACCATGGAAGCAGGTCGACAGACAGAAGTAGCTCGACGCCTCCTCAGCGCCAAGGGTGTACCGTATATGGTGGCGGCGCCGCTGCTCATTCAGGACCTCGAGTCATGGCAACAGAACGGAGTCGTTGGACTCCAGTCGATTGTGCTGTATGCCCTGCCTGAACTGGATGGAGCGATCGATACGATTGTGCTCGGTGGACTCGTTGGTGATCGAATCGTGCTTCTCCCGGATCGTGTGCGCGTCCTAGCGGAGCGTATTCGTCGTTGGACGAGTCTGGCATGCAAACCGAACCAGGAGAAACGCATCGCTGTCGTAGTGTACGGCTTTCCACCGGGCGCCGGTGCAACGGGCACGGCGGCATTGCTGAATGTACCACGCTCGCTGGTTCGTCTGCTGCGTGCGCTTCACGAGGCCGGATTCAACTTGGGAGCCCCCGAAGTATACCAATCTTTCTTGGAAGACGAGTCCGGTGAGCGGCTTCTTGAGGCCATTCGCGCTGCAGACCAAGTCGTGGAGGGTAGCGGCGTGCCGGTGGACAAGATCACCACCGTGCACGCCGATGAGCTACAGTCCTGGCTGCCGAGGGAGATTGCCACGCGGGTAGCCAAGAACTGGGGCGGGTCCCTGACGCGTTCCGATATCAAACGTCTAGGTGCGTACCTTTGCCTCGGAGGTGTCTCGCTCGGAAATATCTGGCTGGGAGTTCAGCCTCCAGTGGGCATCCAAGGCGATCCAATGCGACTGCTGTTTGAACGCGACGCCACACCACATCCCCAGTATCTAGCGTTTTATCTGTGGATTCGTCGCAACTTTGATGCAGTGATCCATCTGGGCATGCACGGCACCGCAGAGTGGCTACCTGGCTTACCCCTCGGCAATGATGATACGTCGTTTCCCGATTTGCTGTTTCGAGACTTGCCCCACATCTACGTCTACGCACAGAATAATCCGAGTGAAAGTACACTGGCGAAGCGCAGGGCCTACGCGACGCTCATCTCGCACGGTGTGCCTCCGTATGGGCGTGCTGGCCTCTACGGTCAACTTCTGAACGTGCGTGATCAGCTACGGGAGCTCGAAGAGGAACTCCAGGCGGCTTCCGCGTCCGGGAAGCAGGCATTGGACGCCCTCGTTGTTGAGAGCCTGCGAGCATCCATCGAGCAGGCGGGTCTCGACTGCGATCTCCCGCTCCAGGGACTTGAGGCAAACGATCTCGACCAACTGGCGGCCGACGCAGCCAAGTTGAAAACCTATCTTGCTGAACTGGAGAACCGTCTCTTTGCAGAAGGATTGCATATCCTCGGCATGCCGCCCAGTGCTGCAGATATGGAGAAGTATGTCGCGGCGCTAGCGGAGCAGCAGCCGGCGGAACAGCGTTCGTGGCAGCCGCAGGAGCTGCAGCGTCTGCTCCAGCAGCGGACGGATGAAATCCAGAACATTATCAGAGCGCTGCAGGGTCAGTATATTCCACCGGCTCCCGGAGGTGACCTGATTCGTGATGGACCCGCCGTCTTGCCCACTGGACGCAATATTCACGCGCTGGATCCGTATCGAGTACCGACGTGGATTGCCTTTCAGCGGGGAGCAGAGATTGCCCGCGCCATCATCGCCCAGCACCAAGAGAAACATCCGGGAACTTTCCCAGAGACGGTGGCGGTAATGCTCTGGGGACTCGACTCCATCAAGACGCGCGGTGAGTCCATCGGTACAGTCCTGGAATTGGTCGGGGCAGAGCCTGTTCGTGAAGCTACCGGCCGCATCGTGCGCTTCGAACTGGTGCCGCTGTCGATGCTCTCGCACCCGCGCATTGACGTGCTCTGTAGCCTGAGTGGTATCTTCCGCGATGCTTTCGAGCACGTCGTCTGTCTGCTGGATGATCTTTTCGCACGGGCGGCCACGGTGCCCGATGAGACCCCAGAACAGAACTACATCAAAAAGCACTACGATAATGAGCGCGAAGCCGGACGCCCACGACGTCTCTGGTCGAATCCTCCGTCAGAGTTTGGTTCTTTGGTTGCAGACCGCGTCGAGACCTCTACATGGCAGTCGGGCGATGAGCTCGCCGATACCTTCGTCTCCCGGAACGCATTCAGTTACGGTCGCGGTGAGCGGGGGAAACAGCGACCAGAGCTCTTCGAGCGTCTGCTGGGCACCGTGGATCGCGTGGTCCAACAGATAGACTCCGTGGAGTACGGCCTGACCGATATCCAGGAGTACTATGCAAACACCGGTGCGCTAGCGCGAGCAGCCCAAATGCGAAAGCGGAGAGTTTCCGGCGATGCCAACGCAAAAGTCACAGCGTCGTTCGTGGAGTCGTTTGGAAATGCGTCGACTCGCCGACCTCGAGATCTGGAAGAGCTGTTGCGCTTAGAGTACCGGTCGAAGCTGCTGAATCCGCGTTGGGCAGAGAAAATGGTTACGCAGGGCAGTGGCGGTGCCTACGAGGTTTCACAACGAATGACGGCGCTGTTGGGCTGGGGTGGTGTCGCCGACTTTGGCGACGACTTTGTTTACGAACAAGCCGCCGATCAGTATGCCCTGAATGAGGAGATAGCTCAGCGGCTACGTCAGAGTAACCCAGAGGCATTTCGCAACATCGTCGGCCGTTTGCTGGAGGCAGCCGGGCGCGGCATCTGGCGACATCCGGATGAGGAACGACTCGCCAAACTTCGGGCACTTTACGAGGACATTGATGCTCAGTTGGAAGGTGTCTTGTAAATGGGATTGTTTTCGAGGCACTCTGGGGAAGAAAGGGGTTCGCCTAGTAGTCGGTCACGTGCATTGCGAAGCGTTCATGGCACGCAACAGTTCGGGGTGAACGATGTTGTGTGACGGGAGCAGCAGTGGCGTGATCGCTCGCTGAAAAATGACGAAAGCGTGTTGGTCCATGAACGAAAGCTGCATCGCGAGAGGTTCCAGATACTCATCTCTACCGCCCGAGTTCGTGGCGATCAATGTTCTCTCAAAGCGGTGACAACGAGCACGAGGCATGCGTCGGGTGTTCTTGGACGCCATGCGATCAGCTAGTCTCTTCCCGAGACTGGCCGGCACCAGAGAACTGTGGTACCAGCACATGCACCCGAAAATCGCCGGTCATCAGCGTAGCTATACATTTACAGTGTCGTGCTCGGGCGGGCACTGCGTCACCGCAGCTGGCCCCGCTTGCAAGGTCGATGCACGCTGCGTACACAGAGAGGCATTGACGCAGCGTCTTCGGCAAGGCGTGCACTTGTACATCCCCAGAGCGTGCACCATTTGTTCAATGACACCGCAAAACTCTGTTACCGTCCATGCACAACCGAAATTGGTTCTTCTGGGCAGCTTCCTATCCACTAAAATTCCCAGTGTCTGCCATAGCCCACGCGGTACTACAAAAACATGATCTTAGCAAACAAGTCTCTAAAAACGAGCAACGCCTGGAATCGTGCATGACGTGCAGTTAACGCAGCCACAATTCACTCCGAGACCGTACCAGCCGCAGCGTCTCGGCACATCGGTCCATCAGGGACTGGTGCTCGACGACTCCCGTGCATTTCGTAAAGCCTGTGCCTGCAATAAAAGCAATGCAGTCGGTGTGATACCCTCGATTCGAGCAGCCTCACCCAGTGTTGCCGGCTGTCGTTGCTGTAGTTTCTCTTTGGCCTCTGCGGAGAGGCTCGGCATATCCGCGAACACCACACCTCGCAATGATAATGCCTCGTCGCGTCTGAGCCGCATCGCCTGTGACTCCTGGCGAGCAAGATACTGTCGATACAAGCACTGTGCCTCAATCACGTCGTGCAGATCAGAATCAATCATTACTGGCAGGCGTAAGTTCACCAGTTGGATCCCCGGGTGCGCAAGCATCTCCAGTGCGGAGTATACTCGTCCGTCAGCACCCAGCACTGCTGCAAGGCTTTCAGGTACGCGTTTCTTCCAATCTGCCGCTGAATAGCGAATGCGACTCAGTTGCTGCAACGCATCCTCGAGTCGCTCACGCTTTTTTTCAAAATATTTTGTCTGTGCAGGTCCAACAAGCCCGCACTCGATGCCAATCGGGGCCAGACGGAGGTCTGCGTTATCCGCTCGCAAGTGCAGGCGATACTCAGAGCGAACAGTGAGCATGCGGTACGGCTCGGTCACTCCAGTGCGCAGCAGATCATCGATGAGCACCCCAATATACGCATCACCGCGGCTTAAGAGGAGAGCGTTCCCGAAGCCTGCCTTGGCGGCGGCATTTGCACCAGCAACCAAACCCTGAGCAGCAGCCTCTTCATACCCCGTTGTGCCGTTAATCTGGCCCGCCAGATAGAGACCCTCACAGCAGCGCAGTTCCAGAGTGGGTCCGTGCAACTGACGGGGATCCACGTAGTCGTACTCTACAGCGTACCCATAACGGAGGATGCGAGCCTGCTCCAGGCCCGGAATAGTTCGAAGGATGCGCTGCTGGACGTCCGGAGGCAATGCCATCGAAATACCGTTTGGATAGATTATATTTTGCGGCAAGTTTTCCAGTGCAGCACTCTGGGGCGTATACTCTGGCTCTAGCCAAACAGGATGCGCATCCCGCTGGGCGAAGCGCTGCACCTTGGCCTCCAACGATGGACAGTAGCGAGGTCCACGGCCTCCGCCTCGGTACTGCGGTGAGAGCCCTGCCTCTGTGGCTTCTCGAACGAGCTCGTGCGTTTCTGGTCGGGTAGCGGTTCGATAACACGGCTGCAGACGAGCCACGAGTGCTTCCAAGTGGCAGGGCTCCGGCGGCATAAACTGGAACCTCGGCAAGGCGGGATCGCTGTCCTGCCGCTCGAGTCCGTCGAGTCGCACCGTTGAGGCGTCAAGTCGCGGCGGTGTGCCGGTTTTGAGGCGTCCCATTCGCAACTGGAGCACATTCGCCAACGTATGGCCCAGCTGCGAAAGACTCCCGCGTGCATCATTCACCGACACTCGACGGCTTGCCTCAGAGGTGGACGCTCCCGTTGATTGGTGTAACTCGCCAGCGCCCATGAACATTTGATCGCTCCGCGAATCCTCGCCAAGTCGACCTCCCGCTACTGTCTTATCGGCACCTAAATACATGAGACCGTTGAGGAATGTGCCCGTCGTGAGTACAACGGCCGTAGCTCGTATCATACTGCCGTCAGCGCAGATGACTCCACGACAACGCCAGGCGGGTTCTGTAGCGTGCGCGGACGACGGCTGCAGCCTCTCAATATCAAGGTCCTGTACGGCTGTCTCGATGAGTGCGAGATTCGTTTCGGTCAATTGTTGTAACGCCCTCTGGATCGCCAAGCGGTAGAGTCGACGATCACATTGGTGTCTCGGGGCGCGGGTCGCTGGACCTCGGCTCTGGTTAAGTACACGAGTTTGCATACATGATTCGTCGGAAGCTCTGCCCATGAGGCCGCCAAGCGCATCCATTTCTCGCACCATATGGCCTTTGCCGACTCCTCCGATGGAAGGATTACACGACATGACCCCGATTCTGTCCAGCCTCGGGCTCAAGAGCGCTGTTCTTGCACCCTTTCGTGCGGCTGCGGCGGCTGCCTCAGTGCCCGCATGGCCTCCACCAATAACGATGACATCGTACACCCTACCACAACGGCTGCTCCAACACCGGAAGAGCGCTCTCGAGTGCCGGCGGAGCGCAAGCAACCACTGACGCCCGGGAACCGCTCCGGGTATCACCTGCTGCATTCGCTTTCCTCGGGGATTCGCCGGCAAACTCGGCTCTTCGAGCAGCGCTCACGTGAAGCGTACCGAGCAAGGCGCTTGAATGGGCCCTTCAAAGCGACACCAGACACTGGTTGCCGATTCGCGTGAACCCCAACTCAGGGATACCAGAGACGGTGTCTGCACCGGGTTTCCGCTCGAGAAAAGCGTCTGTGGGTCCTCGTTCCCGAAAAGTCTCCGTAAGTTAAATATGCCTCTGCTACCGTTCCGAAGACACTATGAAAAGTTCAGGACAGACAAACAATCAAGGCGTTTTGTGCTTGTTGCAGCGAAGCTGAACTCCGATGTCCTGCAAACACGGGAGTATGGCAGCGAGCGCTGCAGGTATCCCCCGTGTATTCCGGAGGACTCGGTGGGCGTACCGCTTACGCGCCGGACAAGGTGTTCTGTCCAGCATATCTTGCTCTGATGATGAAAAAACGCATCATGACACATAGCTGGACGGTATAGAGGAGCTTCTTGTTTAAGTTTGTTTCCAAAGCAAGCCTCCGGGCGCGCATTCCAAAGAGAACCTTGCACTTGACCCCTAAATTTGTACACCCGTTCAGGTCTGTCTGAAAATGAGCGACGCTACTCAACAAGGCAATTGTGCCACGTGAGCTGTTTCGAATGGATTAGGAAGGCGGCAACATCGAATGTGCTGTTTCATTCCCGTGTTTTCATGTCGAGTCTATTGTTTCCTGGGCTGGAGCCCGTTCACATTGCGATTGGTGCGTCCTCGATGATATCCACATTTACGGGCGATATGAAGCGAGACTGTGCACTCCTACCGTCGTTGAAGTAGAGTAAGGCTTCAGCTTGGTTGCCCAGGAGCTTTTCTAACAAGATCACGTTTCCATGTTCCGTGTTTGTGTGCAATGCAAGGCCGTGAGGCATCGACTCACACGGACACCATTCGACTGCGGTGGAGGCGGCACTGGGACCGAACCTCCACGGAATGCACAGCGGCGACGTATCGCCACTAACCCATATGCATATGTTGTATAGGAAGGTTCCACCTTTCCGAACGTCCTTTCTTAACGGGGACAAACCACAGAAAAGCCCTCCCTTATCCTAAATGCGCACGGGACAAGTATCATGGCAGGACGCAGTCTCGGATCTGGAACTGAACGTACTCGGAACCGAAAGACGCAGCGCGTTCTGTGTCCAACTGAAAAGTTCTCGCGTCGCCTGAGATGCCTCTGAAAGCTGCAACTCGGCAATTAGAGCTACCTAGTCAATCCATATTTACCTCTAGCGAATGGTATCTAGAATCATGGAAAGCTTGTACGTGGACAGGGTTCTCTGGAGCATCCGCACCCCGCTAGGGTTGTACGATGCGGCTGAGAGCTCGCGTCGTTTCGCTGCGCCCTCGTCAGAGTAGAATGGAACGAGTCGTCTAACTGAGGCGTACACACACGAATCTTTGGCGTATTCCTCGCGTCATCAATACCAGCACATCCTGGTTTCTTCTGCGACAGCTACCTTTCCGCGCGCTTATCTACTGCGTCTAATACGCTGGAAACTCTTGTACTCCTAGATCCGCTTCCAGCAATGGAGGGATGTTCATGGCAGCGTTCGAGTCGTGACTTATCTGGTTCAGGCTGTGGGCTATGCGTTTCATGAACAGACGACGATTCCGGTGAAGGTTTCTCTCGCTATGTTTACGCTCTTTGTCGTAAGCCTTGGTGCGCCCTTCGCAACGGTGACACTTGTATTTTGCTAACATTTCCCCATGTGTCTCCCGTATTCTCTACCCTGGTGGCCACCTCAGCTTGAAGGCTTTCTTCATTGCTCGGTATACGACCTCGACGTGGACAGAGGGCTCGACTCGATGCCCTCCGTTTCCACGTCCAGAGCCATGCCCGACGATCATAACCTTCTTCTGGTCGATTCTCGCTTTTCGTACTCTGTCCGATACATGCGCGACCGCACACTGTCATGCTCGATGGCGGGTTCCCGGAACGTGGTGTTGTCAACGATGAACCAAGCACGGGAAAGAAAATCCATGTTGGGGTGCAAGTAGAGCAATTTTGATCAGCGATCGCTCGGTTTGTGCAAAGCGGTAACGCATGCCCCACTGGAGTCGATCGCTACGATGATTCAAGTCCAATTCCAGTTTTTGCATTTCCAATGGAACAGAATAGAAGAAGCGGGAGCCGCTAAGGGCGTATACTGTTAGGTGGATCATGCTGGTGCTGGTGATTACGAATTCGTCGGTGTCTACAAAAACGGTATGATTCATGTTTTGAACAGAGTCGAGTATTATACGGGGCGATTCCAGAGCAGTATCGTCACGTTAGCTTTTGAACAAGTCAAAGAGTGACAAAGTCGAGTATTCTTCCTCGTCAAACCAGTACGGCGAATACCTGCGCTCACGAGTTGCCTTGAGAGCGAAAGCTGGAAAACTTGACGGATATGTGACCCCATCATGTTAAACGCAAGGAAAAGATGACATTGGATTCCAGCCTGTATACACTGGATAACGATGTCTGTTGCGCTATCACCCCTGATTCGGTGATGTCGTAAATCATCTCTTTACCCGTGTTCGTAACGGATTCCAGTGGCAAATGTCGAAGGAGCTAACCCGAATCCACGACCCAGAATTCTAAACCAACGTACGAATCCATATGCTCTTATTGCTTCACTCTGAACGCCAAGGCTAGACGTATACAAAACTTCCAAGAAAATATCGAAAGGCAGGAACAGAGCGAGTACTTCAGCGTTCCATGGTCTTCTGCCACGTATGTAGACTGCGAAAACAATTCCGTTTTCGACGTTGCGCTTGTGCGGGTAGGAAAGGTATATGCCCCGCTGGACGCAAGAGATTGCCGAAGCTTTGGACGACTATCGTGACGAGCTTGATGACGGCACCTATAATGACGAAGAATCTCTTTCATTGGAAGGCGATTCGCTCCGTGCCCATGTTCCTCCGGCGCGAAGTTTCCAGTCGACTACGAGCCGGGAGGACCCTGCAGTGAAGACGAAAAGGGCATCTCGGACCGCACCAGAGGTCGGTGTGCACAGCAAAGCAACCATGAAGGCGTCGAACAGGTCTGATCCTGTTGCGGGGAAGCGTGTATTGCACTCTGCGAAGATTGTAGAGACGTCGACGCTCCCAGCACAGCAGCCTCAACCTGCGACGATGCGCATGACGCCGACCGCGCACCCACAAGAGAGCAAACCCAAGCGTGACGCTACATCCAGCCGAGGACGCCTAGCTGAAGCACTCCAGGAACAGAGCTGCCGTCATCTTACTGTTGTATTCGCTGGTCATGTAGACGCTGGCAAGTCAACGCTCATTGCGCAAATGCTCATACAACTAGGAAGCGCGACCTTGACAGAATTATCCCGTGCTGACCAAAGAGCTTTCCAGACGCCCCAAGAAGCTCCAAATCTTGCTTGGATGTTGGACAGCGAGCAGAGCGAGCGGCAGCACGGGGTCACTGTGGACATGGCTATACGTCAAGCGTCGCCTCCGGATGGAGCCTTCACGATCAGCTTTCTGGACTGCCCTGGGCATCAGGACTTTGTGCTTGCATTTCTTCGAGGAGCGTTCTTGGCGGATCTTGGGGTTCTGGTTGTTGACGCGCGTCCAGGTGCGTCTGACTGGGCCATCGAGGATGAGCGTGGTCAGACCCGGCGACATGCCCAGATTCTTCGTCATGTTGGCGTTGAGCAGCTCGTGGTGGCGATAAACAAAATGGATAGCTGCCATTACGACGAGTCACACTTTGTGGCTCTGCGGAGAAGACTGGACCACATGCTGTGCGGCGAACTTGGCTGGCAGCAAATCGTTTACGTGCCGTGCAGCGGTCGATACGGCGAGAACACCGTGGACGGTACAGCGCCTGCTCAGCTCCGTGAATGGTATCGACCACCTGAGTATGAGCCTTTGTCACTTTTGGGAGCCATGGATAGGTATTTGCGCTCTAGTGCCGCATCACGCGTGACGCGTCTCAGGGAGCCTGGGATCTTTGCGGTGCTCGCTGCGGACAGCACGACCTTCATGGGGACGCTTCTGACCGGCACCCTATATGACGGCCAAGCGGTAACACTCTGGCGGACAAACGGCGATACCCTGGACTGCGTTCTCGAAAGCATCGAGACACTACCGGAACGCCTTGCCGTCGATGCGCTCCCAAGTCGTTGTTTCGGCACGGTGCGGCTATCCGCTCGAGGGCGGCAGCGAGCCAAGTCCGATGCCGCGGAGTTTGCCAGCAGCGGGGCGCTCATGATCACCGCCCCGGAAGAGCAGCGTGTGCGTTTCGCGAGTCGCATTCGAGCCCGACTGTTTGGACTCGCCTCAACGATGCCCGTCCTACCAGGTCAGCGACTGGAACTTTTTACGGCAGCCGTATGGGGCATTATCGTTCGTATTCGTTCATTGCACAGTGACGATACTGGAAGTTCACGCAAAAAGCTGCGACGGCTCCCGGAAAACGCTTTCTCTATCGCAGAAATAACCTGTGTAATGGAAGGCAGTACAGGGATCGGAGAACGAGATGCATTGCTCGGGGAAGATATCGCGCTGCAACCGTTTGCGCTCGCTAGTAGCTCCCGTGAGCTGGGCTGTTTTGTGCTCCGTTTTCGCCAGAACCTGGTGGCAATAGGTGAAGTCATTGCCTTGTGCTGACGCACGCGCATAAGCATATGCATACGCAAAAGCATATGCATACGCAGACTCCGAAGCACTTGCAAACGAACATGGACGTGCTTACGCACAAGCATTCGCCCAGGCATACGTATCCAGCCACAGAGAAACGTATTACTGGTGAGCAGAGAGCCTCATCTGGTGTGACCGAGCTCGACACATGGTGCATGCCCAAAATGATGACGCGTCTGTTCGTGTTCCGTTGAATTTCCGCAAAGAAAAAGGTTGCTTATTCGTTAGCTTTCGGTGGCAGACATCGCGACACGCGGCTTTGTAGACACGATGATCGGATTTCCGGCAAAGTGCTGCTTGACAGCAAGCCAATAAATACCCTGCTGCTCGAGAACGATATCCGAGCATCAATACAATCGCTGCGAGTTATTTCCATGAGCAGTGTCGCTGTAGAGTTAGAAGGTACGAGGCGGGGCTTACGAGCTGGACGAGGTGCTGGCAGTACTTCAGGCAGACGGTCTGCGGGACACCGTCCGCTTATGCTGCGCTCCAAGCACAACAGAGTGCATTCCTTATTCGCATGTGCAGTGCTAGAGGATCGTCATAAGCTGATTCCTTTCGCTGTAAACATTTATAAGTTTTACGGACGCCAAAACGCTGGTCTGTTGTCTCTGCTAAGGGCTGAATCAGAGACGCGTCGCTGCGCTCACATCCGCGACGGTGTTGATGATGCTGCTTGGTCTGATGAGCACTCGCCAATGCAGCTACTGGAGCCTGCTGGTAAGGAGAATGTCTCGTGACGGGGTCGTCGCCAGCTATCCGAGCGATCAGCAGCAAACGCCTCGTTGAGTTTTCGGGCTGCGGTTCACTGGCGCACAGACTTTCACGGTAGAGTTCCACAGTATCCGAGTTGACGAATGCTTCTCAGATGAGCGCGTGTTCGAGCTTATCAACCAGCGCCCATACGATCAAGCTCATTTCTGAAGGCTCCCAGAAGGGTGCTCAGCAGACCGAAGACAAAAAAGACGCGTGCGCCAGACTTCGTCAAAGTGACCGTTTTCAGCACTGTTCACAGCGCACGTCCCAGTGCTTCTTTGGTTCACTGCTTTTTATAAACATTTCGTAACATCCTTGCGATGTGTCTTCGTTTCTGATCAAGGAAAACCCCGGTTGCTCAACAGCGTCCATGAGTGCCACTCCTCCGCGCGAACCCCGTACGCAAGCAGCAGTGTCGTCGAGTCGCTACGGATACCGAAGCGGAACCATCCGACGCACCCATGCTATGCCCCAAGCTGCCTTACAAGAACGCGTGAACGAAAAAATCTGTACAGAAAAGATCATCTTGCCACTTTTACGCCTTAATCAGCTGGAGCTAGTTCCAGGTTCACGATCATATCTCAAAGCGATCTCCATGAACGTACCCGCAGCAATCTGGCTATCGCGCGCTTTGAGGCTTTTGGGTACTGGACCCCGCCGAACGGATCCGCAAAGTCCCGTAGCACTAGGTTCGCTTAGGCGAACTAGGGCGGTGAAAGGCCCCATAAGTCTCTGGAAGTATCGCGGATGACCGAGAACCAGGCTCCGGGCGAAAGTGTCTCCAGCACGAGCCACGGCTTCGACAACCGGGTCAACGCAGCAGCGGTGCCCTCACGAAACCCCCTCAGAGAGGAGTCGTTGACACCTCCGAACTGGCGCACTGCTCTTGTTTTCTTCATCTTTGGTCTTATAAATAACTTTGCATATGTCGTGTTTCTGAGTGCAGCGGAAGACTTGTTAGAAAAGCACGCTGGTGCAGTGCTATTCGCCGACGTGGTTCCGGGCTTGCTCGTCAAGGTATCACTTGGTTTTTGGTTTCGAGGTAGTGCTTATGGCGGACTCGTTGCATTCGTATCTGTGACGGGAACGCTTGCCTTCTTATTAGCGGCTGTGTGCGCCGAACGAATAAGCGTCTTGGCGCGGGTATTGCTGCTTGTGTCCATCTCCTTTATTAGCATTGCAGGTGCGCTCGGAGAGGCGACGTTTCTCGCGCTGTCGGCTGTATACGGCTCCGAGACTCTAACAGGATGGAGCTCCGGAACCGGTTTTGCTGGAGTTGCAGGCGCAGCGAGTTACGCACTCCTTGTAAGCGGATTAGGCTGGCGTCCCAAGACATCGCTGCTGGCGCTAGCACTCGCGCCGCTCATGATCGCAGCTGCATATCAATGTTTGCCGTCACCCCAGTATTCGTGGCAGGTATCGCGAACGTCTGGAACCTGGAGGCCAATGAAAGCTGTCTCAGACGCAGAGATGGGGTCATACTCGCGTGGAGAAGTGCAGTATGCAACCACCGAAGCGGGGGTGTCGGGTGAGCCTCACCGAGCCCTTCTTTTGCAGCTATGGCGCAGTTTTCTCCTACCCCTCGCCCTGGTTTATTTTGCGGAGTACAGCATCAATCAAGGGGTGTTACCGACTTTTGACGGGAGCCCCTATTTCCGTGAAGTCGGATCTTTGGATAATGCACCAGCAAGTGGTGACCATGGACTCTACCGGCGTTTTCAAGTTATCTACCAGGTGGCAGTTTTCGTCTCGCGTAGCAGTATAGCGGTTGTGCGAATCAGCCGGTTGTGGATCTTTCCTGTTGTACAAGGCATGAATCTCACGCTGCTCTCGGCAGCTGCTTCTGGATCGCGGTTTTTCACGAAGGGCTTCTTCTCGAGTCGAGCCATTGGATGCATCGTCTTTCTGGAGGGTCTTCTCGGTGGTGCATCCTACGCCAATACCTTCTGGAGTATTCGACATGGGACCCATCCGCAGGCACGGGAATGGGCACTGGCCGTTTCAACGGTTGCAGATGCGGCTGGCATCGCAGCAGCGAGTGTTTTTGCAAGCTTTTTGGAGTGTCGACTTCTCGCCGCACAGGGACGTGCTTGTAACGGCTTCTTAGAAGGCGCCTCTGCTCGAGCGTATCGAGAACGAATAGAAACGGCCGCTTGGAAGCAGTCTTCTCTAATGTATAGCTCTTGAGATGGCTGCGCGGGAGCCCTCGAGTGGCGCCTCGGAACCGGGACGCCCCTTCTCGTAACTCGGACTGTGTTCGCTAGTAGACGAATCACAAACCACGGTTTGGATGATTCGCGAGTCGTGTCCCGGAGATGAATAGCTAGACAGGTGGACTACCCCGGCGTTTGGGGGCGTTCTTTGAACACGTACATCGCTCTCCATCGAGGTTCGTTGTTCAAGCTCAGTGTGAGCATCCTACGACTGATTATCTGCACCTGCTGTCTCAGCGATGATGCCGTGCGGAATGCATCGGAGCAGGTCAGCTTTCGTTTGCGGGAATGCATCCGGCTTCCCCTAGAGACAGGTATCTTGAATATAATGGATTTTGAGCGAAAGATAATCTGAGGAGACCAGGACCCTCTCTCGAGCTCCATTGCAACGAGCAACGAGCCGAGCAGCAGTCGGGCGGTATCTGCATCGCGTAGGTTGCGGCGCTGAAGAGCGCCTCTCGAAGCACGCCATGGACCTTCTGTTTTTGTGTCCGTGTGTGTATCCCGATAGATCGTGACACCTCCGCTGCATCAGTCCAGAGTCTCACATCGTCTTTGGTTGCCCATACTTTTATCAGTCTTGGTACGTCATTGATCATGCACCAACTCCGGCATAGACGCCATACGCTCCCGATTGTAAACTCCGCGTCCATCGCAAGACGACTCGACTGCAAGTCGCCTCGCGGAGACGCCTTTGTCTGACATCCGGTCTAGTAATGGACCCTAGTGCGAGAACCCGCCAAAGCACACCGACAACAGTACCACAACACTTTTTCATTGCTGCATCATGAACACATGTAGTGTGAAGGAAGGTCCGCACTCGGATCTCTGCTACGCTGGCTGCGAGCCTTCATAGGGCCTCTTCAAAAGGAACGGAGGCCGCACGCCTGGTTCCCAGCGATACGCCCGCGCCTATGCGAAACGAGCTTTATTCAGCAGCCGCCGACCAGTAAAAGCTATCTGCCATGTTTGTAGAAAACGCTGGAGCTTGATCGGAGGCTACTACTCGATCAATCTGGCCTTCCGAAAAACAACCTTCTACGCATGCCTGCAGGAGCTTGAGTAAGTCCGGCTCGAAAGGTTATTTCATGGAAAAAAGCACGGTTCAATAATTTCGCAACGCGGGTGGGTGACATTCAGGCATCCGTTGAACTGATTCTCGAAACGAGCGGTATTATCTGTTGTGGACGAGCGAACGCACGAATGTCTCTGTTTCCGGGAATGCAGTCCTTTCTGTTGAGGTGATCGCTGAAAACTAGATATATGGGAATTTCGAATAATGGACCATATTTGTCTTTCACCGATTGCCATGGTAAATCATTCTCGGTGTACGCATTCGGCGCTCTAGCATATCTGAGTCGCTGACGACATCATCCTTGTGCGTTGCTTCA
>Ga0078972_1007738_pt1 | contig 23483 bp, 18 predicted proteins | sample YelNatPaOPGAMG01_FD_67568 | JGI IMG/M metagenome (GOLD analysis project Ga0078972, IMG submission 67568) | Hot spring thermophilic microbial communities from Obsidian Pool, Yellowstone National Park, USA - OP-RAMG-01 (SPADES assembly) (version 2) | ecosystem: Environmental > Aquatic > Thermal...
TGTGTGCCTGTAGAAGCGGCTTCCAGAATGCCTTCCATGGCCTCTAGCACGTGATATGCCATTTCTCCGTTGGCCCGGTGCACTCGATCAGAACGGATGGCTGCCGCCATATCCACCACTCCAATTCCGCGGGCATTATGCGTGAACCCGAACGTCGGTGGGATGGTACGCCATTCCTTTTCTGTGGAACGCCGCAACTTGGGCTCCCCACCAAACCCGTTGGGGTCAGGCAGGATGAGGGTTCCTTCCGTGCCGTAGATTTCGATGCCCGGGACCGTTGAGGCCCACACGTCAAAGCTCGTAACGAGGGTAGCAATCGGACCTGCGGCGAACTCGAGGATGCCGGCAATGTGGGTGGGCGTCTCCACTTCGATGATCTTGCCGTGTAAGGGCTGGCTTGTGATCACGCGTTGGGCGAAGGTGATCTTTGCGCTCCCGGTTACGCGGGTTATTGGCCCCAGAAGCGACACCAGCGCAGTAAGGTAGTAAGGGCCCATATCGAAGAGCGGGCCTCCTCCCGGTTTGTAATAGAACTCTGGGCTGGGATGCCATGTTTCATGGCCGTGGCACAGCATGAATGCCGTCGCTCCAATGGGCTCCCCAATGGCCCCAGAATCTAAGAGCTGCCGGCACGTTTGGAGGCCACCCCCTAGGAATGTGTCGGGTGCGGACCCAATGCGCACGCCAAAACGTTTGGCCTCCTCCAAAAGCTCTCGGCCTGAGGTTCTATTGATGGCAAGGGGCTTTTCGGTATATACGTGTTTGCCGGAACGGATTGCCGCCAGGGACACTTCCGCGTGGGCCCGGGGGATCGTGAGGTTGAGAATCAACTCGATTTCCTGATCCGCCAACAGATCGTCCACCGAACAGGTTTTGGATACTCCATGGGCGAGCGCCTTGGCCGCGGCCCGCTCTGGAATCAGATCCGCACACGCGAGCACCTTTATGTATGGCGATGAGCCGCAGTTGCGTAGGTAGACATCGCTAATGTTCCCGCACCCGATGACGCCTACTTTGAGGGGATCCATCTAATCTCTCCTTAACAGGTACGCCGGCATTGTGGCCGCGCCTTGCATTCCGTTTCGGGGGATGGTTCCCTTCCGAACCCTTTGGATCCTGCCTGTGCTGGGCGCCATGGGCAGGAATCGAGACCGGCATCTGCGAAATGCACTCCGCGCGAACAGAAGCGGCCGCTAAGGGAGGCGCTTGGAATGCAGCGGTATGCAATGGGGGCAAGAAGAAGGGAATGAGCATCACGGCAAGTCGAGGGCAATCGGCAGCAAGAGTGTTTATGGTCATGGCCGTCCTGGTGATGGCCACCTTTGGGTGTGGAAGGCACGGCACGGGCCCGCGTGAGAATGTACTTCGCTACGCGCTCCAAACGAACCCTACCCAACTGGATCCTGCCGCTGTGGAAGACGGTGATACCATAGACCTGCTGATGCAGATATTCGAGGGATTAGTGCAGTGGAACGAGCATAATGAGATTGTGCCCAATATCGCAAAATCCTGGGACATATCGCCGGATGGGCGCACCTACACATTCCATCTGCGAGACGACGTACGCTTCCACAATGGGCGCCCGGTTTCCGCGGAGGACTTCGTGTACAGCCTTACACGCGCTCTCCTTCCCGCCACCAAGTCCGGCACGGCATCCACATATCTCAACGATATCGTGGGGGCTCAGGAGGTTCTTGCCGGCAAGAGCACGGTGCTTTCCGGTGTCCAAGCGCTGGATGCCCACACGCTGCGCATCCGTTTGGCCCAACGCGCGCCATACTTTCTGGGCAAGCTCACGTACCCAACTGCTTACGTAGTCTGCAGGGAGGCGATCGAGGCAAATGGCGGTCGCTTCGATGAGCGTACCATGATCGGCACCGGGCCCTTCAAGTTGGTGTCGTACCAGCCCGGCTATGCAGTAGTGCTGAGCGCCAATCCCAATTACCATGGGGGCCGCCCGCTTCTTGCAGGGATCCGCAGGCCGATACTGCCCGACTCTACGGCCAGGCAGACGGCCTACGAAAGCGGCGAAACAGACATTACCGATGTACAGCTCGGCGATCTGGACCGCATCCGCCAGGACCCGGAGTTGAGGCAGCAACTCCACGAATATGCGCGACCCGCCATCTGGTACCTCGCGTTGAACCAACAGGCGTTTCCGCCTTTTAGGGATCGAAGAGTGCGTCAGGCCTTCGCCTACGCCATTGACAAGGACGAGGTGATTCGCATCGCTCTCAAGGGCACGGTGCAGAAGGCTGCCGGCATCATCCCTCCAGGTATCCCCGGGTACGACCCTACATATCGTGGTTTGGAGTATAACCCTCGCAAGGCTCAGCAACTCTTCGCACAGGCGGGCTATCCCGGAGGCAAGGGCTTCCCCAAGCTAGTGATCTCGTATCGGCAGGGATACAAACAGATCGAAGATGCGGTGTTGGTGATGCGTGAGGATCTCAAGCGGAACCTTGGCATTGATGTGTCTACCCAACAGGTGGAGTGGGCGCAGTTCCTTACCCAGCGCGCCAACGGTTCCATGGCATGTTACCATCTACGTTGGATGGCCGACTATCTGGATCCTCAGGACTTCCTCTCACTCATGCTCCATACTGGGGCCAAAGAGAACACGCTTGGATATAGCAATCCGGAGTTCGACCGCCTGTGCGACCGTGCGGATGTGGAAGCGGATCCAAACAAGCGCGTCCAGTTGTACCGAAAAGCCGAACGCATCGCGGTAGAGGATGCCCCCTGGGTGTGCCTTTACTTCCAGCACGACCTAGAGTTGCAGAAGCCGTACGTAAAGGGGATCCGCGATTGCCTCATGGGCCACCTGCCACGCACCACGGTTACCGTGACCCGGTAGGCGGGCTGCATGGCAGGTGGGGAACCGCGCCCCGTGCTACGATGTTCCCAGGGTTAGGGCTTTTTGCCGGTATCACCGCCTTGCGGTGCAGGTTGTGGCGCCGGTGCCTGAGGCTGAACTTCGGGCTGAGGGTTGTAGCTGTGGGGCGGCAGCGGCCGCGAGGCATTCTTCGGATCTAGTTGCGGCGCGACCCCCTTCAGTTCTGGGATGATCTTGTTAATACTCGCCGCTTGTTGTGCTACCATCGCCCGGTTCTGAGCATCCCCGTCTACCACGTGCGGGATCATGAAGATCATTAACTCGGATTTCACCGTCTCGGAAGAGGTAGACCGGAAGAGCGATCCGAGAATGGGAATGTCGCCCAGAAGCGGGATCTTATTCACGTTAATGGTCTTGTTATCCCGCATGAGGCCACCCAAGGCTACTATTTCCCCATCGCGCACGCTCACAGATGTGTCCGCGGTACGTTCGGCATATCGGGGTGCAAGCGTCGTTGTGACGCGGCCATTGGCGTCCGGTGCAGAAGCGACCGTGTCGAAGCCCAGGAGCTCGCTATCGGTGGACACCACGTCAATGGTTACCAGGCCATCCTTGGTGATGCGCGGGGTTACATCTAGTTGTACTCCCACCTGCAGGTACTGGACGGTAGCGCTGGAACCGAAGGTCGTTACGAAGGAGTTGCCTTGGTACGGGATGTTCGTGGTGATGTCAATGGTAGCTTCTTGGTTATTGGAGGTAAAGATCTTCGGAGTAGAGAGGATCTTGACCCTGTTATCCGAAGTGAGGGCCTGAACCAACGCGTTGAAGCGCCCGTTCACTGCCTGGATGCCATATTGCCCACCGGGATTGATCGGCGAGGCGATGTTGCCTGATGTGCTCCCACCGCTTCCCAAGGGGAAGTTTGCCGCGCCGCTCTGGGTGATGTCTGTGCCGAGGATGCGTCCGATGCCCTTGGCGTCGAACTGGAAGCCCAGTTTCTGGGTGGAGTCCAAGGTGGCTTCGGCAATGATTACTTCAATCATTACCTGGCGCGGCACTACATCCAGGGCTTCGATAATCTGCTTGATGGCTTCCAAGTTGTCTGGCGTGGTCGTCACAATGAGACTGTTGGAGCCGATATCCGGTACCACCGCCACGTTTTGGCGCAACTGGAGTAGGTTCACATATCGGCCATTCATGCCCCTTCCGTACAGGGGAGTGGGGCCCATCATGTTGGTATTGAAGCGGCCGCCGAAGGGAAAGCCAAACTGGCGCGTGGGGCCGTCCTCTTGCTGGCTGTCTGGAACGAAGCCTTCTTGCGTTAGCGTTCCGTGTATGCCATCTTGCGGAGGCGCTACAGCATTGGAGGCGGTTGTGTCAGGCGCTGCCCGGGTAATCGGTGCGGATCGGCCGAATGGGCTTGTATTCTGGCCCAGGCGGCGCTGAATCGGCTGCCTGCGCTGCGTTCCCCCTTGGCCCGGGAAGAAGCCGAAGAAACCGAACGGGCTGAACCCAGGTCCGCCGGTGGTTCCCGTACCGAAAGCCTGGCTAAGCGTATACGCCATATCCGAGGCCTGGGCGTTCTTGAGGGGTATGACGAACGTGGTGCTCTCTACCGGCACATCCACATCCAGCTCCTTGATGAGCTCGTCTATACGGGCCATGCGCTCCTTAGTGGCCATGATGATGAGGGAATTGGTGCGCACGTTTGCCACCACTTTGGCGAAGGGATCGGTGCTTTGCACGGTTTGGCCTTGCGGCTGGTTGCCTCCGAAACCGAAGCCAAAGGGACCGAAGCCTCCGAACACGCGTTGCCCAAAGGTAGCTGCTGTTTGTGGCGATCTGCCGGGAACCGTTCCCGAGAGAATACTGTTGATGGTATCCGCCACGTCGGCAGCGTCGGCGTAGCGGAGCTTGCGAATGTACACATCCAGCGCTGTGGCGTTGGGATCGTCTAGATCGGAAATCAGCTTCTGAACGCGCTCCATGTTATCCTTGGAGGCGACCACGATTACAGAATTGGTGCGCGTATCGGCCACGGCCACAACGGCGCTGCGTGCCTCCGCTCCCACGGCGCCCGGCGGGGCACCCGGCTGACCCGGGATCTGGGGCATGGGCGGTTCACCGGGTTGCGGCTGGCCAGGTTGCCTGCCAGGGCGAGCCCGAGGGAAAAGCTGGCCAAACAGGTTGTTGATGGCATTGGCTACCTCGGTGGCGTCGGCGTGGGTGAGGGGGAAACGTTGCATCTCATTATTGCTCGCCGCTCGGTCGAGCAAACCTATAAGGTCTCCAATGCGGGCTACATTGGCCGCCGTGTCCGTGACAATGAGTGCATTACTTCCGGCGCTCCCTACAATGCTGGCTCCTTTGTTGATGAGCGGAGTGAGGTCACGCGCCAGCGACGATGCATCCACATTCTCGATGGGAAAGACTTCTGTGACTACCTGGTTCATCAGCTCATTGGGATTGAGGGGCTTTCCGTTCCCGATTCCGGGAGCCATGAGGTTCCGAGTACTTTGCACCGCCCTGTCCAGGGGCAAAATCCTTAGGACCTGTGTGTTGCCACGCATCTCCAACTGACCGCTGAAGCCTCGCACCTCCAAAACGGCTTGGAGTACCTGGAACGCCTGGTCTACGGTCAATTGCTTGGGGCTGATGATGGTCACAGGGCCGGAGAGACCCGGATCGGGAACAATCTCCCAGTTGGTGGCCATGGCGAAGAACTTGAGGACGTTGTTGATATCGGCCCCGCGAAAGTCCATGGAGATGAGGCCCCCCGCTCCGCCTGCGGTGGGAGCTGGACCGGGCAACGGCGGCAGTGTAGGTGCTGTTCCTCCGGGTACGGAAGCGCCGACCGGAAGGATCCCTCCTGGAGCGCTTCCGGGAGCACTGCCTTGGGGGGTGGGAATGGGCGGAGCCGCCGGCGCATTTCGCCCTGCTCCGCGGATGGGGATCACGTGCACGGATCCGCGCGACGAAGACGAGGTGCTTCGCCGCGCAGGGTGTGCCTTGGCGGATGCCTTCCGGGTGACATTCGACTTCTTGTTGTGCGAAGATGGCTTTGTGGGAACGGATCGGCCGGTATCCTGAGCCACAGTAGGAACGGCTAACAATCCAAACAGAAGGACTGTAGCCGCGCCCAGCACCTGCCATGGGATCGCCCTCGTCATGCTCATCTCCTTTATGCTTGCTGCGAAAGACGCAAATCTTCCCTCAGCTCACGCAATGCTTACCCTCCAAAGCCGAAGCCGGGGAAACCTCGACGTTGCCCTCGCTCAAATTGGCGGTTGAGGAAACGTGTCTGGGCGCGCTGGCGCTCTTCAGGCGTCATGTTTTGCCACCGCTGCCGAATGCGCTCCTGCACGCGAGGAGGCAGTTGATCCATTCCTGGGAACAACTGGCCTTGGTCGGGAGCCATGGTCGGCGGGGCTGCTTGCCCGGGTGCCATGGGCATTTGCGGCGTGGGCTGTGCCGTTTGGGTTAGGTACGGTGCGCTCTTATCGAGGGGCGTCAGCGTGAAATTGTCGGTTTTGTTCAGCGTCTGGATGCGACTCCCGATCCTGATGGATACAGTTCGCTCCGTGATGGTGTCTATCGTCCCACCCATGAACGGGTCGCCCGGGCGCAGGTATTGGCCCTCTTTCGTCTTCACGTTCTCGATGAGGGCCATAGTTTGCCCGCCCATCTGCACGGTTCCGTCGTAGGCGTAATCTACGAAGGGATCCACCACTTGCGGTGCCGGAGCGGGTGCGGGCTTTTGCGCCACCGGCTTCGGTTTGGGGGGCTCAGCGTCCGAGGCCGTGAAGAGGTCTGGACGCACTGCGGCTACATAGTATGCCAGTGGTTTGGGCTGGGGGTTGGGTGCCACCGCGGGAGACACCTGCACAACGTCCTGGGCTTGGACCGCCGAGCGCGCAGCCACCACGCCGGATCTGCGCGAAGACTGGGCGAATGCCACGAGCGCTGCTACGGCGCCCAATCCTGCCACGGCGAGCATGGGTAGGACGCTCCGATGTGCCTTGTGCTTCTTCATGATCCGATGCTCCTTCCTTCCAAACATACGTCAAGGGGCTGGCTTCTTTTCGGTGCTGGGCGGCGGCACCGTTGTGTAGCATGCTACCTGAAGCTCCACGTCCACAACGCGCGCTTTAGGATCCGGCGTAACTACCGTGGCTTTCTCCGCCACCAGTTTGCCCTTTGGATTTTCGATCCGATAGATATACGGGACCGCCAGAGCGAAGGGTGCAGTAAAACGAACGCTGATGGGCACCTTCGTAACGGATGCTTCTGTATGAACCCGCAGGGGCTTGATCTCCCTTAGATGGATCCCGCTCGTTCTGGCTTGCTCCTGTAGTTGTTGAACGAGTTTAGGCGTAAGGGTCTGTGGGGCCTCAGCATACGTCATCGCTGCAAGGCGTGCCTGAAGGTCCTTTGTGTCGTCCTCCAGAGCGAGCTTCTGTTTGAGTGCTGCGTCGTATTTCCGGCGGGCCTCAGCCGCAGGGAGCAGTTTACCGGTACGCGTGCCCGTGGGTTGCAGCATAGCCGGAATACCGACGATCACTGCCACGATGCACAGCACAATCAGCACGCGCTCGCGTGGGTTCCTACGCGCCCAAAACTCGCTCATGGTGCGGATCCGCCTGCACTCGTAATGCGCTTGCCTGGTGCACCGGTCGCTGCCGACGGAGCACTTGGCTGCGCGAGCCGGCATGTAATGATGAAGCTCATCTTTCGCGGCTGCCCAGGCTTAGAAGACGTATTGGAGCTGCCCGGGTTCGTGTCGGCTGCGGCATCACCCAGGTACCCCAATCTTACGTCGCTGAGAATAGGCGCCTTTTGCAGTGCCAGTACCATTGCAGTAGCGCCCCCCTCCGAAAGGCTGTTGCCATGGATTGTTATCTGATTTGCCCGGTCCATGGCAAACTGCGTCAGATAAACTCCCTGCTTCGGAACGGCATCGCTAACAGCCTTGAGCACATCCACTACCGGATGGAGGCGATCTAAGCCCAAAGCAACGCTGTCATACGCCTTTCGCACTTGGTCGTGTTGCTGCTTGGTGCGATCGAGTGCCTTCTGAGCAGCAGCCAGGCGATCATTCTCCCTCTGTGCCCGCGCTAACTCCATACGTTGGCTCTCGATGCTTCGCGCACCCCAAGCGCCGGCTACGGCCAGAACGGTCACCAATGCCAGCACTGCGATGGTGCTTTGGATGCGCCTCCTCGCAGCAATACGCCGCTCCAAGCGACTGGCAGGCACCAGATTGATGCTGGCCAGTGGTGATGTTGCTTCTGAAAGGGCCAGGCCAATGGCGCCGGCATATTCCAGGTTCTGTTGGCCCTCCCGTGTGAATAGACTGCCGTCCAGCAATGTGGTATCGGTCCCCAGCACATCGCGAAGGGGTTCCTCCAATTGCTGGATTGCGGATGGGGCACCGGCAATACGCACGGCTCCGATGGGGTGGCCTCGATGTTCGTTCTCGTATGCGGCAAAGGAGCGGACGATCTCTTCTACAATCACATTTGGCGCAGCAGAGGTCCGCCCGTCTTCGGAGAGCGCCGCCGCTCGGGAGAAGACCACGCGCCCGTCGGCCACGACGGCCATATCTATGGCTGCGGGCTCGATATTGAGGAGCGCCGTGGGAACCACGCATTCCCTGCAGAGTTCGGCCAGGGCAAGAGACGACACGGCCAGTCGGTCCACGTCTACGCCTGCAACGTCGAAGGCAGCCATTACCTCTTCAATGAGGCTGCGGCGGGCGGCGGCGATCATTACGGTAGTGAGTTCTTCGGACGGGTCCGACACGATCTCGTGATCCAGGGTCACCTCCTCGATCGGGAATGGGATATATTGTTGGGCCTCAAATTGCACCATTCCGGCGATCTGTTCGGGAGTAGCATGGGGGAGACGCGCGAATTTGAGGGTGACCATGCGACGGGGCACGGCGGCTACTGCCTTGCCGCCACCCATCCCTGCCTGAGCAAGGGCCGCTTTGATTGCGCCGGGGAGGTTGGCCCGCAGCAGCACCGGGTCGTCCAGGCAGGAGGGAAGCAGAGGCGCTTGCCCTTTCTTTAAAAGGCGGTATCCACCGGGACCCACCTCCAACTCAACGGCCCGCACAGCCGAGAAGCCTATCTCGATGGCCCGGATGCGCGTAGCCGCTCCGCGCGGCTTGGGTGTGCTACGGAGTGCCAAGGGTTCCTCCCGAGCTGCTGTAGTAATTGGGGCCGGGCACCCAGGTTTGCCATCCCGGGTAGGCTCCTACTTCGCGCCATTGTAGAATGCGTGGGTTCGATGGGCTGGATGAAGTACCCTGGTTGGGCATGGTTTGGCTACCCGATTGGGGCGTAGCGGCAGTGGCCTGTGCCGTTTGCATCGGTGTCAGTTCTACAAGGGCCTCGTATGCATACACGCGCATGCTGCCTGGAAACCGCACACGCACGCGCAAAAGGTAGACGGAGGATTTGGTGCACACGTGGTCTACCAAGGTTTGAAGCTGCTGCCGGTTTAGATCTGTGAGTTGAAAGAGATCATTGAGGCCTGTAAACGTACTCCCGTTCTGTCGCCATTGGATGATGGCATTATAAATGGTATCATCCACCCCCGGAATCGTGGCAAGCACTTCCGCCGGCGCCGTGTTGACGTTGATGACTCCCTCCCGATACTGGCTGTTGGTGACTGTGATCTTGTCGCCGATTTGCTGCATTACCGTTCGGGTGAAGCCCGGCACGTTCAGCAGATCGGCGATGGAGTTGATGTTTGCGCCGTTATTCCCGCGTGCCTGAACAAGAGCCTGTGCAAGGCGCGCAGAGATGCCGAGGCGTGTTTGCAAATCGTTTGCGCTCGCTGTTTTGATGTTGACACGGGGCGTGCCATCCGAGGCAACGTTCCATTCGCGGGAATAGGTGGTGACCAGTTCGGCCAGAGGAGTGCTCGTTTGGGTGGAGCCGAGCGAGGTGAGAGGCTGCGACAATTGCCGCGAAGCCCGTGAAGACGGCTGTCCCGGGAGTTGCTGCGCCTGGCCCGTGGGCGGGCCGTAGAGCAGATCCGGCGTAATGCCCCGCACCAACAGGAGCTCGTCCACGGTGTCAAAGGGCGCATTCTTGGCAGAGTAGGGCGGATTAAGGGATTGGTAATAATCGGATTCCGCTCCCACCATGTCTTGACCGATGGTCGGCTGATCATCGGGATCGCGCCAATCTACGATTGCAGCAGCGATGTTCGGGTCGCTTTGAAGCTGCGGCAGTTTCGCCAGCGACTCCGCAGACGCCGTGTTGATGTTCAGGCGGGAGGCCGTGTCTATAATATCCACCTTGAACCATCCATCGCCCAGTTGCGTCCACCCATTTGCGTCGGTGTCTGGGGGCACGGTAAGCTGAGGGATCGTCGCCCCGCCCCCAGTAGCCTCCTCAAGCTGGCCCGCAGTAAAGATCACGGCTCCATGGGCGATCGTGAAGGCTTCTGCGTCATGCAATTGGTTCAGTGCGGCGTGAACCTCCGTGCGTGATGCGGTGGTCATCGCCACAGCGAAGGCTGTAAGGATCAGGACCACCATCAGCACGGGCACAAACGCCTGGCCACAACGTCTCATGGCCTTGCTCCCGTTCCGGGCAATCCCGGCAATCCTCCGCCCGAGCCTCCCGGAGCGGGCCCCGGCGCAGGTGGCGCATTGCCGGAAGAACCTCCTTGTGGGGGCGCGCCTGAACTGCCGCCTCCACCAGAAGTTGTTGCCTGCGGTGTTTGGCCCGTGGATTGAGGCTCGGGAGTAATCGGCGTTACCGTGGTGCTAAAATCGGCGGATGGTCCGTTCGGCGTGCCAACGCGCACCTGTATCTGGATTGCCACGGGCAGCGTGGTGTCCTCGTCACCCGTACTTGTGGTTGGTGCTGCCGCTCCGGTTGCACCCGCTTGAGCGGAAGCCTGCTGATTGGTGAAGTTCCAGTAGGGCCGCAGGTTCCCGTTGGCATCCAGGTAATTGATGGACACCTCCAGGATATGGCGCGCGATAACGGTGGTTGGGTCCGAAGGATCCGGCAATGTGTCCGGATTGGGTATAGACGTTTCGCACCTGCTGAGCGTTCCAGCGTCCGGATCGAAGGAGTAGCTGACTAGGGCAATTCCGCTCTGGGGAAGGGTGATCGGGGTGCCGGACGGTGCCGTGTCCGGAGCGATTGGGGTGACGGTGATGCGGTGGGCAAGGGTGGTGAACTGCACAAGGATGCCCGTGTCATTCCCCTGGGCTACAAAAAACGTATTGGGGTTGTAGGTGGATGCGTACGCCGACCGGAAGTCGCGGGAAAGGAGGCGCAGCGCCGTGCGGCCCTCCGTTTCCAAATCTGCATGCGATCGAAGGATTTCCCGCGTACGCAAAGATGCGGAGATTGCCAGTGTAGTAGCGGCCGTGATGATGGTGAGCATCGTCATGGCGACCAGTGCTTCGGCCAGGGTGAAGCCAGAGCTGCGGGGTCGGCGGCGTACCCGTTGCGCACCGCTGCCATTCGGCCGTAAATGTGATTGGATGTGGCTTCCGCTGCTCATTGGGATGGGCTCGAAGGTCCGGTGCCGGTAGTTTGAGGCACAAACTCATAGGTAACGATCTGCACGGAACGGCCACCGTGGGCGGATTTATGTTGAACCGTCAACGTGAGTTTCTCTACGGTTGCCAAATCCGTAGGTTCCACCGTGGCCTGCCAGATGTAGTCTGGATGATCTGGTGAGAAGTCGCCTTGTTGATCTCCCGACGTAAGCTGTGTGGGATCGGCTTCCATCTCACTAATCTTCTGTTGGGCCAGGAGGGCAGCGGTCGTGATGGTTTGGGCCGCTGCGAGGGATCGGGTGGCTGCAGACATACACGCGAGCGCGGCAACTCCCCCCACAGCCAGAAGCAGCGCGGCCACGATCATCTCCACCAGGGTAAAGCCTCGCTCACCCCGGCGCACCGATGAACGCTTGTTGCGCGCGCATCGCATCCTCATCGTTCGTCAGTTACCCTGGCCGTGCCTGTAGCAGGTGCCACCTCCACGGCAGCAGCGTATCCCTCGGCACTAACGATCACCAAGCGGCCCCCGGTTGAGCTGCCATCATCGTGGTATTGAATGGCGACGGGGGTGTTGGAGGATGTTGGTGCTGAAGTATCAAAAGACTCAAAATTGGTAATCGTGATGTTCTCCCCTAAATTGAGCACGCGCGGCTCGGGTAAGGGCTCGGAGGCCGCCTCATCTTGCATGACGATGGGCGCATCCGTTGCCGGGGCCGGTGACGGTACAGACACAGTGAGTGTTTGTGATTGGGCATCAAAGGTTACCACACTATCGGTGCCGTACCGAATGGCGGCATCCCGCGCTGTTTGCAGTGTTGCGAGGATGCTCTGCACGGCCGTGTCGAAGTTTGCGCGAGCCAACATTCGAGAGTATTGAGGGACCGCAACACTGGCGAATACCGCCATGATCACGATCACCACCAACATTTCGATGAGCGTGAATGCGGCTCGCGCTTCACTTCGCCTTGCCGTGTGCAGGAGGCACCTCACCCTTTAGCCTCGCAGGTTCCAGTTTCCGATGTCATCCGCCGTGCCGGGTTGCCCGTCGGGGCCGGCCGAGAAAAGGTCGTAATCCAATCCGTGCTCACTGGGCACGCGATAGATATACGGGTGGCCCCAAGGATCATTGGGCAGACCGTTCTTAAGGTACGGGCCGTTCCACTTAGGGTTGTTGCCTACATTTGTGAGGAGGGCTTGGAGCCCCTGGTCTGCACTAGGATACTCCCCAGTATCCAATTTGTACGCCTCGAGCTGATTATCCAGGGTGGAGATATCCGTGCGGGCTGCCGCCTGCCGGGCATCTTCCGTTCGGTTGATCACGCGGGGGATCACCACGGCAGCCAAGATGGCCAAGATGATGATCACCACCAAAAGCTCGATGAGGGTAAAGCCGCGCTGGGCGGCGCGCCTTACTGTTTGCATTTCGAGTTTCCTCCCATTCTATACATCTGCGGTAGAGTGCAGGGGCCTTGCCAGCCGAAGGGGTTGGCGGCTCCCGTTGGCATCCCTATTCCTATTTAACGATGGTGCTGGACTGAAAGATCGGCAGGAGGATAGAGAGCACCACAAAGCCTACAAAGCCGCCCATCAGGAGAACCACAAGAGGTTCTACAAGGCTCGTTAGGCGGCGCATCGTATTATCCACTTCAAAGTCTAGGGTGTCTGCGGTGCGTACGAGCATGCCCGCCAATCGGCCTGTTTCCTCACCTACAGCGCTCATATGGATTACGAGCGGTAGGAAGCCACCCGCCTTCTCCATGGCTGCAGAGAGCGTTTCTCCTTGGCGAACGCTGTCTCGCGCCGAAGCCACCGCTGAAGCGGTGACAGAGTTGCCTACTGCAGTCGCCGCGATATCTAGGGACTCTAGGATAGCTACGCCGCCGCTCAGGAGAGTGCCCAGCGTACGTACGAAGCGCGCCATTACGATCTTGAGGGTCAATGGGCCGAAGAGGGGAAGCGAAAGGCGAAAGGCATCAAAGGAATGCCGGCCTGAAGGTGTGGCAATCCATGCCCTAAATAGCGCGATGGCTCCAAGAACCCCGCCACCCATGGCCCACCAGTAGTGCGCGATACTTCCCGAGATGGCCAGCAACATGCGCGTGGGCAGGGGCAGCGCCGCTCCCATATCTTTGAAGACTTCCTGCAGGCGAGGGATCACAAACGTGAGCAGGAACGTTACGGCGATTACCGCAACCGTGATGAGCACCGCAGGATAGGTAAGAGCTGCCAGGATCTGACTTCGCCGCACCTGTTCCTTCTCCAAAAAATCGGCCAAGCGGGTCATCACGCCGGCCAGTTGCCCCGACACCTCTCCGGCGCGGATCATATTCGCGTAGAGGGTGGGGAATTCACGGGGGAAGTTCCCCAATGCTTCAGAGAGAGGCTTGCCGGCGCGGATATCGGCTTGCAACCGTTGCAGCATCGCTTTGAGGGCGTCGCTGTCGCTCTGTTGGATCAGAACGGAGAGAGCCCGATCAATCGGCAGGCCGGCGTCTATAAGATCCGCCAGTTCTCGCGTGAAGAGGAGGATCTCGATGCGGCGCACTTTCTTACCGGAAGGCTGTGCGGTTGGGGCACTTGCAGAGCTTTCGAACACCGGGCGCGTGCGCCCCCCGGTGATGGGTACTGCCGAGCGCGACGAGCCGTTCCCTCCGGCGCCTGCAGCCACCACCTGCACCGGATAGTATCCCATGGAACGCACCTTAGACGCAGCATCAGCCACGTCCCGGCCCATGAGTGTGCCGGTAACCTGCTTTCCGGAACGGTCCAATGCTGTATAGCGGAAGTCGGGCATGAGAGTGATGCGGGAAACTCACCGAATACCGATAGGCCACCACGTAGCCCAATCGGCCTCACTAGTCAAAACCTTCTCGCTGGCACACACGGAGCACTTCGCGGATGGTCGTATCACCTTCTAACACTCGGCGCCGGCCGTCCTGAAGCAGAGTTACCATCCCTTGGTGCTGCATGGCATATTGCTTAATGGTGGTGGATGGCTCTCGGCGTACAATCATTTGGCGCACAGTGTCATCCACCGTTAGCATCTCAAAGAGGCCACTTCTGCCCCGGAAACCTACACCACGGCATTCGGGGCAGCCGGCTCCGGCCATAAGGGGATGCGCGGCAGCTTCCTCCGGTGAGATGCCGATTTCACCGAGCTCCACAGGGTTCGGATTGATGGGGCGTTTGCATCGGGTGCAATTAAGGCGCACAAGGCGCTGGGCGATGCTTCCGATGAGCGAAGAGGCCACCAGGTAAGGTTCGGCGCCCATATCCAGCAAGCGGCTGATGGCGCCTGCGGCGTCATTGGTATGCAGGGTGCTGAACACGAGGTGCCCTGTGAGCGCCGCATGAATGGCGATCTCCACGGTTTCGGCGTCGCGGATTTCACCCACCATGATGATGTCGGGGTCTTGGCGTACAATGTGGCGAAGCCCATTGGCAAACGTAAGGTCTATCTGAGGATGCACCTGGATCTGGTTTATGCCGTTCAGTTGGTACTCTACCGGGTCCTCTATGGTGATGATCTTCTTTTCGATGGAGTAGATTTCGTTCAGTGCGGCGTAGAGCGTTGTAGTCTTTCCCGATCCGGTTGGTCCCGTCACCAGAATGATGCCGTGGGGCTCTTGGATGAGGCGCCGGAATTTCTCAAACATGGTGCTGGGCATGCCCAGTTCGCGCAGCCCCAGCATGGCGGTCTGCTTGTCCAGGATGCGCAAGACGGCGCTCTCGCCGTAGAGGGTGGGAACCGTGGATACGCGCAAGTCTATCTGCCGGCCCGAGGAGCGGATGCGCATGCGGCCGTCTTGGGGAAGGCGCCGTTCGGCGATATCCATATCCGAGAGGATCTTAATGCGCGAAATGATGGCCGGGTGGAGGCGTTTCGGTGGGGCGTTCACCTCGTGAAGCACGCCATCTATCCGATACCGTACGCGCAGATCGCGTTCGAAGGGTTCTATGTGGATATCCGAGGCTCGGTCTTGAATGGCCTGATTGATGATCAGGTTCACCATCTGGATGACCAACTCTTCGCGGGCCATCTTCTGGAGGTCCGCCACATCCAGGCTCTCATCCTCGGCAACGGCGGCTTCTTGGTTCTGGGCGTCCTCCAGCATTCGGTGCATATAGAACTGCTCGAGGGCCCGGCGGATTTCCGAAGCCCCTGCCAGCACAGGTTCTATCCTAAAACCTGTAAGAAGCCGAAGATCATCAATGGACTGGATATCCAGCGGATCCGCCATTGCAACCGTAAGCATATGATCCGTTTGCCGCAGGGGCAGCAGTTGATGGCGCAAGGCGAACTCACTGGGCACAATCTGGAGGGCTTGCTGGTCCGGTGGTTCCACATTCAGATCCACCACGCGGCACCCGAGCTGCTTCGAGAGGGCATTAAGGAGCTCGGCTTCCGAAAGGAACCGCATGGACACGAGGATTTCGCCCAGCCGTTTGGTATTGTTTTGGCGGCGCTGTTCCGCCAATGCCTGGTCGAGTTGAGCTTGGGTAATAATCCCCGCCTCCACCAACAGGGAACCCAGCAATGCGCGCTTTAAGGTAAGCACTTACTCCTCCAGGATATGGGCGTCCGCACAGCCTGGCGTCCCCACCCGCTTGCACGATCCATAGGGATAGACGGGCGAGCGTGGCCTCCGTTACAACAGATTTCGTCTGGTTAGGGGTGTTTCCCTGCAGGGATCCTCCCGCTAGGATACTACGTCTAAAGAATACGTGTCTATGGCATATAATGGAAGCCTAGCTGCGTATTAGAGGATGGAGGGCTAGGCGTGTTCGGAACCGCGTGAAAATGGCGATCCATTTTGGGCACATAGAGCGGTTTCTGAGCGTATATCCCATTGCTCCATGCAGTATGCACCGCGCAAAGCGGCAAGGAAGTGAATGCAAGATGGCTAAGGTCAAGAGAATAGTACGGGCCGCATCACGTAGAGCGCCTGCACGTGGTACGCCGGTGGATGCCCCGGTAGAGGTAACCGGCGCGGACCTCGATGCCGTCCATTCGCTTTTGCTGGAGTTGGAGGATGATTGCCACCTCATGGGCGACTGCGGCCCCGATGAGATAGATCGCAATGAGGACGAGAGCCTGGATGCCGGTCATCCACAGGAGGCTCATCCGCTGGCTCCTGCCTACGGTGCCAAGCAATCCCGGGCGTCCGAGGACATTCCGGACCTGTGGATGCTCAAGAGCGGCAAAACGCCCCTGCTTACTGCTGCTCGAGAGATCACGCTTGCCAAGCGGGTAGAGCAAGGGGACCGCGCTGCAGCCGAGGAATTGGTGAACGCCAATGTGCGGCTGGTGGCAGCCGTAGCCCGCCGGTATGTGGGACGAGGTTTGCCCTTGGAGGATTTGATCCAGGAGGGGCTCATCGGTCTCATGCGGGCGGTGGAGAAGTATAACTATCGCAAGGGATACCGTTTCAGCACGTACGCCACCCATTGGATTCGCCAGGCCATCTCGCGGGCATTAGCCAATCAGGGGCGATCCATCCGCCTGCCTGCCCACGTGGTGGACACCTTAAGCCGCCTGTCGCGCATACGTGAGGATCTGTTCCACCGATTGGGCCGGCCCCCTACGCGGACGGAGTTGGCCGAGGCGGCAGGCATCAGTGAGAAAAAGCTGATGCAACTCTTCCGCAGCGCCGCCCAACCCCTGTCTCTGGAAACACCTGTAGGACCCGAGGGATCGGGGCGCTTAGGTGATTTCCTTCCTGCGGGAGAGGAGAGTTCGCCTTCCGACCGAGCGTTTCGATACATGGTTCGGGAGGAGTTGGAACACGCTCTCAACACGCTTACGCCACGCGAAAAGGAGGTCATCATCCTCCGGTATGGGCTAGGAGGGGATGAGCCGCAGACACTGGAGGAAACCGGGCGCCGTTTAAGAATCACGCGGGAACGCGCCCGCCAAATCGAAGTGAAGGCGATGGAGAAGCTCCGCAAGCCGCAGACGGCCCAGCGTCTTTTGGAGGCTGTGGCGTGATCAAAAAGTGCAGACCCCTCCGCGGTGTATAATACTTGATGCACGCCTGGCACCTTTGCCGGGTAGCGTACCGACGGAGGGGCCATGCCCAAGCCTAGTTACTGCGCCAACGAGTACTTCCAACGCCCCGATCCCTGCGTCCTCGTTTTGTTTGGGGCCACCGGTGACCTCACACGCCGGAAGCTGATCCCAGCCCTGTTCAGCCTGTTTCTGCAGAAACTCCTGCCACACCAGGCGGCCATCGTCGCCTTTGCGCGCAAGCCAAAGACCGACGATGAGTTTCGTGAGGATCTGTTGGATGCCGTGCGTGCATTTGCCCCTTCGTTGCCGGCGGGAGGGCCGGAATGGCAAAACTTCATCCGGAATGTGTATTACCACCGCTCCACCCTAGATGATGCGGCAGGATACCAGGCGCTCAAGCAGCGGCTTGTGGAGCTGGATGCCCGCCACGGTACCAATGGGAACCGCCTTTTCTACTTGGCAGTTCCCCCGGATAGCTTTAGTGTGATTGCCGATCAGTTGGCCGCCTGTGGCATGAACAAGCCTGTGCGGGATGGGGCGTGCGTACGCATCGTGGTGGAGAAGCCGTTTGGTTTTGATCTTGCGAGCGCCCGGGAACTGAACAGACGGCTGCGCATGCACTTTGCCGAGGATCAGATCTATCGCATTGATCACTATTTGGGCAAAGAGACGGTTCAGAACATTCTCGTTCTGCGCTTTGCGAACCGCCTTTTCGAACTTTTATGGAACCACCTTTACGTGGACCACGTGCAGATCACGGTGGCCGAGACCTTGGGTATGGAAGGGCGCGGTGCTTATTTCGACAAGGCCGGCGTGCTGCGCGACATGATTCAGAACCATGCTTTGCAGATACTAACGCTCATCGCTATGGAACCGCCGGTGAGTTTGGAAGCGGATGCCATCCGCGATGAAAAGGTGAAGGTTCTGCGCTCCATCCGCCCCTTCACTCCTGCCGATGTGGCCCAAGGGACCGTGCGGGCCCAATACACTTCTGCGGAAACAGACGGCAAATCCTTGCCAGGATACTTGGAGGAGGAGGGCGTTCCTGCTGGTAGCACCACAGAGACGTTTGCCGCGGTAAGGTTATGGGTGGATAACTGGCGATGGGCCGGCGTCCCATTTTACGTGCGTTCCGGAAAGCGGCTGAACGATCGCTTCACAAAGGTGGTGGTCCAATTGCGCGAGGTTCCGGACGTGCTCTTTTCCCGACTGGCATGTGCGGAGGTCGAGCCGAATACGCTCAGCATATGTATCCAGCCGAACGAGGGTGTGGAGATCCGCATGAGCGCCAAGGAACCCGGTCCGGCCATGTTGGTGAGCCCTGTGCGCATGCACTTCGACTACGCAGAAGCCTTTGGGAAAGCGATCCCAGATGCCTATGAGCGGCTCCTACTGAATGCTCTCTTGGGAGATGCCTCGCTTTTTGCGCGGGGAGACGAAGTTGAGGCTGCTTGGTCCCTCATCACCCCAATCCTAGAGACTTGGGCCACAGGGGAACCACCGTTGGAAACATATCCTGCCGGATCGAGGGGGCCCGCCGGTGCTGATGCGCTGCTTGGCCCGGCAGGTCGAAAGTGGCTTTAGCGGGTCAGCGCGAGCAGATGGCGGCGCCGCCTACGCCCCCAGTAGGAACACAGAGGAGACGGGCTTTGCATTATGGAGTGATCCACCGATATCGGCAATACCTTCCCGTGCATGAAAGCACGCCGATCGTCACGCTCCTAGAGGGCGACACCCCCCTCATCCCGGCTCCACGGCTGGCCGCTACCATCCATCCCGGTCTTACCCTCTACCTGAAATACGAGGGGCTGAATCCTACGGGCTCCTTCAAGGACCGTGGGATGACGCTGGCCGTGAGCAAAGCTGTGGAACAGGGCATGCGCACCGTAATGTGCGCGTCTACGGGGAACACCTCGGCCTCTGCCGCCGCCTACGCCGCCCGCGCCGGTCTTGAGTGCCAGGTACTGATCCCCGGCGGGAAGATCGCCACCGGCAAATTGGCTCAGGCTTTAATGCACGGGGCAAAGGTGCTTGCGGTGGAAGGTAATTTCGATGAGGCCCTTGCCATCGTACGCTCCATTACAGAAGAATTCCCGGTGGCACTGGTGAACTCTGTAAATCCGTATCGGCTGGAGGGGCAGAAAACGGCCGCCTTCGAGGTTGTGGATGTGCTTGGGAGGGCTCCCGACGTGCATGCGCTCCCCGTAGGGAACGCCGGGAACATCACTGCGTACTGGATGGGATACAAGCAGTACCATGATGTGGGGCGCATCACAGCATTGCCGCGCATGTTGGGGTTTCAGGCGGCGGGTGCTGCCCCCATCGTTAAGGGAGCTCCTGTTGCGCACCCCGACACTGTGGCTACGGCCATTCGCATCGGCAATCCGGCGTCTTGGAAAGGCGCCCTTGCCGCACGGGATGAGTCCGGTGGAGTGATTGAAAGCGTTACCGATGCCGAGATCCTCGAAGCATATCGCGCCCTGGCCACGCTCGAAGGGGTTTTCGCCGAGCCTGCCAGTGCCGCCTCCATCGCCGGATTAAAGAAATTGGCAACCCTGGGCTATTTCCGGGGCGAGGTTCTTGCGGTAGCCACACTTACCGGCCATGGGCTGAAAGATCCTTCCATTGCCGTGTCGGAAGCGCGCTGCTCTCCCGTTACGGTGCCCGCCACCCGTGACGCCGTTCTTAAAGCGTTAGGATACTAAGCTTATCTGACCGGGGCCGAGGGAGGAGATCGCCGGCGCCGAGGCTAAGTTTGCAAGGGGATGGATAGCTGCTGAAACATTCCGGCCATCCCAGGAGACGTGAAGAATATGGCTCATCTATTTACAATGCCCACGTTAGGGCAAACGATGGAGGAGGGCACCATCCTCCAATGGTTCAAGCGGGAAGGCGACGCGGTGGAAGAGGGGGAGGCTTTGTTGGAGGTGATGTCCGACAAGGCGAGCTTCGAGGTCCCGTCGCCGGCAAGTGGCATCTTGCGGAAGATCCTAGCTCAGGCGGACGAGACGGTGCCCGTGAAGCAGCCCATCGCCATCATCGGTACTGCCGATGAACCAATAGACGGGCTCATTACAAATGCGCCGTCGGCGGCCGCATCTGCGCCGGCACCCTCTGCACCCGCGGCCGTTCCTGCGCCCGCCGGCGCCACCGTGGAACAGACCGAGCGCGTGCTGCTCTCTCCAAGGGCTCGGCGGCTGGCCGAGGAACGCGGCGTGCCGGCTACGGCGCTGGCCGGGCTGGGCACAGGCCCCCATGGCCGGGTTCTGGAGCGCGACGTACGAGCGTATCTTGAGCAGTCTGCGGCGCTCGTGGACCGAGGCGCCGAGGCTCCCCATGCCCGTGTGACGCCGTTGGCAGCCAAAATAGCCGACGACTTAGGCGTGGACGTGTCGGAGCTTGCTGCAGGGCTCCCGGGGAGCCGCATCACTGCAGATGACGTGCGGCGGCGGGCCCAGGAAGCCGCTCGCCCACAGCCCGCGCCGGTACAGGGAGGGGCGGAACCGGCAATTGCCGAGGTTGTTCCCTTCCGTGGCCTTCGGAAGATGTCTGCAGACACGGTAACCCGAAGCAGGCAGACGGCGCCTCACGTAACCCTTGTGCTTGAGGTGGATATGTCCAAAGCGGCCGATTTGCTGGCTGAACTGCGACCGGAGATCCAGCAAACGCACGGGGTAAAGCTAACGTACACGGATATTCTGGTGAAGGCTGTGGCGCGCGCACTTAAGGACCACCCAAATTGCAACGCGGCGCTCGTGGGGGATGAAATCCGCGTGTATGCCGATCGTAATATTGGGTGTGCTGTAGACACGGAGCGTGGCCTCGTAGTGCCTGTGGTACGCCGCGCCGACACGAAGAGTTTGGGTGAAGTATCCGTAGAACTTAAAGGGCTTATCGAGCGCTGTAGGGCCGGGAAGCAGACGCAGGAGGACCTTTCGGGCGGCACATTCACCATCACGAACCTAGGTCCCTTCGGCATTGATGTATTCGACCCGATCCTGGTTCCGCCGCAGGCGTGCATTTTGGGCGTTTGCCGCATTGCCGATAAGCCGGTGGCGGTTGATGGCCAAGTGGTGGTGCGGCCGATGATGAACCTTTGCCTATCTGTAGACCACCGCGTGGTAGATGGTGCACCGGCGGCGCGCTTCCTTCAGCATCTGAAACAACTGTTGGAGGCTCCTCTCCGGATCTTCATCTAGCGGCCGCTCAGATGCGGATAGTACCACAGTACTGAGAACCCGGCTGGTTTTCCCATTGCGGCGGTTGCCCACAGAGGGTACCAACCAAGGTGCGAGATGTGCGGGAGCAGTCCGCCTTGGCCGGCGCATCCGGTGCACTAAGCACCAAAATGCGCCCTAACCCGTTGTGCACGATAGCTGAGTGAACTGTGGAACGTGTGGTTGTGGTGTGGGGGCTAGAGGCCAGGGTGTAAACAGAGGGCGCCGGCCTATTCGGGGGAAGGCAGGCGCACCCATGTTCGATTTGCTCCCCACGTTCTGCGTGGAGGGCCGGTAGCCTGGATCCAGGAGCCGGCCCTTCATCATTATGGGCCTGGCGCCGATGTGCTGAAACTTGCCGGGCTTGTTGTTCGTCTCATAGCAGGAAGTGAGGTACATGTTCAAGAGAGGAGGAACGGGATGATCTCTCGACGGTCTTCGATAATGCTTTTCGCAGGGCTTATGGCGGCTTTAGCGCCGGGCGCATGGGCTCAATTTGCTCCGGGACCGGCACCAGGGTTCCGCCCCGGCATGCAACAGCGTCCGCTGCCACCCAGGAATTACTGGAAGGAGTTCAAGGGCTATGCCGATGACGTGGCCACCAAGTTCCAAGCAAAGGTGGTGGTGGATCCAACCCTATTCGTGAGTGCCAAGCCGGGGCCTGCCACGGGCGATACCGTGGAAGCCGCCCTCAATTCGCTGGTGGCACAGGTGAAGAATTGCGCATGGCGCCGCGTATACTTAAAGAGCGGGTCCACGCCTTCACCAGACCGACTAGCCGCTGCAGTGCGGGCACTGGAGACCATCGAGGAGAGTGGGCTAGTACTTGAGAACCCGGCCTCCAAGCGTGCAACCTCGTTTCTCAAGGGCTTCCCGGTGTCGCCCAGCTTTACGGAGGATTTAGCGGCGCAGCAATTCGCCACTACGCCCGTTTACGTCATCTTCAGCACTGCGCCTGGAGTGGATGCTTCCAAATCGCTTGAGGATCGCTACATGGATCTGCAGCGTCAACAGCTCGAGATGTTGATGCAGATGTCGCCCGATCAGCTTCAGGCGGCTATGACTAGAGGCATGCAGATGTGGCAGAACCTGGATCCGGCAACGCGAACCCAGATGATGGGCCAGATGATGCGCGCAGGCATGCAGATGTTCATGAACATGCCTCCGGAACAACGTCAGCAACTGATGCAAGAGGTGTTCCAGAGCATGCAAGGCACATTCGGACCGGGCGGACCTCCTCCTGGACCTCCCGGACCTCCGCGATAGGCATCCTATCCACGCCGGCACCAACAGGTTCTGGGGCGGGATTGCAGGCGGGCATGCATGTACACGCCCGCTCGCCTGCATCCCGCCTCGTGGCTACTATGACCGGGAGAAGATCAAAACCCGCATTCCCTCCGGGGCAACTTTTTCCCGGTTGCCGTCGTCCATACGTATAGGGAATGCGCCTTATCCGGCGATTTGAGATTTGTGGGAACGGCGAGGCCACCGTGCGCCGGTATGCAAAAATGAACCTGTGCGCCCCGCCGACGTCTGACGGATAGGCGTATAACGAAGGAGGAGGTCTCGTGGAACAGCCTGTAAGGGTAAGCTTGGTGTTCCCGCGCAGCGGACAGCAACTGTACGTGCTGATCCCAAGGTACGCTGCATCCCAAATGACGCTTAAAGATGGGGATGCCCGTTTGGGTGCGTGGGAGCGTGAGGACCGTTCTGGGAGTGATGTGGGGCATAAGGAGAGCCGCCCCAGCTAGCTTGTAATCATTCTTACTCTCGTCGTGCACTGCCTGCGCCTGACCTCGAAAAGGTCAGGCGCAGGCAGTTGTAGTTTCGGTATAAGGACGCGCGTTGCGGGTACCACTCTCTCATGCGGTGCCTGCCGGTTAG